>ERZ1645187.4384-NODE-4384-length-11408-cov-9.501189_pt1 | contig 11408 bp, 9 predicted proteins | sample MGYA00575352_ERZ1645187 | MGnify/ENA primary metagenome ERZ1645187 (study PRJEB40837, sample SAMN11349314) | freshwater sediment metagenome | isolation source: river sediment | host: Sediment | place: India: Wazaribad , New Delhi | collected 2017-02-21 ... | reverse complement strand
GAACGAAAACAATCCGGGAATCCCCGATTCCGGCCAAAGACGACATGCTCTAGGACTGGGAGGCGACGCGGGGCGCCGAGCAGGCGCGGCCACGCGATCGCAGCGCGCGCTTCCCCGCGCTGTTCAGGTCGCTGCGACATCTGAGGGAGAACGCCAGCGCCTCCTTTTTTCCGGCGGCGGGGCGATCGGAAGCGCTTCTTCCGCAAGGCCGCGCAAGAAGAGCGCCGTGATCGCCCGGGCGCCGGCCTATCTCGGCGCGCCGAGCGATCACCCTCTGGCGCTGCCGCGCGCGAGCGGCGACGGCTTGCCGCTATCGGGTGGGCATCTCGCCGGCCTCGCCCGGCGCCGAACGCGCGCGGTCGCGCCAGGCCAGCGCCGCCGCGAGGCCCTCGTCCTTGCGGATGCGGTCGAACGCGGCGCGCGTCGGGCCGCCCGCGCTTTCGATGAAGATCTCGCATTCCAGCGCCTGCGCGAGCGCGACGCGCAGGCCCATCGCCTCGTAACTGCGATTGAGGGCGCGTTTGCTGATCCGCACCGCCAGCGGGTCCGCCCCGGCCATCGCCTGCGCGAGGGCCATGGCCTTCGCCATCTCCTCGCCGGCGGGCGTCACATGATTGACGACGCCGAGCGCCAGCGCGCGTTCGGCGTCGAGATGGTCGTCGCCGGTCAGCGCCAGCTCCTTGGCGGCCTTGGCGCCGACGACGAAAGGCAGCAACAGCGCGACGGCGCCGGAGCCGAATTTCACTTCCGGGCAGCCGAACCGCGTGCCCTGCGCGGCGACCGAGACGTCGCACGCCAGCGCCAGCTCGAACGCCCCGCCGAGGCAATAGCCGTGGACCGCCGCCACCGTCGGCTTGGGGCAATCCCAGAACTGCATGATGAACTCGAAGTCGGCCTCCAGAATCCTGCGCCAGTCTTCCGGCCCGCGCCGCGCAGCCTCGCCGGCGCCGGCCTTCAGGTCGAAGCCCGCCGAGAAGGCGCGCCCCGCGCCGCGAACCAGAATGGCGCGAACGGTCTCGTCCCGAGCCAGATCGGCCATCGCGCGGTTGGTCTCGGCGATCAGCGGCGGGTCGAAGGCGTTCAGAACGTGCGGGCGCGCGAAAGTGAGAACCGCGACGGCGCCCTCGCGCGCCAGAGCGATGGTTCCGAACGGCATCGCGCCCTCCTGCGCAGAGGCTCGCCCCGGCCGGCTCAATAGCTCGGCGGAGTGATGACCCAGATGACTTCGGTTTCCTCCGCGCCGGGATTGCCGTAACGATGCGGCAAGGCGCTGTCGAAGGCGAAGGAGTCGCCCGCCTCCAGCAGCACGGTCTTGCCGTCGACCCACAATTCCAGCCGTCCGCGCAACACGACGCCCGCCTCCTCGCCCTGATGCGCGTAAGGCTCCGGGCCCGCCGTCGCGAAAGGCTCGAAGCGGCACGACAGAAGCTCCAGCGCGCCGTTGAGATTGGGGCTCAGCAGTTCGTCGACGATGCCGGGCGCATAGTCGAGACGCCGCCGCGCCGACTTGCGCACAACGAGGCCGCGTTCCTGTTGCGGCGCAGCGCCGGCCTCGAAGAACCAGCCGATGGTCACGCCGAGCGCGCGCGAGATCGCGTGCAGCGCCTTGATCGACGGCGTCGCGCGGTCGCGCTCCAGCAGGCTGAGATAGCCCACCGACAGGCCGGAGCGCAGCGCAAGCTCGCTGAGCGTATAGCCGCGCGCCTTGCGCAAGCCGCGAATGTCGCCGCCCACCAGACGCGGCGCATCGCCAGCCGCGTCCTCCGCGGGCAGCGGATAGGGAGATGAGAGAAGGAGATTCATTGTGGAAGTGAGCGCCAGGAGTTTTCAGTTGACAAAAATTTTTAGCGCAAATTTTATATATGGGCAACGTTTTCATCGGATTTTTCTATGTCCGGACGATACGACGCAATTGTCATCGGGGCAGGCCATAACGGCCTCGCCTGCGGCGCCTATCTCGCCCGCGCCGGGTTGAGGACATTGGTGCTGGAGCGTCGTCACGTCGTCGGCGGCGCCGCCGTTACCGAGGAGGTGTTTCCCGGCTACAAATTCTCGGTGTTCAGCTATCTGATGAGTCTGCTGCACCCGAAGGTGATCCGCGAACTGGAGTTGACCCGTTACGGCTATCAGGTGCTGCCCGCCTCCGACATGTTCGGGCCGCTGCAGGGCGGCGACCACATCATCTTTTCCGACGACGTGGCGCGCTCGCAGGCAAGCTTTGCGCGGTTCTCCGCCAAGGACGCGGCGATCTATCCGGAATTCGACCGCTACCTGATGGAGTCGGTGCGGATCATGCGGCGCATCCTGCTGGACACGCCGCCCGATCCCAGTTGCCGCGACTGGCGCGCCTTCAAGGAGACGGCGGCGTTTCTGTGGAAATACCGCCGCGTCGGCGGCAAGCTGTTCCGTCTCATCGACCTCATGACGATGAGCGCGGACGATTATCTGTCGGAATGGTTCGAGCGCACGGAGATCAAGGCGGTTCTGGCCTATTACTCCGGCATCGGCACCTTCACCGGCCCGAAAAGTCCCGGCTCCGCCTATGTCGTGATGCATCATGTGATGGGCGAGCATGCGGGCGCGGGCGGTTGGGGATTCGTGCGCGGCGGCATGGGCGCCATCACGCAGGCCATCGCGCGATCCGGGCAAGACAATGGGCTCGACATTCGCACGCAGGCCGAGGTCGTCTCGATCGACACGAGCGGCGGGCGCGTCGTCGGCGTCACGCTGGCCGATGGCGCGCGCTATCAGGCCGACATCGTCGCCAGCAACGTATCGGCCAAGCTCACCTTTCTCAAGTTTCTCGACAAAGCCGCCTTGCCCGCCGACTTCGTGCGCGACGTCGAGAGCTATCGCACGATGTCGAGCGCCTTCAAGATCAACATCGCCTGCGAGCGTCTGCCGCGCTACGCCGCCTTCGACGCGCAGACCTGCGGCTTCGCCTATCCGACCTACACGCATATCGGCCCGACCATCGAATACCTCGAACACGCTTACGACGAGGCGAAATACGGGGACATCTCGTCGAGGCCCTTCATCACGCCGGTCGCGCCGAGCTTCGTCGACGACACCATCGCGCCGCCGGGCAAGCATGTCGTCCACCTGTTCGGCGGCCACGCGCCGCATACGCTGAAAGAGGGCGACTGGACGACGCGCAAGGACGATCTGGCGCGCAACGCGCTCGCCGTGATGGACGAACACGCGCCCGGCTTCTCCAGCGACATCATCGACATGCAGGTGCTGGCCCCGCCCGACATCGAGGCGATGATCGGCTCGCCGCACGGTCACATCTTCCACGGCGACTTGCAGATCGACCAGTTGTTCTGGGCGCGGCCGGCGCCGCATTGGGCCGACTACCGCAGCCCCATCAAGGGGCTTTACCAATGCGGCTCGTCCGCCCATCCGGGCGGCGGCGTCGGCGCGGTGGCGGGCCACAACGCCGCGCGCGAAATCCTGCGCGACCGGCGCCGATGAGCGCGGCCTCGCCCCGCGCGCCGCTCGGCGGCTGGATCGGAGCGGCCCTGATGCTGCCGGCGCTGCTCATCATCGGCATCGGCTTCGTCGCGCCCTTGCTGCGGTTGGCCGTGCTGAGCGTCACAGATCCGGCCGGGCCGCTCGCGCCGTACCGCGAGTTGCTGAGCGAGCCGGTCTACTGGATCGTTTTCCGCAACACCGTCGTCCTCGCGCTGATCGTCGCGGCGATCTCGCTCGTTCTCGGCTTCGCGCTGGCCTTTGTTCTGACGCGGCTCGACGGCGGCTGGCGCGCGCTCGTGTTCGCCTGCATCGTGCTGCCGTTGTGGATCAGCGTTCTGGTGCGGACCTTCTCCTGGATGCTGATCCTGGAGAAGAACGGGCCGGTCAATCGTCTGCTCGTGGCGAGCGGCCTGACCGACCAGCCCGTGCAATTGCTGTTCAACGCGACCGGCGTGGCGATCGGCATGACGCATGTGCTGCTGCCTTACGCCGTGCTGCCGATCTACGCCGCGCTGACGCGCATCGACCCCGCGCTGTTGCAGGCCAGCGAAGGTCTGGGCGCGTCCGCGGCGACGACCTTCCGCAAGGTGGTGCTGCCGCTCGCCGCGCGCGGCGTCGCCACCGCCGCGACGTTCACCTTCCTTCTTTCGCTCGGCTTCTTCGTGACGCCGGCGCTGCTGGGCGGGGCGACCTCGACCACCATCCCGATGCTGATCGACCATTTCGTCAACGAGCGGCTGGCCTGGCCCCTGGCCTCCGCCGCCGCGGTGATCCTGCTCGCCATGTCGCTGCTGGTGCTGGCCGTCGCGAGCCGGTTCGTGCGCGTCGGCGCGCTGGCGGAGCTGCGGTGATGGGCGGGCGCATCGCGGCGCGGCTGGCCGGCGCTCTTGCCGGGGCGGCTATTGTCCTGCCGATTCTCGTGGTCGTGCCGGTCGCCTTCAGCGAACAAAGCTTCGTCACGCTGCCGCCGGAGGCATGGTCGCTGCGCTGGTGGCGGGCCTTCTTCGCCGATCCGAGCTGGCTGTCGGCTCTCGTCACCAGCGTTCAGGTGGCGATCCTGTCGGCGGCGCTGGCGGTGTCGGCGGGAACCGCGGCGGCGCTCGGCCTGCCGCGTTTGCCGGCATGGGGGCGCGCCTTGATGAACGCGCTCGCGCTCGGCCCCATCGTCGCGCCCGTCATCGTCCTCGCCGTCGGCGTCTATGCGCTCGCCCGCTCGGCCGGACTCGTGGGCAGCGTCTGGAGCCTCGCGCTGGCGCACGCCATGCTCGCCGTGCCCTATGTCATCCTCAATGTCGGGGTGTCGATCGCCGCGCTCGATCCGCGCCTCGCGCAGGCCGCCGAGGGTCTCGGCGCGGGCCCGTGGCGCGTGTTCCGGACCGTGACCTTGCCGTCGATCCTGCCCGGCGTGCTCGGGGGCGGCGTGTTCGCCTTCGTCACGTCCTTCGACGAGGTGGTGCTGGCGATCTTTCTCGCCGGGCCGCGCGTCAAAACGCTGCCGGTGCGGATCTGGGAGGAAATCCGGGTGGAATATACGCCGGTCGTGGCGGTGGCCGCGACGATCATGATCGCGCTCCCGCTTCTCGGCGCGGTCGTAGGCCGCATCGGCGCGCGGAGGGCGGCATGAGCGAGGTCGCATTATGAGCGAGGTCGCGTTCGAGCGCGTGAGCAAACGCTTCGGCGGCTTCGAGGCGCTGGCGCCGCTCGACCTGAGCGTCGGCGCGGGCGAGTTCGTCAGCCTGCTCGGCCCGTCCGGCTCGGGCAAGACCACCTTGCTCAACATCTGCGCGGGCTATCTCGCGCCGACCTCCGGGCGGATGCGCGTCGCCGGCCGCGACGTGACCGCGCTGCCGCCGCGCCGGCGCAATATCGGCATGGTGTTCCAGAACTACGCGCTGTTTCCCCATATGAACGTGTTCGAGAACGTCGCCTACGGCTTGCGCGTGCGCAAGGTCGCGCCGGCCCAGATCGAGGCCCGCGTCGGCGAGGCCTTGCGCAGCGTGCGGCTCGACGATTTCGCCCATCGCGCCCCACGTCAGTTGTCGGGCGGCCAGCAGCAGCGCGTCGCGCTGGCGCGGGCCATGGTGATCGAGCCCGAGATTCTGCTGATGGACGAGCCCCTCGGCGCGCTGGACAAGCAGCTGCGCAAGGAGGTGCAGCTCGAAATCCGGCGCATGCATGTCGCCCGCCCGCGCACGACGCTCTACGTCACGCACGATCAGGAGGAAGCCCTGGTGATGTCGGACCGCATCGCAGTGATGCGCGCGGGCCGGATCGTTCAGATCGGCGCCGCGCGCGACCTCTACGCGCGCCCCGCCGACGTGTTCGTCGCGCGCTTTCTCGGCGAGTCCAATCTCGTCGCGGGCGCGGTGATCGCATGCGAGGGCGAGACGGCCGCGCTGGCCGCGCCCGGACTCCCGCAGCCCATCGAGGGGCGCGCGGCGCCGGGCCTGAAAGCCGGCGACAAGGCCGCCGCCCTGATCCGGCCCGAACATCTGCGGCTGCGCGCGGGCGGCCTGCCCGCGCGCATCGTCGAGCGCGTGTTTCTCGGCGAGATCACCGCATTGCGGCTCGAACTGTCGCACGGCGTCGAATTATGGCTGCGCCTGTTCGGGACCGACGCGCCGTCGCGCGACGACATCGAAATCGGATGGGACAGGCAGGACGTGTCGATCCTGCCGGAACAAGAGCCCTGACAGGGAGGATAGCGATGTTTGACAGACGCCAGATTCTGCGGATCGCCGGCGCCGGCGCGTTCGCCTCGACCTTCGCCGCCGCCGCGCGCGCGCAGGCCAAGCGCCTGACCTTCTGCTCGTGGGGCGGCGCGCTCAGCGATCTCGAAAAATCGGCCTTGCTCGATCCCTTCGCCAAGACGCGGGGGTTCGAGGTGGTCGGCGTCTCGCCCACCAACTACGCCAAGTTCAAGTCGATGGTCGAATCGGGACAGCCCGAATGGGATCTCGTCGATGTCGGCGGACGGTTCATCTGGCAGGGCGCCGATCTGCTCGAACCGCTCGACATGGCGCTGATCCCCAACGCCAAGGCGCTCGATCCGGGATGGGTCGCGCCCAAGGGCGTCTTTACGTCTTCCGGCGCCACCGTGATCGCCTGGAACGCCAAGGCCTTCCCGGACGGCAAGGCGCCGAAAAGCTGGAAGGATTTCTGGGACGTCAAGACGTTTCCCGGACCGCGCGGGCTCTACAAGCCGTTCTATTACAATTACGAGGCGGCGCTGCTCGCCGCCGGCACGCCGCGCGATCAGGTCTATCCGGTGACGGAAGACAAGGTGAAGCTCGCCATCGAGAAGATCAAGGAGCTGAAGCCGCATGTGAAAGTGTGGTGGACGGCGGGCGCGCAGCCTCCGCAACTGCTGTCCTCCGGCGAACTGGCGATGGCCTCCGCGTGGTCGGGGCGGGTGCTGGCGATGATGAAGGAGAACGCGCCCGTCGCCATGACCTACGACGACGGCATCGCCTGGGGCAACGCATGGGTCGTCCCGAAAGGAACGCCCAACGCGCGACTGGCGATGGAGGCGATCAACTACGCCATCTCGCCCGAGGCGCAGGCCCGTCTGATCGACTTCGGCACCTATGGCCCCGTGCTGGGCTCGGCCGCCGCCAAAGGCTCGCCCGAACAGCGCAAGCTGATGGTGACCGCGCCCGAGAATGTCAGCCGCATGCTGATCATCAACGAGGAGCAGGCGGCGCTCTATTCGGCGAAATACGAGAACGAGTGGAACCGCATGCAACTGGGATGACGCCGCGCCCGGCCGCGCCGGCCGGGCTGCGCGTCCCGCGCCAACGGGCTGATCCGTAACGGGCCGATCCATGACGAACCGTCCTGCTCCGCAAGCCGCCGGGCTGCGGCTCGATCCCTTGCTGGCGCCGGCAAGCATCGCCTTCGTCGGCGCCAGCGCGCGCCCCGACACGCCGGGCGCCGACATGATGCGGATGATCCGGGCCGGCGGTTACGCAGGGCGCGTTTACGCCGTCAATCCCGGCTGTCGGGAGATCGAAGGCTATCCGTGCTTTCCGAGCCTCGCCGCCCTGCCCGAGCCGCCCGATCTCGCCGTGCTGGGCGTCAAGAACGAGCGGCTGGAGGACGCGCTGCGCGAGGCGGTCGCCGCAGGGGCCAGAGCCGCGGTGATCTTCGCCTCTGCCTTGATGGACGACGACGCCGAGCCCGCGCTCGCCGCGCGGATCGCGGCCATCGCCACGCAGGCGGGCGTTCCCGTTTGCGGCCCGAACTGCATGGGTTTCTACAACGATCTCGACCGCGTCTGGGTCTGCGGCTTCCCCAGCCCGCGCCGGCCCGACCCCGGCTCCATCGCCTTCGTGGCGCATTCGGGCAGCGTGTTCGGCGCGCTCGCGCATAACGATCCGAGGCTGCGCTTCGCCCTCGCGGTCTCGCCCGGCGGCGAGGCGAACGTCACCGTCGCCGATTATGTCGCCTACGCCGTCGAGCGCCCGGAGGTGAAGGTCGTCGGGCTGTTTCTGGAGACGGCGCGCGATCCGCGCGACTTCGAGGCGGCGCTGCGCAAGGCGGCGACGCGTCAGGTCCCCGTCGTCGTGTTGAAAGTCGGCCGCACCGAGGCCGCCGCCGCGGCGGCGCTGACGCATACGGGCGCGCTGGCGGGCAGCGATCTCGCCTATCAGGCGCTGTTCGACAAATATGGCGTCATTCGCGTCGAGACCCTGGACGAACTGGCCGCGACGCTGATGTTGCTCTCCACCGGCCGACGCGCGGCGCCCGGCGGGATCGTGGCCATCGGCGATTCCGGAGGCGAGCGCGAATTGCTGATCGATCTTGCGGATCGCCACTGCGTCGGTTTCGCGGCGATCTCCGACGCGACGAAAAAGCGCATCGCCGCCCGGCTCGATCCGGGTCTCGAAGCCGACAATCCGCTCGACGCATGGGGCACGGGCGCGCAGTTCGCGTCGCTGTTCGAAGAGTGCTTCGGCGCGCTTGTCGACGACGACGACGCGGCGCTCGGCTTGCTCAACGCCGACATTCGCGACGGCTACTACATTCATCGCGGCTATGCCGACGCGGCCAAGGCGGTCGCGGCGGCGACGAGCAAACCCGTCGCGGTGATGACGAACTACACGCAGGTGCGTCACGACGCGCTGGCGCTGGAGTTGAGCCGCGCCGGTGTGCCTGTGCTCGACGGCTCGGCCCACGCGCTCGCGGCGGCGCGCGGCGCGCTGGCATGGCGCGATTTCCTCGCCCGCCCGCCGGACGAGGCGTCGGCGCCGCCGCCGCAGGACGCAGCCGCCCGCGCAGCGGCGCGCGCAGCCCTGAAGGGTCGCCGGGCCCCGCTCGACGAGGCCGAAAGCCTTGGTTTGCTCGCGGCGTGGGGCGTCCCTGTCGCGCCGCATCGCATCGTCGCCTCGCAGGACGAGGCCGTCGCGGCGGCTGCGGCGCTGGGTTTTCCCGTCGTCTGCAAGACCGCCGAGGCCGGGCTGTCGCACAAGTCCGACGTCGGCGGCGTGCGCCTCGATCTGCGCGACGAGGCGGCGCTCGCCCGCGCCTATGCCGACCTCTCCACGCGCCTCGGCCCGCGCGCGCTGGTCGCCGCGATGGCGCCGCGCGGCGTCGAACTCGCGCTCGGCATGGTGGCGGACCCGCAATTCGGGCCCGTCGTCACGGTCGGCGCCGGCGGCGTTCTCATCGAGTTGCTGGAGGATCGCGTCGCCGCGCTCGCGCCGTTCGGTCCGGCGACCGCGCGCCGCCTGCTCGACCGTCTCAAGCTGCGCCCGCTGCTCGACGGCTATCGCGGCCAGCCCGCCGCCGACCTCGACGCCTTGTGCCGCGCCATCTCCGCCTTTTCGACGCTCGCCGCCGATCTCGGCGCGCATGTGGCCGAGATCGACGTCAATCCGCTCGTCGCCGGACGCGACATCGCCGCACTCGACGCCCTCGTCGCGCCCGCGCAGGAGGCCACGTAATGGATCTGACCCTTCCGCCCGGCGCCGTGGCATGGCGCGAACGCGCGAAAGCCTTCGCGCAGGAGCGGCTGTTTCCGCACGAAGTCGAACTGGAGATGAACGGCGCGCTGCCCGCCGCGACGCGGGAGGCGCTGCGCCGCGCCGTGGTCGACTACGGCCTCAACGGCGTCAACCACGCCAAAGCCGTCGGCGGACAGGGCTGCACGCAGGTCGAGCAGGCGGCGATCAACGAGGAGCTGGGCAAGGCGACGGGCGCGCTGTGGGCGGTGGTTCCCCATCCCGCCGCGCCGCTCAAGACCGGGACGCCCGCCCAGATCGACGCCTTTCTGCGCCCGAGTTGCGCCATGCGCCGACGCGCCTGCGTCGCGATCACCGAGGCCGGCGCCGGCTCCGATCCGCGCATGATACGCACCCGCGCCGACCGGCGCGAGGGGCGCTATGTGCTGAACGGCGAGAAATGGTTCGTCACCTCGGGCGACGTCGCCGATTATGTCATCGTGCAGGCCAACGCCGGCGGCGATCCCGAAAAGCCGACCTTGTTTCTCGTCGACAAGGACACGCCCGGCCTCAGCGTGATCCGCGAACCGAAATTCACGCATACTTACGTGTTCGGCCATCCCGAATTCCGGTTCGAGGATGTCGAGGTCGACGAGGATCGCGTGCTGGGCGCGGTGGGAGGCGGGCTGGAGCTGTCGAAGGACTGGTTCGTCGAGGCGCGCCTCCAGATCGCCGCCAACACGCTCGGCGCCGCGATCCGCGCCTTCGAGCTGGCCGACGACTGGGCGTCGCAGCGCCGCCAGTTTGGTAGGGCGATCCGCGATTTTCAGGCGATCGAATTCATGCTCGCCGACATGGCGGTGGAAATCATGGCGGCCAAGAGCCTGATCTATCGCGTGGCGTGGGAGATCGATCACGGCGTCGACAGAAAGGTGGCGCATGCCCGCGCCAGCGCCGTCAAACTCTACGGCTCGGAAATGGCCGGCCGCGTCCTCGACAAGGCGGTGCAGATTTTCGGCGGGCGCGGCTATATGCGCGAGAATCCGGTGGAGCGCCTCAATCGCGACGTGCGCGTCGACCGCATCTGGGAAGGCACGTCCGAGATCCAGCGCGCGATCATCGGCGGCCAGTTGCGCCGGCGCGGGCCGGGCCTGTTCACGCGCTGGGCGGGGGAGAACTGATCCGTTCGACGCCGCGCCTCACGCCTACGCGCCGGCGACGAAGCCCTCATAAACCGCCTCCTCGGCCGAACGCGGCGACAGGCAATCGCCGACCGGAACGAGCGGCGGCCCGAGCCCTTGCAATGCGGCTTCGAGCCGCGTGTCGGGCTCGGCGCCGGCGGCCAGCACCACGGTGTCGACTCCTTCGCAGACGATGGCTTTCTGCGACACGATGTGCAGCAGATAGGCGGCGTCGGCGTCGACGCCGTAAAGCCGCGCATAGGGGATCACCTCGACGCCGAGATCGTGCAGGCGCGCCGCCCACAGGTCGCGCAGATACATCTGAAGGTTCTGGCCGGCGGCGATTCCGTTCACCGCGAGCCGCACATGGCGACCCGCTTTCGCCAACAGTTCGGCGACGCCGACGCCCGTCCAGTCGCAGCGCCAGTCCGCCACCAGCACGCGCGCGCCGATGTTTCCCTCGCCGCGGATCGCCGTCCAGGCGTCGACGACATGGCCGTCGTCGCGCCCTTCGACCGGCGGCGCGTAAGGGCGCGCGCCCGTCGCGACAATCACCCGGTCGGGGGCGATCGCGCGCGCGAGGTCGGCCGTCACCGGCGTCGAAAGCCGCACCTCAACCCCGGCGCGGCGCATCTCCTGTTCGAGATTGGTGGTCAGACCGCCGAACTCGGCGCGATCGGGCAGGAGTTGCGCGAGCCGCGTCTGCCCGCCGAGCGTTGCGGCGGCCTCGCACAGGATCACGCGATGGCCGCGGGCGGCCGCCACCGCCGCCGCCTTCATGCCCGCCGGGCCGCCGCCCGCCACCAGGATG
>ERZ1645187.4382-NODE-4382-length-11412-cov-22.579378_pt1 | contig 11412 bp, 13 predicted proteins | sample MGYA00575352_ERZ1645187 | MGnify/ENA primary metagenome ERZ1645187 (study PRJEB40837, sample SAMN11349314) | freshwater sediment metagenome | isolation source: river sediment | host: Sediment | place: India: Wazaribad , New Delhi | collected 2017-02-21 ... | reverse complement strand
CGCCGGTCGCCAACGTCTGAGCAACAGGGCGTTGGAGACGACCCTTCGTCGGGGACTCGAACGGGCGGCTACCGACCTATCGCCAAGCGGAGACCACCGGCTGAGCGAGGCCGCCGAGGTGCCCTCGTAGGCGTCGACTTCCCAGGTCCGTCCTATGTGAATAGTATCGTAGCTCGCTGCAATCTAGCAGCGATTCGACGCGAAACCTCACCAAGAGTGAGTGCTGCCCCCGATGCCTCCCGTTACGCCTGCTCCGGTCCCGGCCGGAACGACCAATCAGCTTCTGACGATCGCTTGGGATTCGGCGAACTGGACGCTGACTCTGTCCGTCAGTGCTTGGTTACTGGCAGGGGTGACGGTTTTGTCTTGTATGGTATTGCTGTATAAATGGTGGTTCGGAGGTTTTTCGTTTAAGAGCTTTGAGATTGATCAAGCGGAGATCGGCGTCGGCAGCAACAAGTTCCGATTCAAGCCAAATCTAACGGACAAGCAGGTCGCCTACGCCATCTGGGTGGAGTTAAGCACGCGGAAGATTGGACTTCCGATTGATTTTGACCATGACGTTATCGTGGAGGTCTATGATTCCTGGTACAATTTCTTTTCTGTGACCCGTGACCTCGTAAAGGGTGTGCCGGTGAACCAAGTGAAGCGCGACAGCACACAGGCGATCATAAAGCTCTCGATCGAGGTGCTGAACGAGGGTCTTCGACCGCACCTCACGCGCTGGCAGGCTCGCTTCCGCCAGTGGTACGAGCGGGAGCTCGCGAAACACGACGAGGGCGAAGACGGCGTTGTTCTCGATCCGCAGGAGGTCCAGGCGAAATTCCCTAAATATGAACAATTGAAGGCAGATATGCTGAGGGTTAACGAAGCGCTCATCCGCTATCGGCGTAAGATGCATGAACTCGTTTTGAAAGACTGATTGCCGAAGAGTTAGGGAGTTACCTTGTCTGTACGGTAGGAATAACGTGCTGAGCTACGGTTGAAATCAAAGGGGTCGCCGACAATCATATTGAAATCATCACGAAATTCATTGCTAAGCCAGGAAACAAGCAGGTCGCATTCGCTCCTTTGGAACACCCGGTGTCCGCGGCCATTTTCATATCCGGCCGCGTCGAGGAGTTCGGCCGGAACCTCCACAGCGGCACAACCAAAATACAAAAAGTGCCGCGATATCAATACCTTGTTTGTCTTTGTGTCAGAGCGCGTGTTGTAGGCATCCTGCGAGCCGTCGGGTTGGCTATGGTGCGAGTCCTCCTGGAGCCAGGGCTCCGTCTCACTCGCGCGATGATAGATGTTGTCGCCAACTGCGGTTTTTCGACTCCCGTTTCGGCTCGGCCGCTTTGCTCGATAAGCGGGATTTTCCCAGTACTCGTCATATGTGGCCGTTTCGGTCACCTTCATCGCGAAGACGCAGCGGCCGGTGGCTTTGAGGCGGGCACCGCCCATGCCGATGACCCAGTCGCCGACCTGGGCGGTGCTCCGCAAGTCGGCTTTACAGGTCGCGAGGGTGCAAATTCCGTGGAACGGGTTGGGAGCGAACCCGAAATCGCGTGCGACGACGTAGATGTAAACCTTGGCCATGCGCCCTCAACAACGCGCCGTCGCCATCCCGTGTACCTGACCGCGCGTAGAGCCGTCGGGATTCTGGAACGGGCTATCCACGCCTTCGATCGCATTCACAAGAGAATCCGATCTCCAGCTGACCAGGGCGTCTCCGTAGCGCTCGAACGCCTCGGGAATCTCGGCCTCGGTTCCGCCAGCGTAGACGCCGACGATCCGCTTGTTCAGCCGGTTCGCCATTTCGATCTCCCAGTTCACCCAGGGCCGTGAATGCGTTTGGGCGCCTATAAGTACGATGACCGTAGAGGCCCACCGCATCTTCATCCGAAGTAACCGCTTGATTGTCCCTTCTTTGACCAAGCCGGCGTCGAGCCGCCGCTGGTTGGCGGGTTTCGCGCGAATCGAACTGTTCCGAATGTCATGGCCGGCCCGGGACAGCATGCCTGAAAGACGATCCACATAAGCATCATCCCGATGGTGATGGCTGATAAAGACGTTCTTCCGGATTGGCATCGCTTTCCCCCTTGACGAACATCTACCACTTATATCGTGGGGCAAACGCGGGTTTGCTAGAGGTCTAAGGCAGATTTCTGCGAACTCTACTTTCAAAGAAACTCTAGGAAGCCTGCCTGGCAGCCAGGGTAGATGCGAGCCTTCCGGTGCGGCCACCATGACGCGTTGTCCGACAAACCTAACGTGACAACCGCGCTGCTGGCGGATTAGGTCAAATGAGCGAAACGAGCCGCCTGAGCGCTCTCGCGATCGGTAGCCCATCGCATCCAGGCTTCGCGAAGCAGTGGGTCTGTGCATGTCCCTGCGACCTCAAATGCCGCCGACGCCCACCCCCTCCTACGGGCGCTGTCGGCGGCCGCGATGCGCAGGAGGTCGGCGTGCCCGTTAGGAACCTGACTGGCGCGTACGATTTCCTGGAACTCAGGATGGCTAAGATCCGGCGCGGCAAGAGCGTCAAGCGCTGTACCACATTCTCGCAGAGCTTCGGTGGCGCGGTCGCGGTCAAGCGCTATCGTGCAATTGCTCCGCATCGGTGCAGAGGGTTCAATAGAAAACTTGTCGAGGTCTGCTTCATAGGCATGAAGACTATCCGAAATTAATATGAATTCACCAAGCTCCACACCAATGCACCCTGCGATGTATTCTTGGATGATGGTAAATTGTACAAAATTATACGGAGTACCGCGAAAAATATCGTTGCTCCTCATGATCTGCAGCCATTCAAGCCGACCGTTGCGGATTTTGAGTATAGAGCAGATATTGCAGGGGATATCTATTGAGGCGGGGCTACCATCTGTGTGTGGAGCATCGGTCCGCGGATCCCAAATCTGTAGCACTACTTGTCGCGAAGACGGTGTTCCTGATAGAGCATCTATCGCTCTTTCGATTTGGTCAAAGCCGAAAGCGTCGCGTAGCCGTTTGCCGTAGGCGCCGTGATAGGTAGCTCCGCCACCAGCGTAGCGGGGAAGCGCGGGGTTCCAGAAGTTCACAAACTGCGCATCATCGCGACCACCAAGTATCCAGAACGCTTCCGCGATCGCAAACGCCGGGTTGATGGCGGGGCGCCTAGAGAGAACCCAGCGTTGGCGAGGATCGGAGATTCGAAACGTGGCGTGAAGCACCTCGGCCGCATCGCCGCCGCGACCGCTCTGCATGTGGCCGCGTTTCGCCATTACGGCTCTAGCGGCTTCCCTCCAGGCCATGTCTGCAGTCGGGGCACAGAACGCAGGCAGGGCTGGATCCAACTGGTCCTGGTGAATATCCGTCATTCAGGGCAGTCCTTCCGGACATTATGCTCCCGCGAATCTTCCGCTGGACAGCGGTATCGGGGGGCCGATTGCCGGAGCGGGTGGCGAGCATTCAACATTGATAGCATAGGTTGTTCTGGGCGGTCACGGTCGGCGCTCGTTCTAAGTCGTCGTATCCACATGTTCGTCCCGCGCTGAGCCTCCGACGTCTGGGGCACCCCCCTATCGAGAGCCACTTCTCGGCGATGAAAACGGAGTGGGTTCGCCCGAAGTTCTCTCGGACCATGATCTCAAGGTCAGACGCGTTCAACTACATTGAACGGTTCAAAACACGAAGCGCCGGAACCCGACGATTGGTAGCGTCACCCCAATGCAGTTCGATCGATTGGCCGAATTAGCATAAGATAGTGTCCCCGGAGTCGAGAGACGAGAAACCTCGGGTATGAGCCCGTAACATTTTAACGGATCATTCCAAAAATTATAATGAGGTCTGGCTGTTGTTCGGTTGTTCGGTTCCGAGCCGTTGTCTTGTAAGCGCGCGCAGTTCGAAAATAGTATCCAATGCGTTTGGTGCCCATAGATCGAACTCAGTCTTGTTGCGTGGACCATCTTCAAAACGTTTGTTCGTGCTGGCCAGCTGGCGCAATAAACGAACGAATTGCTTGAGAGTAAGATCTCCCTCCTCGTTGACGACCTCAAGGTATGAGGCCAACAGCTTGAGGCCTTCAATTGCAATCGGAAGGCCATCTGGGTTGTATTCAGTCGCGGTCGCCTCCAGGTCCACCAGGGCGCGGTCCCATTCTCGCACTGCGTCTCGCTGGCCGTCTCCTCGGACGTTGCGGTTAACCAGTGCGTTCGCGAGCAAATGAAGCCGTTCGGGAGCCTGGTCCAACCAACGATCGATAATCGGCATCGAAACCTGCGTCGGTGAACGCGAATGCGTGCGAGCGTCAGCAGCAATAGTCGTGATCCGGCCGGGCAAAAATCTCAGCTCATCGCAAATTTCTCTCTGAAGGTGACGTATTTCGGCGATGTTGATCGGCCACCATCGGGCAAATTCCTGTGCACGATAGAACGCGATCACATCGACAGCATACAGCTCTCTTCCAAGCTCCCGCCGTTTGAATTGTACGAGACAGAAGGACGCGAACTCCTCGTCAACGCCGCCGGGCGTGAAATCACGAAATGGGTCAATCAAAACCGCAAGTGCGCGTGTGGTCGCCTTTGTCTTCAGAAGCTTTATGACTCGATCGACCTGGTTGACCTTGCCACCATACCGACGAAGTCGGCTTCCGTGTACGAAAGGCATCCTTTGCTCAAGTACAGATCGGTCAAGTTGCCACCAGGCAACGAGTTCCTTCAACCAACGCCCGCGTTCGGACCCTTCCATGGGTTCCGGGAACGGATAATTCGAAGGGAGTGGTAATTCCCCGGCGGTGTCGGGCGGCAGATCTAGATGTACGATCAATGTGCCGTTGGCTGCGTCCTTTGCCGCTGTCTCGCAAACTCGGTCATAGACCTCGTCGAGGTCGCTCCCTTGGATGACGACTGGCGCACCTGGGATAACATCTGACGACCAAATCCTGCGGATGACAGCTGGGGGGCGACGGGGTTCCACACCGGCGCGTGGAACTGGTATCGGCTCTATGGATACGGTTGGATTGTTGGGCATTCCGGTGATCGAGATCAGACGTGCAGCGTCCGATTCCCGGCCGGGCTCGAATGTCGAGCCCGAAATGACGAGCGTGCGATGATCCCGGGTCCCGTCTTCGTCGTAGATGTGCTCAAGTTGGGCCGCATGCTCGTGTTTGTGTCCATGCACGACGATAGTAAATCCGCGATCGCGTAGAAAGCCGCGAACCTGCTCTAGGTTCGAAACGTCCGCAAATGGTTTCAGTTCCTCTCGTAAGCTCGGTGCTCGAAGGTGATGGTGGAGCAATGCGATCCGGAGTTGGCGACCAACTGGTGGTTGCGGCGTGCTGTCGATCAGTCCTCGAAGTATTTCCAACTGCTGATTCGACACGCGGGCCATGTCGTAACGTGCCAACTCATCCAGCTGGCCGCGCAATAGCGCTTCCTTGGAAGTGTCGCCGTCAGCGACAAGCGCAGGCAGTCCGTCCCATATGCTGGCAAGCGGTTCTGGCAAGATCCGCGTCACATGCGACCAATTGCTGGTATTTATCGGAAAGATGGCCCAAAGGCCGTCAGCACCCGTTAGCTGATGGGCCCCTCCGTCGCTTGCGGTTTGGTCGACACCGTCCAACCACGGCGTTATGCATCCAGCCTTTCGCCAAACATCCGTAAATCCTTGGTACCGAGCGTTAGAGCTTGGTAGGCTGGCACGCGGCACATCATGGTTTCCTGGCACCGTCACAATATTTGTGGGCGTTACACCGAGCGGGCCGAAATGACGCAAGACAAGCTCAAGCAGGATCTGATGCCCACCAGGCCTCCCTCGATCCTGCGCGTCACCAGAAAACAAGAGGCCGTCTAGGCGCTGTCCGCTGCGTTGTAATCTCTCGGCGAGACGGGTGAGTGTCAGCTCAAGCGCGGACTCGCGCGTCTCCTGCTCAATTCCTGGAATGATCACCTTATGATCATCTCGCTCAAACGGCACACCGGCCGCAGCGAGATGCGTATCAGCCAAATGGAGAAATGTCGCCAATCTCGTCATGGTGGCCTATATAGAATAGAAGTTGAGTTTCGAGGCAAGAAACGGTAGCTATACAGGAGAGTGCGGACAGCTATGAATGTAGTGGGGCATGGAATCGACCTCGTTGAGGTTGCCGAGCTGCGGCGCTGGATCAACGATCCACGCGATCCGCTGATTCCGCGGTGCTTCGTACAAGCCGAACTCGAGGAAATCGGCGATGGCCCCAATCGGATCGAACGGTTGGCTGGGCGGTTCGCCGCCAAAGAGGCGGTGCTCAAGGCGCTTGGCACTGGCTTTGGTGCGGGCGTCGCGTTCACCGATGTGGTGATACACCGTGCGCCAGGGGCCGCGCCGGAGGTCCAACTTGGTGGCGGCGCAGCCGAGGCAGCCCGGACTTTGGGCGTGACTGCTTGGCGGCTCAGCATCAGCCATGCTGGCGACTTGGCTATGGCGAGTGTTCTTGCGATGGGACGATAGGCTCATGCGCCGAGTTCCTGGCTATCCGACTGGGCGAGGAAGGTAACGCGTCGTACGTCGAGATCGACGACGATGCGGCCACCACTTGCGGCGAGGACGGAGCGCCATACCTCGAACCCCTGCAGGATTGCCTGCTCCCACTCGCCGGTGGTGCATTGCCGTACTTCCAGGTGGGACGTCATGTCCTTGATTGTTCGCAGAAGTTGAAAGTCGAGAGCGGCTACGCCGTCGAGGAAGCGATGGCGCCGCGCATAGTCGAAGGCTAGTGCAGCCACACCTTCTTCGATGACAGCTGCGCGGCCGCCGTCCTCCACCTCGTCGAGCATTGGCCTGCTCTTGCGTTTTCGCCGGAGCAACGAGCGCGTTACTGGCGACCAGCCAAGGACTGCGGCGTAGGCAAAATGGAATACGTCGTGGAAGCGATAGCCGTCAGGATCATAGGCGTTGTCCGTGAGTTCTGCCCCGAACGCTTTTCCATCGATCATGACACGTACGCGCCGGCTCGACTCGTCGTCGATGATCTCAACCTCGAACTGACGCGGCAAGCGCTCGACTTCTGGTAGTCCAGCATCAAAAGCCAGAGGCTCAGCGTGTTTCTTTGCCCATCGCTCCTCGACTTTGGCCAGATTTGCGCAGGCGACGTCACAGAGCGAGAGGTCGAATTTACTGGCGACATTGGCGATGTACCAGAGCAGGTCACCGAGTTCCTCGGACACCCGTTCTTTGAAAAGACGGTGCGCTTCTCCGTCGCGCAGATGCTTCTTGTATTCACTAAGTAGTTGGCCGGTCTCACCGGCAAGTCCGAGCATGGGTACGATCAACGACGTGGCGTCTTCGGCATCGTCTCGGGTAGGCACACGATCGGTTCGCAGCGCTTCCTTTTGATAGCTGTCGAAATCCACGTCTGCTTCCTCCCGCGTCACCTCGATGTAGTGCGCTGCGATGTATCTCAGTGGATCTTATCGTTGAGCTTCCATTTTGGAGGATAGAAGAATTTGATCGGTGCTGAAGTTGGTTCGAACTTCTGCTTGATGCGGAGGCGGCCGGTCCTCCCTGCGATCTGTGGGTGCACCACTCTCGCATATTTATCGACTTCGCAGAACAGGTTTTGACAATCTATTAGTTGAAGCCGGCGCCCCCATAGAGATTGGAAGTCGAGTCCCAGTCGGGCGAACTCCTGCTCCTGAAGGTCGGCCATCATCCGGATCAGCTCGGCTTCATTTAGGCCGCCTGGATCGATAAAGCACTTACGGAGGCCGTCGCGTGCGCCAGGGCCGGGCACTACGAAGTCCATCTCGCTGAAATTCGTGATTTCGCTATAGTTGATGTCGGTGATGAACTGATATGCGAGGAAGTCACCGATCGTCGGATAGGCGCGTAGCTTCTCGAAACCCTCTTGCATCGTACGGATCTGTCCCAGCCGTTCTGCAAGTCGGTCTGCCATCATGCGCTCAAGCAATAATAAGTGATTCCGGTGCTTGGCCGATTGTCCGAAAGCGCCACTGCCAGGCGGCATGATGTAGGCGGCCGAGTAAATACGCCGTCCGGCATGCATCGCACGTGAGAGTACAGCGTCGAAAGCGTTAAAACGATAATCTTCAAATGTAATGGGCCCCAGTGTGTGCTCTAGTAGCTCCCAGGTTTCGATTTTGTTGAATAGCTTGAACAACAAAATCCGAAAAAACACTTCGCGCGGTGACTTGGGTAAGTCGCCGCGATATATGACATTCCGAATGAGGTACTGGCTGACTCGGTCAGAGGCCCGGTAAGCATTAGTAAATTTATAAACGGACAGCACTGGATTGTTGGTCCAAGGCGGTGCCTCGTCACGTACACGCCGAAAAAAAATCTCTTGGCGCTCGGCGGCGAAGCGCCAATAGCTCTCGTAGACCTCTGAGACCTTGGCCGGCGCGAGATGCCGCAGCACAATGGGAACAGGTACCGGAGCGGCTTCAGCCGGCCGAACTGCGACGGGCAGTTCCATCGGCAGAGATGCGGTTGCGCTCTGACGAGATTTGGGCGGACGACCACGCGGACGTTTCGTGGGGACTTTGGGCAAATTCGAATTCAAAGCGCTGCTCCCGCAGTCGTGGCGGCGATGGTTGGCCGCGCTGTTGGCGCAGCAGGCGGCGCCACGACTGCCTGCGCGGCGGCTACCAGCGGCGCGAACTCAGCGTCGTTCTTGGTGATTCGCTCAAGTTTGGCGATCCCAACCATGACGTTCAGGCGGGCTAAGGGCATTCCCATCTCATTGGCCATGAACGCGCCAAGCTGAGCCAAGCCAAGATAGTTGCCATAGGCTTTGTCGAAAATTTGCTGAGTGGCGTAGAAGGCGTTTGTGACGAGGCCGGCGGCGGTTGGTTCGAAGCTCACCTGCTGCAAACAAGGAAAGCCGAGCTGCGCGCTTGCAACATGGTCGCGACCGGGATCGAAGGTGGTGGCCTGTAACATCGAACGGCGAACGCCCCTCCGCGAATTGAACTGAGACAAAATCCACTCCAGTTGATTGCCGGCGCATGGGCCGCGCCCATACATAATCATGCGTTCGAAATACAGGCCGCGTCCATTCGCCTTGCGGTTCATGGCCTGCCAACGCGGGAATGTCGCGCGATAGAGAGAGAAGAGGCGAGTTCGATCGCCGCGCGACATCTCCCAGAGGCGCTGTGGGAAGATCGTGAACGCGACATCGTCAACCACGATTCTTCCCTTGCGCTCAAGCAGACGATCAAGGGCTTGGCGCACTGCCTGGTCTTCGACAACGGCGCCGTCCTGGGCGAAGCCACTCAGGCTCAAGATCAATGGTGCGACCTCGGTGCCGGCGCTATCGAGAACCTTTAGCAACAGCCGAGCCCAGGCGCGCGACAGATTGGTGTCATCGATCACCACTGGTGGCGGCGCAGTGAGCATTTTCGCCTTACTCATCCGGATCTTCCTCGAGATGGCGGTATTGCGCGAGACCGAGATAGCCGTATGGCTCACTCTTCTGGATCGGGGCGACGCGCACGAAGATGGCCCAGTCTTCAGCTGTGACCCGAAAAATTCCCGGCTTCACCGCCCGGAAAAGGCGCCCGGCGGCAAGGTCACGCTCGAAACTGAGACCGCCACCTGTTGCCTCCGCCCCGGGCGGCAGCAGGAGCAACGTCTTAACCTCTGCGTCCAAAGTGGGCGCGCCGCGATGACGATCGACGACGATCAGTGGTTCGGGCGTCAGCGCACCTAGGATATCCATACGCAGTTCCTTGGGTCCGACACGCTGCAAGGCGGTAGCGCGGCCGCGCGACAACATATTCACGCCCGCTGAAAGGTGGGTCAGGAGCGTCGCGTAGCCGACGCCGAACTCGCACGCGATGGCAAAGATCTGCACTGGAGTCGCCGTTTCCGGGGTCCAGCCTCGGATCGAGAAGGCGCGGCGCAGGCCGATGATCGGCATGAGGATGAAGCCGGCGAAGGTGTCGGCCAAGAACTCCTTCGGGTCTTCCCAGGGTTTAGCCTTCGCATCTTCGCGCAGCTCATCGATCGACGAGCCATGGCCGAATACGTGATGCCCGAGCTCGTGCGCGCAATTGTAGGCCCGGCGCGGCAATGGCCGCCGCGCGGAGAGATGAATGCGTGGCGGAAGGCCGCGTTGATACATCCCTTCCATGTTGATGTTGTTGAAGCGCACCTGAACGCCGAGCGCCTCGCATAGCCCGTAGATGCAGATCGGACTGGCCTGATCAAGCTTGCCCTTCGCTCGCGTCGCCGCTGCAGCCTGCATCGCTTGGGTTGCCAAGGCCCGACGGTCGAGGTTGGAGTTGGTGCGCATCACGTTCATCCGCGATCGTCTCCGTTGGCAGGGGAATCGCTCCGCATGGCGGCCAACAGCTTAAGTAGGCGCTCCAGGTCATCGGGCCTGAGTTTGGTGAGCTCACGGGCGGCGAGCTCGAGCCGCGGATCCTGAGCATCGAGCGCCTCTGGCGTCTCGCCGAGCAGCCAAGCGACGCTGACATCGTAGATCGCAGCAAGCCGGGCGAGTTCGTCGGCCGATACCCGGCGATTTCCGGCTTCCATCTCGCTAACGGAGGGGCGATGCAAGCCGAGCATCTTGGCAACATGGCCCTGCGACAAGCCCGCGAGCTTGCGCGCCTCCTTCAAGCGCTCAGCGATCTGGGGACGCTTGGCCGAATCGAGTTCAGTCATGCCGCCACCGCTTCCTTCTCGTTTTGCTTGTTGAGCAAGTCGCAGACGAAGATGGCAGTTTCGTCGATGGAGCGTGGGAGTTTCGTCGTCTCGTCGACGAAAATGTTCACGTCGTTTGGGATCGTCGCGCCTATTTCGATCGCAAGGATGGTGGTTGCGACAGGCCAGATCTTGCTGTCGAACTTGGGCAAGCTCTCGATGGGCTTGGTAGCGCCGGTGAGCGGCGGGCATTCAAGCGCGCTATCTGCCTGAATCTGGCCGAGGACGGCGATCAGCTTTTCTTTCAATATGATGAGATCCATGGGTACCCCCTTCATCCGACGATTGGTAAGATAATCTTACATACCCTGAACGTCAAGGCCCACTCCCCAGAGGACGGGCGGATCACGAAGTTGCGACCGTCCGCAGATTTCGGGTGAGAAAAGCTGCCTCGCCTCACGAAGCTGGTCTGCGGCTTGAAACCTCGGCTGCCCCGTCTTGAGGACGTAGAAGACGGCGTTGACTACCTCGTGCAGGTCTATCCGACGACAGCGACCGGAGCCGGCCCGCTGAAAGACCTTTCGGTTCTCTGGCTTCCAGATCGATGCCTCCATTTAATTCGCGCCAATGAAAGAATCGCAAGCGATTATACAAACAATAATCTTTCAAGGATTTGCTCTCCAGTACTAAGCTGCCGCCCAGACCTTGTTGAGGATCTGCGCAACGAGCGCCGCCTTGTCCTGCGGCAGGAACCGCCCGTAGTGCTTGGCGACCATCTCCGGGGTGTCCTGGATGGCGTAG
>ERZ1645187.4380-NODE-4380-length-11414-cov-6.671890_pt1 | contig 11414 bp, 10 predicted proteins | sample MGYA00575352_ERZ1645187 | MGnify/ENA primary metagenome ERZ1645187 (study PRJEB40837, sample SAMN11349314) | freshwater sediment metagenome | isolation source: river sediment | host: Sediment | place: India: Wazaribad , New Delhi | collected 2017-02-21 ... | reverse complement strand
CCGCAGAACGGGTCGATCAACAATGTCGGCAGCTTCATTCCCGCCGATTGGCAGCTGCAAAGGCCGGGGCTTCTCTTGGGCTTTGCCGGGGCCTTCGTGATCCTTCTTCTGGCGCTTTTGACCTTCCGCATCGTCAACTCCGAACGGCTGGGGATGCAGTTGCAGACCGCCCGCGAGGACGAGGCCTTTGCCGAGGCCGTGGGCATCGACTATCGCCGGGCGCGGATGCGGGTGTTCCTGATCTCGTCTGCCGGGCTGGGGGTGATCGGGGCGTTCTACGCGCAGTTCTACGGCTCCATCTCGCCGCAGGTGTTCAGCCTGGACCAGCTGATGCTCTTGTTTGCCATGATCGTCATCGGCGGGCTTGGCCGCAGCGAGGGCGCGGTGATCGGCACGGCCATTGTGGTGCTGATCGACAAGGGCCTTTTGAACCTTGGCCCTATCCGCATCCTTCTGGTCGCGGCCATCATGCTGGGCGTGACGCTGTTCCTTCACAACGGCCTTGCCGGGGCGCGCGAACAGTTCCGCGGCTGGCGCAATCGCAAGAAATCCGAGGCGCGCGCGCGCCGCACCGAAAAGGGGGGTGAAGTCATGCCCGAAGAAGCCATCGAAATCGCCGACAAGCAGGAAATCTACTATCGCCGGTTCCAGAAACGCCTGCGCGACAAGCTGAAGGCCCTGATCACGCCGGAACTGATCGAGGAACACCGCAAGAACCCGCTTGGCCATCATTCGGATGCCCTTTCCCGGGTGCTGAACCACTTCCGCCGTGGCGAGGTGGCCGACAAATACGCCATCATGCGCCAGCCCGAGGCGTTCCACGCCTACAAGATCGTGGCCTTTTCGGGGGTGCGTGGCGCGCCGCCCCGGCTGGTCGACGACCGCACCTATTACGACATCAACGAGGCCTATCACGCCGTGTTCCTGCTGCGCGTGAACGACCTGATGGAAAGCTGAGATGACCAATACCCGCATTTTCGGCTATGCCGACCCGATGTGCGCCCGCGCTGGCGGCCGTGTGGACTTCATGCTCTCGGTCGAAGGCCGCGACGAGGTCGAGGCGCAGCTTGTGCGCGTGCTGCATGGCGATGAAAACCCCGAAGGCCCGGGCTATGTGGAAGAGGCAGTCAGCATCGCGCTGCCAAAGACACTGAAGGTGCGCCGGCAGTTCACCCAGGTGGGCAGCTTTGCCCGCGCCGATGACCCCGAGGGCCGGCTAGATGGGCTGCAGAGCTTTACGCTTTTCGCCCATGTCTTTCCAACCCTGCCCAAGGCCGAACGCCAACAGATCCTTGGCCGCTGGGATATCGAGGGGTCAAAGGGCTTTGGTCTGGGCATCGATCCTGATGGCCATGTGGCGATGTGGCTGGGGGATGGTGCGGGCGTGGATGAAATCCGCACCGAGATCACGTTGGTACCGCGGTGCTGGTATTTCGTCGCCGCCAGCTATGATGCGGCCAGCAAGCAGGCCCAGCTTCACGTCATCAACTGCGTGACGCAGTGGAACAGCCGGATTTCCACCGTGGTGCCCTTCGAAGGCGACAGCTGGATCAAGGAAACCCTGCGCCACGGGCCGGGGGCGACGCAGGGCGCGGCCAGCTTCAAGCTGGCTTCGGCCACGGCCTACAACCCGGTGCGCGGCCATTACGGGGCCTTCCTGTTCAACGGCAAGATCGACCGTTCGGGGGTCTATGACCGTCCGCTGGCGCGCGACGAGGTGATGGCGCTGGCCCGCGGCGATGCGCCGGCGCGCGACGGGCTGCTGGCCTATTGGGACCCGACCGCGAACCTGGCGCGCGATGGCGTGGGCGACACGATTCCCGACACCGGGCCGCATGGCCTGCACATGCAGGGCATCAACCGCCCCGTCCGCTGCATGACCGGCTTCAACTGGAAAGGCGAGGACAGCTATCGCCTTGCGCCCGAGACCTATGGCGGCGTGCATTTCCATGACGACGCCATGACCGATTGCCGCTGGGAGGTGACCCATTCCCTGACCCTGCCGGACGACCTGAAATCCGGCGTCTATTGCCTGAAGGTGTCGGGCGGGGGCGGGCAGGACAGCATCCCCTTCATCGTGCGGCCCAAGACGCCCAAGGCAAAGCTGGCCATCCTTCTGCCCACCTTCACCTATCTGGCCTATGCCAACGAACACCTGAGTTACGAGGCGCCCATCGCGCAGGCGATCACCGCGCATACTCCGGTGATCGTGGCCGAGGATCTTGAGTATAAAAAGCTCGAGGAGTTCGGCCTGTCGACCTATGACCACCACACCGACGGCGCGGGCTGCTGCTATTCGTCGTGGAAGCGGCCGATCATCACCCTGCGCCCGCGCTACCGCCTGCCCGCGATGAACTTTCCCTGGGCGCTGCCGGCAGACCTGTCGCTGATCTGGTGGCTGGAACATGCCGGCTATGATTATGACCTCATCACCGACCACGACCTGCATGCCGAGGGGCTGGACTGCCTGAAGCCCTATTCTTGCGTGGTGAACGGCACCCACCCGGAATATTATTCCGAAGAGATGATGGACGCGACCGAGGCCTATCTGAAACAGGGCGGGCGCTTGATGTATCTGGGCGGGAACGGCTATTACTGGGTGACGGGCACGCGCGCGGGGGAACCGGCCTGCATCGAGGTCCGCAAGCTGGACAGCGGCAGCCGCGCCTGGCAGGCCGAACCGGGCGAGGGCTATCTTGCCTCGACCGGCCAGCGCTCGGGCCTTTGGCGCAACCGCGGCCGGGCGCCGCAAAAGATCGTCGGCCTCGGCTTTACCACCGAAGGCATGGACGCCTCCGAGCCGTTCGAGCGTATGCCCGACAGTTTCCACCGCCGGGTGGCCTGGATCTTTGACGGCATCGGAGAGGAAGAGCTGATCGGCGACTTCGGACTTGCCTGCGGCGGGGCAGGGGGGGTGGAGCTTGACCGCTATGAGCTGGGTCTCGGCACCCCGCCCCATACCATGCTGATGGCCTCGACCATCGGCCATTCCGACAACTACCCGCTGGTCAGCGAAGAAGTCACCTATGCCTTCCCCGGCCGGGGAGGCACGCAGGACGCGCAGGTGCGCGGCGACATGATCTTCTTCACCACGCCCGCGCATGGCGCCTGCTTTGCCGCAGGCTCCATCGCCTGGTCGCAGGCCCTGCCGTGCCATGGTGGCGAAAACAACGTGGCCCGAATCATGCGGAACGTGCTCAATGCCTTTCTGAAAGAGGGCGAACTGCCGGGGGCAGCCTACAAGGGCGACGAAAAGCTCTGGCGGTAGACGTCCCGGCAGGAGGGGGGAGACATGGGGCTTGGCATCGCCAGCTTCTCTCGGTTCATCACCGAGATGAATGACCGCACCCGCGACGAGGATGCGGAAGGCCTTGCGCGCTGGGCGGTGGACGAGCTGTCTCGCACCATCGGCTTTGACGCCGCCTGGTATGGCTGGGCCAAGCTGCGCCCCGAAGGGGTCGAGGTCCATGCCAATGCCGCGTTGAACCTGCCAGAGGGGTTTTACGACTATTGGCGCACCATGTCCGATCAGGACCTTCTGGCACGCTACATGATCGAGAACCCAGGCCGCGTGGCGATCTATGACCGCAAGCAGCCCCGCCAGACCGACGGCATGGCCAGCCTGTCTGACAAGTTCGGGCTGCACCGGATGACGACAGCGATGCACGGCCAGTATGGTGAGCATGCCTCGTTCTACATCTCGTCCTATCGGGTGGGGGCGCAGGCCCGCAACTGGACCGAGGCCGAGCGGGACTATCTGCAATGCGCCGTCGATCAGCTGTCGGCGGCGATGAAGCTGACCTCGGCCGAACCTGGGCGGCCTGATCGGCCGGGCAGGGTGACGATCCTTGCCTCCGAAAACGGCATCGGGCTTCTGGGGCTGAGCGCGCTGCGCGCCCAGTTCGGCGAGGTCTGGCCGCGCTGGACGGGCGACCATCTGCCCGAACAGCTGGCGCGGCTGATCGGCTGCCCCGGCACGCATCTGCTGCCCGACCGCGATCTGGTGGTCACGGTGGAAAGCCCGCCGCGCTGCGACGGCATGGGGCTGCGCCGGCTGACGCTGCGCCGGTTGACGCGGATCGACACGCTGACCCCGCGTGAGCGCGAGGTGGCCCGCGCCCTGTCGGATGGCCACAGCCACAAGGAGGTGGCGCGGCTTCTGGGCCTTGCGCCCGCCACCATTCGAAACCAGACCCAGGCCATCTATCACAAGCTGGGTGTCGACAACCGCGCCAGCCTGTCGGCCATGCTGTCGCAGGGGCATTGACGCGCCCTTTCGCGAGGAGTGCCCGGAACGGGCTTCGACGAGCAGGCCGCCGGGCGCGTCTCAGGCCGCCTTGCGCTGCGGCGCCTCGGGCGCCAGCAGCAGACGTGCCTCATGGGCCTTCAGGATCTGCCGCGCCGCGCGATAGGCCTCGGGATTGGCAGGCTCTGGCATCTCGGCAAAGACCTTGAACAATTCGGCCCGGGCCGCGTCCTCAAGCCCGCCGATGTTGCGTGCCGCCGGCTGGAAGCTTTCGCTCCAGACCCCATCGGCGCAGATCACCTCGTGATGGTCGAACATCAGGTGGATATAGGTCACCCCCTGCACCAGCGCGGGCACAATGCCGGGCTGGCCGGCCATGTGCAGCGCGCGCACCAGCACCTCATCCTCGCCGAAATACAGCTCGGCCCTTGGCCCTTTGACCAGCATGCAATGCTGGCGCGACATCATCATGTCGCGGTTGGGCAGGTTCGGCCCCAGCGCGCCCTTGCGGAACAGGATCGGCTGCAGCCCGGCATCGGCCTGCAATTCTTCCGCCGCAAAGTGGCGCCGCCCGATCCAGCGGATGGGCTGCAGGCCGCGGTCGCGCGTCATCACCAGATCGCCGGGCTCCAACGTCTCGATCGCGCGCGGGCCCGAGGCGGTTTGCACCATGGCGCCGGGGGTAAAGCAGGCAACGCCCGTCTCGATGCCGGAAAAGACCAGCGTGCCGATGACATTTCCAAAAGAATCCAGGAACTGCACCGTGCCCGACATCGGGTCGTTCGGATCGCGGAGGATGCGGTAGGGGCCGGCACCCGACAGGTCAAGGACGTCATTGTCGCCCGCCCCGCCGATGACGGTATCGCCGCCGCCGCCGATGAACGTATCCGAGCCCGCGCCGCCCACCAGCAGATCGCCACCCGCGCCGGCCGCGATCAGGTCGTTGCCCGCGCCGCCTTCCAGCGTGTCGTTGCCAGCGCCGCCATACAGCGCGTCGTTGCCCTCGCCGCCCTTCAGCGTGTCGTTGCCGAGATCCCCATCCAGCAGGTCATCGCCCGCATCGCCCGTCAGGCTGTCATTGCCGGTCCCGCCATAGACCGAATCATTGCCCTCGCCGCCGGTTGCGATGTCGTTGCCTGTGCCGCCATAGACGGCATCGTTGCCCACCCCACCCGAGGCCGTGTCGTCGCCCGCGCCCGCGATGACGGTGTCGTTGCCCTCATCGCCCGAGAGCACGTCGTTGCCGGCCCCGGCGTCCATGTAGTCATTGCCGCCACCGCCGAAAAAGATGTTGGTATAGACATCGCCCGTCAGGCCGAAATTGTCGAAGCCGATCAGCGTGTCGTCAAAGGCCGACCCGAAGATCCCGTCCACCCCGGACAGCACGTCGCCCGTGGCATGACCGCCCGAGGCGGTGTTGGTGGCAAGGTTGATCGACACCGCCGCGTTCGAGCCGCTGTAGTCGATGAAGTCCATCCCCTGACCGCCGTAAAGCGTGTCGCGCCCCGCGCCGCCGGCAAGGGTATCATCGCCGTCTCCGGTTTCGATATAGTCGTTGCCGGCACCGCCAGAGAGGAAATTGCCGCCTGCGCTGCCATAAAGCGAATCGTTGTAGATCGAGCCGAAGATGTTCTCGACCGAAATGATCGTGTCGCCCGCCGGCGTGCCGCCCGAGCTGCTGCCGGTGGCAAGGTTGACGTTCACCCCCGCGGTCGAGTCGGAATAGTCGACCGTGTCGATCCCGGCGCCGCCCTCCAGCCGGTCTGATCCGGCGCCGCCCTGCAACAGGTCGTTGCCGTCGCCGCCGAACAGGCTGTCGCTGCCCGCGCCGCCGAACAGGCTGTCCTCGCCCGCGCCGCCGGTCAGGCTGTTGGCATTGCCGTCGCCCGTCAGAAGGTCAGCATAGCTGGTGCCCAGCAGGTTCTCGATCTGGCTCAGAACGTCGCCTTCGGCATCGCCGCCAAGGCCCGTGCCGGTGTCAAGATTGATCGTCACTCCCGCGGCCGAAGCGGAATAGTCGGCGGTGTCGGTTCCGGTGCCGCCGATAAGCGTGTCGGCCCCGCCGCCGCCCGCCATGACATCGTTGCCAGCACCCCCGTTGATCAGGTTCGCCCCGCCATCGCCGGTCAGCGTGTCGGCATAGCTCGAGCCGATGAGGTTCTCGATTTCCTCCAGAACGTCGCCGGCCGCGTGCCCGCCCGACCCAAGCCCGGTGGACAGGTCGACATCCACCGCCGCGCTGGAGCCGGAATAGCTGGCCACATCCGTTCCCGCGCCGCCGTAAAGCGAATCGCCCCCGGAGCCGCCGATCAGCGTGTCATTGCCGTCGCCGCCGAACAGCGCGTCGGAATTCCCGCCACCATTGAGGGAATCGTTGCCCGCAAGGCCGTAAAGCTGGTCGGCCTGATTGCCGCCCGAAAGGGTGTTGTTCCCCGATGTGCCCGTATAGGTCGCCACCGCCCGGTCTTTCTGCTCTGCCTGTCCGCCGTGGTCTGATGCCCGGTCGGACCGTTTCTTGCCGCCCCGTGTCCGGGTGCGGATTGCCTCGGGGCCGACAACGTGGGGCAATTGGGGCAAATTTAAGGCAAATACGATCTATCTGGCCGGATTGTCGTAAAGGCGTGGCGGAATTCCCGCAGAAATCGGCCGAAAGGGCCGGATTCTTGAACGTCTGTGTCCTGTTAAGGGGCCGTTAACCCTTGTGAACGCAACCTGTCGGCATGAAACGCTTGATCTTTGCCCTCTTTGTCCTTGCCGGTTGCGGTGCCCAGCCCGCGCCCGAATTCCTGCGCGCCTCCCGGTCCGAGGTGCAGCGTGATGGTCGGACCTATGTGGTCTTTCACACCGAAGACCGGGTCGAGGTGATCCGGCTGGGCCATGCCGCGCGCGGTGAACATGCGGCGATCCGCGCCACCATGGCCGCCCTTGTCCCCGAGGTGACGGGATGCAAGCTGAAAGAAAGCTCGGTCAGGGGCGACAGCGGCGAGATGCGGGGCAGCCTGTCCTGCTAGGGCCGCCGGGGGCGCAGGACCAGCTCCCACAGCGCCCAGAGCGCGGCGGCAGCAAAGATCAGTCCCCAGACGGGGTTGCCCATCGTAAAATCCAGCGCGGCCATGGCGGCTGGCAGCAGCACGGTCAGCCCGCGCACCCAGACCTTGGCAAAGAACGGGTGGTTGCGGTCCAGAAAGCGGGGCTTTTCGCCTTGGGTCATGCGCGGGTTCCCGTGCCGCCAAGATAGGCATAGCGATAGGCCAGGGCCACCCCGCCCGCCCCGCCCAGAACATTGCCCAAGGTCACCCAGCCCAGCGCCGCCACGGCCTGCCCAACCGGAACCTCGGCCCCTGCGAACGCGCCCAAGGGCAGGAAGAACATGTTGGCGATGGAGTGCTCCAGCCCCAAAAGCACGAAGGCCGAGATCGGCCAGAGGATGGCCAGAATCTTGCCGGTGGTGTCGCGGGCCGAAAAGGTCAGCCAGACCGCCAGACAGACCAGCGCATTGCACAGTGCCCCCTTCACCACCCAGGGCAGGGCGCTGCCCGCCAGCTTGGCCGTGGCCACCCGCATCGCCGTCTCGCCGATCGGCCCCTCCAGAAGGCCCGAAAGCCAGAAGGCGCAGGCCAGCCCCACCGCGCCGACCAGATTGCCCAGATAGACCAGCCCCCAGTTGCGCATGAGCGCCCGCCGCGTGATCTTGCGATCCACCGCCGCCATCACCATCAGCGCATTGCCGGTGAACAGCTCGGCCCCGCCCACGATCACCAGGATCAGCCCCAGCGCAAAGACCGCACCCCCCAGCAGCCGATGCGGGCCAAAGCCGGGGTCGGCCCCCGTCATCACCATCAGATAGGCCGCGGCGCCAAAGCCGATGAAGGCCCCGGCCAGCACCGCCAGCGTCAGCGTCTGGCCCACCGGCATCCGGGCCTTGGCCACGCCCGCCCCTTCGATCAGCGCGGCAATCTCGGCGGGTTTGTAGGCGTCATGGTCATTCGGCATCGCAGGCTCCTGTCTGTCGGCGCGATCTTGCCACGGTCTTTGGCGAAACGGGATGCTTTATTGCGCGGCCCGTGCAAGACTGCCCGAAGGAGGACCCCCGCATGACCCAGAAAACCCTGCAGATCCCGGCCGCTTCTGCCGGACAGACCGTCATCACCACCTTCGAGATGACCCCCGCCACCGCGCATGAACTGATCGAATTGCTGCAGGCGGCCTATGACGAGGTGATCCGGCATCAGCCCGGCTTCATCTCGGCCGCGCTGCACATGAACGATGCGATGACGCGGGTGTGCAACTATTCGCAATGGGCCCGGCGCGAGGATTATCAGGCCATGCTGCGCACCCCCGAAATGCGCGCGCGCAACCGTGTCATCAACACCCTGTGCCGCGGGTTCGAGCCGGTGATGTATGAGGTGGTTCAGGTTCTGTGATCGTGCGGCAGGCTATTTTCTGGCCTGCCCCTTTCCGAACAGGCCCTTGAGCCGGCCGAAAAAGCCGGTCGCCCGCGCCTCGACCCCATCCCAGGTTTCGCCCATCTCGGCGGCCACCGGCTCGACCGAGCGTTCCCAGAACTGCGCCCACATCCGGCGGATCATCACCATAAGGAAGATCAGAAAGGCGATGACGATGATCGGCACCCAGGGGATGATCCGCTCATCCGGCCCGGTCGCCTCGCGCACCTTCACCGCGTTGGGGTAGATCGACAGCAAGGGAATGCGCCAGCCGTAATGCGTCACCACCACCCATTTCGGCGCTTCGGCCGGGGATTTCAGGTTGCCCGCCTCGGCCTGCAGGTTCGAGCTGTCGTATTTGAAATAGGGAGGCCAGATCCAGCCGGTATCCTCGTTGCGGTAGACCATGACATCGCCATCGGGATAGGCCGCATCGATGAAGCGGATGTCGCGGGTGGCGGTGCTTTCGGCCGTGCCGGTGTCAGGCACCGAATAGGCCCAGGAGTTTTCGGCCCCGACCGTCGTCAGCCGGTTGTAGGTGTTCGTGATCCGCACGATGTCATGATGCGGCAGGGTATAATGCAGAAAGCCCAGCACAAGAAGCGCCAGCACGATCCGGATTGCCCATTTCACCTTGGTCCACATGCGCGGCCCCTTTACTGATAATTGATCGCATAGACCGTGGCCAGAACCACGGCCATCGGCAGGATATAGACAAGGATGATGAGCTTGCGCCGCAGGCTGTGACGATAGGCTTCCATCCCTGACCGGATATAGGCGTCGCGTTCGTCCTTTGCAGCCCCCTCGCGTGCGGGGTCGCTGTCCCAGGCATTTTCCAGCTTTTCCCGCCGCATCGAGCGGGAATAGATCGACACGACCAGATAGACCACCGTCAGGAGCACAAAGGCCAGAAGGCCTGCACGGATCATTCCAATCATCGGCGTCCCCCCTCTGCGACACCCCAGGGGCCGACCACCGGCCCCAGATCGCGGGCCGGTCGCGGGCCAGGCCTGTCGCGCGCGTCCATCGAAGGTTCCGGCCCGAACAGCGCCTCGCGCGCACCTTGCGCATCCACCTTGTATTCCCGTTCCAGAAAATCCGCCACCCATTGCCGCTTGCGCTCGGACCAGCGGGCGTAATGGGCGTAAAACAGCTCCTTGTGGGTGATGAACAACTGCCGCACATCCATGGGCGAAAGTTCGGACAGAAGCATGTTCACCAGATCGCGGTCCTTTCCGGGGGCGGCGCGCAGGGTGTAGAAATAGCAGGCATGTTCGCTGGTGATCCGCGGCCATGGCCCCGTGCCTTCGACCCAGCGCAAAAGCCCTGCCAGCCCAAGGAATTCATCGGGAAGCGCATCGCCCAGGCGGTAGGCGATCTTGCGCAGTTCGGTGCGCCGCGCGTCGCCAATCTCGATCTTCAGCGTCTCGGCTGCCTCGACCAGAATGAAATCCATCTTCTGACGCAGGACCGCCGCCGCATCCAGCCCCCGCGCCTGCACGATGGGTTCGACAAGGCCATTGCGCTCCAGCCATTCGGCAATCTGGTTGCGCCGGGTCAGGTCCATCACCGGAGAGATCGGCATGCTGCCAAGGCTTTCGCGGGGCAAGGTGCTGATGACGCCGGGAAAGCGCAGGTCTTGAAAGATGTAGATGCCGCCGAAATGGCTGGTCCAGAAATTCGGCTGCTGAAAGGTCATGGCGGGCAGGCTGATGGGCACCCGCGTCACATCTCCGGTCTTGCGCGCAAGGTCGATCATCTCGGCAATCAGCACCTCATCGCGCCAGCCATCGGGTTCGGCGCGAAAGCGGTTGATGAGGGCCGTCAGCCTGTCGGCATCCGCCACATGCCCGCCGATGGTGTCGGCCTCGACCGTGACCTGCTTCATCTCCAGAAGGCGCGCGGGGGTGGAGACCTCATAGACCGAGCCCTGCAACTCGCCGCACACCGCATCGCGGGCGGTGAGGGCAAAAAGCTGCGCCTCATTGGCCTCGATGAACTGCTGCAGGATCCCGCGCGAGGTGGAGAATTTCATGTTCAGAAGCGGCGCGGTCTTCTGGCTGGTGGTCAGCAAGATGAACTGCCGGTTCGCCCCGTTGGGGTTGAGGTAAATGGGGTCGCCCAGCTCATCCCCGATTTCCGGCGAGTAGCCGGAGATGTCGATGTGGAAATCGGTAAGGGCCGTGGTCTTGCCCGTCAGATGCTTCAGCGCGCGGTTGTAGCGTTCAACGAGGGCCGGAGAAGAGACCTCGATCAGGTTGCCGAACATCAGCCCTGCGTAGATGAGGCGTTTCATCGCGGCGCTCCCGTGGCAAGCGCCCCCTCGTGGGGAGGGTTGGGGTTGGGGTCAGCGACATCACACATGCAGCAAATCCTTGTCATTCCTGACCTCCCTTCGACACCGTGCGCCTCCCCTCCCCCTCGTGGGGAGGGGCCGGGGGCAGTGTTCCAATGCATCAAGCACCAGCTGCGTCACGGCTTCAAGGTTTCGGTGGCGTTGTTGCGTGACTCACGCCTGAGGCAGGATAACTCTTTCCGCTAGGGTATCAGCCGACGCGAACGATTTCAGCGGCTCCGAGGGCCGAGAAGCGGTTCATCCGTGCGATGCGGATCTGGATTTCGGCGGTCTGGCGGACCGGGTCTCTTGCGGTACTACGTTCACCGAAGGCCTTCAGTCACCGCATCTTCGCCTCGATCCGGCTTCGGACGTTGTATCCCGTCCA
>ERZ1645187.4379-NODE-4379-length-11416-cov-129.688408_pt1 | contig 11416 bp, 8 predicted proteins | sample MGYA00575352_ERZ1645187 | MGnify/ENA primary metagenome ERZ1645187 (study PRJEB40837, sample SAMN11349314) | freshwater sediment metagenome | isolation source: river sediment | host: Sediment | place: India: Wazaribad , New Delhi | collected 2017-02-21 ... | reverse complement strand
CGGGGTCTCGGCGACGACCGGGGCCGGAGCTTCGGGCTTCGGGGTCTCGGCGACGACCGGGGCCGGAGCTTCGGGCTTCGGGGTCTCGGCGACGGCCGGGGCCGGAGCTTCGGGCTTCGGGGCCTCGGCGACGGCCGGGGCCGGAGCCTCGGGCTTCGGGGTCTCGGCGACGACCGGGGCGGGCGCCTCGGGCTTCGGGGTCTCGGCAACGACCGGGGCCGGAGCTTCGGACTTCGGGGTTTCGGCGACGACCGGCGGCTCGACGGTTTCGGGCGTGGCTTCGGAGCGCTTCTCCGGGGCGGGGGCGGTCGGGGCGGGGCGGCTTTCGGAGGTCGTCGGGGCGACGGGCTCGGGGGCCGCCTTCGGCGCGGAGAGGACCTCGGTCTCGGGGGCGCGGATCTCGACGAGGCCGCCGGTGCGGGGGCCGGGGCCGATCGGCACGATCGAGCCGGTCATGGTCCGGTCGATTTCTTCCTCGGCGATCCGGTCGCCGCGGCGGGCGGCTTCGATCGCGCTCGCGGCGAGAAGGGCGGCCGGGTCGACGGTGAGATCGGAGGTGCTCGCCGCCCGGGCGTCGCGCGTCGCCGCGGCGAGATCCGCCGCAGCCGGGGTCACGGTCTGGCCGTGGGCCGAGGCGAAAGCGGTGGTCGCCAGGACCGTTCCCAGGAGCAGGGAGGACCAGCCGGACGATTTCATGACGGAGCGCTCCCGAGGGCGGTTGGCGTGTCGAATCGAAAGAGTGTGACGCGTGGTGCGGTGCGGTCACATCACGAAGCCGCGAGCATCCACCCGCGGTCCCGGATCACTCCGCGGCTTCCACGTCCGTCGTCTCCTCCAAACCATATTCCTTGAGTTTGCGATAGAGCGTCGAGCGCCCGATTCTCAGGCGCTTGGCCACTTCCGTCATCCGTCCACCGTAGTGATCGATGGCGATGCGGATCATCTCCTCCTCGATCGCGGCGAGGTCGCGGACGTGGCCGGTCTCGTCGAGCGATCGGAGGAAGCCGAAGGGGGCGGGGCCGGATCCGCTGGTCAGGCCGGAGGGGCTCGGCGACCAGCCCGACATCGGCGTCTCCAGGGCGGTGGTCACCAGCCGCGGCGGCGGGGCGGCGCGCGTGGCGTCCGCCGGTTTTTCGGCGGCGGGGCGGGTGACGAGCACGCCGTGGCGGGGCTCGACCGGCACCGGACCGACCTGGGCGGCGATCTGGGGGAACTCCTCGACGCCGAGATGGGCGTCGTCGGAGAGCACGACGGCGCGGAAGACGGCGTTCTCGAGCTGGCGGACGTTGCCCGGCCAGTCGTAGCGCTCGAGCAGGGCCATGGCCTCGGCCGAAACGCCGAGGAGACGGCGGCGGCCTTCTTCGGCGGCGAAACGGGCGACGAAGGTGCGCACCAGTTCCGGGATGTCCTCCTTGCGCTCGCGCAACGGCGGCACCCAGATGGGGAAGACGTTCAGCCGATAATAGAGGTCCTCGCGGAAGCGGCCTTCCTTGGTCATGTCGAGGAGCGAGCGGTTGGTCGCCGAGATCAAGCGGAAATCGACCTTGACCGTCTTGCGCGAGCCGACCGGCTCGATCTCGCCCTCCTGGATGGCGCGCAGCAGCTTCACCTGGATCTCGGGGGAGAGTTCGCCGACCTCGTCGAGGAAGAGGGTGCCGCCGTGGGCCTCCTGAAACTTGCCGACGTGGCGGTCGACGGCGCCGGTGAAGGCGCCCTTCTCGTGGCCGAAGAGGATCGATTCGACCAGGTTCTCGGCGATGGCACCGCAGTTCACCGTGACGAAGGGCTTGGCGCGGCGGTCGGACGAGCCCTGGATGGCGCGGGCGACGAGTTCCTTGCCCACCCCGCTCTCGCCCTCGATGAGGATCGGGATCTGCGAGGCGGCGGCGCGGCGGCCGAGGCGGATGACGCGGTCCATCACCGGCGAGGCGGTGGCGAGGTCGTCGAAGCCGAGGGTGCCGGTGGCGGTGCGGCGGGAGCGCACCACCTCTTCCTCGAGGCTGGCGAACTTCAGCGCGTTGGTCAGCGAGACCTGGAGACGCTCCGGCGACAGCGGCTTGACGATGAAGTCGAAGGCGCCGGCGCGCATCGCCGAGACGACGGTGTCGATGCCGCCGTGGCTGGTCTGGACGATGACCGGGACGGCGATCTCGGCCTTGCGCATCTCCATGAGCACGCCCATGCCGTCGAGGTCGGGCATCACCAGATCGAGGATGACGAGGGCGAGGGTACGGCCGTCGGGGGAGGTCAGGACCTTCAGCGCCTCGACGCCGCTGTCGACGACCACGGCCGTGTGGCCGAAGCGGCGGACCGCCTCTTCCAGAAGCCGCCGCTGGATCGGATCGTCGTCGACGACGAGAATGCGCTCGCCCATGTGTTTCCCTGTGGTTCCTGCGGTGTGCCGAATCGTGTCGATCGTCGCGGCTCGAGGTTGACCAGAGGTTAACGGCGGGCGTCACGGCGGGACGATCCACCGTCTCGTCCCCGGGATCCCTCGGTCGTGATGGGTTGAAGCGGCTGCCGATCACCCGATATGGAAGGAGACCGGTTCGCGCGCCGCCCTCGGGGCGACGGGCGGGCCCACCGCCTCTGTCGGAGCCCGAGCCGCCTCATGACCTTCGCCCTGCCCACCGCCGTCCTCGACCAGACCGCCGCGCCCGCCGCCGGCTCGCCCTTCGGCGCGATGCCGGAATGGAACCTCGCCGATCTCTATCCCTCGATGGACGGTCCGGAACTCGCCGCGGATCTGGCGCGCGGGCTCGCCGACGCCGAGGCTTTCGCGGCGAAGGCGAAAGGCGGGCTCGCCGGCCTCGCGGCGCGCGGCGACGCGGCCACCCTCCTCGCCCTGGTGAAGGACTACGAGGCGCTGCAGGACCGGCTCGGCCGGATCGGGTCCTATGCGGGTCTCGTCTACTGCGGCGACACCACCGATCCGGTGCGCGCCAAGTTCTACGGCGACATCCAGGACAAGATCACCAAGGCGTCGACCCATCTCCTGTTCTTCGAACTTGAGCTGAACCGTATCGAGGATGCGGCGATCGACGCGCTGATCGCGCGAGATCCGGGGCTCGCCCACTATCGGCCGTGGCTCGAGGACATCCGCAAGGAGAAGCCGCATCAGCTCTCCGACGAGATCGAGAAGCTCTTCCACGAGAAATACGTCACCGGCGCCGCCGCCTGGACCCGCCTCTTCGACGAAACGGTGGCCTCGCTGCGCTTCAAGGTGGGCGACGCCGAGTTGCCGCTCGAGGCGACGCTGTCGCGCCTCCAGGACGCCGACGAGGCGAAGCGGCGCGAGGCGGCCGAGGCGCTCGGCGTGACCTTCAAGGCGAACCTGCGCGTCTTCACCCTGATCATGAACGTGCTCACCAAGGACAAGGAGATCTCCGACACCTGGCGGCACTTCGGCGATCCGGCGGACGCGCGGCATCTCTCCAACCGGGTCGAGCCGGAGGTGGTCGCGGCGCTGGTCGAGGCGGCGCGCGCCGCCTTCCCGCGTCTGTCGCACCGCTATTACGCGCTGAAGGCGAAGTGGATGGGCAAGGAGAAGCTCGCCCACTGGGACCGCAACGCGCCGCTCGCCTCGGCGCCGGCCCGGACCATCCCGTGGGAAGAAGCGCGCGACACCGTGCTCGGTGCCTATGGCCGCTTCTCGCCCGACCTCGCGGCGCTGGGCAAGCGCTTCTTCGACAATCCGTGGATCGACGCGCCGACCCGTCCGGGCAAGGCGCCCGGCGCCTTCGCCCATCCGACCGTGCCCTCGGCGCACCCCTATCTGCTGGTCAACTACCAGGGCAAGGTGCGCGACGTGATGACGCTCGCCCACGAGCTCGGCCACGGCGTCCACCAGTTGCTCGCCGCCCCCAACGGCGCGCTGATGGCGCCGACGCCGCTGACGCTGGCCGAGACGGCCTCGGTCTTCGGCGAGATGCTGACCTTCCGGGCACTCTTGGCGGACGCGAAGTCGGTCGCCGAGAAGCGGGCGATGCTCGCCTCGAAGGTCGAGGACATGATCAACACGGTCGTCCGCCAGATCGCCTTCTACACCTTCGAGCGCAAGATCCACGCGGCGCGGCGCGAGGGCGAGCTGACCAGCGACGACATCTGCCGCTTCTGGATGGAGGTGCAGGGCGAGAGCCTGGGGCCGTCGATCCGGCTCGCGGAGGGCTACGAGACCTTCTGGGTCTACATCTCCCACTTCATCCATTCGCCGTTCTACGTCTACGCCTATGCCTTCGGCGACTGTCTGGTGAACTCGCTCTACGGCGCCTATCAGAAGGCGCCGGCGGGCTTCCAGGAGAAGTATTTCGCGCTGCTCTCGGCCGGCGGCACCCGCCACCACAAGGAACTCCTCGCCCCCTTCGGTCTCGACGCCGGCGATCCGCAGTTCTGGTCGATCGGCCTGTCGGTGATCGAAGGATTGATCGACGAGTTGGAGGCGATCGCCTGAGGGAGCGGGATCAGGTCTCGACCCGGGCGTCGTCCGGGTCGGGGCGCCATTCGAGCTTCAGCGTCGGCAGGCCGGAGCGCGGGTTAACCCCACGGGCGATCTCGCGGAAGCCGCGACGCCGATAGAAGGCGACGGCGCGCGGGTTGTCGGCGTTGACGTCGAGGACGACCTTCTCCGGCGACAGGCGGCGGGCCTCGCGGATCAGTGCCGGGGCGATGCCGGTGCCCCATTGATCGGGGTGGACGGCGATCTGGTCGAGATAGCCGGTCGCCGGATCGATCAGCACGAAGCCGACCACCGCGCCGGTCTCGGCCACGGCGACGCGGATCACCGCGCCTGCGGTCTGGGCCTCGTCGAGGTGGTCGACGAGCCAGGCGCGGCGGGCCTCGAAGTCGATCGACGGCAGGGTCTTCGTCCACGACGCCACCCAGAGATCGGTCATCTCCGGCAGGTAGGCATCGTTCATCGGCAGGATGGCGCGCAGCGTCCGGGCGAGGCGGTGTTGCTTGGCGAGCCAGGGCTTGCGGCGCTTGCCGGCGATGCCGGGGGGAAAGCGCAGCGGCTCCGGGTCGGCGTCTCCCGCGAGGCCGGCGAGAGACTTATAGAAGGCGTGGCGGACGCCGGGCGTCGCGTCGTCGGAAGCGCTCATGGGTTCTCTCAGCGGTCGGTGAGGCGGATCTCGATGCGGCGGTTGCGGCCGAAGACCTCCTCGGTCGTCCCCTCCTCCACCGGCTGGAATTCGCCGAAGCCGGCGGCGACGAGGTGTTTCGGCGACACCCCGTCCTCGATCAGGCGGCGCACCACGGCGATGGCGCGGGCCGCCGACAGTTCCCAGTTGGAGCGGAAGCGGCCACCCGGCGCGATCGGGCGGTTGTCGGTGTGGCCGTCGACCCGCAGGGTCCAGGAGACCTCGGGCGGGATCTCCTTCTCGAGGTCGAGGATCGCCTGGGCGAGGCGGTCGATGGCGCCGCGTCCGGCGTCGTCGATCTGGTCGGAGCCGACCGGGAACAGCACCTCGGACTGGAAGACGAAGCGGTCGCCGACCACGCGGATGCCGGGGCGGTTGCCGAGGATCTCCTTCAGCCGGCCGAAGAAGTCGGAGCGGTACTGCTGGAGTTCCTGGACGCGCTGGGCCAGCGCCAGATTCAGCCGTTTCCCGAGATCGGCGATCTTGGTCTGGCTCTCCTTGTCGCGGTTCTCGGTGGCGTCGAGGGCCTGCTCGAGGGCGGCGATCTGACGGCGGAGCGCCGAGATCTGTTGATTGAGCAGTTCGACCTGGGCGAGGGCCTGTTGCGACAGGCGCTTCTCGGCGTCGAGCGCGGCATTGGCGGAGGCCGCCGCGCCGCCGCTCGCCGCGGCCTGACCGTCGCGGGCGGCGAGCAGACCCTGGAGCCGCGTCTTCTCGCTCTCGGCGCTGGCGAGGCCGGCCTCGAGGCGGGTGATCTGATCCTCGCCGTCGGCCTTGCCGGCGCGCTCCAGCGACAGGAGTTGGGTCAGTTCGGCGATCTGGCGGTTGAGCTTCGAGAGGGCGGTGTCCTTGCCGGTGATCTCCCGCGACAGGAAGAACTGCGACAGCATGAACACCGACAGCAAGAAGATGATGACCAGCAGCAGCGTCGACAGGGCATCGACGAAGCCGGGCCAGTAGTCGATCGAGCCTTCGCGGCGGCGGCGGGCGCTGCGCATCGGCGTCAGGCTCCCGGTCGGTCGCGCGGCGTCTCGTCGGCGCGGGCGGCGAGGGCGTCGGCGATGCGTTCGAGCGCGACGCGGGTGCGCTGGTTCTCCTCGGCCTGGGTGACGATCCAGTCGCGCAGCTGGTTCTGTTCGGTGCGGACGTGGGCGACGAGGCCGCGCAGCGATTCGGAGAGATCGACCAGGGCGGCGGAGGTGTTGCGGCCGGAGCCGCCCTCCTGGGCGACGCGGGTGAGACGGTCGACGGCGGTGCGCAGCTGTTCGGCGATGCCGCGGCCGCCGGTGCCCTCGGCGTCGAGATCGATCTCGGCCTCGGTGGAGAGCCAGTCCTCGAGCTCGTTGTAGAAGCGGTTCTGCGCCTGGGAGGCCTGGAGATCGAGGAAGCCGATGATCAGCGACCCGGCGAGGCCGAAGAGCGAGGACGAGAAGGCGACGCCCATGCCGGAGAGCGGCTTGGCGAGACCGGTCTTCAGATCCTCGAACACCGCGCCGATGTCGGTCGCCCCGACGTTGAGCGACTTCAGCGTGTCGCCGACCGCCGACACCGTCTCGGAGAGGCCGGTGAAGGTGCCGAGCAGGCCGAGGAACACCAGCGTGCCGCCGATGTACTTGGTGATGTCGCGGGTCTCGTCGAGGCGCATGCCGATCGAATCGAGGATCGAGCGCAGCACCTCGGGCGAGATGCCGGCGGCGCCGCGATCGCCGAGCAGCGCCGCCATCGGGCCGAGCAGGCGGGGACGACGCTCGGGATCGAAGTCGGGCTCGCGGCGGCGGAAGGCGTTGGCCCAGCGCACCTCGGGGAAGAGGCGGATCACCTGTCGGACCGCCAGGACGATGCCGAGCGCCAGGACGAGCAGGATGAAGCCGTTGAGGCCGGGATTGGCCCAGAAGGCGAAGACGATCTGCTTCCACAGGATCAGCGCGACGAAGCCGGCGATCACCAGAAAGATCACCATCCGCCACAGGAACACCTGCGGGCTCGACAGTCGGTGGGTGTCGTGATCGCGTGCCATCGCTTCGCCTTCCTTCGAACGGCGCCAGCATGACCCGTTCGGCCGGGTGGAGACAAGCAGCCGAATGCGTCGAAGAGGCGACAGGTTGGCAGTCGGAGGCGGTTTTCAGGGGGACGTCGCGTCGCAGGGGGCGAGGCGCACCGTTTCGGCGTCGCGGGCCGGTCCGAGTGATTCGCCGAGCGGCCGGCAGGTGCCGTCGGAACAGACGCGCCAATCGGCGGTGGCGCCGGAGCGGGCGAGGCGCAGTTCCGGCAGGGGCGGGCGCATCGGCCGCCACACCCACCAACCGTCTTCGAGCCGCGCGCCCTCGCCCGGTTCCATGCCGGCCCCGGAGCCCTTGACGCGGGCTTCGACGAGTTCGAGCCCGGCCGGCGTCGCGGCCCAGGTCTCGCGCCATTCGGTCTTCTCGACCGAGTGGGTCCAGGCGAGGGTGAGGAGGCCGGCGGCGAAGCGCAGGCTCGTTCCGCCGGCGAGGAGGCAGAGGGCGGTCATCCGCCGGCCTTCGCCGGGACGGTCCGTGTCTTCACGCGATGGAGCGCCACCAGCGCCGCGCCGAGGGCGAGGCCGATCGCGTCGGAGAAGGCGAAGTCGCCGACGATCGCCCCGGCGGCGAGGATCATGCCGGCGCGCTCCCAGGCGGCCAGCGGGCCGAAGAGCCAGCCGATCAGGCCGGCGCCGAACAGGCCCATGGCGAGGCCGGTCTTCAGGAAGGCCCAGATCGCGGCGCCGACGAAGCCGAGATGAGCGGCCATCGGATCGCCGGGTTGGAGCATCAAGGCCGGGGCGTAGACCGCGGCGAAGGGGATGACGTAGCCGGCGCCGGCGATGCGCATCGCCTCCCAGCCGATCTTGTCGGGGTTCTCGCGGGCGATCGGGGCGGCGGCGAGCGCGGCGAGCGCCACCGGCGGTGACAGGTCGGCCATGATGCCGAAGTAGAAGGCGAACATGTGGGAGACGAGCAGCGGCACGCCGAGCGTCGCCATCGCCGGGGCGGCCAGCGCCGCGACGATGATGTAGGTCGGGATGGTCGGGATGCCGGTGCCGAGCACGATCGACAGGATCATGGTGAGCACCAGCGACAGGAACAGGCTCGACTTGCCGATGCCGACCACCCAGGTGCCGAAGGTGGTGCCGAGGCCGGTGAGGGTGAAGGTGCCGATGATGGTGCCGACGATGGCGCAGGCGATGCCGACCGAAAGCGCGGTCTTGGCGCTGTCGGCGAGGCTGTCGCGGCACAAGAGCAGCGTCGATCGTCCGCCCCGCGTCCGCAGCGACCACGCCGCCAGTGCCAGGATCACCACGCCGACGACCGCGAGGCCGAACTTCAGGAACGACGAGGCGACCAGCCCGAGGCCGATCCAGAACACCGCCCGCTGCCAGGTCTCGCCCATGCCCGCCGCGACGCCGGCGCCGAGGATCAGCACCACGGTGAGAGCGAGCCCGAGCGTGCCGGCGAAGAGCGGGGTGAAGCCGTGGAACAGCATGAAGATCAGCGCCGCGAGCGGCAGGGCGAGATACCAGCGCTCCTTCAGCGCCGCGAGCGCACTCGGCACCTCGCGCATCCCCGCGAGCCCATGCTTGCCGGCCTCGAGATGGACCATCCAATAGGCCGAGGCGAAATAGAGCACCGCCGGCAGCACCGCGGCGGTGACGACCGCCGAATAGGGGACGTCGAGCGTCTCGGCCATGATGAAGGCGGCGGCGCCCATCACCGGCGGCATGATCTGGCCGCCCATCGAGGCGGTCGCCTCGACGCCGGCGGCGAAGGCGCGGCGATAGCCGAAGCGGATCATCAGGGGGATGGTGAACTGGCCGACGGTGACGACGTTGGCGACGCCGGAGCCGGAGATCGTGCCCATCAGGCCCGACGAGAACACCGCCACCTTGGCCGGGCCGCCGCGGGCGCGGCCGAAGAGGCCGAGCGAGACGTCGGTGAAGAGGTGGATCATCCCGGCCTTCTCGAGGAAGGAGCCGAAGAGGATGAAGAGGAAGATGTAGGTCGCCGAGACGTTGACCGGTACGCCGTAGATGCCCTCGGTGCCGAAGGCCATCTGTTCGATCACCTGATCGAAGCCGTAGCCGCGGGTGGCGAGAGGCCCCGGGAACCACTGGCCGAAGAAGGCATAGGCGAGGCAGACGCCGCACATGATCGGCAGCGCCGGACCCATGATGCGTCGGCAGGCCTCGAAGACCAGCAGGATCAGCAACACGCCGACGACGAGATCGCGGGTGTCGAGATCGCCGGAGCGCAGGATCAGGGCGTCGTGCTCGACCCATTGGTAGAGGCCGACGGCGAAGCCGATGATGCCCAGCGTCCAACCGCTCAGGAGGCCGAGGCGCGAGGCGGAGCGGAAGTTGGCGATCAGGCCGAAGCCGAGCAGCAACAGGAAGCCGACGTGCAGGCCCCTGACCGCCAGCGACGGCAGGATCGGCCAGGCCGAGACGAAGAGCTGGAAGGCGGAGAAGAGGAGCGCGACGACGAAGGCGGCGATTGCCGGCCGCCCCTTGCCGAAGCCGGTGGGGAAACCGTGCTCGAATGTGTCGAGGGCGCTCGGGGGCGTGGTCGTCGCGGTCATCGTCGGGGCTCCGGGGCGAAGTCTGTTCGAGGTCGGCGCGGTCTGGATGGCACGCGAGCGATCACGGGGGGCGTCCCGATGCTCGCCCGAAGACGGCTCCGGGGTTCTCCCTTCTCCCCTTGCGGGAGAAGGTGCCCGAAGGGCGGATGAGGGGTCTGGGCCTCACTGCGACCCTCGGAAGTCGTGGTCTCGGCCCGGTTGCCGCTGCGCGGCGCCCCCTCATCCGCCCCTTCGGGGCACCTTCCCCCGCGAGGGGGGAAGGAAGAGGGGGCTTGCGCGAAGCCTCACGGCGACGATGCGCTGCGAGCAACCGCCCCATCCCTCACTTCAGCACGCCTTTTTCCTTGAAGTAGCGTTCCGCGCCGGGGTGCAGCGGCACCGGCATGCCGGTGGTGGCGGTCTCCAGGCGGATGGCCTTGGCGGCGGTGTGGGCGGCGGAGAGCTTGTCGAGGTTGTCGAAGGCGAGCTTGGTCATCCGATAGACGACCTCCTCCGGCACGTCGGCGTGAGTGACGAGGAAGTTGCCGACGGCGGCGGTCGGCACCGCTTCGGTCTGCCCCTGGTAGGTGCCGGCGGGGATGACCGCGGGGACGTAGGGGGCGCCGATCTTCTTCACCGTCGCCTCGTCGACGGCGACGATCACCGTCTCCACCGAGGTCGAGAGGTCGCGGATCGAGGCGACGCCGAGGCCGGCGGACTGGAGCGTCGCGTCGAGCTGGCGGTTCTTCATCAGGTCGACCGATTCGGCGAAGGGCAGATACTCGACCTTGCCGAGATCGGTGTACTTCAGGCCGTAGGCGGCGAAGATGGCGCGGGCGTTGAGCTCGGTACCGGACTTCGGCGCGCCGACCGACAGGCTCTTGCCCTTGAAGTCGGCGAACTTCGTCACTCCGCTCGATTTCAACGCGACGATCTGGATGTAATTCGGATAGATGGCGGCGATGCCGCGCAGCTTGTCGAGCTTGCCCTTGAAGCCGACCTCGGTGTTGCCCTCCCAGGCGTCGCGCAGGCTGTCGCCGAGGGTGAAGGCGATCTCGCCACGGCCCTGCTGCAGCAGGTTGAGGTTCTCCACCGACGCCTTGGTCGCCTGGACCTGGACCTTCACGTCGGGGATGCCGGCGCCATAGATCTGCGACAGCGCCACGCCGAGCGGATAGTAGACGCCCGAGGTGCCGCCGGTGAGGACGTTGACGAAGCCGTCGGCACGGGCGGCGGGTGCGAGAGTGGCGGCGGCGAGGGCCGCGACCGCGGCCGCGGCGAGGCGGGTTCTCGTGAGCATCGTGTGTCCTCCATACGTCTTTCGGCGAATTCTTTTGCAGAGAGCATAGCGCCTCCCTCCTCGAGGTCCACCCCCGAACGGCGTCGTCTCGCGGTGGTGTGGGCTCGGTTTTGACACGCCTCAAGGAATGGGAAACGACCGTCGTCTATGGTTCGCCATCGAACGACGCGCCCGGGCGCGAAGGTGACGGATCCCGATTTCCGAAAGGCGGCTCCTCTCATTCGCGACGGCGCGTATCGCCGTGATCGAACCAGAGGGGTGGACATGATCGAGATCACACGCGCGGAAGACGTCGCCGAACAGCCGAGCCCAGCCGCGGCCGCCGCGCCCGCGACGGCCGAAGCCTCCGCGACTTCGCCTCAGCCCGCAAAGCCGGCGCGCCCGCGTCGGGCACCGGCCGTCGCCG
>ERZ1645187.4376-NODE-4376-length-11421-cov-10.593964_pt1 | contig 11421 bp, 9 predicted proteins | sample MGYA00575352_ERZ1645187 | MGnify/ENA primary metagenome ERZ1645187 (study PRJEB40837, sample SAMN11349314) | freshwater sediment metagenome | isolation source: river sediment | host: Sediment | place: India: Wazaribad , New Delhi | collected 2017-02-21 ... | reverse complement strand
TGATCATGCACCGCTACGCCATGCTCGGCATCCTCGACGAAAACGGCTATCCGACCCGCGAGATGGGCATCCTCGAGACGCCGCGCGACAAGGGCGCGCTGAAGGTCACGCAGGGTTCGCTGTGCGCCGAGTGCGGCAACATGACCGTGATCCGCAAGGACGGCTGCGACTTCTGCACCGCCTGCGGCGCGGTCGGCAGCTGCGGCTGACGTTCCAAAGACCTGTTTGTCCCACTCAGCGGGACAAAAGCGGGAAAAACCCGCGACCCGGAAATCGGGTCGCGGGTGTCTGATTGCCCTCCGCGACCGCCTCAAGGCCAGCCCCGCCTAATCGTCCTTGTCGGATAGCCAGCGCGCCAGCTTGGCGTAGAGAATGTCGGGCTCGACCGGCTTGGCGATGAAATCGTTCATGCCGGCGGCCTCGCAGCGCCGCCGGTCTTCCTCGAAGGCGTTGGCGGTCATGGCGATGACCGGCGTCGCAATGCCCAGTCCGCGGAGCCGCCGCGTCGCCTCCAGGCCGTCGATCACCGGCATCTGCATGTCCATCAGCACCAGGTCGTAGGAGCCGGCGCGCAGTTTCTCCAGCGCTTCGCCACCGTGGCTGGCGACATCGACCGCCAGGCCCTTGCTCTCCAGCAGGTCGAGCGCGACCTCCTGGTTGATCTCGTTGTCCTCGACCAGCAGGATGCGGCGGCCGGCCGGGACGCTGTGTCCGCTGTCGACGGCGGTCACGGCTTCACCGCGGTCGCGCTTGAAGCGGGCCGTGAACCAGAACGTGCTGCCCTGTCCGACCTCGCTGACCACGCCGGTCTCGCCGCCCATCAGCCGCGCCAGGCGCCGGCTGATGGCGAGGCCGAGGCCGGTGCCGCCGTGCTGGCGCGCCGTCGAGGTCTCGGCCTGCTCGAAGGCATCGAACACGCGCGCCTGCGCCTCCCGCGCCAGGCCGATGCCGGTGTCCTGGACTTCGAAGCGCACCTTCACGCGCTCCGCTTCCTCGTCTTCGAGCGTGGCGCGCAGCGTGATCCGGCCCCGCTCGGTGAATTTCACGGCGTTGCCGGCGAAGTTGATCAGCACCTGGCCGACGCGCAGCGGATCGCCCAGCAGCGGCAGCCCGGCGAGGCGGCCGTCCAGTTCCTCGACCATCTCCAGGCCCTTCGCGCCGACGCGATCGGACATCATGCTGAGGACATGATCGAACGTGGCCTTGACGTCGAGCGTGGTCTCCTCGAGCACGAGGCGGCCGGCCTCGATCTTGGACAGATCGAGGATGTCGTTGATGATGCCGAGCAGGTGCCTGGCGGACGCCGAAATCTTGTCGAGCTTTTCCATCTGCGCCGGCACGGCGATGTCGCGCTGGAGCAGATGGGTCAGGCCGAGGATGGCGTTCATCGGCGTGCGGATTTCGTGCGACATGTTGGCCAGGAAGGTGCTCTTGGCCCGGTTGGCCGCCTCGGCGACGTTCTTGGCCTGGTTCAGTTCGCGGTTGGCGTCGCTGAGTTCGTCGGTGCGCCGCCGGACCAGTTCCTCGAGGCGGTCGCGGTGCAGGGCCAGGGCCTCCTGGGCGCGCCGGGCCTCCGAAATGTCGTGGGCGATGCCGAGCACGCCGATCAATCGCCCGTCGCCCGACCACACCGGCGTCTTGGTCGTCTCGAACAATCCGTGGTAGCCGCCGTCGGCGAAGGCCAGCCATTCCTCGTTGATGGTGGGGCGCCCCGCCGCCACGGCCGCGTGGTCATGCCGGCGGAAGAAGTCCGCCAGGTCCCTCGACACGAAGTCATGGTCGGTCTTGCCGATGATCCGTGCTTCCTCGGCGCCGAAAAACCGTTCGAACTGCGGATTGCAGCCCAGATAGACGCCATCGGGATCCTTCACCCAGACGAGGTCGGGAATGGCGTCCATCAGGGTGCGTTGCAGGATGCGCTCCCGGTCGGAATCCTTGAGGGCCTGGCCACCGGTCCGCTTCAGCGTGGCGATCGAGACCACCAGGTCGTCGAGTTCGTCGCGCCGCGCCGGCTCCGGCAGCGCCGGAATCTCCGCGAGCGGCCGGTCGCGCAGGTCGTCGGCGGTCACGTCGCGCAATTCGGCGGCGATCGCCGCCAGCCGCCGGGCGACGACGGCCTGATAGATCAGGGCCGAGAGCAGCGCGATCAGGAAAATCACCGCGGCGTTGGCGACGAAACCGATGGCCCACGAACGCACCAGCTTGAGGCGATCCTCGCCGAAGTCCTTGACCAGCACCAGGTAGCCCACGTCGTGGCCGCCGTCGGGGTCGACATGGGACAGGCGTATGGTCCGCTCGATGGCCTGGTCGGCCGGCACATCGTGGCCATGGATCAACACTTCGCCCTTTTCGAGATACAAGCGCACCGCCGACACGGCGGGAAAACGCAACAAGGACTCCAGCTGTGTTTCGATCCGGTCGCGGTTGAACATCCAGATGCTTTGCACCAGGGGCGGCGCGGCCGCCGCGCCGATCGATTCGATATGCCGTTCCAGTTCGGCGACATGGCGCCGATAGCCCACGACGCCTTCGATCAGCGAAACGGCCAGGGTGGCGATGCCGCCGGCGACGAACACCCAGAACCACATGCGCCGCGCAATGCGGCTGCTGAGGCCGAAGAAGCCGCCGACACCGGCCGCGGCCGTGCTGCCGGCGGGTCCGGGCTCGGCCATTATTCGCCGCTTGCTCCGGAGATGATGCGGTCACGGGTGCCGTCGGCCCACGTGCGGGGCATGCGGATCAGCCGCGGAAACACCGCCCCCCACCGTGCTTGCATGCGATAGCCCCCCGTAGTCTCTGGTATGTCTCGTGTGTCTTTCGTCGAGACACTGCGGGCATCTTAGCATTGCCGGCACGGCGGCCCGCCGCGACGGCGTCCGCGAACGCCCGGACGGCCCGGCGAAAGTCAGGCATGGCGGAACGCCGATCAGGCCTGAAAGTCAGGCGTGGAGGAACGCCGGCCAGGTTTCCGTGGCGGCGGCCGACATCGGTTCGTAGCCCGGCAGCGCCGCCAGGCGTTGACCGAAGGTGCGTCCCGCGACCCGGCGCAGCAGCGTCTGGCCGGCGTCGGTGTTCAACACCGCGCGGCGCAGCGCGAAGCCGTAGCGCTCGGTGACCAGCGGCACGAAATCGAGGTCGTAGCGCGCCGCGGCGGCCATGATGCCGAAGCCGGCATCGGCCGAGGCGCCGGCTACGGTGGCGGCGACGGCGTCGTGGGTGAATTCCTCGTGCGCGTAGCCGTCGATGCTGGCGGGTTCGATGCCCTTGGCGGCCAGCAGCTGGTCGATCAGCGTGCGCGTGCCCGATCCCCGCTGGCGGTTGACCATGCGCGCGCCGCGCGCCGCCACGTCGGCCAGCGAGCGCAGCCGCAGCGGATTGCCGCGCGCCACGATCAGGCCCTGGCGGCGGCGCATCAGCGGCACCAGCACATGCAGGCGCGGTTTCAGCCAGCGCTTGAGCCAGGCCGTCAGGTGCTCGGCCTGCCAGTTCTCCGGCACGTGGAAGCCGGCCACGTCGCACTCGCCGCGGCCGAGCGCCGCCAGCGCTTCCTCGCTGCCGCGCCAGACGATCTCCACCGGCACCTGGCGCCCATGCTCGGCCCAGTCGGCCAGCGCCAGGTCGTGGCTGGCGTGCAAAGTCAGCCGTGGCGGCACGCCGCCCGCGCCGTCCTTCCGCTTCGCCGGCCCGAGCAGCGCGTGCATGCGCGCCTCCCAGACCGCGTGGACCTCGCCGAGCGCCAGCCGCGCCGCGCCATCCATTTCCACCAACGATTCGCCGAAGGGCGTCAGGCGCGTGCCCCGGCCGCGCTCCATGACCACCAGTTCGAGCCCGAATTCCTCCCGGCAACGGCGCAGCAGGCCCCAGGCGGCGCGATAGGACATGCCGGCGGCGGCGGCGGCCTTGCCCAGCGCCGAGGTGTCGAGCAGCACGGTCAGCACTTGCAGCAGGCGGCGGGTATCGGTTTCGCCGAGATCGAAACCGAGATCCCAGCTCCAGCGCAGGCGCGGCACGGCCGCCGCCTTCGTTCCAGTTGTTGCAGGGTCGTTCATATTCGGGTTCCTTCACCGCTACTTTAACCTCTCCGCACCGAACGACAACCCGAAGGAGACACCCGTGAATGTCCGCAACATCCTGCGCGGCGGCCTGGCCGCCGCCGGCATGATCATGATCAGCCTGGGGGCGTTCGCCCAGGAACGCTTCATCACCGTCGCCTCGACCACCTCGACCGAGCAGTCCGGGCTGTTCGCCCATCTGCTGCCGGCCTTCGAGAAGGCGAGCGGCGTCAAGGTGCGCGTCGTCGCGCTCGGCACCGGCCAGGCGCTCGACCTGGCGCGGCGCGGCGATGCCGATGTCGTCTTCGTGCACGACAAGGCGGCCGAGGAGAAATTCATCGCCGAGGGCTTCGGCGTCAAGCGCCAGGAAGTGATGTACAACGACTTCATCCTGGTCGGGCCGAAGAGCGATCCGGCCAAAGCCGCCGGAAAGGAGATCCTCGAAGGACTGCGCCGCGTCGCGGCCGCGCAGGCGCCCTTCGTCTCGCGCGGCGACAAGAGCGGCACGCACGCCGCCGAGCTGCGCTACTGGAAGGCGGCCGGCATCGACCTCGCCACGGCCAGTGGTATCAAAGGCCCGTGGTACCGCGACACCGGCTCCGGCATGGGGCCGGCGCTGAACACCGCCGCCTCGATGAACGCCTACATCCTCGCCGACCGCGGCACCTGGCTCAACTTCAGGAACCGCGGCGAGCTCGGCATCGTCGTCGAGGGCGACAAGGCGCTGTTCAACCAGTACGGCGTGATCCTCGTCAATCCGGCCAGGCACGCGCACGTGAAGCAGGCGGACGGCCAGGCTTTCATCGACTGGGTGGTTTCGCCGGCCGGCCAGCAGACCATCGCCGATTACAAGATCGGCGGCGAGCAGCTGTTCTTCCCCAACGCCGCGAAGTAAGGCCCCACCGGAGACCACGGCCTTGATCACCAGGGACAAGTTCCATATCGGCGGCCACTGGGTCGCCCCCTCGGGCAGCGGCGCCATCGACGTGCATTCCCCGGCCGACGGCGCGCTGCTGGCGCGCATTCCGCAAGGCGCGAAGGCGGACGCCGATGCCGCCGTGACCGCCGCGCGCCAGGCGTTCGACGCCTGGGCCGCCACTTCGCCGGCGGAGCGCGCCGGCTATCTGCTGAAGATCCACGAAGGGCTCAAGGCGCGCGGCGAGGAAATCGCCCGCACCATCACCTTCGAGATGGGCATGCCCTACAAGCTGTCGCTGCGCGTGCAGGTTGGTTCGCCGACGGCGACCTTCGGCATGTACGCGCGCCTGCTCGGCGATTTCGCCTTCGAGGAACAGGTCGGCCATTCCAGGGTGCTGCGCGAGCCGGTCGGCGTCGTGGCGGCGATCACGCCGTGGAACTATCCGCTGCACCAGATCGCCGCCAAGGTCGCGGCGGCCATGGCGGCGGGCTGCACGATCGTGCTCAAGCCTTCCGAGGTGGCGCCGCTGAACGCCTTCGCGCTGGCCGAGATCATCCACGATGCCGGCGTTCCGCCCGGCGTCTTCAACCTCGTCACCGGCTACGGGCCGGAGATCGGCGAAGCGCTGGCGACCCATCCCGAGGTCGACATGGTGTCCTTCACGGGTTCGACGGGGGCCGGCAAGCGCGTTTCGCAACTGGCGGCGGCGACCGTCAAGCGGGTCGCCCTCGAGCTGGGCGGCAAGTCGGCCGGCATCGTGCTCGACGACGCCGACTTCGGCGTCGCCGTCAAGGCGGTGGTCAACCACTGCTGCCTGAATTCCGGCCAGACCTGCACCGCGCAAACGCGGCTGCTGGTGCCCGCGCAGCGCTTCGACGAGGCAGCGGCCATCGCCGTCGCCGCGGCGCAAAGCTTTCGCCCGGGCGACCCGATGGACCCGGCCACCACGCTCGGGCCGCTGGCTTCGCGGCAGCAGCAGGAGCGCGTGCGGGACTACATCCGGGGCGCCGAGGCGGCGGGCTGCGCGCTGCTGGCCGGCGGCGCCGATCTGCCGGAGGGCGTGAATCCGGCCGGCTATTTCGTCGCGCCGACCGTTTTCGGTCCGGTCGATCCGCAGGCGGCCATCGCGCAGGAGGAAATCTTCGGCCCGGTGCTGTCCATCATCCCCTACCGGGACGAGAACGACGCCGTCCGGATCGCCAACGGCACCCCCTACGGTCTCGCGGGCGGCGTCTGGTCGGCCAGCGACGCGCACGCGGAAAGCGTGGCGCGGCGCCTGCGCACCGGCCAGGTGGACATCAACGGCGGCGCGTACAACATCCTGGCGCCCTTCGGCGGCTACAAGCAGTCGGGCAACGGCCGCGAGCTGGGCAAGTACGGCCTGGAGGATTTCCTCGAGTTCAAGGCCATGCAGTTCCGGCCGGCGCGGGCCTAGCTTGCCCTGCCTTCCCGACCGGCGCCACCGGGCCATCGCGGCATGAGCGATATCTCCGGCAGCCTGGCCCTGGCCTTCGCGCTGGTCGCCGGCGGCGAGGAACGCCTGGCCGCCATCGTCCTGCTCAGCCTGAAAGTCAGCCTCGGCGCCACGCTGATCGCCTGCGCGCTGGGCATGCCGCTGGGCGCGCTGCTCTCGGTCGGGCGCTTTCCCGGCCGCCGCGCGCTGATCGTGCTGTTCAACGGCCTGATGGGCCTGCCGCCGGTGGTGGTCGGCCTGCTGGTCTATCTGCTGCTCTCGCGCGCCGGCCCGCTCGGCCAGTTCGGCCTGCTGTTCACGCCGACGGCGATGGTCGTGGCCCAGACGGTGCTGGTCACGCCCATCATCGCCGCGCTGACCCGGCAGGTTATCGACGACGAATGGCGCGAATACCGCGAGCAGCTGCGCAGCCTCGGCGCCAGCCGGCCGCGGGCCGCGCGCACGCTGCTGTGGAACGCGCGCTTTTCTCTGACCACGACGGCGCTGGCCGGCTTCGGCCGCGCCATCGCCGAGGTCGGCGCGGTGATGATCGTCGGCGGCAACATCGACGGCGTGACGCGCGTGATGACCACCACCATCGCCCTGGAAACCAGCAAGGGCGATCTGCCGCTGGCGCTGGCGCTGGGCGTCATCCTGATCGCCGTGGTGCTGACGATCAACGCCGGCGCCTATCTGGTGCGCCAGTGGGCGGAGCGGCGATGGGGCTGACGGCGGAACCGTGGCTGCGGCTCGAAGCGCTCGGCCTCACCGAAAACGGCGTGCGCATCGTCGAGGACATCAGCCTGAAAGTCAGCCGTGGCCGCACGCTGATCCTCGGCCCCAACGGCGCCGGCAAGAGCACCTTGCTGCGGCTCATGCACGGCCTGCTGCGTCCGTCGGCGGGCCGGGTCGCCTGGCCGATGGCATTGACGCAGGCGATGGTGTTCCAGCGGCCGGTCATGCTGCGCGCCACGGCGCTCGCCAACATCGAATACGGCCTCAAGCTGCGCGGCATCCCCGCCGAGGCGCGCCGGCGGCGGGCGCTGGCCGCGCTCGCCCGCGTCGGCCTGCCCGAACTGGCGTCGCGGCAGGCCCGCCGCTGCTCGGGCGGCGAACAGCAGCGCATCGCGCTGGCGCGCGCCTGGGCGCTGGAGCCGCAGGTGCTGTTCCTCGACGAACCGACGGCCAGCCTCGATCCGCACAGCAGCCGCGAAGTCGAGCGCATCATCCGCGAGATCGCCGAAGCCGGCACCCGCATCGTCATGACCACGCACAATCTCGGCCAGGCGCGACGGCTGGCCGACGAAGTCATCTACCTCGAAGAGGGCCGCGTGCTGGAACAGACCGCCGTCGACGAATTCTTCCGCCAGCCGCGCACCGCCGCCGCCACCGCGTTCATCCGCGACGGACGCTAGCTGGTGGCCAGCCCGCCCCGGCGACGCCCGGAAACGCTTGAAACTTTCGCCGATTTGCCCCACTCTAATGGCCGTTACCAAACCGTCGGAGAGGTATCACATGCAAGGCAACCACGAAATCCTGCGCACCGGCTCCGTCGCCGGCGCGGCGCTCCAGCAGAACCGCGTCCTGCGCAACACCTACGCGCTGCTGGCGCTGTCCATGGTGCCGACCGTGCTCGGCGCGCTGGTCGGCATCCAGGTGAATTTCTCGTTCCTGGCCGGCAGCCCGGTCATGGCCTTCCTGCTGTTCCTGGGCATCGCCTGGGGCTTCATGTGGGGCATCGAGAAGAACAAGAACAGCGGCGTCGGCGTTGCCCTGCTGCTCGCCTTCACCTTCTTCATGGGCCTGATGCTCTCGCGCATCCTGCAAGTCGCCCTGGGTTTCAGCAACGGCGGCTCGCTGATCGCCATGGCCGCGGGCGGCACCGGCGCGATCTTCTTCGCGCTGGCCGGCGTGGCCGCGACCACCAAGCGCGACCTGTCGGGCCTGGGCAAGTTCCTGTTTGCCGGCCTGATCCTGGTCTTCGTCGCGATCCTGGCCAACCTGTTCTTCCAGATTCCGGCCCTGTCGCTGGCGATCTCGGCGATCTGCGTGGTGCTGTTCTCGGCCTACATCCTGTTCGACATCAACCGCATCGTGCAGGGCGGCGAGACCAACTACGTGTCGGCGACGCTGGCGGTGTACCTCGACATCTACAACGTCTTCGTCAGCCTGCTCAACCTGCTGATGGCTTTCACCGGCCAGCGCGAGTAACGCGAAAGTCAGCCGTGGCGGCACGCCACCTGAACGCCTCCCGAGGGAGGCGTTCTGCTTTATGGGCGCTGGAACAGCGCGATCGACTCGACGTGCGAGGTGTTGGGGAACATGCTGGCGATGCCGGCGCCGCGCAGCGCGTAAGCCTTTTCGTGCACCAGGATCGCCGCGTCGCGCGCCAGCGTCGCCGGGTTGCATGACACGTAGACGATCCGGCGCGGCGCATCCTCGCCCAGCGCCTTGACCACCTCCACCGCGCCCTCGCGCGGCGGATCGATCAGCAGCTTGTCGAAAGGTCCGAGCGCGGCGATGCTTTCCGGCGTCGCCTCGAACAGGTTGGCGACGTGGTATTCGCAGCGCCCCGCCAGCCCATTGAGTTCGGCGTTCATGCGCGCCCGCTCGACCAGCGCCTTGGCACCCTCGACGCCCACGACCGTTGCGCCCGAAGCGGCGATCGGCAGGGTGAAGTTGCCCAGGCCGCAAAAGAGATCGCCGATGCGCTCGCCGGATTTCGGTTGCAGCAGACTCATCGCCCGGCGCACCAGCATGCGGTTGATGCCGTGATTGACTTGTGTGAAATCGGTCGGCCGGAAACGCAGGCCGACGCCGAAATCGGGCAGGCGGTATTCGAGCGGCGGCGCATCCACCGGATGAAAGAGCGCCGCGGTATCCGGCCCGCCCGGCTGCACGTACCAGACGATGCCGTGCTCGTCGGAGAACTCGCGCAGCCGTTGCTGGTCGTCGGCCGTCAGCGGTTCCAGATTACGCAGCACCAGCACCCGCTGCTCGTCGCCAATCGCGACCTCGATCTGCGGCAAGCGATCGGGCCGTGACATGCCGCCGATCAGCGCCTTCAGCGGCTGGATCAGGTCGGAAATCGATCGCGGCAGGACTTCGCAGGAATCCATCACTGCCACGTAGCTGCTGCGCTTCTCGTGGAAGCCGACCAGCACGCCGCCCTTCTTGGCCACGTTGCGCACCGACAGGCGGGCGCGGTGGCGATAGCCCCAGGCCGGCCCGGAGATCGGCGGGAAGACGGTTTCCGGCTTCAGCCGCGCCAGGTGCCAGAGCGCATCCTCCAGAACTCTTTGCTTGGCCGCCGTCTGCGCCGCCGGATCGAGATGCTGCATGCTGCAACCGCCGCAGACGCCGAAATGCGGGCAGCGAGGCGTGACGCGCTGGCCGGAAGCCTTGATGATGCGCACCACCTGCGCCTGCTCGTAGGTCGGCTTGCGGCGAAAACTCGAATACTCGACGAGTTCTCCGGGCAAGGCTCCCTCGATGAAAATCGCCTTGCCGTCGACATGGGCGACGCCACGTCCTTCGTTGTCCAGCGATTCGATAAGCGCTTCCGGCATGTGGGACCGCAATCCGGGAAAAAGGGCGCCATTATGCCCGAGGCCGGAGCTAGAATCGCCACGTACCCTCCGACCCGATGCCCATGAAAAAACAACCGCTTGCCATGCTCGGCGGCCTGACGGCCGAGCAGTTTCTTGCCGAATACTGGCAAAAGAAGCCCCTGCTGGTCCGCAATGCCCTGCCCGGCTTCACCGGCCTGCTCTCCCGCGACGAACTGCTCGATCTTTCCTGCCGCGACGATGTCGAATCGCGTTTCGTCTCGCAGGCCGGCGGCTGGACCATCGGCCACGGTCCCTTTTCCCGTGCGTCACTGCGCCGCAAGACCAAGCCCTGGACGGTGCTGGTGCAGGGGCTCAACATGCTGCTGCCGCAGGCGGACGAAATGATGCGCCGCTTCAGCTTCGTGCCCTACGCGCGGCTGGACGACCTGATGGTCAGCTACGCGACGGACGGCGGCGGCGTCGGCCCGCACTTCGACAGCTACGACGTCTTCCTCCTGCAAGGCATGGGCCGCCGCCGCTGGCGCATCGGCAACCAGATCGACCAGACCTTGATCGAAGGCCTGCCGATCCGCATACTCAAGGACTTCCGGCCGGTGCACGACTGGGTGCTGGAACCGGGCGACCTGCTTTACCTGCCGCCCGAATGGGCGCACGACGGCATCGCCGTCGGCGAGTGCATGACCTACTCGGTCGGCTTCCGCGCCGCCCCGGCGCAGGATCTCGCCGAGCAGTTCCTCGTCTTCCTGCAGGACCGCGTCAATCTGCCCGACCGCTATCGCGATCCAGAACTCAAACTACAGAAACACCCGGCAAAGATCGGCGCGCCGATGATCGACCAGGTCGCCAACATGCTCGGCCGCATCCGCTGGAAGCGCGAGACAGTGCGCGACTTCCTGGGCAGTTATCTCACCGAGCCCAAGGCGCATGTCTTCTTCGACCCGCCGGAAAAGCCGCTCGGCGAAAAGCGCTTCGGCGCGGCGCTGGAGAGGCGCGGCATTCGCCTCGACGCCCGCAGCCAGCTGCTTTTTGCCGATGACAGTTTCTACATCAACGGAGAGTCAGTCGTGGTGGCACGCCGCGATCGGAGCGCGTTCCGGGATCTGGCCGACCAGCGCAGCCTTCCGGCGGGGGCCCGGAGCCCCGAAAGCGTCGCGCTGCTGTACGACTGGTATCGCTGCGGCTTCGCGCACCTGGGGCAAACGGCCAATTGAGCGCGGAACACGCCCATATCGGGCGAATTGGACATCTTCCGCACCCTTGACGACCGGATCGCCGCGGCACGAACCAATCCGCAGTTCAGCCGTTATGGATATAATGCAAGGCTGGACGGATACCCCCGCCCAAGGCTGAAAACGATTTTGCTTCAACATCTCCATCGATAAAGGGATCCCAAATGAAACATTCTCTCCTCGTAGCTGCGCTCGT
>ERZ1645187.4375-NODE-4375-length-11425-cov-3.937027_pt1 | contig 11425 bp, 11 predicted proteins | sample MGYA00575352_ERZ1645187 | MGnify/ENA primary metagenome ERZ1645187 (study PRJEB40837, sample SAMN11349314) | freshwater sediment metagenome | isolation source: river sediment | host: Sediment | place: India: Wazaribad , New Delhi | collected 2017-02-21 ... | reverse complement strand
GCGGTCGAACAGCAGCTTTTGCGCCGAACTGTTCATCAGCAGCACGTCGCCCTCGCCGTTGATCGAGATGATCCCGGCGGTCACCGATTCAAGGACGGCTTCCATGAAGATGCGCCGCTCTTCCAGCTGGCGGTTGGCGGTGACTAGCGCCTGGGTCTGCTTTTCGATCTGCGCGGTCATGCGGTTGAAGGCGCGGTTGAGCAGGCCGATCTCGTCCGATCCGGTGCGCCCTTCCACCCGCAGCGCGAAGTTGCCGCTGCCCACCCGGCGCGCCGCATCGACCAGCTCGTAAAGCGGCTTCACCTGCCGGTCGGCAAAGGTCAGCGCCACCCACACCGCCAGCCCCACCAAGGCCAGCGACAGCACGAACAGCGCGACGTTGAAGCGCAGTTGCAGCACCCGGGCGCGGTTGGTGAGCACTTCGTAGGCCTGGACGATGTTCTGCGCGCGCTGCCCCTGCGAAAAGGCAAGAAGATCGGAACTGCGCGCGGTGTAGAGGTAGATGCCCGTCGCGCGGTCGATCGGCAGGACGGCCTCGATCTTGTTCGCGTCGGAACTGACGACGATGGGGTCGCCGCCTTCCAGCTTGGCGATCACCGGGGCGGGCACCGCCTGGACCCGGAAATTCGCCTCGGGATCGACGATGGCGGCGGTGCGCAGCGTGCCATCGGCGACGCGCTGGAGGATCGCGGATTCGGTCAGCTTCCGGTTGACCACCTGATAGCGGTAGAATTCCGGGAAATCGGGGCTGGCGATCGATTCCTGGCGCAGGAAGGTGCCGAGGTCTTCGGCCATGGCCAGCGATTCGTAGCCGACGTCGCGCTGGGCCTGTTCGTAATAGCCGCGCGCCAGCTTGTTCGCGTTTTCCAGCAGGCCGCGCGAACTGTCGGAAAACCAGAACTCCACGCCAGACTGGAACAGCAGCGAGGCGAAGATCACCACCAGCAGCGTCGGCACGGCGGCGATCACCGAGAAGATGAACACCAGCCGCACGTGCATGCGCCCGGTGCCGCCGACGATGCTTTCCGAAGCGCGCTTGATCGCGAGGCGCCGGCCCAGCAGCACCAGGATCGCCATGGCGGGCACCAGCGTCCCGACCAGCAAGGTCGCGGTGATATTGGCGGAAAGCAGCTGCCCCTTGCGGGCCTGGGCATCCAGCGTGAACCAGGTCGTCGCGGTCATCGCCAGGAAGGAGAGGACCGAGACTACTTCCATCATGGCGAAGAAATTCGCGCGCCGGGCGGCAAGCTGCACCCGGCGCCACCAGCGCGGCCAGCGCCGCTTGGCAGGCGAACTCACCCAATCCATCGTTGCAACATTACAACACCAGTGTTGCCGGCTTGCAAGGGAAATCAGCCCCGGCGGGCGTATTCCTCGGGATCGAGCGCCAGTTCGGTCAGCCGCTTGCGCAAGGTGTTGCGGTTGATCCCCAGCACGCGCGCGGCGCGCACCTGATTGCCGCCGCATTCGCGCAACACCTCGGCAAACAGCGGGCGTTCCAGCGCGGCGAGCGCGGCGTGATAGACGGTGCCCGGCGCGGGGCGTTCCCGGGCGAGCCAGCGCAGCGTCGCGGCTTCGAGGCCGTCGCCCTCCGTGCCCGTGGCCGCGCCCTCGCGCTCGGCGCGCTGCGCCTGGTCGAGCAGCGGGGCGAGCGCCTCGGCATCGATCACGTCCTCGCGGGCAAGCAGCGCCATGCGGTAGACGAAGTTCTTCAGCTCGCGCACGTTGCCGCGCCACGGCTGGCGCGCCAGCATGGCGGCGGCATCACCGGCAAGCTGGCGGCGCGGCAGCCCCTCGCTCACCGCCTGCTGGAGGAAGTGGCGGGCCAGCGCCTCGATATCGTCGGGCCGCTCGCGCAGCGGCGGCAGGTGGATCGGCACGACATTGAGCCGGTAATAGAGATCCTCGCGGAACTGCCCCGCCTCGATCAGGGGGACGAGATCCTTGTTGGTCGCCGCGATGATCCGCGCGTCGAGCGCGATTTCCTCGCGCCCGCCCACCAGGCGGATGCGCCCCGATTGCAGCGCGCGCAGCAGGCGGGTTTGCGCCTGCATCGGCATGTCGCCGATCTCGTCGAGGAACAGGGTGCCGCCGGCGGCCAGTTCGAACTTGCCGACGTGGCGCGAGACAGCGCCGGTGAAGGCGCCCTTCTCGTGGCCGAACAGCTCGCTTTCGATCAGGTCGGCGGGAATGGCGGCGGTGTTGACCGCGACGAAGGGCCCCGCCTGGCGATGGCCAAGCTGGTGGATCGCCTCGGCCACAAGTTCCTTGCCGGTGCCGGATTCGCCCAGGATCAGCACGGTCAGGTCGTTGCGCAGCACCCGCGTGATCATGCGGTAGACCGACTGCATCGCCTGGCTGCGCCCGACCAGCGGCAGGCCCTGCCCGATTGGCTCATCCTCGGCGAGGTGCGCGCTCGAGCCGGCGGAACCGATCGCCTGGCGCACGGTGCGGGCCAGTTCGTCGATGTCGAAGGGCTTGGGGAAATATTCGAAAGCACCGGTTTCGGTGGCGCGCACCGCCGTATCCAGCGTGTTCTGCGCCGACAGGATGATGATCGGCATGTCCGGATTGCCGGCATGGACCGGGCCCAGCGTTTCGATCCCGTCGCCATCGGGCAGCATCACGTCGGTGACGAGCGCGGCATAGCGCCGTGCCGCCAGCAGCCGGTCGCGTTCGGCGATGGTGTCGCAGCTCGTCACCTCGAAGCCCTCGGCCTCCAGCGCGGCGGTCAGCACCATGGCGATCGACGGATCGTCCTCCACCAGCAGCACGGTCATGCGGCGGCCTTCCTGCGCGGCTTGTGCGAATCTTCCACCGCCAGCGGCAGGTGGACGCGGAAATGGGTCCAGCTCGCCGCCTCGTCGCGTTCGTGGCTGATGCGCCCGTTCATGTCGCGCACCAGCTTGCGGACGAGGGCGAGGCCCAGGCCCTGCCCCGCCTTCTTGCTGGTGACGAAGGGTTCGAAGATATGCTCGCGCATCGCCGGGTCGACGCCGGGGCCGTTGTCGCTCACCCGGATCTCGACCGGCAGGCGCAGCGAACGCCCGCTGTCGGTGGAGCGCAGCCGCAGGCCGCTGACGAAGCGCGTGCGCACGACGACGCGCGGGCGGGCAACATCGTGGCACGCCTCGCGCGCGTTCGACAGCAGGTTGATCAGCACCTGCACCAGTCCGTCCGGGCTGCCCAGCACCGGCGGGATCGAGGGATCGAACTCCTCCTCGATCCGGGGGAGCACGGCGCCATCGCCCGCCGCCGCATTGAACACGTCCACCGCGCGGCGCACCGCTTCGTGCAGGGTGCACGGTTCCACCGGCGCGGGGGTGCGGCGGCTGAGCTTCTGCATCTGGGCGATCAGCGTGGCGATGCGGTCCACCTCGCCGGCGATCAGTTCGGTCAGCGCGCGGTCCTTGCCCTCCAGCTTGCGGCCCAGCAATTGCGCGGCGCCGCGGATGCCGGCCAGCGGGTTCTTGATCTCGTGCGCCAGCACTTCGGGGCCGCGCAGGATAGCGGTGTCGCGCCCGGCCGAATCCTCCCCGAGCGCCTCGCTCGGGCTGTTGTCGTGGATGGTCAGCAGGAGCCAGCCGGGCGTATCGACCACCGGGGTCATCGTCAGGTCGACGTGGCGGGGGCCAAGTCCCTGCATGGTGACGACGATGTCGCGCGCCGAAACGGCGGCATCCGCCTCGTTGAACCGCTCGCCCAGCCGGGTGTCGGCGAAACCGAGCAGCTCGCCCAGCGGGCGGTCCGCCAGCCGCCGCGCGCTCTGCCCGAAGAACTGTTCGGCCGCCGGATTGACCGAGGCGACGCGCTGGCCCGGCCCCAGCAGCACGGTCGCCAGCGGCAGCGTCGCCAGCAGGCGCTGGGCATCGGGGCGCTCGCTGCGTGGCGGCGCGGTCACGCCGCCCTTCGCTGCAGCAGCGGCGCGTAGAATTCGCGGAGCGAGCCGGTGACCTCGGCCGGATCCTCGATCGAGTTCACGCGGTTGCGGAACTCGGCCGAGCCGGGCAGGCCCTTGGTATACCAGCCCAGGTGCTTGCGCGCGATGCGCACCCCGGCCTGGGCGCCATAGTGATCGAGCATGCCTTCGTAATGCTCCATCATCTGTTCGAACTGCTGGTCGATCGTCGGATCGGGCAAGGCGGTGCCCGTCTTCCACCAGTGCATCACCTGGGCGAGCAGCCAGGGCTTGCCGTAGGCGCCCCGGCCGATCATGACCCCGTCCGCGCCCGATTGCTCCAGCGCGGTTGCGGCATCGGCGATGGTGCAGATGTCGCCATTGACCACGACCGGGATGGTGACAGCATCCTTCACCTTGCGCACGAAGGCCCAGTCCGCCTCGCCCCGGTACATCTGGTTGCGGGTGCGGCCATGGACGGTGATCATCCGCGCGCCCAGATCCTGCGCGATGCGGGCGAGTTCGGGGGCGTTGAGGCTGTCGTTGCACCAGCCCATGCGCATCTTCACCGTCACCGGCACGTCGACCGCCTTCACCGTCGCTTCGATCAGGCGCGAGGCGAGCTTCACGTCGCGCATCAGGGCCGAGCCTGCATCGCCGTTCACCACCTTGCGCACCGGGCAGCCCATGTTGATGTCGACGATCGCCGCGCCGCGATCGGCGACAAGCTTTGCCGCCTCGGCCATCTGCTCCGGCTCGCAGCCGACGAGCTGCATCGAGACCGGGTCCTCGATCGGGTCCCACATCGCCTTTTGCAGCGAAACGCGCGTCTCGCGGATCGCGGCGGGGCTGGCGATCATCTCGGTGACGTTGAGGCCCGATCCGTGGCGGCGCACCATGCGGCGAAACGGCAGGTCGGAAACCCCCGTCATCGGCGCGAGCACGACGGGGCAATCGATCCGCACGGGACCGACCTCGATGGGCGCAAGCGCGGGTGGGGCGGGAAGTTCTGTCATGACCATGCCTAAAAAACAGGCAGCACATAGGGAATTGCCCCGCGAACGGCAAGCGATTACCGGCTGGCGGGATGGCGAGCACTTCCCCCCTTCCTCCCACCATGGCCGCTGTCGTCGTGGCCGCAGGGCAAGGCCTGCGCGCCGGGCAGCCTCTCCCCAAGCAATTCGCCCTCTGGCGCGGCAAGCCGGTGGTGCGCCATTCGGCTGAGCGACTGGTCGCAGCGGGCGCCAGCCCGGTGGTGGTGTGCATCCCGGCGGGGGCAGACGAAGTGGCGCAAGCGGCGCTCGCGGGGATCGAAGGCGTGCACTTCGTCACCGGCGGCGCGACCCGGCAGGAGTCGGTGCGCAAGGGGCTGGAGGCAATCGCCGGGGCATCGCCCGACCTCGTCCTGATCCATGACGCCGCGCGCCCCATTGTGCCGCCAGCGGTGGTCGACCGGCTGGTCGGCGCGCTGGGCGATCATCCTGCCGCAATCCCCGTTCTGCCGGTGGCCGACAGCCTCTGCCATGCCGAGGGCGCCGAGATGGGCGCACCCGCCCGGCGCGAGGCGCTGCGCCGGGTGCAGACGCCGCAGGCCTTCCGCTTTGATGCCATCCTTGCCGCCCACCGCGATTGGACCGGCGCGCCCGATGCCGGAGATGACGCGCAGGTGGCGCAGGCGGCTGGCCTTCCGGTCGCGCTGGTCGAGGGAGACGATGCCTTGCACAAGCTGACCTATGCCGCCGATTTCGCGCAGGATCGCCCGCCGTTCCGGATCGGCAGCGGCTATGACGTCCACCGCCTGGCCGAGGGCGAGGAGCTGTGGCTCTGCGGCCTGCGGATCGAGCATGACAAGGGGCTAGCCGGCCACAGCGACGCCGATGTCGCGATCCATGCCCTGGTCGATGCCCTGCTCGGCGCGATCGGCGCGGGCGACATCGGCCAGCATTTCCCGCCCAGCGATCCGGAATGGCGCGGCGCCTCGTCCGACCGTTTCCTGCGCCATGCGGCGGCGCTGGTGGGCGAGGCAGGATACGCAATCGGCAACATCGACCTCACCATCATCTGCGAAGCGCCCAAGATCGGCCCCCACCGTGAGGCGATGCGCGCGCGGCTTGGCGAATTGCTCGGCGTTGACATCGGGCGCATAAGCGTAAAGGCCACGACGACCGAACGGCTGGGCTTCACCGGTCGCGGCGAAGGGATCGCCGCGCAGGCCGTTGCCAGCCTGGTCGCAAGCTAGGACCGATACGATGCGCAAGCCTGCCCTGTTCGCCGCCCTGCTGCTCGCGGTCGCCCCGGGGCTGGCGCAAGCGGCCGAGCCGCCGTGCCTAAGCGCAGGCGAATTCGCCTCGCTGGCGGGCTACACCATGCCCAGCATCATTTCCGGTACCACCCAGCGCTGCGCCACGGCGCTGGCACCCGGCGCCTACCTGCGCAGCAGCGGGGGCGAGCTTTCGGCCCGCTATGCCCGGCGCAAGGCCGGCGAATGGCCGGGCGCGCGGGCTGCCTTCCTCAAATTTGCCGCCAGCAGCCCCGAAACCGCGCGGGTATTCCAGGCGATGCCCGACGAATCGCTGCAAAAGGTGGTCGATGCCATGGTCGAAGGCATGGTCAGCCAGCAGATCCCGCTCGAACGCTGCACCGCGATCGATCGCATCGTGCGGCTGCTGTCGCCGCTTCCGCCTGAAAACACCGCCGAACTGATCGCCATCACCGTCGGGCTCGGCGCGAAATCGGGCGGGGGCAAGCTCGGCAAGATCGGCGTCTGCCCGGCTTGACCGGGGGCGCCAAGCACAAGGGGGACCAGCCATGAACACGCATCTTTTCCGCATCGGCGCCGCGCTGGCGCTCTGCGCCTCCACCCAGGCGCAGGCTGCCGCCAGCAAGACGTGCCTGTCGAACGGCGAGGTCGAGGGACTGGTCGGCTATGTCCTGCCCAGCGTGCTCGACAAGGTGGCCGGATCGTGCGCCGCGCATGTTTCGCGCAAGGGCTACATGGCGACCCGCCTGCCCGACCTGATCGACACCATCGCCGCCGGCAGGGACGCCGCCTGGCCGCAGGCGCGCGCCGCCTTCATGAAGTTCGGCGGCGCCAACGACAAGGAAGCCGCCGCCGCCTTTGCCGCGCTGTCCGACGATGCGCTGCGCCAGATCGTCGATGAGACCTTTGCCGAGAAGCTGGGCATGAAGGTGCCGCCCTCGGCCTGCCTCGATGTCGAGGAAGTGCTCGAAACGCTCGAACCCTTGCCCGCCGGCAATGCGGTGCGGCTGGTAACGGCGGTCATGATGATGGCCGGGCGCAGCGACAAGTCGATCCCCGCCTGCCCGCGCTGATGGAACCGAAATGAACCTGCTTCCCGCCGATATCGTTGCGCTTGCCGCCCGCGTGGTGGCCGAGAATGCCGCCGCCGGCCGCAAGGTCGCCCTTGCCGAAAGCTGCACGGGCGGCCTCGTCGCGGCGGCGCTGACCGAGATTCCGGGATCGTCGGCGGTGCTCGACCGCAGCTTCGTGACCTATTCGAACGAGGCCAAGCGCGAGACGCTCGACGTGCCGGAAGACATCATCGATGCCTTCGGCGCGGTCTCGCCCGCCACGGTATGGGCCATGGCGCAGGGCGCGCTGAAGCACAGCCGGGCCGATGTCGCGGTGGCGATCAGCGGGATTGCCGGGCCCAACGGGGGCACGGCGAACAAGCCGGTCGGCACGGTGACCTTCGCCCGCTCGCTGCGCGGCAGCGACGAGATCGAGACGGAAGAGCGCCTGCTCGACGGATCGAGCCGCGCCATCGTGCGCTATCAGGCGACGCTGGTCGCGCTCGAACTGCTCCTGCCGTAAAGCAGCGCCGCGCGTTCCTCGAAGGCGCCGACCATCTTGCGGAAGGCACGGTCGAGGTACTGGCCCGCCAGTTTCTCGAACAGCACGTTGCGGAAGGTGAAATCGACCCGGAAGTCGACCTCGCAGCTATCGGGCCCCAGCGGGCGGAACTGCCAGCAATTGTCGAGATCGCGCAAGGGACCGTCGACGTAGTGGACCTTGATCCGTTCTGGCCGCGTCTTTTCCACGCGCGAGGTGAACTTCTCGCGCAGCGCCTTGAAGGCGACCAGCATGTCGGCGACCATCTCGTGCTCGCTGTCGGAGCGGACGCGGGTCGCCGCTACCCAGGGCAGGAATTCCGGGTAATGGGCGACGTCGGCGACCAGATCGTACATCTGGGCGGCGCTCCACGGCATCACGCGCACTTCATGGATCGAGGGCATCAGCCGCGCGCTTTCGCCAGTTGCGCCTCGCGCGCGGCGCGCATTTCGCGGAAATCGTCGCCCGCGTGATAGCTTGACCGGGTGAGCGGCGAGGAGGCGACCTGGAGGAACCCCTTGGCCCGCGCGATCGCGCCATAGGCATCAAAGGCCTGCGGGGTGACGAATTCAGCCACCCTGGCGTGTTTCGGCGTCGGCTGGAGGTATTGGCCCATGGTCAGGAAATCGATGCCGGCGCAGCGCATGTCGTCCATCACCTGATGGACCTCAAGCCGCTGTTCACCCAGGCCGAGCATGATGCCAGACTTGGTAAAGACCGAGGGATCGTGGCGCTTCACCTCTTCCAGCAGCCGCAGCGAGGCATAGTAGCGCGCGCCGGGGCGGATCGTGGGGTAAAGCCGGGGAACGGTTTCCAGGTTGTGGTTGTATACGTCGGGCCGCGCGGCGACGATCGCCTCGACCGCGGCCTGCATCTTCCCCCGGAAATCGGGGGTGAGGATCTCGATCGTCGTGGCGGGCGCATGGCGGCGCAGCGCCTCGATCACCTTGACTAACTGGCCCGCCCCGCCATCGGGCAGGTCGTCACGGTCGACCGAGGTGATGACGATGTGCTCCAGCCCCAGCTCGCCCGCCGCCTGGGCGACATGCTCGGGCTCGTCCGGGTCGACCTTGCCGGGCATGCCGGTCTTGACGTTGCAGAAGGCGCAGGCCCGCGTGCAGGTATCGCCCAGGATCATCACCGTCGCGTGCTTCTGCTTCCAGCATTCGCCGATGTTCGGGCAGGCCGCTTCCTCGCACACGGTGTTGAGCTTCAGCCGGCGCATCAGGTCGCGGGTTTCGCCATAGGCGGCCGATCCGGGCGCGCGCACCCTGATCCATTCCGGCTTGCGCTGGCGGGGTTCTGGCGCTTCTGGTTGCGGAGCGGTTGCAAGATCGTTCATCGCGCCCAAATAGGCGCATGTCTCCGGGCTTGCCAGCCCCTTTTCCCACCGCCAAGGAGGACCGATGACCGACGACACCTCGCCGCAGCTTTCCCACCTCATCGATGGCTACCGCCGCTTTCGCGAAACCGGCTGGACGCCGCGCGTCGAACGCTGGCGCGCGCTGCGCGAGGGACAGCAGCCCGAGGTGATGATCATCGCCTGTTCGGACAGCCGCGTCGATCCCGCGCAGATCTTCGACGTTGATCCGGGCGAGATCTTCGTCGTGCGCAATGTCGCCGCCCTCGTCCCCCCGTTCGAGACGACGCCCGGCCACCACGGCGTTTCCGCCGCGCTGGAATTCGCGGTGCAGGTGCTGGAGGTGAAGGAAATCGTCGTCATGGGCCACGGCATGTGCGGCGGCTGCAAGGCGGCGCTGACGCAGGAACTGCACGGCACCGTGCCGGGCGAAGGCGGCTTCGTTGCCGACTGGATCGGCCTGCTCGACGAAGCGCGCGGACCGATCGCGGCGGCCAAGGGCACCGCAGGCCGCGAGGCGGAGCGCGCCATGGAACAGGCGGCGGTGCGCGTCAGCATCGAGAACCTGCGCACCTTCCCCTGCATCCGCCGCAAGGAACGCGACGGCGCGCTGCGGCTGCGCGGGGCCTTCTTCGCCATTTCCGACGGCCTGCTGCACGTGCTCGACGAGCCGAGCGGCGTGTTCCAGCCGGTCGAATAACCTTACACCCAAAGGGGGCGACGGTTTCCCGTCGCCCCCCGCATGGTCTGTGGTCGCGTGACCCGGTGGCTGGTCAGCCGCCCTTGGCTTTCTGCGCGGCGTAGATCGCCCACAGCTTCGCGATGGACTGGCGCGGGCCGGTAACCTTGGCGAAGGTCGCCTGGGCGCCGGCATAGTCGCCCGCCCCCACCTGCGCGATGCCGAGGCGCGTCAGCGCGCGGGCGGCATCGACGCCGGGCTTGCCCAGCGCGGCGTTGTACAGCTCTGCCGCCTGGGCATATTCGCCGTAGGAAAGCAGCGCATCGGCCGCGCCCGAAACGGTCGCTTCGGTGGCCCCCGCCTTGCGCGCGTCGGCGGTATAGCTGGCGAGCGAGGCCTTGTCGGCCGCGATGCGCCCGCTGGCCTGGGTGCGCGCGTCGGAGATGAAGGCGTCGCCGGCGCGCAGCTTGCCCGAGGCGATGCCCGCCTCGATCACCTTGGCCACTTCGCCGGGAAGGCGGCGCGGGTCGGCGGCCTGGATGTATTCGATGTAGTCGCGCTCTTCCGCGTAGCTGTCGGTGCGCGACATCAGGCGCATGAGGTCGAGCGTTTCCTGCGCGCCAAACTTGCCGATCTCGCGCACGACGGTGATCGCGCCGCCCCAGTTGTCCTTGTTGGGATAGGCATCGACGAGGCGCATGGCGAACTCGGCCGCCTCGCCCGGCATCTTGGCGTTGTACGAAGCGCCCAGCCCGCGGCGATACCACGCGGCCGGAGCCGGCGTGCCGGCGGCCTTGGCGCGATCGATCGCGGCCTTCAGCACGCCCAGGCCCTTGGCCGGGTTGCCGGCGCCGATGAACGATTCGGCCAGGATGGCTTCGGAATTGTTCTCGTAGAACCCGGCATCCACCGCCGACTGGAGGTGCGACTGCGCGGAGGCGAAGTCCTTGTCCTGATAGGCCAGCGAGCCGGCGAAATAGTGGAAGCGCGGCAACTGGGCCGGATCGCCCTTGCCGCTGGTGATCATGGCATCGAGGCCCTTGCGCTGGAGCGCGTTGTCGGCCGCGAAGCCGCCCAGGCCGATGGCCATGGTGCCGTACATGAAGCGATCGTCCTCGTTGGCGATCGCCGCGAAGGCCTGGTCGAGCTGCGCCTTCTCGGGCGCGAGCGCGGTAGCCAGCTTGGCGCGGGCGGCATTGGCGCCGGCGGCGTTGTTTGCCTGTGCGGCGGCATCGAGCTCGGCCTTGGCGGCGGCGACGTCGGCGCGCTTCTTCGCGTCCTCGATCGCCTTCTGCAGCGGGCCGGCGACCGCGACGAAGCCCTTCGAGAAGCTCATCTTCGGGGGCTTGGGCGCGGCTACTGCGACCGGCGCGGTCGCGGTGGCACCGACCACCACGCCAAGCGCGAGCGCGACGGCGAGCACCGAACGGGAAACCAGACGGCCGGGATTCGGCGTGCCAGGCTGGATCATTGCATTCGTCTCCTCGAACAGGGCGGACGAGCCATGCCGGCGCCGTCGCCTGAAAACTTCCGTCCCTGCCATTGGCGGGGATTCTCCCGATTGGCAACCATCCGCGCTGCTAGGGTCCGGCCGCTGAACCCCGATTGAATGCGCTTTGTCGCAATCGTTCAGGA
>ERZ1645187.4374-NODE-4374-length-11428-cov-6.287611_pt1 | contig 11428 bp, 12 predicted proteins | sample MGYA00575352_ERZ1645187 | MGnify/ENA primary metagenome ERZ1645187 (study PRJEB40837, sample SAMN11349314) | freshwater sediment metagenome | isolation source: river sediment | host: Sediment | place: India: Wazaribad , New Delhi | collected 2017-02-21 ... | reverse complement strand
GTGCTTGTCGTCGAAAACGACGTGAATCCCGAGATCCGCAACTACCTTGACGCGTTGTATTTCACCGTCACGACGCTGACCACCACCGGTTTTGGCGATATCACGATGGAGGATGCCCCCGGCCGCTTCCTGTCGATCGTCATCATGGTGGTAGGGGTCAGCCTGTTCCTGAACCTGATCCGCTCGATCTTCCGGCCGGAAAAGGTGCGGTTCGACTGCCCCGATTGCGGCCTCATGCGCCATGATGCAGACGCCGTCCACTGCAAGCACTGTGGACGGGTGCTGAATATCCCTTCAGACGGTTTCTGAAAGGTAGGGCAAAACTGCCGGTGAACGGTTAGAATGGCGCCCCGTTTTTACCGCCCGTAGCTCAGCTGGATAGAGCGGCCCCCTCCTAAGGGGCAGGTCGGACGTTCAAATCGTCTCGGGCGGACCATTCTTGGCTTCCCTAGCCGCCAATCACCCCGCATGCGATACGCGCACCGCCGCCGCCCAGTGGCGCGGGGTGGTCGGCATGGTTGTCACCGCCGGCATGGATCATCAGCGAACGCCCCTGCACATCCGCCAGTTTTTTCAGGCGTGGTGCCAATACGGTATAAGTAGCGGAACCGTCGGCGTTGGCCACCAGGCCGGGCAAGTCGCCGAGATGGCCATCACCCCACGGGGTGCCATGCTTGCCGGTTTTCTGCGGGTCAAAGTGACCGCCAGCACCCAACGCGGCCATCATCTTGCCGTCTTTTTCCTTGGGGGCGCAGCTGGGGTTCTCGTGCACATGGAAACCGTGGATGCCGGCCGGCAAGCCTTGCAGGGCAGGGGTGAACACCAGGCCGTAGGCAGTTTCGCTGATCGTGACGTTGCCGATCGCCTGTTGAACGCCTTTCTCGTCAACGATCGACATCGGCACAACCAGGTCGGCCGCATGTGTGGTGCCGGCGAGGCAGAGCAGGCTGGCAAGCAGATAGCTGTGTTTCATTGAAGGTTCCTCTTTGGCGGGGTGTTGTTGTGACAGGATTGCAGGGCAAAGGTTTCCTCTGGCTTACGGTTTATCGCTACTGGTCGGTATGCTATCGTCGCAGCGTTAACGCCGGAGAATACTGAAAAACAATGAACCCGATCGATTTTATCCTGCATATCAATGAACATCTTGCATTGATGGTTGAAACCTATGGCGTCTGGGTGTATGGCATCCTGTTCGTCATCATCTTCTGTGAAACCGGTCTGGTCGTCACGCCTTTCCTGCCAGGAGATTCGCTGCTGTTCGCCACCGGTGCCATCGCCGCCTCGACCGGCAAGCTTGATCCGGTATTGTGTGGTGCCATCATCATGGCAGCTGCCTTTTGCGGCGACAATGTCAATTACTGGGCGGGCAGGATTATCGGCCCACGCGTGTTCCGTTTCGAGGATTCGCTGTTTTTCCATCGCAAGCATCTCGAGCGCACCGAGCAGTTCTACAACAAGTATGGCTCACGTGCGGTGATCATTGCCCGCTTTGTGCCTATCGTCCGCACCTTTGCGCCTTTTGTGGCGGGTGTCGGCAAGATGGCCTATCCCCGTTTCATGCTGTTCAGCAGCATCGGTTCGCTGCTGTGGGTGCTGGTCTGTGTCGGCGCTGGCGTGTTTTTCGGTGAGATGGAAGTGGTGAAAAAACACTTTGAACTGGTGGTGCTGGGTGTCATCGCGGTTTCGCTGTTGCCGATCGTGTTCGAGGTCGTGCGCAGCAAGATGAACAAGGATGTTGCTGCATGATTGGCGTCAGCGACGCGCCCCTATCGCTGGCGGATCGCCTACCAGCCTTGCAAGCCTGGTACGGTGGCCCGGTGGGGCAGCGCGTCTGGCAGTGCGAGAAGCGCTTGCTGGACCATCACTTGCAGGACCTGTTCGGCTACCACCTGATGTCGCTGGGCGTTTGCCCGTTCTTGCCCCTGGCGGATGCCAGCCCCATCCACCACCGCTTTGCGATCAGCCCGGCCCGGCAAGGCGCGGCGGTCGCTGCCTGTGCCAACCTGCATGCACTGCCAGTCGACAGTGAGTCGGTGGATGTGGCCCTGTTGCACCATGCGCTGGATTACAGCGAGGATCCACACCAGTTGCTGCGCGAAACAGCGCGGGTGTTGATGCCCTATGGCCATGTGCTGGTTTTCGGTTTCCAGCGCTGGAGCGCATTGGGCCTCCAGCATACTGCGCGTGCCCGTATGGGCGATGATGCGGTGGCCACGCACGATTTCATCAGTGTCACCCGCTTGCATGACTGGCTCAAACTGCTCGATTTCGAGATCCTCAAGTCGCGCCATACGGTGTTTGTGCCGCCACAACTGGGTGACGGGCTGCGTTCGCGCCTGCAATGGTTCGAGCGTTTCGGCTGGGGTGCGCAATTGCCGTTTGGCAGTGTCTATTTCATCCTGGCGCGCAAGACCGTGGCCGGTGTGCACCCGATCCCCGCACGCTGGCAGAAGCTCCACTTGCGCAACCCGCTGGCGGCACTGGCACCGACACCGGCCGCGCCAAGCAGCCGGCCACACCGTTCACGCCTGCACTGAGCACTGCGACCCGTCACGATGAAAAAAATCCAGGCATTTACTGATGGCGCCTGTCGCGGCAATCCTGGCCCAGGTGGCTGGGGCGTAGTGTTGCGCTATGGCCAGCATGAGCGCGAGATCTACGGCGCCGAGGCGCAGACCACGAACAACCGCATGGAATTGATGGCGGCGATTGCTGCCCTGGAAAACCTCAAGGAGCCCTGTGAGGTCGAACTCACCACGGATTCGCAATACGTGCGGCAGGGCATCCTGAGCTGGCTGGCCGGCTGGAAGAAGAATGGCTGGCGCACCAGTGACCGCAAGCCTGTGAAGAACCAGGATCTGTGGCAGAGGCTCGATGCTGCCAGCAGCCAGCATCTGATGCAGTGGCACTGGGTCAAGGGGCACAGTGGTCATCCGGAGAACGAGCGTTGTGACCAGCTGGCGAACCGTGCAATTGATGAAATGATGGCGGCGATGTGATGCGACAGATTGTCCTGGATACTGAAACCACCGGCCTCGACCTTGCGCAGGGCAACCGGATTATCGAGATCGGCTGTGTCGAGATTGTTGGCCGCAAGCTGACAGGCCGGCATTACCACCAGTACATCAACCCCGAACGCGACAGCGAGGAAGGGGCACTGGCGGTGCATGGCATCACGACGGAGTTCCTGGCCGACAAGCCGCTGTTTGCCCAGGTGGCGGAGGCATTCCTGGCTTTCGTGCGCGATGCCGAGCTGATCATCCACAACGCGGCATTCGACACCGGCTTCCTCAACAGCGAGTTGCAGCGGGTTTACGGACGGGATTTCTCGCTGCAGCAGGTCTGCCGTGTCACCGACACCCTCCAGATGGCGCGTGAACGCCATCCCGGTCAGCGCAATTCACTGGATGCACTGTGCAAACGCTATGGCGTGGACAACTCCCACCGCGATTTGCATGGTGCCTTGCTGGACGCCGAGATCCTCGCCGACGTCTACCTGGCGATGACTGGCGGCCAGGTCAGCCTGGCACTGGCGTCGCAAGGGGAAGCGGCGCCAGTGGACGGCAGGCAGCGGGACAGCAACCGGCGCCCGGTAGCCCCGGCACTGGCCGAGCGCTTGCGGGTGCTGGCGGCGTCGGCCGACGAGCTGGCCGCGCACGAGGCCCGACTGGCGGCGATCCGGCAGAAGGCTGGCAGCTGTCTGTGGGATGCCTGAGCCCGGCGTCCATTATGGTAAAGTTGCCGCGGTTTGCGGGCGCTGGCTGATGCGTCCGGTGTGACAGGAGAGGGGATAACTGTGTACGAAATCATTGTGGCAGGCGGATGGATCATGGCACCGTTGTTGCTGTGTTCCGTGGCGGTGCTGACCATAGCCGCCGAACGCTACTGGACCTTGAACCCGCAGAAAATCGTGCCGTCGACGCTACTGGCGCAGATCTGGGAGTGGCTGCAGCAGGGCAAGCTCGACAGCGCCAAAATCAAGGCAGTGCATGACTCCTCGCCGCTGGGGCAGGTGCTCGCTGCAGGGCTCAGCAACACGCGCCACAGCCGTGAAGTGATGATCGAGAGCATGGAAGTTGCGGCCAATCGTGTACAGCATGACCTTGAACGCTATCTGTCGGCACTGGGGGCGATCGCCAACACGGCACCGCTGCTCGGCCTGCTCGGCACGGTGGTCGGCACCATCAAGATCTTCTCTGCCATCATGCTGGAAGGCGGCACCGGCAACCCCGGTGCACTGGCCGGCGGTATCTCCGAGGCGCTGATCGCCACGGCCACCGGGCTTGCTGTCGCCATTCCGGCCTCACTGGCCAGTCGCTATTTCTATCGCCGCGTTGACGGTTTCATGGTCAGCATCCAGCAGGATGCGATGAAGCTGGTCGATGCCCTGCATTCGGACCGCAAGGTCCGTAGTGGTGGCGACAAGACGGTTGCCGGCGAGTGAACACGCTGTGAAGTTACGCAAACGCCCGCGTGAGGAAGACCAGATCAATGTCGTGCCGTTCATCGACATCCTGCTGGTGCTGCTGATCTTTTTCATGGTGTCGAGCCGGTTCACCCACAATGCCGAGCTCAAGCTGGACCTGCCGACAGCGGAAGAGACCGGTGGCCAGCAACGACAGCCGGAAACTGTCGAACTCGCCGTGCATGAAAACGGCACCTATTCGATCAATGGCCGAGCCGTGCTGGATAGCAAGCCCGAGACCTTGCGCAAGGGCTTGCGGGAAGTGGCGGGCGACCGTACCGATATCCCCCTGATCCTGTCGGCCGATGCCAAGGCCACCCACCAGGCCGTGGTCACGGCGATGGATGTCGCAGGCCAGCTCGGTTTCAGCAAGCTGAGCATCACAACACGGCGCGATGAAAACGCTGAGTGATGCACTGCAGCGCGCCTGGTACGGTGGCGCGCTGTGGTTCTGGCCGCTGCTGGTGCTGTTGTGGCCGTTGTCCGTCCTGTACACCTGGCTTGCAGCCCGGCGCCGTCGGCGCTTGCAGGAACACTGCCAGCCGCCGCCGGTACCCGTCATCGTGGTGGGCAATATCACGGTGGGCGGCACTGGCAAGACGCCGCTACTGTGTGCGCTGGCGCAGCAACTCACCGCCCGCGGCCTGCGCGTGGGCATCATCAGTCGCGGTTATGGCGGCTCGCATCGCTCCGCGCCACGCCTGGTGTCAGCCACTGACAGTGCCGCTGTCGTCGGCGACGAGCCGCTATTGCTGGCACGCACGAGCGCTTGCCCGGTGGTGATCGGCCGCGATCGCGCTGCAGCGCTGGCAACCCTGCTGGCCGCCGCCGAGGTTGACGTGGTGTTGTCCGACGATGGCCTGCAGCACTATGCCTTGCCACGCACGGTCGAGATTGCCGTGCTGGATGCGGCGCGTGGCCTGGGCAATGGCTTGTGCCTGCCGGCCGGGCCGTTGCGCGAACCGGCCAGTCGGCTGGCCGAGGTGGATTTCGTCGTTACCAACGGCGAGCCGGCCAATATTTTCCGTCCCGACCAGTGGCACGCCGTATTGCAACCGGTGGCATGGGTGGCAGTGGCCAGCGGCGTGTTGCAGCCACTGCAGCAGTTTGCAGAGGGTACGATGGTGCATGCGCTGGCCGGTATTGGCCATCCGCAACGTTTTTTTGGGACATTGCGCGCACTCGGCTTGCAGGTCATTGAACATCCGTTTGCCGACCACCATGCCTTCACGCCGGCAGACTTGCAGTTTGCTGATGGGTTGCCCGTGGTGATGACGGAAAAAGATGCTGTGAAATGTGCCCCATTTGCGCCGGCAAACTGCCATGCGCTTCGTGTACAGATGGTATTGCCTGCCGGTTGGCTGGATGCCTTGCTGGCGCGCATGAACGAAAACTACGGGAGACATTGATGAGTTTTGTTGTGGTGATACCTGCCCGCCATGCGTCGACGCGACTGCCGGGCAAACCTTTGCTGGATATTGCCGGCTTGCCGATGATCCAGCACGTCTGGCAGCGCGCCATGGCGAGCAGTGCCGAACAGGTGATCATTGCCACCGACGACCAGCGCATTGCTGACGTGGCGCGCGGTTTCGGTGCCGAGGTGGCCATGACGCGTGCGGATCACCCGTCGGGTACCGATCGTTTGCAGGAAGTGGCAGCACAGCAGGGTTGGCCGGACCAGACGGCGGTGGTCAATGTGCAGGGTGACGAGCCACTGATCCCGCCAGCGGCTATCGACCAGGTAGCGGCAGTTTTGCTGAAACACTCGCGAGCCACAGTCGCCACCTTGTGCGAGGCGATTGTCGATGAGCAGCAATTCCGCGACCCGAATGCCGTCAAGGTGGTCTGTAACGAAGAAGGCGAGGCGCTGTATTTCAGCCGCGCGCCGATAGCCTTCCCGCGTGAGGGGCAGGCGCAGGACATCGCGGGCAAGGCGGTGTGGGGACACCGCCATATCGGTATCTACGCCTATCGCGCCGGTTTCCTGCATCGCTATGTCAGCTGGCCGCCATGCCTGCTGGAACAGACGGAAAAACTCGAACAGTTGCGTGCACTGTACAAGGGTGCTGTCATCCAGGTCGAGGAGGCCTGTGTCAGTATTCCTGCCGGTGTCGATACGCAGCACGATCTCGATGTCGTGCGGGCTATCGTGCGCCAGCACCAGGGAGCCTGACATGACGGTGAAGGTGCTATTTGTCTGTCTCGGCAATATCTGCCGTTCACCCACCGCGCACGGTGTTTTCGAGCAGCGCGTGCAGTCGGCTGGCCTGGCTGACCGGATCTATGTCGATTCCGCTGCCACCGGTGCGTTCCATGTTGGCAATCCGCCCGATCCGCGCACAGTTGCTGCTGCCGTCCGGCGCGGTTATGACCTCAGTTCGCAGCGCGCGCGCCAGGTCCATCCTGATGATTTCACGTTTTTTGATTTTATCCTGCCGATGGATCGCATGAATCTCGGCAACCTGCGCGCGATGCAGCCGCGCGATTTCCGTGGCCACCTTGGTTTGTTCATGGATTTCAGCCGGCAAAAACAGTACGGCCAGGTGCCCGACCCATACAGCGGTGGCCAGGATGGTTTCGAGCTCGTGCTGGATCTGGTCGAAGATGCAGCCGACGGCCTGCTGCAACACATCTGTCGCGAAAAATTGCAGGCTTGATGCGGGCATGTTGCGCGAGCTGGTTGACCTGCAGCCTTACAACACGCTGGCGTTACACGCCCGCGCTGCTGTGTTCTGTGAGCCTGTCTCACAGGAAGAATTGCTGGCCGCGTTGTCGCTGGCCCGCAGCCGGCAATTGCCGGTGTTACCGCTGGGCGAAGGCAGCAACATCGTGCTGACGCGCGATTACCCCGGCCTGGTGCTGCGCTTGCGCGACAACCGCATCCAGTTGCTGCGCGAGCAGACCGGCACTGTGCTGGTGCGCGTGGGAGCCGGTCTCAACTGGCACCAGTGGGTGCAGCAATCACTCGACAACGGCTGGTATGGCCTGGAGAACCTGGCGCTGATTCCCGGTACGGTGGGTGCATCCCCGGTGCAGAATATCGGCGCCTATGGTGTTGAAGTCGCGCAGTTTATCGATAGTGTACAGGGCGTGTACCTCGACAGCGGTGAAGCCTTTGACCTCGACAACAAGGCTTGCCGGTTTGCCTATCGCGACAGCCTTTTCAAACAGGCACTGGCGCACAAGACGGTGATAACGTCGGTGGTGTTCCGTCTGTCGACCGTGCCGGCTGTGCATGCCAGCTACGCGGCCTTGCGCGATTACCTGGCGGAACACCATGCCGATGAGCCGCTGACACCGACGCTGGTCATGGAAGCGGTTTGCGCCGTGCGGCGCAGCCGCTTGCCGGATCCGCACCTGTTGCCGAATGTCGGCAGTTTCTTCAAGAACCCGCAAGTATCACCGGAACAGTTTGTTGCGTTGCAACAGCAGTATCCGGCGATCCCGCATTACCCGGGTGAGCAGGGGCGAGTGAAACTCGCCGCTGCCTGGCTGATCGACCAGTGCGGCTGGAAAGGTCGCTGCCTCGGGCCGGCCTGTGTGCACGAACACCAGGCCCTGGTGCTGGTCAACCGCCATGGCGCCAGCGGCGAGGAGATGCTGGCGCTCGCGGACGCGATTGCTGCGGATGTGCTGGCGCGTTTCGCGGTTAGGCTCGAGCCGGAGCCGTGGATCTGGTGAACGGTTTCACGGCCTGAGCCGCGTGCGGTACCAGCGCTGGTGTAGGTGGATTTCCTGCATGAGCCGGTCGAGATCGAGGGTTTGCAAGTCAGTGGCGCGGCAGGCCATCACCTGCACTTCGCTGTTGCGGTAGAGCACATTGTCCTTGCAGGCGTTCAGCACCGGCCCGGTCGCTGTGTTGATGCCGGGTGTCTGCAACGAAAACACCAGATTGAACGCCAGTGGTGCGCGCCAGTGGTAATGGCCATCCGCATCCTGTGCCACATGGTCTTCGATCAGGTCGAGGCAGTCGGCAAAATTCTGCGAGCGCGGCAAGAGGAATTCGAGGTGGCGCGGATAGCCGCTGTAGCCGCAACCGGCCAGTGGCAGGTTGGACTGCTGCTGTTGCAGGTAAGTTGCCGCTTCCAGCATGGCATCGGCCTTGATGAGCATGTCATGGCGCCATTGCAACAATTGTTCACGGCTTTCGACGGGCATCAGCAGTTGTGTGCTGGCCAGCAGGACGACGGCGGCTGAGCCCAGTTGTTGCACCAGCGACACGCGCCTGGCCAGCAGCAGCGCGACGGACAGCAGCAGCCACCACAGCACCCACTGCATCGGGAAAAACAGGTGCCCCGGTGACATTGCCATCGCCAGCAACAGGAACCACGCAAGGTAGGCAAGCACCGTCAGCCCCATCGCGCTATGCCACCAGTATTGCCAGCAAGCCGGATCCCGCATCGCCCTGGCCAGCGCATGCAACGTGGCGGTGCCCAACAGCAGCAGGAACAGCGAGCCAAACCAGTGCTGTTCATCTGCGGGCGCATCACCGAGCCACGGGTTGCGGATGCCGTGCAGCGCGAGGCTCTCCTCGACGAAATACAGGTTGCGGTCGACGTTGCGCACCACGTAATGCAGCTTGTCGGGCGCATCGCGCCACTGGCCAATGCCGGATCCGTGGTAGAGGAAAAACTGGCGGCCATACCCGGCATGCACGGCGCGGTAGTCATCGCTGTAACCCGCCAGTTGTTGTTCGCGGAACAGTTGCCAGCTACCCAGCGCGAGTAGTGCCGGCAATAGCAGCGCTGCACAGGCCAGTGGCAGGTGGCGGCGGGAGCCGGGCGTGCTGGCCAGGAGGCTGTGACCGGCCATCAGCAGGGCCAGCAGCAGGAATGCCGGTGCCAGCAGCAACTTGACCAGCAGCGCGATCGCAGCGAGCACTCCCACCAGTGCCGCACGCTGCACCAGCGTGCGTTGCGGGTCGAAGGCCAGCAGGCTGGCGAGCAGGAACAGCAGGCTGCCGGTGTAATAACCGATCAGGGAGGCGAAATCCTGCGGTTGGCTGGCCACCAGGCCGCAGACCAGGCAGAAACCGGCCAGCCCGGCGCGTGGCCAGTATCGCTGCAGTTGCAGCAGGCAGCCGGCAGTCAGTGCCAGGTTGGCGAGCAGCCCAGTCAGGCCGGCGATCCACAACTGGTGGCCGAACAGGGCAATGAACGGGGTTGCCAGCCACAGCAGGGCGGTCGGGCCGGTGAAATCGGGATTGACCGGGATCTTCTCGCTGTAGCTGGTGGCCCAGCCGTAGCCGTTGAGCCAGTTTTTCGGCACAGAGAGGAACATCGCGTCATCCGCCGAGGGTGAGCGCGCCATGGCAAGGTACAGCTGGGCGAGGGCGAACCAGGCCAGCAACAGCAGGGCCAGCAACCCGAGCAGGCGATCCGGATGTCCGGTCTTGAAAAGCAAGGCGCAGTCCCCATGTTGCGCAGACCCTGCGGGAATAATAACTGCTTTATGGAGGTTCCTGACATGTCCGCCGCTGAAACCCTGTCGTTCCAGACCGAAGCCCGCCAGCTGCTGCAGCTGATGATCCACTCGCTGTACAGCAACCGCGAGATTTTCCTGCGCGAACTGGTGTCCAATGCGTCCGATGCCTGTGACAAGCTGCGTTTCGCCGCCCTGGCCGACAACAGCCTTTACGAAAATGATGGCGACTTGCGTGTGCGCATCAGCGCTGATGCACAAGCGAAGACGATCACCATCGAGGACAACGGTATCGGCATGAGCCGCGAGGACGCGATCTCGCATCTTGGCACGATTGCCCGTTCCGGCACGGCCGAGTTCCTCAGGCACCTGTCGGGTGACCAGAAAAAAGACGCACAGCTGATCGGCCAGTTCGGCGTCGGTTTCTATTCTGCGTTCATCGTGGCCGACAAGGTCGAGGTGTTCAGCCGCCGTGCCGGCTTGCCTGCCAGCGCGGGTGTGCACTGGGTGTCTGCGGGTGAAGCGGACTTTTCCGTGGCCGATGTGGAGAAGCCCGAGCGCGGTACGCGCATCGTGTTGCACCTGAAAGACGATGCGCTGGAGTTTGCCGATGACTGGCGCTTGCGCGGCATCATCCGCAAGTATTCCGACCATATTGCCGTGCCGGTTCAGATGCAGTCGCCGGCCAAAGAAGGGGAGGAGCGCAGCTGGGAAACAGTCAACAGTGCCACGGCGCTGTGGACGCGCAGCAAGAATGACATCACCGATGATGAGTACACATCGTTCTATCACCACGTCTCGCACGATTTTTCCGACCCGCTCGCGTGGAGCCACAACCGCGTCGAGGGCAAGCTCGAATACACCAGCCTGCTGTACATCCCGTCCGAGCCGCCGTTTGACCTGTACCAGCGCGATGCTGCGCGCGGCCTGAAACTTTATGTGCAGCGCACGTTCATCATGGACGATGCCGAACAGTTCCTGCCGCTGCATCTGCGCTTCGTGAAGGGCGTGATCGATTCGAATGACCTGTCGCTGAATGTGTCACGCGAGATCCTGCAGCAGGATGCGACGGTCGAGAGCATGAAGTCGGCGCTGACGAAACGTGTACTCGACATGCTGGAAAAGCTGCAGGAAGACAAGGAGAAGTACGCGACCTTCTGGCAAGCTTTTGGCAATGTGCTCAAAGAGGGCCTGGCAGCCGATTTTGCCAACCGCGAACGCATCGGCAAACTGTTGCGCTTTGCCACCACGGCCTCCGGCCCGGCGCAGGACCAGTCGCTCGACGATTACATCGCGCGCATGAAGGAAGGCCAGACGGCGATCTACTACATCGTGGCCGATACCTACGAAACCGCGCGCAACAGCCCGCACCTGGAAATCTTCCGCGCCAACGATATCGAGGTATTGTTGCTGCACGACAGGCTCGACGAATGGATGATGGGCTATTTCCACGAATTTGCCGGCAAGCCCTTTGCCGACATTGCCCGCGGCGACCTCGACATCAGCCATCTGCTGAAGGAAAAGCCGGCGGAGGGTGAGCAG
>ERZ1645187.4372-NODE-4372-length-11431-cov-5.373681_pt1 | contig 11431 bp, 14 predicted proteins | sample MGYA00575352_ERZ1645187 | MGnify/ENA primary metagenome ERZ1645187 (study PRJEB40837, sample SAMN11349314) | freshwater sediment metagenome | isolation source: river sediment | host: Sediment | place: India: Wazaribad , New Delhi | collected 2017-02-21 ... | reverse complement strand
GTGCTACGGCGGCGACATCACGCGCAAGAAGAAACTGCTGGAAAAACAGAAAGCCGGTAAAAAGCGCATGAAACAGGTCGGCAGCGTGGAAATCCCGCAGGAAGCCTTCCTCGCCGTCTTGCGCGTCGACGACAAATAAATCATGAACTTTGCCCTGATTCTTTTCATTCTGCTGGTTATCAGCGCCGTGCTCTGGGTGGCAGATCATTTCGTGTTCCGCAAGCGGCGCTCACCCGATGCCAAGGAGCCCGTCTGGGTCGAGTACGGCGCCAGCTTCTTTCCGGTGATCCTGATCGTCTTCCTGCTGCGCTCTTTCATTGTCGAACCGTTCAAGATTCCTTCCGGTTCCATGCTGCCGACCCTGCTGGTCGGCGACTTCATCGCCGTCAATAAATTCACCTACGGCATCCGCCTGCCCGTGATCAACAAGAAGATCATCGAGATGAACACGCCGCAGCGCGGCGATGTCGTGGTATTCCGCTATCCACCCGACCCGTCGCTCGACTACATCAAGCGCGTGGTCGGCCTGCCGGGTGACCGGGTTGCCTACATCAACAAGCGGCTGACGATCAACGGCAAACCGGTGGAAGTCGAAAAGTCCGGTGAGTACTTCGATGCCGAGAGACTCTTCTATACACCGCGCTACGAGGAAAAACTTGGCGACAGGCAGCACATGCTGCTGATCGAGACTGATGCACCGGCCTACGTGCCCCATGTGATGCAGTATCCGCAACGTGACAAATGCAACTACAATACCGAAGGCTTCACTTGCGAGGTACCTTCTGGCCATTACTTCGTCATGGGTGACAACCGCGACAACTCGCAGGACAGCCGGGTGTGGGGCTTCGTACCCGACGAGAACCTGGTTGGCAAGGCGTTCTACATCTGGTTCAATTTTGGCGATTTGAAACGCATCGGCGGATTCCGCTAGAGATGGCAATGATGGGAGCAGGGATGAAGACAAGACAACTGGGTGTGACCCTCTCCGGGCTTCTGGGCGGGGCTTTCGTGGTGGCCATCCTTGCGCTTCTCGGCATGAAAGTCTTCCCCGAATATATGGAGCACCGTGCGATCGCCAGCGCGGTCAAGAAGGTTGCTTCGGGCGCTGCACCTGAATCTTCCGTCAGGCAGATTCGTGATGCTTTCGACCGGCAGGCGAATGTCGATTACATCTCTGCGATTACCGGTGCCGATCTCGAAATTACCAAGGAAGCCGGTACCATCGTGGTCTCGTATTCCTACGAAAAGCGCATTCCCCTCGTTGCGAACGTCAGCCTGCTGCTCGACTTCACCGGTTCGTCCAGGAACTAGGCTTGTCCTCGCGGCTGGAACAGGCACTTGCCCATGCTTTCGCCCGGCCTGATCTGCTGCGCCAGGCCCTGACGCATCGCAGTCACTCTTCACCCCATAACGAACGTCTCGAATTCCTTGGTGACAGCGTCCTCAACTGTACGATAGCGACGTTGCTGTACCAGCATTTCCCGAATCTGAAAGAGGGCGAACTGTCGCGCTTGCGGGCCAGTCTGGTACGGCAGGAGGCGCTCGCCGAGATCGCCGTTGATCTCGGATTGGGTGACAGCCTCCGTTTGGGAGAAGGGGAACTCAAAAGCGGCGGGTTTCGGCGTCCATCGATTCTGGCCGACGCGCTCGAGGCCGTCTTCGGGGCGATCTACCTCGATGTCGGCTTCGATGGTGCGAGCAGGGCGATTGCGCGGCTTTACAGTTCGCGCATTGAGGCGATCGATCCGCGCCAATCTGGCAAGGACGCCAAGACAGCCTTGCAGGAGTGGCTGCAGGGGCGTCGCCTGCCGCTGCCGCATTATGAGTTGGCGGAGACGCATGGCGAGGCGCACGCGCAGGAGTTCGTCGTCCATTGCAGCATGCCGGCCATTGATCTGCAGGTCACGGGTCGCGGTCCGAGCCGACGTGCCGCCGAGCAGGAAGCAGCGCAATCCGCATTGATGAAGCTGACCCAGGCATGACCACCCCTACAAACTTCCACGCCGGTTACCTGGCCATCGTCGGCTGTCCGAATGTCGGCAAGTCGACGCTGATGAACCGGCTGGTCGGTGCGAAGCTCAGTATCACGTCGAGCAAGGCCCAGACGACGCGCCACCGCATCCACGGCATCCTGACCACCGACGATTGCCAGTACGTTTTCGTCGACACGCCGGGGGTCCAGATGCAGCACCGTACGGCGCTCAACCGCGCGATGAACCGGACGGTCAATTCCGCGCTGGCCGATGTCGATGTGATCCTCTTCGTCATCGATGCCAATGTCAAACATGGTTGGCGCAACGAGGATCGCGAGGTACTGGCACGGCTGCCGGCCGATCGCCCCATCGTGCTGGTGATCAACAAGGTCGACCGTCTGACGGACAAAAACGCGCTGTTGCCTTTCATTGCGGTGATCGCAAACGAGCATGCCTTCGCCGACATCGTCCCGGTCAGCGCCGAGAAGGGCGAAAATCTCGACACCCTGCTCAAGGTGGCCGGCAAGCATCTGCCCGAGGCGCCGCCGATCTTCGAACCGGATGAACTCACCGATCGTTCCGAGCGCTTCCTGGCGGCCGAATTGCTGCGCGAAAAGCTGTTCCGCAATCTTGGCGAGGAATTGCCCTACGGCATCGCCGTCGAGATCGAGAAATACGAAGAGGTGGATGGCGTGCGGCGTATCCATGCGGCGGTGATCGTCGACAAGGACGCGCACAAGGCCATCGTCATCGGCAAGGGCGGGGAGCGTCTCAAGCGCGTGGTGAGCGACGCGCGCAAGGACATGGAAAAACTCTTTGGCGGCAAGGTCTGGCTGGAAACCTGGGTCAAGGTGAAGAGCGGCTGGGCCGATGACGAGCGCGCGCTGAAGAGCCTCGGTTACGAATGACGGCACAGCGCCAGCGCATCGATGGCGCGACGGCTTACCTGCTGCACGCCTATCCCTACAGCGAAACCAGCCTGATCCTCGAAGTGTTCGCCCGCGACCACGGCCGGTTGGCCATGCTGGCTCGCGGCGCACGCCGGCCACGTTCGGCCCTGCGCGGCGTGTTGCATGCCTTCCAGCCGCTCGAACTCGGCTGGTTCGGCGGCGGCGAAGTCAAGACGCTGGCCAAGGCCGAGTGGCTGGGAGGTATTCCGCTGCTGCAGGGCGAGGGCCTGCTGCTCGGCTATTACCTGAACGAGTTGCTCCTCAAGCTGTTGCCGCGCGAAGACGCGCATGCGGTGCTGTTCGATGCGTATGCATCCGCTTTGGCTGCCTTGTCACGCGGCGCGACGGAAACCGCCGAACTGCGCCGCTTCGAGAAAACCCTCTTGCGCGAACTGGGCTATGGACTGGTGCTCGAGCGCGATGCGCATGGCCAGACGGTCGACGCCGGACGCAGCTACCGTTATCAGGTCGAACGTGGCGCGGTGGCTGCCGACGAAACGGATTCCGGGCAGGCGATCAGCGGCAAGACGCTGCTCGATCTGGCGGGAGATAATTACGCCGATGCGCGCAGCCTGGCCGAAAGCAAGCAACTCATTCGCTATCTGCTGGCCCATTATCTGGCCGGCCAGCCCCTGCAGACCCGGCGGGTGTTCATCGAATTACAGGATGTTTGAGTGGAGAACGACATGATTTACCTCGGAGTCAATATCGACCATGTGGCGACGCTGCGCCAGGCACGCCGCACTTATGAACCCGATCCGGTTTGGGCGGCCGCCGAAGCGCATCTGGGCGGCGCGGACGCGATTACCGTGCATCTGCGCGAAGACCGCCGCCACATCGTCGACCGCGACGTCGAACTGCTGCGCCAGAGCGTGCAGACCAAGCTCAACCTCGAAATGGCGGCCACCGACGAGATGGTCGGTATCGCCTGCCGCATCAAGCCAGAGATGTCCACGCTGGTGCCGGAAGGCCGCCACGAGGTAACCACCGAAGGCGGTCTGGATGTGGCCGGACAGGCAGAGCGTCTCAAGGAGCAGATCGCGCGCATGCAGGATGCCGGCATCTACGTCAGCCTGTTCATCGACGCCGATCCGCGCCAGATCGAGGCAGCCGCCCGCGTCGGCGCGCAGGCCTGCGAAATCCATACCGGCCCCTACGCGCACGCCTTCCACGAGAACGGGCGCGACATCGAAAGCGTGGCGGCGCAAGCCGAACTGAAGAAAGTCGGTGCTGGCGGGACGGCAATCATCGATCTCGGCATGCGCTTCAATGCCGGCCATGCGCTGAACTACGTCAATGTGCAGCCGATCGCCGCGCTGCCGGGCATCTGCGAACTGCACATCGGCCACGCCATCGTCAGCCGGGCCGTCTTCGTCGGCCTGCGTCAGGCGGTTGCCGAGATGAAGTCACTGATACGCAGATGATCCACGGCGTTGGCACCGATCTCGTCGCGATCGGACGCATGCGGGAGTTCTGGGAGCGCCACGGCGAACGGGCGCTGGAGAAGCTGCTCGCCCCGGAAGAGCGCGCTGTCTGTCGCGCAAGCAAGGACCCCGGCCGATTCCTCGCCAAGCGGTTCGCTGCCAAGGAGGCCCTTGGCAAGGCGTTGGGTACCGGCATCCGGGCGCCAGTGCTGTTGCCAGCGATCGCCGTCACCCACGACGAACTCGGCAAGCCAGGGTTGGCATTTGCTCCAGAACTTGCGGTCTGGGTTGCGGAGCGCGGCCTGACCTGCCACCTTTCGCTGAGTGACGAGACCGAGCATGCGCTGGCCTTCGTCGTGGTCGAAAAGGGATGAGTTACGGTCCGCTGATGATCGATGTCGCTGGCACAGCCATGACAGCTGCCGAGCGCGAGCGACTGATGCATCCGCTGGTCGGTGGCGTGATCCTGTTCGCGCGCAACTATGGCGACCGGGAGCAGCTCAGTGCGCTCTGTGCCGAGATCCATGCGCTGCGTTCACCGCGACTGCTGATCGCCATCGACCACGAGGGGGGGCGCGTACAGCGCTGCCGCGAAGGTTTCACGCGCGTGCCGGCGATGCGCCGGCTGGGCGAGTGGTGGGATCGCGATCCGGCTGCGGCAGCCGCCGCCGCGCGCGACATTGGCTTCACGCTGGCCGCCGAACTGCGTGCCTGTGGCGTCGATCTGTCCTTTACCCCGGTGCTTGATCTCGACTACGGCGTCAGCGGCGTGATCGGCGACCGGGCCTTTCATCGTGATCCGCAGGCTGTCGTCAAGCTCGCTGGGGCGTTGATCGCAGGCTTGCACGCGGCCGGCATGGCCTGTTGCGGCAAGCATTTCCCCGGACACGGCCATGTGGCTGCGGATTCCCATCTGGCGATCCCGGTTGATGACCGCAGCTTCGACGAACTAGCCGATGACCTGCTGCCCTATCGGCAATTAAAGCTGGACGCGGTGATGCCGGCGCACGTGATCTTTCCCCGGATCGACAGCCGGCCAGCGGGTTTCTCACCGGTCTGGATCGACAAGTTGCGCAATGATTTCGGCCACGGCGGAGTGATCTTCAGCGACGACCTGTCGATGGAGGGCGCCAGCGTTGCCGGCGGGATCGTCGGCCGCGCGCAAGCCGCCTGGCAAGCGGGCTGTGACATGCTGCCGGTGTGCAACAAGCCGGAAACGGTGATCGAATTGCTGGAAAACTGGCGACCGGAATTTGATTCTGCCCGCAGTGCCCGCATTGCGCGGCTGCTGCCGGCACAACCTGCGCCGGCTTTCGCGCAACTCGCCCGGCTATGCTCTACTGGCCGAATGGCCTGCCAGGCCTTGATGGCCTGACCCAAGGTTATTGCTACGCAGGCGATATTTAATCATCGCCCCGACTTGGTCTTGAGTATTTCTTCCTTGAACAAATAACCCTAATAGGGTAGTCTAACGGCCATGGAAAAGCGCAAACCGCATTACGAGCTTTCCGACATTCAGGCGCAGATGACAACTATCTCGGCCATGAACCTGACGTGTTCAGCACAGGAAGGCATCAGGATTGCAGGAATGAAACGGCGGGATGCGCTTGTCGTGGTGCGGGGACTAACCCGTGCCGAGTTCTACAAGAGCATGACTACGGAAAAGAATCACCGTGTCTGGCAGGACGTGTATCACGCCGAGTGGCAGGGCAAGGCGCTTTACGTGAAGTTCCAGCAGGCCGGCGAATACTTCGTGGTGTCGTTCAAGGAGAGATGAGATGGCATCAAAATGGCATGGTAAGCAGTGCCCGATTTGCTTCGAGGGAACATTGCAGGACGGAAAGTCGACACGGCAGATGGAGTACCGCGGGCACACCTACGCCTATACCGTGAAGGGTTCATTCTGTGACCATTGCCATGATGGTTTCCCCCTGCATGACGCCAAGGAAGAGAAGGCATGGCAGACATTCAGGGATGGCGTGGATGAGGCGGAGAGGGCTGAACTGCTGCGTATCCGTAAGAAACTTGGCCTAAAGCAGGCGGAAGCTTCCTTGCTGGCTGGTGGTGGTAAGAATGCCTTTTCCCGTTACGAACGTGGGGAGGCAAAACCGGTCGCTGCGGTAATCAACCTCTTTCGTCTGCTCGACAAGCACCCGACACTGTTGAATGAGCTATCCCCAGTCAAGTCAGTCAGGCCACGAAGATCCCGCAAGGTACTGGCGACGGCGTGACAAAGCTTGCCATCCCCCGTCCGGTTAGGCGAGAGCGGAGTTCCATCACCGCCCGGGGGGCTTGGCCTTTGTGTTACTTGACGCGGTTCTTGTATTCGTTGGTGCGGGTGTCGATTTCGATCTTGTCGCCGGTATTGACGAAGATCGGCACCATCACTTCAAGGCCGCTCGGCTTGATGCGGGCGGGCTTGAGCACCTTGCCCGAGGTGTCGCCCTTGACGGCCGGTTCGGTGTATTCCACTTCGCGCACCACGGAGTTGGGCATCTCGACCGAGATCGCCTTGCCTTCGTAGAACACCACCTCGACCTGCATGCCGTCCTCGAGGTAGGGAATCGCGTCGGCCATGTTCTCGGCCTCGACTTCGTACTGGTGATATTCCTCGTCCATGAAGACGTACATCGGATCGGCGAAGTAGGAGTAGGTGCACTCCTTGCGGTCGGGGATGACCTGCTCGAACTTGTCGTCGGCCTTGTAGACAGCCTCGGAAGGGGCATCCGTCAGCAGATTCTTGAACTTGAACTTGACGACGGCGGCATTGCGGCCGGACTTGTTGTACTCGTTCTTGGTGACGACGAGCGGGGCGCCATCGACCATGATGACGTTGCCGACGCGGAGTTCCTGGGCGGTTTTCATAATAAGTGCCTGAATTGGGGGAAAGAAAAGGCGCGGATTATAGCCGCGAAGCGCAGAAATTGACCAGATTTGTCGCCAGATTGCCGGGGGTGGCAATCTGCCTTGCCCAACTGGGCGCGGCGGCCGCCAGCGCGGGCAAGCGGGCTGCGAAAGACGGCCAGTCCAACGCGCTGTCGCCATTCCAGGCGTTGAAGAAATCGCGAACCGACGTGTCCTGCGTGTAGAGCTTCAGGAAGGCGTCGAGTTTGGCGAAGTGGGCGCTTTCAGCTTGCGGATAGGCCTGCCAGACGAAGGGCCGCTCGGCCCATTGGGCGCGCACGAAGGAGTCTTCCCCGCGCACGAAGTTGAGATGGCAGCCCGCCAGCATGGCGTCGTAGCCGGTTTGGGGCAGGAAAGGCAGGGCGTTCAGCGTCAGGGCGCCACGGCGGACGGAGGAGCCAGCAGGAAAATACTCTCCCAGCCAGCCGGCGACTTGTTGCTGCGGCAGACCGGCACATACATGGCAGTTGATAGGACGGTCGACATCACGCCACGCTGCGAGCAATGCAGTCAATTGCGGGTTGTCGTAGCAGAACAATGAAATTTCGAGCGGGCCGGAAAAAGTCGGCGCTGGCGGGACGGCATATTCGCGTTCCCTGAGCAGTCCCCCGGTGCCCGGCACGAAACCAGGGAAGAAAAAATGCTTCTGCAAGCCCGCCTGCGGCGAAGGCAGGCCATGGCAGCCGGCGGTCCAGTCCTCGGCCGACAGGTATTCGAGGTTGAGCCAGACCGGCGGGCGAGCTTGCTTCGTCATTGCAACGACATAGGCGGCCGGCAGGTTGCAGGCGAAGGCTTCGATGACGACCTGCGCCGGATCGACACCTGCGAAATCGCCCGCCCACCGGCGGACTTCGACTATCGCTTGTTCTGGCGCCAGCAGGGCGATCGGCGCCGGGTCGTCGATCCACAGGCATACCCGCCAGCCATGTTCGGTCGCCAGTTGCCGCGCCAGTCGCCAGCAGACGCCCACGTCGCCGAGGTTGTCGATGACGGCGCAGAAGATGTCGCAGGAAATCGCTTGCATGGGCGGTATCCTACTGCGCCATGCCAGATGCGGTTTTCGACAGGAAGACTTTCCTCGCCACGCTCACCGAAGCGCCGGGCGTCTATCGCATGCTGGCGGCCGACGGGGCGGTGCTTTACGTCGGCAAGGCGAAGAACCTCAAGAAGCGCGTCTCCTCGTACTTCCAGAAGATCGGCCACAGTCCGCGCATCGCGCTGATGCTGCAGCAGGTGGCGGGCATGGAGACGACGGCGACGCGTTCCGAAGCCGAGGCGCTGATCCTCGAAAACACGCTGATCAAGAAGCTCAAGCCGAAGTACAACATCCTGTTCCGCGACGACAAGTCCTACGCCTACATCGGCCTGTCGGGCGGGGCGTTCCCGCGGCTCTTCTACCATCGCGGCGCCTTCGAGAAGAAGTCGCGCTACTTCGGCCCCTTCCCGAGCGGGCTGGCGGTGCGCGAGTCGATCCAGTTGATCCAGAAAACATTTTTGCTGCGTACCTGCGAGGAGGCGTTGTTCGCCCACCGTTCTCGACCGTGCCTGTTGCATCAAATCCACCGCTGCAAGGCACCCTGTGTCGGTCTGGTGTCGCCGGATGAGTACGGTGCCGATGTGAAGCTGGCCGAATTGTTCCTCAAGGGCCGGCACGGCGAGGTGATCGAGAAACTGACCGGGCAGATGGAGACGGCAGCGGCCGCGCTCCGGTTCGAGCAGGCGGCGGCATTGCGCGACCAGATCAAGGCGCTGCAGGCGGTACTGCACCGGCAGTACGTGAGTTCGACGAAGGATGCGGACGTCGATATCGCCGCGGCCGTGGTTGAGCATGGCGAGTTGTGCGTCAATCTTGCCATGGTGCGCGGAGGCTTGCATCTGGGCGACCGCGCGCATTTCCCGCAGGCAGCCGTGGAGGTGAGTGCCGAAGAGGGCTTGAGTGCCTTTCTCGCACAGCACTACGCCGAGCATGAAGCGCCGCCGCGCCTGATCCTCGATCCTTGGCCGCTGGAGGAGGCTCCAGCTAGGTTGCATGCGGGTACTGCGAAGAACGAGATGGAGCGTGCCTGGCTCGAGATGGCGGCGAATAATGCGCGGCTGGCGCTGACCGCGCGGCGGCAGAACCAGACACGGTCCGCCGGGCGGCTCGAAGCTTTGCGGCTGGCGCTCGATCTGCCCGAACCGCCGCGCCGCATCGAGTGCTTCGACATCAGTCATACGATGGGCGAGGGCACGGTGGCGTCTTGCGTGGTCTGCGTCGATGGCGCGATGAAGAAGGGCGACTACCGGCGCTTCAACATCGAGGGCATCATGCCCGGTGACGACTATGCGGCGATACGGCAGGCGCTGACCAGGCGATATGAAAAAGTCGGCGTTGGTGAGACGGCACGCCCGGACCTGGTGCTGATCGATGGCGGCAAGGGGCAGCATGCGGTGGCGCGCGAGGTGTTCGCCGAGATGGGACTCGGCGACCTGGCCAGCATTGGCGTCGCCAAGGGCGAGGAGCGCAAGCCGGGGCTGGAAACGCTCTTCGTTTACGGCAGGGATCAGCCGCTAGAATTGGCCATGGACAATGCCGGCTTCCACCTGATCCAGGAAATCCGCGACGAGGCACACCGCTTCGCGATCGTCGGCCATCGCGCGCGGCGGGCGAAGGCGCGCGGCAAGTCGGCGCTGGAGGACGTCGCCGGCATCGGTCCGACGCGACGGCGCACATTGCTCGCCCACTTCGGCGGGCTGGACGGCGTCAAGGCGGCGACGGTCGAGGATCTGTGCCGGATCTCCGGTATCAGTCGCAAGCTGGCCGAGTCGATATACAAACAACTTCACTCATGATTTTCAACCTCCCCAATTCGTTGACCTGGACGCGCATCGTCCTGATCCCGCTGGTAATCGGGGCGTATTACCTGCCGTTGCCGCTGCACGAGCAGAATTTGATCGCCACGGTGGCGTTCATCGTCGCGGCCGTGACCGACTGGTTCGACGGCTGGCTGGCGCGCAAGCTGGGCCAGACCTCGACCTTCGGTGCCTTCCTCGATCCGGTGGCCGACAAGCTGATGGTCGCGGCGGCGCTGGTAATCCTCGTTCAACTCGACCGCGCCGATGCCATCGTTGCCATCATTATCGTCGGCCGCGAGATCACGATTTCGGCGCTGCGCGAATGGATGGCCCATATTGGTGCAGCCAAGAGCGTCGCGGTGTCGTTCATCGGCAAGCTGAAGACGACCGCCCAGATGGTCGCCATCCCGATGCTGCTCTACTCCGACCCGCTGTTCGGCCTGCCGATCGCCGGCATGGGCGAAGCGCTGATCTGGCTGGCCGCTGCCCTGACGCTCTGGTCGATGGGCTATTACCTCGGCAAGGCATGGCCGGAAATTAAAAACCGGGCGTTTTAGCGGGTATCATTCGGCTTTCCCGCTACGGCCGCTTTATGTGGCATTTGCCATGACCAAATATGTCTTCGTAACGGGTGGTGTCGTGTCCAGTCTGGGCAAAGGCATCGCCGCCGCCAGCCTCGGAGCGATTCTTGAATCGCGCGGCATCAAAGTCACCCATCTCAAGCTCGATCCCTACATCAACGTCGACCCCGGCACGATGTCGCCGTTCCAGCACGGCGAAGTCTTCGTGACGGAGGACGGTGCCGAGACGGACCTCGACCTGGGCCATTACGAGCGCTTCACCAGCGCCAAGATGGGCAAGCGCAACAACTTCACCACCGGTCAGATCTACGAGTCGGTGATCAAGAAGGAGCGCCGCGGCGAATACCTCGGCAAGACCGTGCAGGTGATTCCGCACATCACCGACGAGATCAAGCTGTCGATCAAGCGCGGCGCGCAGGGCGCGGAAGTGGCGATCGTCGAGATCGGCGGCACGGTCGGCGACATCGAGTCGCTGCCCTTCCTCGAGGCGATCCGCCAGATGGGCATCGAGGAAGGCAGGAACAACGCTTGTTACATCCACCTGACGTTGGTGCCATACATCGCCTCGGCGGGCGAACTGAAGACCAAGCCGACGCAGCACTCGGTCAAGGACCTGCGCGAGATCGGCATCCAGCCCGACATCCTGCTGTGCCGCGCCGACCGGTCGATTCCCAGCGAGGAGCGCCGCAAGATCGCGCTGTTCACCAATGTCCAGCCCGAGGCGGTGATCGCCGCGCTCGACGCCGACTCGATCTACAAGATCC
>ERZ1645187.4371-NODE-4371-length-11433-cov-4.501143_pt1 | contig 11433 bp, 11 predicted proteins | sample MGYA00575352_ERZ1645187 | MGnify/ENA primary metagenome ERZ1645187 (study PRJEB40837, sample SAMN11349314) | freshwater sediment metagenome | isolation source: river sediment | host: Sediment | place: India: Wazaribad , New Delhi | collected 2017-02-21 ... | reverse complement strand
GGTTTGATCCTCCAGAATCGAATCAATAAAATCTCCGTAAGAATCATCAGAATCGCCAGTAAAATAAACCATTTCCAGAGTTGTTGACCGTTTTGTATTTCATCAAAAACCTCCGCGAAATTGTTTTCCGCATTTTCAATCACCGAAGTGTTTTTCAGCCGGAGCGACTCAATTTTTGCATCTGTTTCATCGGCGCTGTAATACCGGAGATCCGATTCTTTGCGATCGTAATTAAATGCAAATGCCGAAATTACCGTGTCTTCATTCCAGACAAGATAATGCCCGTCGGTTTCAATGGACGGATCGAATTCAAGAATCACACCTCTTCCGGTAATATTTTTCGAAGGGACAAATCTTTCGCGCGTCTTTTTGTTTTCGATTTCTGTTTTCGATTCAAGATTGATGTGACGTCCGTTCTCAATCTGGTAGAAATTATTTTTACCCACAATCAGCGAATTTTGTTGTTGCGGAACACTGTTTAAAACAATGTTGTAAAGCACGGGTACAAAAATCACGTCGCGGGCAAATGATTCATTTTTTTTGTTGAGCGTGAAACTGAAAATCCAGGTTTTTCCATTTTCATAAGGAACTTTTAACAAAGCCGGATCATTATTCTGAAACCAGAGCAACCGGCTGGCATCGGGGCGCAGATTGCCACTAAAAAGAAAATGCCCGTTTGTTTCAGGATAAACCGGATTTTCCTCTTTTTTGCGGAAAACATCGCTGAAAAATGCATTGTCGAAATCGATTCCCGATATTTTCTGCCGTGTGGTATCTGCTGAAATAATGGTTGGAACGTTTAAAGACGAAAGCAGGTTGTTGGTTGCCAACTGGTTTTTATCGCCGGGGAAGATGGCTGCAGATCCTCCTTTTGCCACGTAGTTATTCAGTTCACTGACAAGGCCGGTTGAGAATTCGCCCAGGTTTACCAGAAAGATGGCATTGTAATCATAAATCCGGCTGATTTGCAAATTCTGAATATTTACAACATCCGGTAAAACATAACTGTCGTTACCAAACAATGCAGAAATATAGTCTGCTCCTTCTTTTGAGGAATTTGTATTGTCGAAAATTACGAGTGTTTTTAGATGAGGCTCCACAAAATAGCTTACAAACCAATTGTTGTCGTGTGTGAATGGATAATCAGAGATTTCGATTTGCCCCAATTGAAGCCCGCTGCTGTTGTTGGTGTATTTTAAACTGGTGGTTATTTCGTTCAGCGGTCCAATGTTGAAATTTGTAATCGATTTTATGGAATCATTCAGAATCATTTTCAGCGGAAGGTTCTGATAACTTTGTTCCGAACTGTTCCTGATCCTCACAAATATTTCCTCCTCCTGTTTCAGGTAGTGTGCCGGCACCTCGAACCAGCAAGAATCGATATACAGATTAGCGATGCCCGATGGTTTTACCGGGAGGATGTATCGTGTAACGGCTTCGTTACCAAAATTTTCGATATCAGTTACCGGTCGCTGACAATCGGAAATAAAGTACAAAAAACGGGCGGCTCCCGGTTCCGGATCGGAATGACTTCCGGCAGCAAAGCGCTGACTGATCAGCGAAAATGGGATTACAACCGGAGATGGCAGGATTTCGGCAACTTCGCGGATAAACTGTTCGCGGTTAAAAAGGTGCTGATGTTTGGGCAGCATGTCGTTGGTGAGAAGCTGAAACCTCGTGCCAGGAGGGTAGGCCATACAAATTTCGAGTGCTTTGTTGCGGGCGGCTTCCAGCAATTGTCCTTTCTCCGAAAGCGCATTCATACTGAAGGAATTGTCAACATAAATTCCGATAACCTGTTTTGATGATTTCAATGCCTGGTTTTTTGATGGGAAATAGGGTTGAGCGAAGGCAAATACCAGAAAAATGATGGTCAGAATCCTGGCGGCAAGAATCAGCAACTGCTTCAGTTTCGATTTGTTTTTCGATTCTTTTTTGATTTCACGCAAAAAACTGACATTGCTGAAATAAACAGTCCGGTACTGCCGGAAGCTAAAAAGGTGAATGATCACCGGAATTGCCACAGCCAGCAAGGCAAACAGAAATGTTGGATAAAGAAATTTCATTTTTGTCCTTTCGTCAGATTATTTAAAAATTGCCACTTCTTTTTCTCCTGTTGATTTGATAAATCCGCGGAACATGCCACTTGTGTTGAATTCCATCGCAATATTTCCCAGTTGGTCGATTGCAATAACACCACCTGTTCCGTTTAGTTCAGTAAGTTTGGCAATCTCAGTTTTACAGGCATCCTGTACCGTCAGGTTTTTGTATTCCATCAAGGCAGAAATATCACGTGCAAACCCGAGCCTGATATAATATTCGCCATGCCCTGTGCATGAAACAGCGCAGGTTTTGTTATTTGCATAAGTTCCGGCACCAATTACAGGTGTGTCACCAATTCGGCCATATTTTTTGTTTGTCATGCCACCGGTCGATGTTCCGGCGCAAAGATTTCCGTGGCTGTCCAAAACAACACAACCCACTGTCCCTGTATTATCACTGTTCGATTTGGCTCTTTCCTTTTTCAGTAATTGCTCAAGCGATTCTTTGCGGGCTTTTGTGTGAAAATATTTATTGGGAACGATTTCCAAACCCTGTTTTTCTGCAAACTCCGAAGCGCCTTTTCCACTCAGAAAAACATGTTCGGAGTTGAGCATCACTTCGCGTGCAGCACAAATCGGGTTTTTAATGTCGCGCACGCCGGCAACTGCGCCTGCGTTTAAAGTTTTGCCGTCCATGATCGAAGCATCGAGTTCCACTTTCCCGTCGTGAGTAAATACAGCACCTTTGCCTGCATTGAACAGCGGAGAATCTTCCAGCATGTTGATCACTTTTACAACCACATCGGTGGCTGTGGCCCCTTCATTCAGCATTTTATCACCCAGTTCCAGGGCTTCGTTTAATTTCGCCTCGTATTCTGTGCGTGCCTCCCTGCTCATTTTTTCTTCCGACATTACACCGGCACCGCCGTGTATTACCATTGCATATTTTGGTTGTGCATTAATTTGCAAAACAGTTATCAGCAAAAGTGCGGGTATAATATTTTTAAAATATTGCATTGAAAGTTTTTTTGCACCGGCTATTAAAACTGAAAAGAATGATATCATAGCTGAAATTTTGTTTTCATTTTCATCAGGGGTTAAAAATAGTGGTTTCAACCCACTGTTTGATTAAAAAAATTGAATAAGGGAAGAAATAAATTCATGGTGCGGGTCAGGTTTGTTTATTATTATATTACTTAAGTTTAAACAATTGGATTAATTTTGTGTTTTAACTGTGACTTAACAAAAATAAAAATGAAAGCAGAGGGTTATTCGATAAAGGATATGGAAGTACTATCCGGTGTTAAAGCACATACCATCCGAATCTGGGAGAAACGTTACAAATTACTGATTCCTGCCAGGACCGATACAAACATCAGGTACTACAGTGATGACGACCTCCGGAGAATTTTAAATGTTTCGTTGCTGGTGAAGAACGGCTTTAAAATTTCAAAGGTTTCAAAGATGAATGATGAGCAAATAAGAACCTCCGTTATCGGCATTAATACGCGAAACATAGCAGAACCTGATTATATCGACCGGCTTGTTATTTGTATGCTCAATTTCGACAGTGCAGGTTTTAACAGACTTGCAGATGAAATTATCGAAAAGAAAGGAATTGAAGATGCCATCAGTAAAGTGTTTTTTTCTCTTTTTGAACGAATTGGCACTTACTGGATGGTGGGTTCCATTTTTCCGGCACAGGAACATTTTATCACGAATATAATAAGACAAAAACTGATCGTTGAAATTGATAAGCTGGGTTTTGAATCAACGCGCGATTCAACCATCCTGTTTTTTCTGCCCGATGGTGAACTTCATGAGATGAGTCTTTTGTATTATTCATTACTGGCCCGTAAAATGGGTTATGATGTGCTATATCTGGGCCAGTTTGTTCCGTTTTCCGATCTTGTTAAAGTAGCTTCGCATGTTAAAATTGATTATGTTTTCACTGCATTTATCAATGGTTTCCCCAAAGAAGAACTGGAGGATTATCTGATCAGGTTAAGGGAAACTTTTGATCATCAGAAGATATTTATAACCGGATGGCAGATACAACAACATGTTCCAAAACTGCCCCGATTGGTAAAAATTGTAAAAGACTACGCTGAATTTAAAAAGTATTTTTCCTGATTGTTCTCAAGGATTACCGGATAATACAGGTGCCGGTTTCAGCGTTAATTTGTTTTTTTCTGAAGTATTAATGGTCATCATTTCATCATCGTCTTCCTGTTTTGTATTGCTGTAATAGATGTTGTATTCTGCATCAACGGGACATAAAATGCGACATGATCTTTCAGGCGGAATCCTGATGTCCATAAAATCACAATAATTATTGGTATCCCAGAAAACATCGGTAAGCATATTCACATATAAAGTGTCTTTAGTAGGGTTTCTGAGAATCATCTTTTTGAATCTTGTTTCCGACGGGTACCAATCCACCTCTGTTTCAAAAACCGCCGACGAAACTACTGAAAGAGTTGCCATTAATCCATCGGTTATTACAGACGCACTGCGGCTTCCCGAGAGATCTTTCTGCCTTTCGTGACTTACGGGGTCGTGAATGTATTTTGCCGTGGAACAGGAGAGTAATATTCCAGCCATTATTAAAAGCAAAATATGTTTTATCGTTTTCATTGGTAATTTCAGCTGAATCTGTAATCAAAAATTATGCCTGTTGCACCTTAAATCTTGACTTGTATGCTCATATAGTTTTATCTTGGGGCACTTAATTACAATTTCTGTCGTTAAATAAACAGAATCATAAATAAATTGATATGAAAAGATTACTCACAATCATTTTTGCATTGGGATTGGCAATCACAGCGGCTGCACAACCCAAACTCGATCTTGGAATAAAAGGTGGAGTAAATTTTTCGAAACTTAGTTTTGATATGGATGATTATTCCGCTGAATCGGTCACCAAATCTCATTTCGGTGCTTTTGCCCGGATAGGATGGGACCGCCTTTTTATACAGCCTGAGTTTTATTTCAGCGGTAAAGGAGGTGATGTAACTTCGGATATAGCCAGTACAATGGCATCGTTCGATTATTCAACATTTGATGTGCCTGTATTGCTGGGCTATCGCATCATTAAAGGCAAGGCTCTCGATATACATCTGATCGGCGGGCCAGTTTGGAGCAATATCACCAAAGAGGACATCAAGGGTGGCGATGTTTTTGAGGACTCGTTTTATAAAGACCGCTACATGAGTATTCAATATGGAGTGGGTGTGGATGTGTTGTTTATGACCATTGATGCAAGGATGGAAAACGGCCTCAGCGAAATTTACTCGATGGATGGTGAATCGTTTAAGAACAATGCCTTTATGCTTTCAGTCGGGTTTAAAATTCTGTAATTTGTTGCACGGCAGAACCTGACGATTCTTTTGCAACGCAGGAACGTATTGAATTTTTCTGTTTCAACTCAACAGGTATCTCTTATTGGAGGATTACTTAATATTTTTTACAATAAATCAGGATTTAAGGGGGGATTTACTCCCCTTTATTCTTTTTGAACCAGTTCACCGGGTTGATTTTAGCCTTGTATTTTATAAAAAGTTCTTTGCCTACAAGTAATCCGCCGGACCAGAAGACGATTTCCATGAGCACGATGCTGGTTGTGGAGGCAATCACTTTGGTGCGCACAGGCAGGTCTGTCATCGGGAAAATGATGGAGGCCGCAAAGAATACCCCCGAGAAAATCATCAGGAAGATACCCAGTTTTATCTGCAGGTTTTTCTGTGTTTTCATCTTTTCCTTAATTCAGAATGTAATCAGGTTGAACGGATGTGCCGGTTATTCCGGATATTTTGTTGTATTTCGTGTCGTATTGTATCATGACGCTGTTTAATGATTAAACCTGTATTGTAATATGACCCATAAAACGGGAAATTGTTTAAAGAAAGTAAGCTAATGCTGACAAATCTGCGTTCACTGGCAGCCGGATAACTGGGACTCTCATTTTTACCAGAACAACAGGGTGGTAAGAGTCGGATCTGCAGGAGATGAAAAGAAGCAAGGGCAGCCGGCATAAAAATGAAATAACCGCTTAATCCCTTTTATCAGCATTAAGCGGTTATAACTGTCATGCAGCCTGTTGAAATCAGTCGATTCTTTTCCCGGCCCAGTTAATGGCGTTGATGATGTGCTGCTGTATCTTTTCATCCTGGAAAGCTTCGTGCGTATGCCCGAAACCGGTATAAAACGAACGGGTTCCGTTTTTCTCGTTCCACCAGATAATGGGATGATCACCCATTTTCCATTTGTCGTTATCGTATTCTTTAATGGAATTTTCGTCTAAAACGGCAAGTACTTTAACATTCGGGCGCGGATTTGTTTTAAAAGTGTACCATTCGTCATAGGTAGTGTATGATTTCATCCCGGTAAAAGGTTTCATGGCGGGGTGATTGTTAGGTTCGAAAACCACTGTGGCTTTCTGCGACGGAGGATGTATCCTGAAATAGCCACCCACTAATGCGCCATAAAAAGGCCATTCGTATTCACAGTCGGCAGCAGCGTGGATTCCCACAAAACCCTTTCCGTTCATGGCTTTTTCAAAAGCACTCTGGCCATTGTCATTAATGGCATCGCCGGTGGGATTGAGGAATACCACCACATCAAAGCCGTTCAGGAAACTTTCAGAAAACAAACGGTCGTCTTCGGTAGCGGTAAGCACCCAGTTTTGTTTTTTGCTGTAGTCATACAGCATTTTCAATCCCGAAGAAATGGACTCGTGGCGGAAACCGGCCGTTTTGCTGAATACAAGGATGTTCAGCGGCTTTTCAAATTCGGGTTTGTCCTGGGCTGTGCAGGATAATACAAGTGATGAAACGATGATCATCACAAAAAACAGATTTTTCATAATAGACATTTTTAGCATTTTAATTGACTCAGGTTATTTGTTGCTTACAAGATTAATCATTTTTTTCTGAAGTTACAGCCATGGTTAAATAGGATCAACAGAATGAAGGTTATTTGGATAAATCGCCTTGATAAGTGAACTTCCTAGGAAAGTGAATAATCATAAAAGTTTTTGTTCAGCTATTTTTTTATTTCGGATAAATTGTCTATGTTTGAAATGCAATGGCCATTTCTGGCCAATTGTGTGTTTGGGGGTTAACATTTAAAAGGGCGGCTATTGAGCTGCCCTTTTTCCGTTTTGTTTATTTCGTTATTTTCAGACACCAAAATTAATGTATGTATTTAATCAGATTGATTCATATTTTATCACCTCTGCTTACACTGTTGGCCGGAATTTATTCCTACGGATATTTGGATAAAAAGCTGAAGCTGTTGTTCTATTATGCCATTGCGGGATTTTGTATCGAAATATTTATCTGGCTGCTGTTGAAAGCGGGGGTGAAGAATAATACACCGGGACTGCATTTTTATATCATGTTCGAAACGCTGATCTGGGCATTTTTTTATGCAAATTGTCTCAGGGGATTTATTCACCGGAAGTACATTTGGATGGCGGTTGTTTTGTTTGAATTGTATTGTATCGTCAATTTTGTGTTTATACAGGATTTAAAATCATATCCTTACACACGTACAGTAGAGGACCTGCTGATGATTTCGTTTGCTGTTCTGCTATACTTAAAAATAATGGTTGAAGCGAAAATTGAAAACTTAACGCGGTCACCTGTTATTTGGATCAACACTTCGGTATTGCTGTATTTTGCGGGTAATTTTTTCTACAATATTGTGTTTATACACATGTTAATTGTTGACCGTATTTTTCTGATATCGACTGCTATATATATATATTCGGTTTTTTCAACTTCCTGTATTACGCCGGGATAGCAGCCGGTTTTTTACTGCAACGGAGACAGGAACTGCAGAAGGCTGACTCAGGAAAGGCATTGAAACACTGAGTGACCGCCATAAATCCGGATGCAGAAGTGATTGTCTGTTTACCGCTGATTCCGCTGAAGGAATGTTTGGGTGTTGCATAGTAATCGGGGTCGTTTTTCTGTTTCGCATGAATTGATTGTTTGGGTGCGAATTTATGTTTGACAATTGGTGAAAATTATTATACAATTAACTTTGAATAACAAACTTTTTACAGGCCCTCATGTTTAAGTTGACTGATGAATGTAATGGTTAAAAGATAATTAGAGACAATATGGAAACACCTGTCATATTTTGGGTTCTGTTTAATGCATTTGTGCTGGTGATGCTGGCGCTTGACCTGGGAGTTTTTCACCGGAAAAGTCATGAAGTGTCGGTAAAGGAAGCTTTGATCTGGACATTTGTGTGGATTTTTCTGGCACTGGTATTTAACGCGATTCTTTATTTCTGGCGGGGCCAGCAGCAGGCGCTTGAATTTTTTACCGGTTACCTGGTTGAAAAGGCGCTGAGTGTTGACAATATCTTTGTGTTTATCATGATTTTCACCTATTTCCAGATACCGGCACAATACCAGCACAAGGTGTTGTTCTGGGGTATTCTTGGTGCCCTGATCATGCGTGTGATCTTTATTTTTGCGGGTGTCGCCCTGCTGGAAAAATTTCATTTCACCATTTATATCTTCGGGGCATTGCTGATTTTTACCGGGATTAAAATGTTCAACCACAGCAATGCAAAGATTCATCCTGAAAAGAATCCGGTAATCATATTCTTCAGAAAGCTGATGCCGGTTACGCCTGCTTTGCACGGAGACAGGTTTTTTACAAAAATCGATGGCAAACGGTATGCAACGCCGTTGTTCCTGGTGCTGCTGCTGGTTGAGACCACCGACCTGATTTTTGCAGTTGACAGTATTCCGGCCATTCTGGCGATCACCCAGGACCAGTTTATTGTGTACACTTCCAATGTTTTTGCAATACTGGGATTGCGATCGTTGTATTTTGCGCTCTCGGGCATTGTTCACCGGTTCTGGCTGCTGAGCTATGGTCTGGCCGTGGTGCTTGTTTTTGTGGGTGTTAAAATGATGCTGATTGATTTCTATAAAATACCCATCGAATGGTCGCTGTTGTTTATTGCCACCATTATTACAGCAAGCGTAATCCTGTCGTTGCAGTTTAAAAATAAAAAACAGTAACCACATTACATGGATCAACAAATCTGGAGTTTTATTTCCGATCCTCATTTGATTATCGAATACGGGGGATTAATACTCATACTGGCTATTGTTTATGTTGAAACCGGATTTTTCCTGGGATTTGTTTTGCCGGGGGGCGATTACCTGCTTTTTGCAGCAGGTATGTTTTGCGGCACGCATTACCTGGAAATCCAGCTTCCGCTGCTGTTAACTTTGATGGTGACGGCCTCGTTTATGGGCGATTTAACAGGTTATATGAAAGGAAAATGGCTGGGAGAAAAACTGTTTACCGATAATCGGTCACGGTTTTTTAAGAAAGAATACCTGGAACGGGGAAGCAGTTTTTATTCACGGTATGGTATATGGGCTTTTGTCCTTGGAAGGTTTATGCCGGTAATCAGGACTTTGGTACCCATGATAGCCGGTGCTTCCCGGTTTCAGTTTAAAAGGTTTTTGCTGTTTAATTTTCTGGGTGCTGTAACCTGGGTATGCACACTGGTACCACTAGGTTATTATATTGGGAAGGCTTATCCTGATGTAATGAAATATTCGGTTTACATCATCCTGATTTTTATAGTTATTGCTTCCATTCCAATGGTGAAAATCATGTTTTCAAAAATCAAAAAATCATGAACAGACTCACATTTATTTCCAGGGAGATCATCAACAACCGGTATTTCAATTATTTTATTTTTTTTCTGATATTTCTTTCGGCTGTCATTATCGGAATTGAGACGTATCCCGGTCTTGCCAGCCGGTATCATGCTTTACTTTCGCTGGCCGACCGGGTTATCATAACACTTTTTACGCTTGAAATTGCCCTGAAAATTGGTTCAAACGGCAAGCGGCCCTGGGTTTATTTTTCAGATCCGTGGAATGTGTTCGATTTTCTGATTGTGGCAATTTGCCTGATTCCACTGAACGATACACACTATTTTGCTGTATTCCGGATACTGAGGATTCTGAGAATATTCAGAATGATAACTGTTTTTCCGAAGTTAAAGTTAATCGTCAGTGCCTTGCTCAAAAGCATTCCATCGATGGGGTATGTCATCATGCTGATCGGGATTCTTTTTTATGTGTATGCCATTGTGGGAGTATTTGTTTTCGGAGGTGCCGATCCGCTGCACTTTGGTGATCTGCACCATGCATTTGTCACCCTGTTTAAGGTTTTGACACTCGAAGGCTGGACCGACATCATGAACACACACATTCTGGGAGCTGACGGCAACGGAAATCAGCAAATAGTATCCTTCTGGCCCTTTCTCTATTTTGCAAGTTTTATCATCGTCGGAGCTATGATAATCATGAATCTTTTTATCGGTGTAATCATGAACAGTATGGATGAAAGCCAGAAAGAATTGGCCCGGGAACTAAACGAAATGAAATACAAGGAGAAAGATACCAATGAGCTCTACACGCACATCATTTCACGGCTGGATGAATTGAATGACGAGATAAAAAGCCTGAAAAAGAACTGAAAAGGGTGGGGTATTACAAGCCGGAACCGTAAATATCTTTGTGCAGAATTGATTTCCCGGAATTTAAATCTACTGTTTTTTGTTTCTCTGGCAGATCGGTTATTGAAATTTCGATTAACGTTGAGATGAAGAATCGAAGGGATTGATGGAATAATCAGTCGCAGAGCGTTGTGAAATCATCTCAGATATTGAAAAACTCGCTCAGAATCTGTGCGTGGTCAAATGCCAGTTGGGGTAAATCAGTAACCGGGAACCAGTCGGCCCGGGCTGCATCATCGCCTCCCGAAACTTCTTTTTTATCATTTGTTTCGGCCGAGAAAACAACGGAAATGGTCCTGTGGCGCGGGTCACGGTGGATGGCGTCGTAAGCCTTGAATTGTTTCATGGCAGCCATCTCCAGACCAGTTTCCTCAAAAAGTTCGCGTATACAGGCTTCTTCCAGTGTTTCGTCCATGTTGACAAAACCGCCGGGTAAAGCCCATTTCCCTTTAAAGGGTTCATGACCACGCTGAATCAGCAAAACATAAGTTTCATTGTTTTTTTGCGTAAAAACAATGGCATCGACGGTTAGGGCAGCACGAGGATATTGATAGGTATACATTTGATTGATGATTTAAGATGGATATTGCCTGCCCGACTGAATTCATTCAGGCGGGGATAATTGATATTAGATACTGGATGATGATATTTTGATAATTGATATTTTGATACTTGATACTTGATATTTGATTCTGGATTCTGCAACCCGTAACCTGAAACTTGTAACCCGTAACCTGTAACCTGCAACCTCTGACGATAAATGTCAGGGTTTTTAACCTGCAACCGCTGCCCGAATGAATTCGTTCAGGCGGGCGCAACTCCTTCC
>ERZ1645187.4370-NODE-4370-length-11433-cov-7.268940_pt1 | contig 11433 bp, 4 predicted proteins | sample MGYA00575352_ERZ1645187 | MGnify/ENA primary metagenome ERZ1645187 (study PRJEB40837, sample SAMN11349314) | freshwater sediment metagenome | isolation source: river sediment | host: Sediment | place: India: Wazaribad , New Delhi | collected 2017-02-21 ... | reverse complement strand
AGACCGAGCGCACGGCCGGCAAGGTCTACCGAACGCGGGATGCCGCGAGGGCCGACGTGTTCGACTACATCGAGCGGTTCTACAATCCCCGCCGCAGGCATTCGACGCTCGGCTATCTGAGCCCGGTTGCCTTCGAGGAACGACAGCGATTAGCTTAACTCACCGTCCACGGAACCGGGGGCAGCTCACTCAACTAAATGGCAGGGCGCGATCGTGGCGGATCGCTCGAGTGTCCAAGCCTTGGCGAATGACGCGCCCGTTTTCCGATCCACGGAGGGAGCCGCCCACACTCACTGCACAATCAAGCGCAAACTTGAGCAGCAGGTGCGAAGCCATCAGCGCATGCAGATGCAGATGTCTAAAACCCTGTGGAATCGCGCACAAAGGACCTTGCTCTTGCATCAGGCAGGGGACCACAACAGACGATGTCCCTGTCCAAAGAAACAGATCAGACAACTGTATCACCGCCATCTGGCACGGGGCCCGCTGGGGCATTGCTCGAGGGCAAAGCTGGCGGCTTCTACCTCCTGTCGCTGCTTGCCAACGGCGAACCGCGCGGACTTCCGGGCTCCAGCATCGAGAAGGTCAGCTTCCAGCAGGCAGCGTTCGGCTATCCTCTGGATGACATCGTCGTTCACGCACGCAACGCAGACGGCACGCCTGCGTTCCTCGAAGTCCAGTCTAAGCGGAGCTTGACCTTCACGACGTCGGACGAGGCGTTCCAGGACGTCGTCCGCCAGATGTGGGCGGCTTCGACGAAGCAGGAGTTCAGGGCCGCGCGGTACGAGCTTGCCGTGGCGATCGGCAAGACTACGACCCGCATCGAGTCCGATTGCCAGGAGGTGCTCTACTGGGCGCGGGAACTACCCGACGCTGCGGCCTTCAAGGCCCACATCGGCAAGGAAGGCTTCTCATCGCCTGGAATGCGCAGCTTCGTGAGCGTCTTCAAACAGAACCTCAAGCTTGCAGGCGCGCCTGAAGACGACGAGCTGGTGTGGCAGGTCCTACGGCGCTTCCAAATTTTGGTGTTTGATTTTCAATCGCATGGCGCCGACCACGCGCATCAAGCACGCGAGCGGTGCCGGACGGTCCTTGCAGCGGAGCAGGCGGGCCGCAGTGGCGACCTATGGGCGGTACTCAGCAACGGCGCGATGCATTCTGCCGCGGCAGCTGGAAGCAAGGAGCGGCCAGCCCTCGCCGACTGGCTCAACAAAGAGCACGGTTTCGTTTTCCAAACACCAGCCGACTTGCGTGCCATGCACGCCAGGCTGAAGGCGGAAGCACATAACGCGCTCGCCGACATTAAGGAGACGATTGCGGGAGTCCGGCTCTCGCGCGCTAGTAGCATCGCTGATTGCCTTGGCGCGCTGGAGGGTCACAAGGCGCTGGCGGTAACGGGCGCTGCAGGGACCGGCAAGTCAGCGGTCCTCAAGCATTTGGCCCAGCTTCAGGAAGTCGAAGGAACGATCCTATTCCTAAGCCGTGGCCGCATCACGGAAGGTGGCGGGCTCGCGTGGGCTCATGCGGTCAACTGCCCGTTGCCAGTCGAGGAGATGTTCAAGGAACTCGCGTGCTGCTGCGAGGCGACCCTTTTCATCGACAATGTCGACCAGATCGACGACCCCAGCCAGGTGACAACGATCAACGACCTACTCCGTGCGGCAGCAGCCAGTGCCAACTGGCGCATGGCGTTTACGGCGGCGGACACGAGAGCGGAGTGGCTGACGCGGTTTCCGGCACTGCAGGCTAGCACGCTGGCCACTATCGAGATCGCCGCGCTCGACGATGCCGAGGCACGTCAGCTCACGACAGCCAATCCCGGGCTGTTTGCCATTCTTGATCCGCAACATCCCGCGCGCGGCCTCGCTCGCAACTTGTTCCTCCTCTCGCGCATGATCGAATTGGCGGCGGCTGACGGGACCGCTCTCTCCGGCATCGCCAAGGAGATCGACCTGGCGGAGATCTGGTGGCGGTACGGTGGTGGTCGCTCGGAGCAGAACCGTGTCGCGCGTCAACGTCTGCTGAGGGTGATGGCTGAGCAAATCATCGCCGCGCCAGCCAAGCCGGCAACCAGATCCGACGACCTCGATTCAGCCTCGGTTGAGGAACTGCTCCGCTTCGATAGCATTCGCGAGCATCAACGCAACTATTCCGTCACCTTCCGGCACGACGTGCTGCGCGATTGGACGGTTGGTCATCTTCTGCACGACGATGCCGCCCAGTTTGGCATGCTTCCGTTGTCCGAGCCGGTCCCGGCGTCCCTCGTGCGCGCATTGGAATTTTCAGCTCGCCTCGCGCTGGGTGCCGACGACAACGGGAGCCGGTGGCTGGCGCTGCTGTCGAGATTCGAGGGCCCGACACGTCATGGCAGTTGGCGGCGCCCGGTGCTCCTCGCCTTGACGCGATCCGAGCATGCACTTGCGCTGCTCGAGAAGGTCAAGGCTGCATTGCTCGCCGACGATGGGCGGTTGCTGGCCGAGCTGTTGAAGCTAATGCAGTCGGTCGAGACTGTGCCGCTGAATGCGCTGCTGAAGGACCTGCCTGCGGGGACAGATATTCCGGCCGGTGCGCCGGACTTCCTCATTCCCAGAGGTAACGGCTGGGTCTGGCTTGTCTTGTGGATGGCGACTCGCGCTAGCGAGCTGCCGCATGCCGTCATCCCGGACGCAGCGAGGCTGTTCCAGACGTGGATGATCTCGACGCAAGGGCAGCCCGACCCCATGCATGGCCGGGTCATGCAAGTGATCTTCAATTGGCTTATCCGCATCGACCAATCGCTCGCTCAAACCGTCGTCCACTCATTCAAGGAGATCAAGGACCCGGACTTCAAGTTCCCCCGCATGCGCGAGGTCCGCGATGACCTGCGCTTCATTTTCTTCAACTGTTGCCACCTGACGCCTGAACTGGCGACCCAGTATCTGCAGAGCCTGAAGCCGGACCACATCCGGCACACGGAAGCCGACGAGATAATTTGTTACCCCGGCTCGCTGGTCAAAGCTGCTCCGTCGGCACTTGTCGATTTCGCGCTCGCCACTCTCATCGAGGAAGAAGACGAGGATGATCCGCACCATCGACGGTCGGAGCACAGCCCGTTCATGGTGCATGAGCACCGCTTCTCGCCGTGCTCGCCGGGGCAAGGCCCATTTCTGGAGCTGCTGCTGAGTGCGCCCAAGGACGGCTTGCGGCTCGTGCGCGGCATCGTCGAATACACCACACAATGGCGGCGCTCCAAATATGAGGACGAGAAGCGCGAATTTCCGGGTATCACCGTGCCCTTCCCTGGCGACGTAAGACATTTTGCTGGCGATGCCCGTGTGTATGCCTTTGCGCGTTCAGAGATGCCGTCATCCATCACAACGTCAGCCCTCATGGCGCTCGAAGCGTGGGGGCACCAGGAGATCGAGGCCGGGCGCGTCTTTCACGATGTCATGGCGGATGTCATCGGCGAGGATGGATCGAGCATCGCCTTCTTGTCCGTCGCTGTTGACCTCGCGCTCTCACATTGGGCCGCGGCGCATAAGTCAGCTTGGCCGCTGCTGGCGACACCCGAACTGCTTCGCTACGACGATTGGCGCTACCAGCGCGACGTTACCCAAGGAAACCGGCTGCTCTTGCGCTTCGAGGAGGAAGGCGCGGCATGGAAGGTCAAGCGCGCTGACCTGGATGCCCGGTTCTCGCGCCAACACCGATTGTGGGACCGCGTTGGCGAATTCGGGGTCAATGGGCCCAAGGAGGAAGCCAAGGCCCTGCAGGCCGCCCTGGCGGCTGCCTATACACGCATCGCCGCGTCGAACAGCGTTGGTAGCGATCCCATCGACGGGCTGAAAGCTTGCGCCAAGCGCGCATGGCGCATGAGCGATCCAGTAAACTGGCATCCAGTGACCGTCACGCTGCAGGACGGGTCGGCAGCGGAACGGTTGCAATTCCAGGACGACCCGGAAGAGGTCGCGCACCGCGAAACCAAAGCAAAAGTCGCGCAAGACAATCTTGCGAACATGAGCGTCCGCATCACGGTCGAGAAAGCTTTGTTTGATGCGAGCACGTCCACTCCGGCAATTGTCGCGCAAGCCATCACCTGGGCCAAGGCCAAGCAGGCGGCACCGCTAGCAGCTGATGATCCGGACGACCGCGAAGAGGAATTCGATCGCAATTGGGATGCGCGCGCCGTCACGATGGCCGCAGCCCTCGCTGCGCGGGACTATGGTGGTGACGACCGCGAAGGCGTGCTCCAATGGGCGCTCCCAGTCTTGAATGAAGCGGCCGCAGTGGAGAGCACCGAATATTATCGCAACCCGCAGGTCGAGTTCAACAATCAGGCCATCGCGACACAGGGATTGGTGCAGCTCTATGTGAACGCGCCAACCGTTCTCTTACGGGATCAATTGCTGACCCTATCGATAAGCCGCGACCCGGCGGTACGCAATGCCATTGGCAGGCAATTAGCAGAGCTGATGGCTACGGATCCTGACTTCTTGCGCGCGGTCATCCGGGTCATGCTGACGAGCGCTGCCTTCGTGAGGGAGTTAGACAAGGAAGCTGCTGAGGTTGGAAAGGCTGCTCTGGCAGCAGAGATCGCTTCGCGTTTGGCGCAGGAAAAGACGTGGCTTGATGCAGGCGGTCCGGAGCCAGCATGGCCCACGTTGCCGGATTGGATGACGCGGGCCCGCCGCGGCGTTCGCATCGGCGGGTCGCAACCAATCGAGCAAGATGAAGAGCAAGAGCCCCCCATTGTCCGGGCTGATGAGCACGCATTGGCGCAATTGGCACAGCATCTTGTTGTGCTGACTGTCGGCGGTCCGCCGGATTGGCTGAGGCAGCTCGCCGGGCATTTGATGGCCTGGACCGATGCAGCAAATGGACCGCATGGTCATGACGCGCGAGACCGCGATCATCGTCCAGATACCTGGAACGGATCGTTCTTCGATTTTCTCGGCGTGCTGAGCTCCGGATTGCCGTATGCGCAGGTGATCACCGCATTCATCAATCCGCTCACGCAGTTCAATGAAGAAGCGTTCTGCGACTGTGCGGCGGATTTCCTGCGCGGCTTCGACCGCGCGACATTCGCGACCGACACGCTCAAATCCGACAACCCAGTCGCGATCCGCGATGCGATTGCAGCGCGCATCAAGCAATTGCGGACGTTCCGGTACCTCACGCGGGAGAAGAAGTTTTCGGCGGAGTATCATCTGGCCGATCTGGTCAGCGCGTTCTTCTACCACCGCACCAATCTACAGATGTCAAACCGCCCGTCGTTCCCTTCCGGTTGGACTGGGATCACACAGACGGTCTCCGCGTTGGTTGATCTCATCGTTGCGGCGCCGTCGTCCGGCTATCTCGCGACCGCATTTCTCAATGTGCTGGATGCGGCGGTCCTACCGAAACTCCTGCCACAGGCGGCGCGGGCGCTCACGGCGTGGTGCACGGCCTACGGCGTCGACACGGCGTTCTGGCATTATCGTGACATCGGGCCTCGCGCGTGCAGCTGGTTGGAAAAAATCCTGCCGGCACACGCTGCAGTGGCGGGTGACGCTGCTTTGCAGGCCTCGCTTTCAGCAAGCCTGGACATCATGGTTAGGTCCGGCGTCGGGGAAGCTTCACAGGTCGAACGCAAGCTGTTGCAGCCATCCAGCTCGAGCAGTGAGCAGAAATTGTAGCCGTTATTCCGCACTTCTTGGACGCGTTGATGTTCGTCACGCACGGCATGTCAAGTTGAAGACTTGCCCTCGATTCGGCGCCCGTCGGAGTGTATCGCCGCAGCCGGACTCGTTGGGCATAGGCGCTGCACCTACGTCCTGGAAGCATGGCACCAGCATGTCAAATTCATCGTTCGACCCAAACGCTCACGAGAAGCTCAAGTTGGCGCTTCAGTCGGAGAGTGACTCCGGCAAGCTGGAAAGAACCGCGGCTGCGATATTGTCACGGCTGTTGGATGTACCGGTTGCCGTCGCGAGCAGCGGCTTTCAGTTCGGGGGCGATGCTGGCCCTGGCGGGCAGCAAGGCCGGCGGTTTCGTCTGGAATGCAAGAAATACAAAGACACGACAAATCTCGACGAGCGCGAGCTTCGCGGCGAGATCGACCAGGCGCTCGGCCGTGATCCCGCATTGGAGGCATGGATACTGATCACAACGCGTCAAGCGACCGAGCAGTTGATCCAATCCATCGTGCAGAAGGGTGAGAAAGAGGGTGTCCCCGTCATCATCATAGACTGGTCGGACCAGGGTCTGTCGCGTCTTGCAGCGCTGTGTGCCTTCGCCCCCGATCTTGTCGAAGCACATTTCTCGGCCGAGGCAGCCGGACATGCCAAGCTGTTGCAGCCTTCGTCCGTCGAATTGATATCCGCGCTGCGTCGGCAGCTACAGGCGTGGTGTTTCGGCTTCGAGGCGCTGCGCTCGTGCTCGCATGACAAGCTGCACGGGATTTGGCATGAGCCACGAGTGGCAGGCGCAGAGCTGGGACAGGACGCGGCGGGCGGGGCGAACACGCACCGAATTCGCCGGCAATCCGTCCACGATGCCCTTGCGCGATGGTGGGTGGGGTCTGCACGTCAGGACGCTCCGGCGGTTCTGACCGGATGGGACGGCGTCGGCAAGACCTGGTCTGCGCTTGAGTGGCTGATCGCGACCAAAGCCGAGCAGCCGATCGTGATCGTGGTTCCGTCGTCCTCGGCGGCAACGCTGGTCGGATTATCGGATACGTCGGTTAAGAGGTTCATCGGCGAACGACTGCACGAATTGTCGGGCGTTCAAGACACGACGCACTGGACAACGCGACTCGGACGGCTCCTCCTGCGACCTCCCGAGGAAGGTCCGGTGCTGACCTTGCTGCTCGACGGCATGAACCAGGAGCCGTCGGTCCAGTGGCTGCAGCTACTTAAAATCCTTCAGGGCCCCGCATTCGCTGGACGCGTGCGAGTCCTCGCCAGCACGCGAGTACACCATTTCGAGGACAAGCTCGCGAAATTGCGAGGACTGGTGGTGCCCGCCGAGCGCATAGCGGTCGATCGCTACGACCTGTTGTCCGGCGGCGAGCTGGATCAAATGCTCGCCTTCGAGAAACTGTCCCGTACCGACCTGCATCCCGATCTGATCGAGCTGGCCCGCACCCCGCGCTTGTTCAAACTCGTGGTTCAGTTTCGGCTGCGGCTGGTGGCCGCCGGACAAGTGACCGTCCATCGTCTGTTGTGGGAATACGGGCGAGACAGCTTTGGTGAGCGGGCCGGTAAGTCGTTCAGCGAGGCCGAGTGGCAAGCGTGGCTGAGCGAGATTGCGCAGAACCTGCGGGACGGTGTCACACAATTCACGATCAAGTCGCTCGGAGAGACCGCTACGCGTGCCGACCTGGACAAGAAGGAGGTCTATCGCCGGTTGAGCGACATCATCGATGGACGCTTCGTGCAAGACGATCCTGCCGGCGGGATGCAGCTAGTGCCGATGATGGTAGCCCACGCACTGGGCGCAGCCCTGCTGTCACATCTCGACCGAATGGTGCCAAGCCATTTTCATGCGGCAGAAGACGTCATCAATCGTTGGCTGGACCCGATCTCGGGGTTCGATCAACGAGCTGAGATTCTCCGTGCCGCCGTGTCCATCCTCGTAGAGAAGGACGCTCGGACCTCACCTGCAATCGCTGGCGCCTTGGTCGCAGCCTGGCTGCAGACCCAGAACGTCACGGACGCTCACAGGCGCGAGCTCGAGGGGCTGTCGGCTGTCATTCCTGACGCCCTACTCGATACTGTGGAGCATTCGCGTGGGCATGCGCAGCAATCGGCGCGAATTTGGGCCTTGCGAGCATTACGCGCGATCCCACGAACAGATGAGAAGGCCTTCGATGTTCTCGTGGAGCGTGGCAGGCGATGGGTGTCGCTTGTTTCGCGCGACGTTGAGGACCGTAAAGAGCGCGACGAGAAATTCGAGCGGCAGCGGGCGGAACGCTACATCGAACGCATCGGCCGGGACGAGTCGGCAACTGTCGCGGTGCTAGGAGTGCAGCTGCAGTTGGTCGATCGAGACGACGGGGCGCTGGCAAGTCTGATACCGATGCTGCTGGATGGCTTCAAACTCGTCAAGGCGATGCCTTGCTTCGAAGTCGCGGCGATTGCGCTGGCAGTGCGCGGACAACTCGAATGCTGGGCGGGGCTCAAATGGCTGAGTCGTTTCAACGAGAGCGACCCCGAGTCTATGCGGGAGGCGCTTCGCGCCTTATCTCGATTGCTGCAAAGCAGAATGCCGGAAGCTGGCATTCACGCGCAGTTACCCGCCTTGGCAGCATCGCTCGTCCTATGGCTCAGCGGCGAGAACACAGATGAATCTGCGGCGATCGCTCTCGATCCCGGCCTGAATAAGGTGTGGCGCTACGAGAAGGATTATCTTGCGCAGCCCACACGAAGCTTCTTCGCGCTAGAGCGGCGGCATGCAGCCGCCGCACTGGATGACAAGGATGCTCCATTGATCACCCGCATCCAGCGAGCGAAGGATTTTCTGTTGGACCCAGAGTTTGAGCCACCCGCGGCCTTCATTGCAGAACTCGAGGACTACGCGGCGGTCTTTCCGGTCGAGAGTTTGTTCGGTGCCGGCGGGTATACGCGCGAGCAGCACCATCTCGAGATGCTAAGGCTACCGTTGGCGCGTTGCGCTCCCGATACATTGGCTCACCTCGAACGCAAGATCGTTGGCAACTTTGGATCGCTTTCGAATGACAGACGGTATTTCAGTGCCTTACATAGCACCGAGGCGTTTATCGCCCTGCGCCATGACGAAGCTGCAGCGGCGTCTCAGCTCCGCCAAGCCGGCAAAGAAGCGGACAATACCAATGAGGGCTTTGCTGCCGGGCGCTTGCTGATGATCGAAATCCGCAACCTCGACGCGGCGACGCAAATCGATCGCCTGATCGAGGCAGCCCTGCCGTTTATCGCGGATGAATTCTGCAAAGTGATCAAGGCGCCGACGGCGGATGACGTGGACAGCGTGATTGCACACTGGGGCAATGGTAACGAACAGCAGCAGCACGACCTTATCATCGCGTTGTCCTGTCATCCGATTTCATTCAGCGATACGGCCTGGGCTTGGCTCGCAGAGCGGGCCTTCCAGAAAGATCACAAGTTGAAAGGCTTGCTCTTGCGCATGCTGGGTGCGGCGGATGCGTCGCGGCTCGGCCGGGCGCTTCTGGCACGCGAATGGACATGGGACCCCAGATCCCACATTTGGGAGAACCACTACGGTACCGACGCACTGATCGACGCTGGGGGAAGCGTGCCGTTCGATCAATTGGCGCCACGGCTTGCACCGTGGCAATTACTGCAAGCCGTGCAGCGGCGCGGGCGCGATCCGAGTGAGGCGCAGCTCGCTAGCGAGATCATCAGTCACGTGGTGATGGCTGGACGAATGGAGGCCCCTGATCCCGGCTCCGATCTGATAGTCGAGCGACATGACGACGAGAACCGACCATTGATGGTGTGGCCCGAGCCACGTTCCGATGCGAGACGGGCAGGCGTTCCCTTTGCCGGGGAGTCCGATCCGATTGCGCAACTCGAGGCGCGTCGCCGGGCTGTCGATACAGCAACCGAGCGTATCGATGTTGCACGACGTGAAGGGGCTAGCTTGTACCTAACCGACATTGCGCCCGGCGACATCGAGTTGGTGCTGGAGCACAAGCCCGAACTGGTCGAGGCCTGGCTGGAAGGTTACCAGGCCAAGACCACGGAGTTCGTGCGACGCGTACGCTTGGCCGAAGTCGTGTATATGGCGTTGTGCGAGGCGCTTCTCGTTCGCGATCCGGCCCGTGGTGTCGAATTGTGGGGGGTGCTCAACGATTCATTGACGACGCGCTACCTCGGGGCAGCCGAGATTGAAGATATGCTGCATATGCTGTTTCGGGTGCGGTCATCCGCGCCGGTCGACGCGCTTCGCGCATCACTACTGCATCTAGCAGACTGCCACGATGATCGCCGACTTTACGACATCGCTCTAGCGGCATCGTACAACGGCTGCTCCGACTGGCTACTGCAGAACATCGAGATCGATCGCAAGTCGCCGCACCTTTGGCGGCGACGCCGCGCCGTGATCTTGTCGGGATTTGTCAGTGGCAGCGCGCTGCCCGTTCCAGAGGCTTGGCCGGAGGGGTGGCAACGGACTACCGAATTGCGTCTCGCCACTCGTGCCGCGCAGAGGCGCTTTCGTGAGGCGGCAGCGCGTCATTGGTGGCGGGCCTATGTTAATGCTGCCACAGCGGACGATGCCTATGCCGCCTGGGTTCTTTTCGTCAGCTCGGCGGATCGCAGGGCCCACGTGTGGATGAAGTCTGATCTTGAGGCCAGCAAAGGCGGAATTGCGATGCTCGACATCAAGGCAGCTCACTGGCGGCTCAACCGCTCAGAACACAAAAGAGCGATGGACAAGGCCTTGGACAAACTTGATAGAACGTTTCTTGGCGATGACACGGTCACGACCATGCCACCTTGGGCTTCCATCGGGTAAGCCTAGTGATACGAAGGAGCGCTTATCGTTGAAGATCCTAAGCCGGAACACCGGCCGCGATAGTTTCGGAGTAACAGCGGACGATCGGCGGCCCCGCATTTCTGGGCATCGCCGCCGCTGGCGGGATGTCGGCTTTCTCTGCGAAGCCAACATCTTACAGGGCAGTGGCGCCCACTTCAGTGCACACGCTCGCCGACGCCGCAGCACTTCTTGTACTTGTTGCCCGAGCCGCAGGGGCAGGGATCGTTGCGGCCGACCTTGGAGAAACGCACGGGCTCCTGGCGGCCGAACCGACGGCCCGGATCCTGCCAGTAGGCGGCGATCATCTGCAGCAACACGGGGAGTAGGTCGAGGATCTTCATCGCGCTCAGCCGCCGCTACGGCCTGAAGCCGTTCCGCTACTCCCGAATGAAGCGGCAAACCGTGGTCCTCAAGGCGCCGCACACCTTCCTCGAGCGAACGCTATGGCCCGAGTTCGTGGACATCGACATGGCTCTGACGACCTACCTGGACGAGATCACCGACAAGGTGATCCGCGAGGAGGCATGGCGAGGCCGGCGACGCCGACGAGGTCGCCGAGCCAAGAGCCATCGCCGGCTGAGCCCGCCCGCCGCTCCAGACCTTCGATCACTTCAAAGCACGCCCTAGGATAGCCAAGCTCGGCCATCGGTGTAGCCTTGAAGTTCGGGACCCGCAGAAAAGTGGGGCCGGAGCAGTGACTTCGCATTAAACATAATAAAAACAACTGTTTACGTGGAGGAAACACAAACAGTTCTTTTTGATGGACAGCAAGATGATGCAGCTGCAACGCGGCATGCGTTGACGGTGCTTGATCGCGTGTTGTCGAACAGAATCGGTGGAAGCGACGAGATCGGCCAGTGGGGTGGCGAGCTGCGGAGTATGCCTGTGAACCGGCATGCAATTTTGACCCCTGTTGCGGGGTTATCGGCGCGCAATTTT
>ERZ1645187.4369-NODE-4369-length-11436-cov-16.498023_pt1 | contig 11436 bp, 10 predicted proteins | sample MGYA00575352_ERZ1645187 | MGnify/ENA primary metagenome ERZ1645187 (study PRJEB40837, sample SAMN11349314) | freshwater sediment metagenome | isolation source: river sediment | host: Sediment | place: India: Wazaribad , New Delhi | collected 2017-02-21 ... | reverse complement strand
ACGCAGGGAGCAGAGGCGTCCTGACCTGTCAAAATCACTGCGACAGCCCACTAGCACCGCCCGATTTAAGCAACGAGGTGGTTGGGCTGCCGCAGGCGGTATCAACGGCTACCTCGGTGCGAACCTGAATGGGAAATTCCAAACGAGGTCACGAGGACCCGCGAACCCTCCACTACCCCTGAATTGCATGAGGATTGAACGATGATGACGCGACGTTCCCTGCTGACCGCTGCGACGCTGCTGGCGTCGCTGCTGGTGGTTCCCGGCTTGGCGCGACCCTGAACTGAAGGGCGACGAGTTGAGTTACCACGTGCGCGTACTGGAAGGCGACATGCCCGCCAAAGGCGGACCGGTCACGCTGTTCATTGATGTGATCGGCATGCCGTTGACGCCGATGTCCTACGCCGGCGTCGCGCGTAGGGATTACCGACGGGCGTTTTTGTACTGAGGCTGCCGCCAGCGAGTCATTCTTGAACCTGGCCGTGGTCGTCGAGCCGACCGGCACACGGCCGTTTTCCTCGTCGTTCGAAAAGAAGAACTGAGGAAGCGGCGCCACCAAACAAGTTTCTTCCCCTTTGGTGGGAGGGGGCCTGGGAGCGTTAGGAAGCTGAGGAGGAACGAACAAAATGCCAGTCCATCTCTTCCCATGGCGGTCAGCACACCCGCCCCGTGCGCGGAAAACGGCCCTGCCGATCATGCCGGCGCTGGTTGTGCTCGGGCTCGTCTTCACCGCGACGGCGCAGGCCGAAATGAGCGCCGAGGAACTGGCCAAGCTCGCGCAGAACCCCATCGCGAATCTGATCAGCGTCCCGTTCCAGAACAATGCCAACTTCAACTATGGGCCTCTGGACGGGACACAGAACATCCTCAATATCCAGCCCGTTATCCCGGTCACGCTGAACGAGAACTGGAACCTGATCACCCGCACCATCCAGCCGCTGGTCTGGCAGCCGGCGCTGGTCCCGGGCGAGGACTCCACCTACGGCATCGGGGACATGCAGCTCTCGGCGTTTCTGTCGCCGAGCACCCCGGCGGCGGGCGGATGGATCTGGGGCGTGGGCGCGATTGCGCAAATGCCCAGGTGCAGTTCATGTTCCCGAAGTAACGGGAGGGTGAACTGTTGGGATTCTTTCCAGAACTAGCGGCGCAACAAGCCTCCGCTAGTTCTGGAAAGGTTCATTCCTTTCAACCCACCTGAAGAGGCCAGTCGAATATGAAGCTCAAGTTCCCAAATCCGGCGCCGCTGGCATGGCGACGCCTCCTTGCCGCATTCGCGGTTCTGGCCGGTTTCGCTGTCGCCGCCGTCCAGGCCGCCGACACCGGGCCGCGCCATCACGCGCAAGGCCAGTACGACGCCGCTACCTCCACTTACGGGGTGGTCGCGGGTGACGATCTGGCCGCGATCGCCGAACGCTTGGGCGTCACGGTCGCCGCGCTGAAGGAAAGCAACAAGCTCAGCTCGGACCAGGTGGAGGTCGGTCAGAAGCTGGTGGTGACTGCTGGGGCTTCATCTGAGGCCCTGCAAGTCACTGGCACGCTCGGCGCTGCCGATGCCACCACGACCATCGGCGGCAAGCAGCTCCCCGCGCCTGACCCGAAGTTCGGCGGCGTGATCAAGGACGACGCCCTGCAATCCAAACCCTGGTGGGCGCCGCGCATCGTGCCGCCCAAGGGCGCGCCCAACGTCCTGCTCATCATCACCGACGACGCCGGCTTCGGCGTGCCCAGCACCTTCGGCGGCGTCATTCCGACGCCGGCCATGGACCGCATCGCGAACGAGGGTCTGCGCTACAACCGGGTCTTCTCCACCGCGCTGTGCTCGCCGACGCGCGCTGCTCTCATCACCGGACGCAACCACCATTCGGCCGGTTTCGGCGTGATCTCCGAGCAGTCCACCGGCTTCCCCGGCTACAACAGCATCATCGACCGGGACAAGGCCACCATCGGCCGCATCCTGAAGGACAACGGCTATTCGACGTCGTGGTTCGGCAAGGACCACAATGTGCCGGCCTTCGCGGCCAGCCAGGTCGGGCCGTTCGACCAGTGGCCGACCGGCATGGGCTTCGAGTACTTCTACGGCTTCATCGGCGGCGACGCCAACCAGTGGGAACCGAACCTGTTCCGCAACACCACCCAGATCTACCCCTTCCTGGGCAAGCCACCCGGCACCTGGAACCTGATCACCGCGATGGCGGACGACGCGATCGACTACATGACGCGCATCCACCAGACCGATCCCTCCAAACCGATCTTCATCAAGTACGCCCCCGGCGCCACGCACGCGCCGCACCATCCGACCAAGGAGTGGGTGGACAAGATCGGTACGATGAAGCTCTTCGACGACGGCTACGAGAAGCTGCGCGAGCGCATCTTCGAGAACCAGAAGAAGCTCGGCGTGATCCCGAAGGACTCGAAGCTGACGCCCTGGCCCAAGGACGTCCTGAAGCCGTGGGACCAGCTCACCGCGGACGAGAAGAAACTCTTCATCCGCCAGGTGGAGGTGTTCGCCGCCTATGCCGCCTACAACGACCACGAGATCGGGCGGGTCATCCAGGCCTTCGAGGACCTGGGCAAGCTCGATAACACGCTCGTCATCTACATCAACGGCGATAACGGCACCAGCGCCGAGGGCGGACCCCTGGGCACGCCCAACGAGGTCGCCTTCTTCAACGGCTTAAACAAGCTGCCCGCCGAAGTCCAGCTCAAGTTCTACGACATCTGGGGTACCGACCGGACCTACAACCACATGTCGGCCGGCTGGTCCTGGGCCTTCGACACGCCGTTCGACTGGTTCAAGCAGAACGCGTCCCGGCTCGGCGGCATCAACCAGAACATGGTGGTGTCGTGGCCGGCGCGGATTAAGGACCAGGGGGCCTTGCGCGAGCAGTTCGTGCACGTCATCGACGTCGTGCCGACGATCCTTGAGGCGGCGGGCATCCGGGCGCCCGAGATGGTGGACGGCATCCAGCAAAAACCGATTGAAGGCACGAGCTTCGCCTATACCTTCGACGCGGCCAACGCCAAGACGCCATCGCGCCACCAGACCCAGTACTTCGAGATGATGGGCCAGTGGGCGCTGTATCACGACGGCTGGGTGCTCAGCACCAAGGTGAACCGCGCGCCCTGGGAGGCCTTCGGCCCGGCCAACCCGGACCCGCTGAACAACCAGGTGTTCCAGCTCTACGACCTGAGCAGGGACTTCACCCAGGCCGAGGACATCGCCGCGAAGCACCCGGAGAAGGTCAAGGAGATGCGCGAGAAGTTCGTCGCCGAGGCGAAGAAGCACCAGGTCTTCCCGCTGGATGCCTCGGTGGCGGCCCGCATCGTCGCGCCGCGCCCGAACATCACCGCCGGGCGCACCGAGTTCGTCTACACGCGGCCGATGGTCGGCCTGCCGCAGGGCGACTCGCCCATGCTGCTGAACGCCTCTTACACCATTACGGCCGACATCGAGGTACCGCAGGGCGGCGCCGAGGGCATGATCCTGACCTCGGGCGGGCGTTTCGCCGGCTACGGTTTCTATCTGCTCAAGGGCAAACCGGTGTTCCTGTGGAACCTGGTGGACCTGGAGCGGCTGAAGTGGGAAGGACCGGAGGCGCTGCCGCCCGGCAAACACACCCTCGAGTTCGACTTCCAGTACGAGGGCCTGGGCGTCGGCACGCTCGCGTTCAACAACTTCAGCGGCGTCGGCCGGCCCGGCACCGGCACGCTGAAGGTCGACGGCAAGGCGGTCGATACGAAGAAGATGGAGAAGACGCTGCCGATGATCCTGCAATGGGATGAGAGCTTCGACATCGGCTCCGACACGCTCACCGGCGTGAACGATGCCGACTACCAGCCGCCGTTCCCGCTGACGGTCAAGCTGAACAAGCTGACGATCAAGATCGACCGGCCGCATCTGTCGCCGGAAGACATCAAGACGCTCGAGGCGGCGATGACGGCCAAGGCCGTGGCCGACTGATCGCAGTTCGCTGACAAGGAGCGCGGGCCGCTTCCACTTCTGGACGCGGCCCATTTCCTTATCACCAACGGAGATACGCAATGAACGAACCGTTACGAGGACATCGCGCCGGCATGGCCGTCTGCGCCCTGGCCCTACTACTTTGCCTGGGTGGAGCACGGACCGCTTCAAGCCAGCAGCATCATGCTGAGGGCAAATACGACGCCGCCACCGCCACCTACACGGTGGTCGAGGGCGACGACCTTGCGGCTATCGCCGAGCGGCTGGGCGTCAGCGTCGCCGAGTTGCGCACAGCGAATCAGCTCGCCTCCGACACCATCGAGCCGGGCCAGAAGCTGGTCATTGCCGCCCACGCATCGGGCACCCCCACAGCACCCCAATACAAGATGACCACACCCTTCGCGCCCGGCGTCGCCGTGCCCGACAAGGTCGAGACCTCCATCGGCACCTTGAAGCTGAACTACGGGTATCCCGATGACGCGACCACGCAGAAAGTCTATGACAACCTGGATGCGTCGCGGGCGTTGCAGGCTTACCTGCTCGCCATCCCGATTGTGAACCAGGTCGGGATGCGGGCCACGCTCCGCAAGTTCGGACCGGACAACCAGACGGACGTCATCTGGGAAAATCTGGTGGATTCGAAAACCGTGGAACTGACGGCGAACGACAACACGGTCTATAGCTTCATCTGGATTGACACGCATAAAGGGCCGCTGGTCGTCGAGGTTCCACCCATGATTCTCGGACTTATTGATGACTTTTGGTATAAATGGGTGGCCGACATCGGCATCACCGGTGCCGACGGGGGAAAGGGTGGCAAGTATCTGATCCTGCCGCCCGGTTACAAAGGCGAAGTGCCCGAAGGCTATTTCGTGGTGCGCCCGAGCACCTACGGCAACTGGATGCCCTTCCGCTCCTTTCTCGTGGATGGCTCGACCAAGCCCGGTGTCGAGGCGGTCAAGAAATACCTGAAGATCTATCAGCTTGCGGATGGTCCCGATTCCTCCAAGGTCAAGCTTGTCAATGCTTCCGGCATTCCTTCGAACTTTGTGCCTCCCGCCGACTACGCTTTCTGGAGTCTCTTGAACGAAGTCATTCAGGAAGAACCCAGTGAAGGCAGTGACCCCACCACGCTGGGCTTATTTGCCGCGATCGGTATCGAGAAGGGCAAGCCCTTCAATCCCGATGCCCGGATGAAGAAGATTCTCAATGATGCCGCGAATATCGGCAGCGTGACCGCGAGAGCCATCGCCTTCCGCATTCGCGACAAGGACGCCTTCTTCTATCCCGGCAGCGCGTGGCGTCTGCCCTTCTTCGGCGGCTACAAGTTCGAGGTCTCGCCCGGTGTGGCCAATCTGGATGGGGCCGCCTTCTTCTACTACATCGCCACCGGCGTCACCCCGGCCATGGCGGAGAAAATGGTGGGCAAGGGTTCGCAGTATCCCTGGTGTGCACAGGACTCGGACGGCAACCCGTTCGAGGGCGGAAAAAACTATAAACTTCATCTGCCGCCGAATATTCCGGTCAAAGACTTCTGGTCGGTCATTATTTATGACAACCAGACCCGCTCGATGGTCCAGACGGACCAGCAGTTCCCCAGTGTCAGCAGCCAGAACAAGGGTGTTCTCGTCAACAATGACGGCTCGGTCGATGTCTATTTCGGACCCAAGGCTCCGGCGGGCAAGGAAAACAACTGGGTGCAGACGATTCCCGACAAGGGCTGGTTCATGATTCTGCGTTTGTACGGGCCGCTCGAACCCTGGTTCGACAAGACCTGGCGGCCGGGGGAGATCAAGCTGTTGCCATAAAAACAAATCCTTACTCCCTTCTCTCCCAAAAAGAGAGGGGAGTTTTCGTAAGGCTCCTATAATCGTGAGCCCAGTACCGTCCGGGTGAAGTAATTTGGTTAAAGCTGTTCCGGTTGGCTGGCTGACCCGGGTCAGCCAGCCAACTTGGCGCTGGCCAGGCGGTTCAGGCTGACACCTTGTTCCGCCGCTTGTAGAGCTAACGCGCGGTGGACTTCAGGGGGAATCCGAACTCGAAATTCGCCGCTGTAGTGTCTTTCCGCCAACGGCTCGGGAACGATCTCCCCGGTTGATTGCATATCCGCCACCGCTTCGGAAACCATCTGCCGAATGCCAAGCAATGCCGCCTCCGGTGTAGCGGCCAGCCAGGACAGAGAAGGAAACTCTATGCATAAACCGACATGCTCACCGTCTTCCGGTGACCACGTAACGCGATAGGTGTAGTGATCAGCGTTCATTGCGCATCCTCTCCAGCTTATCGATTGCGAGCAACACTTGTCGGACTTGGTATGTTTTCGCCTTACCCCGGTCATTCTGGATGTTGATCCGTGGATCACCCACCCACGGGGTCTTAAAAATGGCATGGCTACCACCCGACTGGCGCGGCTTTCCAAAATACGCCTCGCAGAGATTCAGCAGGTCATTGAACCGTACGTTGGCCGGTTCGCGTCGCATCTGATCGAGGATCTTCTTGTGAGGCGTCATGCAAATAATGGTACCATTAGTGACACCATCTTTCCAAGAGTGGCGGGAAAGGCAGCGCGAAGAATGGAGTCGTGGGCGACGCGGGCATGGGGGTTCACGCTGCTCCCCGTCACCGCGCGGATTAATAACTTGGGATAATGAGTTGGGATAATTGAGTTCGAGGGCTGGGCGTCCATCGCGAACTTTTTGCTCGGGAAGAAACCCGAAGAGGTACACCATGATTCGGAAGAAGATCTTGCAAGCGGGACTGTCGGCGGTGGTCACCAGCGCCGGCTTCCTGGCCTCGGGCAGCGCGGCCTCGGCCGCTGGCGTGGACCTGTACGATGGCGAATGGCATTACAGCCTCACGCCGTATGCCTGGTTCCCGAACATTCGCCAGACGCTCCAGTTCAACACTCTCTTGGGAGGGGGGAAAACCGTCGAGGCCGAGGTCAAGCCGGATAGCTATCTGAGTAACCTGGATTTCGCCCTGATGGGGACCTTCGAGGCGCGCAAAGGCGACTGGGCGGTGGCGATGGACCTGATCTACAACGATTTCAGCGACCAGGAAGGGAAGATCAAGACCGTGCGGGGGCCGGGGGGCAATCTGTCGCTGCCGATTGACGCGAATCTAAATGTCGATATCCAAGCGCTGGTTTGGACGGGCATCGGCAGTTACACCGTGGCGCAGAGTCCCGCCGGGACGCTGGACCTGTTTGGCGGCGTGCGCTATCTGGGCCTGGAAACTTCGACGGATTTAAGTTTCTCCGGGCCGGACGGCGTACTCGGACGTTCGGGCGGCAACTCCGACCGGATCAATGTGTGGGACGGGATCGTCGGGGTGCGCGGCGCGGTGCGGATTAGCGACGAGGGTGACTGGTTCCTGCCGTATTACCTCGACATCGGCGCGGGCAACTATTCGAACTGGACCTGGCAGGGCTGGGCGGGAATCGGCTACCGCTTCGACTGGGGCGACGTCGTGCTCGCGTACCGCAACCTCTATTACTCGACGGGCGGGGACGAAATCGTCGAGGACCTGCGCATGGCCGGTCCCGCGCTGGGGGCTACCTTCCGCTGGTAGGAAGTGATCTGAGCCATGAACCGCAGAACCTCGATCATCGCTGTACTGCTCGCCGCTCTGTTGCTCCTGCTCCAGGGCTGCGCCACCCTCGGCCGCCTGAGCGCGGTGCCTGTTAAAGAGACCACCCGGGCGGAGATTCCCGGCATCCCCAACGCTCGCTTCTGGGTGGACGCCGACCTCAATCCCCTGATCCGGGAGTATCTCAAGGAGTTCGAACGTGAGGAGGTTGAGTGGACGCGCGAGGGACATCGCGGTTCGTTGCCGCCAGCTCACTATCTCGCCATATCCGGTGGCGGCGACGATGGCGCATTCGGGGCCGGTCTGTTGGTCGGCTGGACCCAGGCCGGCAACCGCCCGACCTTCAAGCTGGTGACCGGGGTCAGCACCGGGGCGCTGATCGCTCCCTTTGCCTTCCTTGGCCCCGAGTATGACGATACCCTCCGGGCGGTCTACACCCAGGTTACGCCCCAGGACATTGCTACCCCGCGCGGCCTGCTGGCGGCGCTCACCAGCGACGGCATGGCCGACAACCAGCCGCTCTTCGGGCTCATCAGCAAGTATTTCACTCAGGATCTGCTGGCCCGGATCGCCCAGGAGCACCGGAAGGGGCGGCTGCTGTTCATCGGCACCACCAACCTTGATGCCCGGCGTCCGGTGGTGTGGAACATGGGCGCCATCGCTGAAGCGGCTGCGAATAATCCCCAAGCCCTGGAATTGTTCCGCCGCATCCTGCTGGCGTCGGCCGCCATTCCCGGCGAATTTCCGCCGGTGATGTTTGATGTCGAGGTGGACGGCCAGCCCTATCAGGAAATGCATGTGGACGGTGGGGCGATGCGGCAAGTGTTTCTGTATCCGGCCAATCTCAGCAACACCGCGCGCCGGGAGGGCATTCAGGTGTTTGCCAAGCGGGTGCGTAAAGCCTACATCATCCGCAATGCCCGGCTGGACCCGGACTGGGCCACGGTGCAACGTAGCACCCTCACCATCGCCGGACACGCCATCTCGGCGCTGATTGAAACCCAGGGCATCGGCGACCTGTATCGGCTCTATCTGCTGGCGCAAAGGGATGGCCTTGACTTCAACTTGGCCTATATCGGCGCGGATTTCACCACCGAGCACAAGGAGGATTTCGACACTGCGTACATGCGCGCGCTGTTCGATTACGGCTACCAGTTGGGGCGCAAGGGTTATCCTTGGCGGAAGGCCCCGCCGGGCCTGACGGCGGCCGAGCATCCGTAGACTCCCGCTACAATGCCGTCACGGCCCAATCTGCCTCTGGGTAACCTCAACCATGCTTCCTTCCCCTCGACGGTTTCCCCCGTTTGTTACGCTCCGACTGTTTTTCCTCCTCCTGCTCGGCAGCGTGGTCTTGTTCGCCTCTTGGGCGCATTCCGCCACCGAGCCGATGGAACCCTTGCCGGTGGTGTTGCCGGCCAGCCATCCGCAGGTCGCGTCCAGCAGTGGCGATTATGTTGGCGCGCAAAGCTGCGTCGAGTGCCATCAAACCGAATATCGGCACTGGCAAGGTTCGCAGCACGCCCAGGCCATGCAGCCTGCCACCGGACAGACCGTGCTGGGTGATTTTAACGACGCGTCCTTCACCTACGCCGGCATCACTTCCACCTTCTTCCGGCGCGCCGGGAAATTCCTGGTGCGGACCGACGGGCCGGATGGGTCGTTGCAGGACTTTGCCATCGCCTACACCTTCGGCGTGTATCCGTTGCAGCAGTACCTGATCGGTTTTCCCGATGGCCGCTACCAGGCGCTGGGCCTCGCCTGGGACAGCCGACCCAGAGAGCAGGGCGGACAGCGCTGGTTCCACCTCTATCCTGACCAGAACCTCACCCATCAGGACCCGCTGCACTGGACGGGCGCACAGCAGAACTGGAACTACATGTGCGCCGAGTGCCATTCCACCAACCTGCGCAAGAACTACGATCCCCAGCACAACCGCTTTAACACCACCTGGTCCGAGATCAACGTGTCTTGCGAAGCCTGTCACGGTCCCGGCGCCGATCATCTCGCCTGGGCCCGCAAGGAAGGAGACTGGCAAAAGCTGAACCCCACCAAGGGACTGGCCATCGCCCTCGACGACCGGCGCGGCTTGTACTTTCAGTTGCGCGCGCTGGCCATGAAGGGGCTGAACCTGGTGACCCCCGTCTTGAACCCCAAACCCAGCGTGCTGTGGACGGCCAGGCAGGCGGCTACAGCCAACACCCCGGCGGGCACGCCGCGTTCGTCCAGCCGCGAACTGGAACTGTGCGCCCGCTGTCACGCCCAGCGCGGGCAATTCTGGGAGGATTACGTCTTTGGCAAGCCGTTGCTGGACACCCACCGCCTGGCGCTGCTGACGCCCGATCTCTACTACCCTGACGGGCAGATGAAGGACGAGGTGTTCAACCACCGGTTCGTTCCTGCAAAGCAAAATGTTCGCCAAAGGGATCAGTTGCAGCGACTGCCACGAACCGCACAGCGGCAAGCTGCGTGCACCGGGCAACCAGGTCTGCCTGCAATGCCACCTGGCGGCGAAGTACGAATCCGCGCGTCATCATTTTCATCCGGCGGGTTCCCCTAGCGCGGACTGCGTCGCCTGCCATGCGCCGACCACGACCTACATGATCGTAGATCCGCGCCACGACCACAGCTTCCGCATTCCCCGCCCGGACTTGACGATCAAGCTGGGGGTTCCCAACGCCTGCACCCAGTGTCATAGCGACAAACCGGCTGAATGGGCGGTGGAGCAGGTCCGAAAGTGGTACGGTAACCCTCTACCGGGCCATCAACAATTCGCCGAAGCGCTGCACGCCGGCACGCTCGACGCCCCCGGCGCACGGGAGCTATTGCGCGCGTTGCTACGAAACCCCGACCAGCCCAGTATCGCGCGCGCCAGCGGGGCAGTCCTGCTCGGCGAGCGGCTTGATCCCGCCGGGTTTGAGGCGCTGCGCCCGTTGTTGACCGATCCCGATCCACTGGTGCGGAGCGCAGCGGCGCGGGGATTGGTGGCGTTGCCGCCGGAGTTGAAGGTGAAACACCTGCTGCCGCTGCTCGATGACCCAGTGCGGCAGGTGCGGCTCGATGCCGCGCGGGCGCTGGCCTCCGTGCCGCAGGAAACGCTCACTGAGAACCAGCGCCGGGCGATCCAGCGGGGCGTGGCTGAATACATCGCGTCCGAACAAACCAACGCCGACCGTCCGGAGTCGTATCTGAACATCGGGCTGATCCACGTTGACCAACGCCAGTTCGACCAGGCGGAAGCCGCCTACCGCGCTGCTCTGGAGTTGCAGCCGACCTTTACCCAGGCGGCGGTCAATCTCGCCGACCTGTACCGGCTTCAGGGACGGGACGGGGAGGGCGAACAGACCTTGCGCCAGGCGTTGGCGCGCGATCCGCGCAATGCTGCCGCCCATCATGCGCTTGGGCTGTTGCTGATCCGTCAGCGACGATTGCCCGAGGCCCTGACCGCGCTGGCGGAAGCCGCCCGGCTGGATAGCGACAACCCCCGCTACGGTTATGTCTATGCCGTGGCGCTGAACGGGACCGGTCAGAAGCCGAAAGCGATTGAGGAACTGGAAGCGTTGCTGGCGAAGCATCCCAACGACCGCGACAGCTTGCGGGCGCTGATTGCGTTCCAGCGCGACGCGGGAAACCTCGATGCGGCGCGGCGCTTGGCGCGTCGGTTGGCGGAACTGGAACCGGACGATCCCGAGATAAGGGCGCTGCTGCGGCAGGTAGGCGTGGCGACGCCCTGATGGGGACCGGCAATAACAGCGATCTGGAGCACAAAGAGAAATCCTATGATGCAGAGCTTTTGCAAAATAGCCAGTGGCGTTCTGCTGGCCACGTCGTTGATTGATGGAACATCATTCAAACCGCAGCAACTGGCCACTGGACGATGACCCGCAGCC
>ERZ1645187.4368-NODE-4368-length-11442-cov-6.799947_pt1 | contig 11442 bp, 8 predicted proteins | sample MGYA00575352_ERZ1645187 | MGnify/ENA primary metagenome ERZ1645187 (study PRJEB40837, sample SAMN11349314) | freshwater sediment metagenome | isolation source: river sediment | host: Sediment | place: India: Wazaribad , New Delhi | collected 2017-02-21 ... | reverse complement strand
TTTCGAAGGGGCCGAAATGCCAGCCGATGTGCGGGCGCGCGGCGGCGATCTCGGCATCGCCGAGCGGCGCGCCGTGCACGTCGTGCGTGCCGGCCTTGTTGGGCGAGCCGGCGCCGATCACGGTCTTGCAGCAAATCAGCGAGGGTTTGTCGGTGACGGCCTTGGCGGCTTCGATCGCCTTGTGCAGTGCTTCGGGATCGTGACCATTGACGTTCGGCACGACGTGCCAGCCGTAGGCTTCAAAACGCTTCGGCGTGTCGTCGGTGAACCAGCCTTCGACGTGGCCGTCGATGGAGATGCCATTGTCGTCCCAGAAGGCGGTCAGCTTGCCGAGGCCCCAGGTGCCGGCCAGCGCGCAGGCTTCATGCGAGATGCCTTCCATCAGGCAGCCGTCGCCGAGGAAAACCCAGGTGCGGTGATCGACGATTTCGTGGCCGGGCTTGTTGAACTGGTCGGCCAGCAGCTTCTCGGCCATCGCCATGCCGACGGCGTTGGTGATACCCTGACCGAGCGGGCCGGTGGTGGTCTCGACGCCGGGGGTGTAGCCATACTCGGGGTGTCCCGGGGTCTTGCTGTGCAGCTGGCGGAAGCTCTTGATGTCGTCGATGCTGACGTCGTAGCCGGTCAGGTGCAGCAGGGCATAGATGAGCATCGAGCCGTGGCCGTTCGAGAGCACGAAGCGGTCGCGGTTGGCCCACTTGGGATTGCTCGGATTGTGGCGCATGTGGTGGTTCCACAGCACCTCGGCGATTTCCGCCATGCCCATGGGCGCGCCGGGGTGGCCGGAATTGGCCTTCTGCACGGCGTCCATGGCCAGGGCGCGGATCGCGCTGGTCAGGTTGTTGAACACGGGGGGTTCGAAATCGCTGAATGTGGCAGACATGAAAGTTTCCTCCCGGGGAAACGGTCTATTCTAGACGCGATCCCCTTGCTCGTCGTTGTTGAAATTCCTGCTTACAGGGCCGTGGCGCGCCGCTTGTTTTCCATCAGGCGCATGATCATCGGCGTGAAGATCAGTTGCATCGCCAGCTCCATCTTGCCGCCCGGCACGACGATGACATTGGGACGCGACATGAAGGAGTCGTGGATCATCGACAGCAGGTAGGGAAAGTCGATGCCCTTCGGATTGGCGAAGCGGATGACGACGAAGCTCTCGTCAGGCGTCGGGATATCCTGGGCAATGAACGGGTTCGAGGTATCGACGGTCGGCACGCGCTGGAAGTTCACGTGGGTGCGCGAGAACTGCGGCGTGATGTAATTAACGTAGTCGGGCATGCGACGCAGGACGGTATCAACGACAGCTTCGGTCGAGTAGCCACGCGCCCCCTTGTCGCGGATCAGCTTCTGGATCCACTCGAGGTTGATGATCGGCACCACGCCCACCAGCAGGTCGGCATGCTGGGCGACGTTGACCTTGTCGGTGACGACCGCGCCGTGGAGACCTTCGTAGAACAGCACGTCGGAGGGTGGCAGATCCTGCCAAGGGGTGAAGGTACCTGGTTCCTGCTTGTACGGCGCAGCCTCTTCGTGGTTGTGCAGGTAATAGCGACGCTTGCCGGTGCCGGTCTCGCCATACTGCTTGAACAGCGCTTCAAGCAATTCGAGCTCATTGGCATTCGCACCGAAGTGGCTGAAGTGGTTGTTGCCCAGCTTGGCCTGCTCGGCAGCGGCTTCCTTCATCGACTTGCGGTCGTACTTGTGGAAGGAATCCCCCTCGATGATGGCGGCGGTGATCTTCTCGCGGCGGAACACGTGCGCGAAGGACTTGGTGACCGTGGATGTGCCTGCACCGGACGAGCCGGTGATGGCGATGACAGGATGCTTGACCGACATGAGCGTCTCCGAAAGAAATGAAGTGGATTAGCGGAACAGGGAGCGGGAGGAGAACAGCGGCATGTCGTAGCTGTCCAGGTCCTTGCCCTCGACGTATTCCTGGTGATAGCGATGCAGGCGCTCGACCTCGTTCTTCGAACCGAAGATGAAGGGGGCGCGCTGGTGCAGTTCGGCCGGCTTGATCTCGAGGATGCGGTTGCGACCGGTGATCGCGGCACCGCCCGCCTGCTCGATGATGTGGGCGATCGGATTCGCTTCGTAGATCAGGCCGAGACGCCCTCCCTGATCGCGGGTGCGCTCGTCATGCGGATACAGGAACACGCCGCCGCGGGTGAGGATCCGATACGCCTCGGCGACCAGCGAGGCGACCCAGCGCATGCCGAAGTCTTTGCCGCGCGGACCTTCCTTGCCGGCCATGCATTCCTGCACATAGCGGCGCACCGGCGGTTCCCAGTATTTTTCGTTCGAGGCGTTGATGGCGAAAGTGGTCGACTCGACGGGGATCGTCATCTGCGGATGCGTGAGCACGAATTCGCCGATGTCACGATCGAGCGTGAAGCCATCGACGCCATGGCCGGTCGTCAGGATCAGGCGCGTCGAAGCGCCATATTGCACGATGCCGGAACACAGCAGTTCCTTGCCGGGGTGCAGAAAATCATCTTCCTTGGGCTTGCGCTTGGCGTCCGGCGCACGCATCACCGAGAAGATGGTGCCCGACTGGAAGTTGATATCGAGGTTGCCGGAGCCGTTGAGCGGATCGAAGGCCAGCAGATACTTGCCGCGCGCCTGGCCGGCCGGCAGCTGGCTGATGCCTTCCATGTCCTCGGAGGCCATCGCGGCGAGGTGACCGGTAGCAATGCCCGCCTGCAGCATGACCTCGTTGGCCATGGCTTCGAGCTTCTGGTTCAGATCCTTGCCGGTGGCGATCAAGGCACCTTTGCCGACCGCATTGGAGATCACCTTGCTTGCGGTCGCAATATCGCTGAGCAGGCCGGTAAAATCGCCAGTTGCACCCGGGATCTTCCGCTGCTGTTCGTTCATGAACTGGGTCAGCGTGATGCGCGCTTGTTGCATGTTCCCCTCCTAATTTTGGCAGCCAGTAAGAGCTTTATTGTTGGTTTCTGCAGACCGTATTCTCCCATGCCTCGAGAAAAACCCCCGCCCCCGCCTTGCGGCGGGGGCGGGGCCAAACTGGCAAAACGCCAGAGGGAGTGGAGAAACAGTTTGCAGCGGATCCGACAACCGAAACCGCCGTGCAGATGAGCAAACTCTAATGGGCGGAATCCATAAGCACCAGTCACTTTTTCTTATAGTCATGATAAGCGAATGGTTATTGCTCTGCAACATGCTGAATCGATAATCCGCAAAGCCTGCCACTGTGCCATTTGTCATTGAAAGGCGTACGTCGTCTGGATACAATCGGCCCACGCAAACCAACAATCGAGGGATACCACGATGCCAATCTCCAGTCGCCATTCCGCATTTGCAACCGTCGCTCTCGCCGCCCTGCTTTCCGGCTGCGTCAGTACCGGCCCGACCATCGGTTCCAAGGATGCCGAAACAGTCGCGACCGGCTCCGCCGCCGGCGCCTCCACCGAGAACGCCAATACCCAGCTTGAAAAATGCGCCAGCCCGCTGGGTACCGCGGCGCTGGTCGAGGAAACCTCGGCCGAGTGGTATCGCATCTTCACCACCGAATACAAGCTGGGCTCCACCACGCCCGTGCTGCGCCTGCTGATGCAGCAGAGCAACTGCTTCGTCGTCGTCGAACGCGGCCGCGCTTTCCAGGCAATGGAACGCGAGCGCCAGATCGCCGGTTCCGGCCAGGCCCGCGCCGGCAGCAATTTCGGCGGCGGCCAGATGGTCGCGGCCGACTACAGCATCACGCCCGAGGTTCTGGTTTCCGGCCGCAATACCGGTGGCATGGGCGGCGCGCTGGGCGGTTTGAGTGGCAGCCTGGGGGTTGTCGGTGCCATCGCCGGCGGCATCCGCACCAACGAAGCCGCGACGATGCTGACCCTGATCGACAACCGCTCCGGCGTGCAGATCGCCGCCTCGCAGGGTGCATCCAAGAACACCGACTTCAGCCTCGGCGGCGTGCTGCTCGGCGGCGGTGCCGGTGCCGGCCTCGGCGGTTATTCGAATACCCCGCAGGGCAAGGTGGTCGTTGCCGCCTTTACCGATGCCTACAACCAGATGATTCGTGCTCTGCGCAACTACAAGGCGCAGCAGGTCGAGGGTCAGGGCCTTGGTACCGGTGGCAAGCTGAATGTGGACGGCGCTCCCGCTCCCGCCCCGAAGCCTGCTCCCGCTCCGAAGAAAACCACGACGAAGAAACCTGCTGCATCAACCAGCACCACGACGACGACCAAGTAATCCAAGTAATTCCGCACCGCGCGTACCGTCCCGCCAGCACCGACTTTCGGTGCTGGCGTTTTTATTTGGGGCTCAGTCTTCGATGAAGGCTTCCTGCCGGCGTTTCGCCAGCGCCGGGATCAGTGTCAATACCAGCAGCATGCCCGCGGCGATGAGCAGGCCAAGCGAAATCGGCCGCTCGACGAAAGTGCTCCAGCTGCCGCGCGCGAGCAGCAGCGCCCGCCGCAGATGTTCCTCCATCTGCGGGCCGAGCACGAAAGCCAGCAGCAGCGGTGCCGGTTCGCAGCCGAGCTTGAGGAAAACGTAGCCGAGCAGCCCGAAGAACACGGCCAGCGCGACGTCGAAGACGTTGTTGTTGAGCGAATAAACACCGATGCAGCAGAACAGCAGGATCGCCGGATACAAGTAACGATAGGGCACGGTCAGCAGCCGTACCCATAGACCGATCAGCGGCAGGTTGAGCATCAGCAGCATGAGATTGCCGATCCACATGGAAACGATCAGCCCCCAGAACAGCGCCGGGTTGGCCGTCATCACCTGCGGCCCCGGCTGGATGTCGTGGATCATCATCGCTCCGGCCATCAGCGCCATCACGGCATTCGACGGCAGGCCGAGCGTCAGCAGCGGAATGAAGGATGTCTGCGCACCGGCGTTGTTTGCCGACTCGGGCGCCGCCACGCCGGCGACCGCTCCCCGCCCGAAACGTTCGGGCGTCCTGCTCAGGCGCTTTTCCAGCGTGTAGGCCGCGAAGGCCGACAGCAGCGCGCCGCCGCCCGGCAGCACGCCGAGTACCGCGCCAAAGCTCGTTCCACGCAGCACTGCCGGCGTTGCCTCACGCAACTCATCACGCGAAGGCCACAACTTGCCGATGCTGACGGCCTGTGTCGTGCGGTGCGTGCCGGCCTCGAGATTCTTGATGATCTCGGCAAAACCGAACAGCCCCATTGCAACGACGACGAAGTTCAGCCCATCGCCCAGTTCAGGAATGTCGAAGGCAAAGCGTTGCGTGCCCGAATTGACGTCAGTACCAACCAGTCCGAGGACGAGGCCGAGCGCAATCATCGCCAGCGCCTTGAGCAGCGAGCCGGAAGCCAAGACCACTGCGCCGACGAGCCCCAGCACCATCAGCGAGAAATAGTCGGCAGGCCCGAACTGGAAAGCAAGTTCCGCCAGCGGTGCGGCAAAAGCGGCAATCAGCAGTGTCGCCACCGTGCCGGCGAAGAAGGAACCGAGCGCGGCAATCGCCAATGCAGCACCGGCACGGCCGCGGCGCGCCATCTGGTAGCCATCGAGCGCCGTGACCACCGAGCTCGCCTCGCCCGGCAGGTTGATCAGGATCGCCGTCGTCGAACCGCCATATTGGGCGCCGTAGTAGATGCCGGCAAGCATGATCAACGCCGCGACGGGCGGCAGCGCGTAGGTGACGGGCAACAGCATCGCCATCGTCGCGATCGGCCCGATACCCGGCAGCACGCCGATCAGGGTGCCAAGGAACACGCCGACGAAACAGTAGACGAGGTTCGTCCACGTCAGCGCGGTTTCGAAACCCAGCATCAGATTGGCAAGCAGGTCCATCGATGCCTATGCTGGAATAAAGCGTGGCCAGACCGGCAACGGCGTGCCGAGTCCCCAGACGAAGATCGCCAGACTCGCCAACAAGAGCAGCAGCCACAGGGCAAGCGTGCCGCGCCAGGCAAGTTCAGGTTCCGCCCGGCGCGCGGCCAGCATCAAGGCGAGGGAGGCCAGGACCAGTCCGCAGGCATCGAGGAGCAGCGCGAACAGGGCCACGCCCGCCAGCACCCAGAACAAGGCGCGACTGACGAATCCGCAGAAGGCCAGCAGCAATGCCAGAGCCAGATCAATGCCGCTCAGGCCAACGCGGCCGAAGCCAGCAAGAACTGTCCAGAAAACCGGAACGCTTGACCAAGCCAGCAACAATCCGCGATCGACCGTAGTTCCCGGCTTCCTCAAGCTGCCTGCGAGCACAGCCAATCCGATTACTGCCAGCAAGCCGCCCAGCAGACGGGGGAAATAACCCGGCCCCATGCGCGCCGCATCACCCACCGGATACTGGCCGGCGACAGTGAACACACCGACGCCGGCCAGCAGGAAAAGCGCGCCCGCCAGAACGTCGGGCGACAGGCGAAGCCGTTGCACGTACGGCTCAGTCGACGCGCGCACCCGAGCGCTTAATGACCTCCGCGTACTTCTTCAACTCCGACGCGACAAGGGTCGCAAGCGCCTCGGGCGTACCGGGTGCCGGCTCACCCCCCATGCCGGCGAGCCGGTTGCGCAGCGCGTCGCTCTTCAGCGCATTGACGAACTCGCCGTTCAGGCGCGTGATGATCGGCACGGGGGTCTTCGCCGGCGCGAAGATGCCGAACCAGGTGCTGACCTCGAAATCCTTGAGGCCGAGTTTTTCGCCGGCCTGCGCCATGGTCGGGATGTCCGGGAAGGAGGCGGCGCGGTTGCGCGTCGTCACGGCCAGCGCCTTGACCTTGCCCTCACGGATACGCGGGGCGGCCGAGGCGAGGTTGTCGAACATGAAGTCTGTCTGCCCGGCGAGCAGGCCGAGTTGCGCGGGCGCCGCGCCGGCATAGGGAATGTGCAGCGCATACACGCCCGCCTGCGCCTTGAACAGTTCGCCGGCAAGATGGCCGGCGCTGCCGTTGCCGCCGGAAGCCATGTTGAGCTTGCCCGGATTGCGCTTCGCGTAAGCGACGAGATCGGCCAGCGTCTCGATCTTTTCGCGCTTCGCGAGATCGGCATTGAGGATCAGCACGTTCGGTACGTTGGCGACGAGCGTGACGGGCGAAAAATCGCGGACCGGATCGTAGGGGATCTTCGGGAACAGCGTCGGGTTGATCGCGTGCGTCGCCACGGCGCCCATCACGATGGTATAGCCGTCCGGCGCACTCTTCGCCACCAGATCGGCGCCGATGTTGCCGCCCGCACCCGGCTTGTTCTCGACCACCACGGTGCCGAGCGTCGGCTTGACCTGTTCGGCCAGCAGGCGCGCCACGGCGTCAAGCGGTCCACCCGGCGGATAGGGCACGACGAAGCGGATCGGCTTGCCCGGATAGTTCGCATCCTGCGCCTGGGCCGTGGCGCTCAAACCGGTGGCGACGAGCACAGCCGCGCAAAGCAGTCGCGTGAAGGTAGGTTTCAGCATGTTGTTCTCCCGTTCCCTTGTGAGTGACAGGAGAATTCTAGTCCCTAGCGCGTCAGGCTCAGGTAGAGCATCGGCAACTGCTCGGGCAGGCGTTCGATACGATCGAGCACGCGCCAGCGATTGCCGAAGATCTCGCGCACGTACTCGTCGGCCTTGGGGTCGAGCGACAGGCAGAAGGTGGTGATGCCCTGCGTGTCGAGTTCCTCGACCGCCTTCTTCGTGTCCGCCCGCAGATGCTCGGGATCGGTGACGTCGATGTCGGCCGGTTCGCCGTCGGTGAGCAACAGCAGAATCCGCTTGTCGGCCTTGCGCGCCGACAAATAGTGGCCGGCGTGGCGCAGGGCAGCGCCCATGCGCGTCGAATAGCCCGCCGCCATCGCCGCGATGCGTGCCTTGACCTCGTCGTTCCAGTGCTCGGAGAAACCCTTGATGTGCTGGTAGCGCACTTCGTGGCGGGTGTTGGAGTGGAAGCCGGCGATCGCGAGCGGATCGCCGAGCCGGTCGATCGCCCAGGCCAGCAAGGCCACGGCTTCCTGACTCAACTCCAGAATAGTTTGTGCCGTCCCGCCAGCGCCGACTTTCTGATTAAGCGATTCGGAAAGGTCGACCAGCAGCAGCACGGCGATGTTGCGGCCGTCGGTGCGATGGCTCATGTTGATGCGCGTGTCCGGTTGCGAACCCGACTTGAAATCGATCAGCGAGCGGATCGCCACGTCGAGGTCAAGCTCGCTGCCCTCCTCCTGATAACGGATGCGTACCTTGTCCTGCGGCTTGAGCAGGTCGAGCAGCTTTTTCAGCTGCTTTGCCAGCGCGGCATGTTTTTGCAGCAGCTTGTCGATGTCGGCCGGATTACCGCTCGGGTGCAGCGCCTCATAGACGCTCGCCCAGTCGGGCCGGAAGGTCGTCGAGTTGTAGTCCCATTCCGGGTAGTGCCGCGGCGGGAGGCCAACGACTTCTGATTCTTTCGCCAGTTTTTTGTCGGGTTCGTCGAAAAAATCCTCGTCGTCGCTGTCTTCGATGAATTTCCACAAATGACGGTTGTCGTCGCGGTAGTCGATCACCGTATCGTCGAAATGCACCTTGGCGAACTGGTCGCTCTGGCGGCGCGTCTTCGCCACGTAGGACAGGGCAAGGCTCGCCGTATCGGTGGTATTCGATGCGCCCTCGGCAAGCAAGGCATGAAAACGCCGGACGTATTCGTTGAGATCGGCATCGCGATAGCCGTGCTCCGGGTCCAGCAACGCACGCGACAGCATGGCCAGTCGATGGCGCAGGCAAGAGGTAGTTTCCGGATCGCAGGCGTCCTCGACCGGCTTGGGATGCAGCGCGAGGAAGATGCGCCGCAGGCCGGGATATTCACGGCACAGCAGCGTCTCGATGCGGCAGTCCTCGAAGAACTCGACCGCCATGCGCTGGAAGGGACTCCAGTTGTCGGCGATCTGCGGCGTACTCCAGCGCCGGTGGCCGACCATGTGGGCCAACACCGCGCGGTAGCGGTCGATACCCCCAACGATGCCTGCATCCTCGAACACATCGGGAACGCGCAGGCCGAGTTTGTCGTAGTAGGGAATCGGCTTGCGCAACTCGTCGAAGGCAGTGGAATACGGTACGAGCTGATCGCCATCCTTCCACAGGGCGCGCAGGTAGAGATCGAGCTGACGCTCGACATCGGCGAACAGCGTGCCGCGCCGCTCGCGTTGCAGCACCGCGCGGCTGTCGGCCAGCTTGAGCCTGAAATACTCTTCCTGGCGTTCGGGATGGTGGCTGTAGTTGCGGATGCCGTAATCGACCCAGTTGCGCATCCCGCCGATGGACAGCAGGTCGAGTACGCGGGGCGCGTGCTCGAAGAAGGCCGGCAGGCCGGGACTCGGGAAGGTGGTATGGTGGCCGTGAATCGAACCGGTGGTGCGCACCATCAGGTCGCGCGCAATATCCAGATAGTGCTGGAGCTGCTCTACCGACTGCAGGCGGCGCGCGACGGCAGCCAGCGTCTGCAGGAAAGGCGCGATGGCCTTGCCGTTCGGCGATTTCTGCAGCGCCTTGATGAAATCGAGCACCGGCGCCAAGGCTTCCTTGCCGACGGCGGCCACCACCGAGGGCCATTCCTCGAGAAAGACCAGCATCGGCTCGACACCGCGCCCCAGCCGGCCGAGGAAACTCGCGGCATCGAGATAGGCATCGAGGTCGGGCCGGTCGATGACCAGCAGCGCCTCGGCCATCGCTTCCTCGAAAATCTCGGCAACCTGCGGGAAGCGCGTGTTGAGCCGCGCCCAGTACTGCTGCATCAGCGGGTGCTGGTACTCCTCAAGTAGTGCCTTGTCGACTGCCGTCACGGCGTGCTACTCAGATGAACGTCGTATCGATGGCGTGGTCGAGCGTCGCGCGGATGTCGGCGTCGTCGGTGATCGGCCGCACCAGCGCCATGCGGCAGGCGTCCTGCGCATCGACACCGCGCTTGATCAGCGTGGCCGCATAGACGAGCAGGCGTGTCGAGATGCCTTCGTCGAGCCCGTGGCCCTTGAGGTTGCGACCCACCTGACCAATTTTGACCAGCTTGGCGGCGGTGCCTTCGGCCAGTCCGGTTTCCTTCGCGAGGATGCTCGTCTCCAGCTCGGGCGCGGGATAATCGAAATCGAAGGCGGTGAAGCGCTGCTTGGTCGACTGCTTCAGATCCTTCATCAGCGACTGGTAGCCGGGGTTGTAGGAAATCACCAGCTGAAAGTCCGGGTGCGCCTCGATCAGCTCGCCCTTCTTGTCGAGCGGCAGCGTGCGGCGGTGGTCGGTCAGCGGGTGGATCACCACGGTGGTGTCCTGGCGCGCCTCGACGATCTCATCGAGGTAGCAAATGGCGCCGATGCGCGCGGCAGTGGTCAGCGGGCCGTCGAGCCAGCGCGTGCCGTTCGCTTCGAGCAGATAGCGCCCGACGAGGTCGGAGGCAGTCATGTCCTCGTTGCACGCCACGGTGATCAGTGGCTTGCCCAGCTTCCACGCCATGTACTCGACGAAGCGCGACTTGCCGCAGCCGGTCGGCCCCTTGACCATCACCGGCAGCTTCGCGGCGTAAGCTGCCTCGTAGAGTGCGACTTCCCTGCCCTGGGCCTGATAGAAAGGTTCCTGTTTGACGAGGTATTGAGTCTTGTCGGTCATCATTTCATCCAATCCAGAAAAAAAGCCCTGCCGGAGCAGGGCTTTTTAGCAGGGTACGACTTACTTGTGTACGCCAAGCTTTTCGCGCCAGCCGGGGAACAGCGTGTCAGCGTCCTTCGGGAAGGATTCGAAGGCGCGGGCGAATTCCTTGTGCTCCTTGGCCCACTGGATCGGGTCGGCGCCGGCCTTCCAGCACTCGTAGGCCTGGCGCAGCGACTTGGCGCCGGCGGCCGGGGAATCGATGTGGCCGTAGGAACCGCCGCCGGCGGTGTTGATGACGTTGCCGTGGCCGAGGTTCTCGAAGAAGCCGGGCAGGCGCAGCGCGTTCATGCCGCCGGAGATGATCGGCGTCGTCGGTTTCATGCCGTACCACTCCTGATGGTAGGCCGGGCCGGTGTAGCTGTCGCGCTCGATGATGTAGGCGATGGCGCGGTCGTCCTTGTCACCTTCCATCTTGCCGTAACCCATGGTGCCGACGTGGATGCCGGAAGCGCCCTGCAGACGCGACATCTTGGCCAGCACGTAAGCGGTGTAGCCGCGCTTGGCGCTCGGGGAAGTCACGGCGCCATGGCCGGCGCGGTGATAGTGCAGGTATTGCTTCGGGAAGTAGCGGCGGGCGGTGGTGACCATGCCGGGGCCGCCGACGTAGCCGTCGACCAGGAAGGCCACCTTGTCGGCGTCCGGGCCGAAGGTTTCGAGGATGAATTCGCCACGGGCGATCATCTCGCGATAATCATCGGCGGTAATGTTGGCGGAGAAAATCTTGGCCTCGCCGGTTTCGTCCATCGCGCGCTTCATGGCGTCATAGACCAGCGGGTAGACCTTCTTGGCCGGGCAGAACACCTGGTTGCCCTGCGGTTCGTCGTTCTTGATGAAGTCGCCGCCGAGCCAGAACTGGTAGGCCGCCTTGGCGA
>ERZ1645187.4367-NODE-4367-length-11442-cov-46.658821_pt1 | contig 11442 bp, 14 predicted proteins | sample MGYA00575352_ERZ1645187 | MGnify/ENA primary metagenome ERZ1645187 (study PRJEB40837, sample SAMN11349314) | freshwater sediment metagenome | isolation source: river sediment | host: Sediment | place: India: Wazaribad , New Delhi | collected 2017-02-21 ... | reverse complement strand
GGGACTCCGAGGAGCCAGAGCAGGATGCCGCGTCCCATGGCAGGGTCCTCCTGAGGGCGAGCGCGTCCGGCGCGCGACGGGGATCGCGCGGCGGGTCGGGCCCGAACGGTAGGTCGAGGGTGAGCGAGCACGGCGCCGCGGCGGCGGCACCGGGCCCCCGGGTCAGGCGGCGATCACGGCGCGGAGCATCCACACCGCCTTCTCGTGCACCGCCATGCGAGCGACCAGGAGATCGTGGGTGACCGGGTCGTGCGCCTCCTCGGCCGCTTCGGCGGCGTCGCGCATCGTCCGGATCAGCGCCTCGTTGTCGGCCACGAGATCGGCGACCAACTCCTCCACCGACATGTCGGCGGTCGACGGCTTCTCGCTGCCGACGCGCGGCGGGGCGGTCGGATGGCCGAGGGCGCGAATCCGCTCCGCGAGTACGTCGGCGGCGGCGAAGAGATCCTGATACTGCGCCTCGGTCATCAGATGGAGCGGGTGAAACAGCGGCCCCACCACGTTCCAGTGATGGACGTGGGTCTTCACGAGGAGGCGGTAGGTGCCGTCGAGGATCTCGGCGAGCGAGGCGGCGACGGCGGAGCGATCCGCATCGCTCATGCCGGTGCCGATCGGTTCGGTACGCGGGCGCGGCTCGAGAGCGCGAGAGGTCTGCGGCATGGGGTCTCCTCCGAGTGTTCGCCCTGGATGACCGCCCGAGGACGAGCGGTCCGGTCCGGTCGGGCGGCAGTTGCGTCGAGATCGAGAACGCCGCGACGGCGGAATGGTTCCAGACGGCCGGCACCGACGATCGAGGCGACGTCGGGGAACGAAAGCGGCGGTCGGACGTTGAGACGACGATCGACCCACCCTTCGGAGGCTTCCATGCTGCACTGGTCTCTCGTCTTCCTGGTCGTCGCGCTGGTCGCGGCGGTGTTCGGCTTCACCGGCATCGCCGCCACTTCGGCCGGCATCGCCCGCATCCTGTTCGGCATCTTCCTGGTGCTGTTCCTGATCTCCTTCGTCGCGCAGTTCGTGCAACGCGTCTGACGACCCCGCGCGCGTCGGTCCGGGCCGCCCGGCCGGATCGACGCTCCGCCCTCTCGCTCGGAGATCCCCGCATGACGGCCGCCGCCCCGAACGAGACCGCCCCGCGCGAAGCGGGCGAGACATCCGATCCGGAGACCGGACCCGGCCAGGTCGCCGCTCCGTCGTTCCTGGCGACGGCGCTGCCGTTCTGGACGGGCGGCAGCCGACGCACCGCCTGGGGACTGACCGGTCTTGTGGTGGCGCTGGTCGTCGCCAACGTCGGCGTCCTCTATGCGGTCAATCGCTGGAACGCCTGGTTCTTCGACGCGCTCGACGGACGGCGGCTCGACGACATCCTGCGGTCGATCGTGGTCTTCGCCGGGCTCGTCGCTCTCGGCGGCGCAGTCAATTGGGCCCTCACCCGCCATCGCATCGGCCTGCAGGTCGAATGGCGGCGCTGGCTGACCGGAACGCTGGTCGGCCGCTGGCTGTCGGACCGCAACTACTACAAACTCGAGGTCACCACCGGAGACCACGACAATCCGGAATCGCGCCTGTGCGACGACCTGCGGCTGTCGATCGAACCGGTGGTCGATCTGGCGATCGGCCTGTTCAACGCCCTGCTCGCCGCCGCCACCTTCCTCGGCGTGCTCGCCGTGGTCGGCGGCTCGGTCTCCTTCGGCTGCGGCGACGGGCGGATCGAGGTGCCCTATGCCTTCGTGCTCGCCGCCTTCCTCTATGCGGTCGCCATGTCGGTGGCGACCTGGGCGATCGGCAAACCGCTGGTCGAGGCGGTGGAGAACCGCAGCGCCGCCGAGGCGGCCTTCCGTTTCGAGCTGACGCGGGTGCGGGAGAGCGCCGAGAGCATCGCCCTGATCAAGGGCGAGGAGGAAGAGCAGCGCCAGCTCACCGGGGCGCTCTCCGCCCTGTGCGAGCGGATGTGGGGGGTGGCCTCCAATTATGCCCGCATCACCCTCCTGACCAACGCCAACGGCGTGTTGCTGCCGGTGATCCCGTTGCTCGTCGGGGCGCCGAAATACGTCGCCGGATCCCTCTCGCTCGGCGCGCTGATGCAGATCGCCGCCGCCTTCGTCCAGGTGCAGATGGCGTTCAACTGGATCATGGACAATTTCATCCGCCTCGCGGAATGGCGCGCCTCGGCCAATCGCGTCGTCGCCCTGGTCGGCGGCATGGAGGAACTCGACCGCGTCCTCGACGGCGACGACGGATCGCAGATCACGGTGGTCGAGGGGGTGGCGGACGAACTGCGGCTCACCGGCCTCAGTGTCCGGCGCGACGACGGCGTCGTCGTCATCGACGAGGCCGACGGCATCGTCCGGCGCGGCGAGCGGGTGATCGTCAACGGCGAATCCGGAACCGGCAAGAGCACGCTGATCCGCGCCGTCGCCGGGCTGTGGCCGTGGGGGCGCGGCGAGATCGCGGTGCCGGCCGACTGGCGGGTGATGTTCCTGCCGCAGGTTCCCTACATGCCGCTCGGCACGCTGCGCGCCGCGATGAGCTATCCCGAACCGGCCGAGACGCTCGACGACGCCGAGGCGCTGGAGATCCTGGAGCGGCTCGGTCTCGACCATCTCGGCGCCCGCCTCGACGACGAGGATCGCTGGGACCGGGTGCTATCCGGCGGCGAACGGCAGCGCATCGCCTTCGCCCGGGTGCTGATCGGTCGGCCCGACCTGGTGGTGATGGACGAATCCACCTCCGCCCTCGACGAGGAGAGCGAGGCTCGGGTGATGACCGCCTTCGTCGAGACGCTGCCGGAGGCGACGCTGATCAGCGTCGCGCATCGCTCGACCCTCGCCCGCTTCCACGGCCGCACCCTGACGCTGCGGCGCGAGCGCGGCGGCGTCCGTCTGGTGCGTGCCGACGAGGCCGGACGGCGGATCGGCCGCGGTCTCGGCCGCATCCTCACCACCTATGGTCGCGTCCGTCACGTCGAGGGGCGATGAGACGGGAACCGGATCGCGTTCGGCGCGTTGTCGCCGCGAGGGGCCCCGTCCCACCACTCTCACCGGAGATCGTCATGAGCCAGCTCGTCGCCGTCGTCTACGACACCCCCGAGATCGCCCGCGCCGCCGCCGACCGGCTGCGCATCGAGAGCCGCGGCCAGACCATCGGCCTGCGCGATCTGGTGATCGCCGTGCGCGGCGCCGACGGCGCCGTGAAGCTCGATCAGTCGATCGACCTCGTCGGCGGCGGCGCTCTCGGCGGCGCCTTCTGGGGAGCGCTCGTCGGACTGCTCTTCCTCAATCCGCTGGCCGGCAGCGCGGCCGGTGCCGCGGCCGGCGCGCTCGGCGGCTGGCTCTCCGACTACGGCATCGACGACGACTTCATGCGCGAGATCGGCGGGCGGCTGGAGCCCGGCAAGGCCGCGCTGTTCGTCCTCGCCGACCATCTCACCATCGACAAGGTGGCACCGGTGCTCGCCCGCGATCCCGGCTCGCTGCTCTATTCGTCGCTCTCCGGCGAGGCCGACGAGTTGCTGGCAAACGCCCTCGCCCGCCCCGAGGCGCCCAGGGTCGGCGGAGCAGCCGAATGAGCACGACGCCCGAAGAAGCGGACGAGACCGGCGAAGGACGCCCGCACGCCGGAGGCTTCGCCGGTTTCGCCGCCTACATGGCCACGCTGACCGGGCGGCCGGGGACCTTCATCTCCGCCTGCCTCGTGGTCGTCGTCTGGGCGGCGGCCGGGCCGTTCTTCGGCTTCTCCGACACTTGGCAACTGGTGATCAACACCGGCACGACGATCGTCACGTTTCTGATGGTCTTCGTCATTCAGAACGCGCAGAATCGCGATGGTCAGGCGATCCAGGTGAAGCTCGACGAGCTGATCCGGGCGACCCGCGACGCCCGCAACGCCCTGGTCGGCATCGAGCATCTCGACGACCGGAAGGTCGCTGCGATCGAGCGCGACCTCAAGCGGCGCGCCGCGAGCGAGTGACGAACCGAACCAACGCCCCGGGGGCTCGAGGCGGCATGAGATCCTTCTTCCGAGGCTTCCTCGGCTACAATCTCCTGATGATGGCGCTGGGCGCCGCGGTGCTGCTGGTGATCGTCGCCGCCGCCTTTCTGTTCGGCACGCGGGTGCAGGATCAGGCGGCCGACGCTCTGCGCGCCTCGCGCGTCGACCGGCTGGTGCTCGAGGTGATCTCGGACCTCGTCGATGCCGAGACCTCGCAGCGCGGCTTCCTGATCACCGGCCGAGACACCTACCTCGAGCCCTATCACGTCGCGCTGGTCGAATTCGAACGCGACATCGCCGAACTCGCCCGGCGCATTCCCGAACTCGACGAGGGACGGGTGGTCGGCCGCGCCGCGATCGATCACCTCACCGACCTCGGCACCCGCAAACTCGATCTCGTGAAGCACAATCTCGAACTCGTCCGCACCGGCCACATGGACGAGGCGCGCGACGTCATCGCCTCCGACGTCGGCAAGAAGGTGATGGACGAAATCCGCGTCACCGGCGCCGCGATCCGCGACGAGGCGGCACGCTTCCGCGTCGCCCGCGCCGCCGCGATGCGAGAGAGCGCCGACGCGCTGGCGCTGCTCATCACCCTCGGCGCGGCGATGATCATCGTCTTGGTGATCGGCGCCGCGCTCTTCGTCGGTCGTCACATGCGCGAACTCCAGACCGCCCGCCGCGCGCTGGAAGTGGCCAATCTCGGGCTCGAGGACCGGGTGCGCGAGCGCACCGAGGAGATCGTGCGAGCCAATCAGGAGGTCCAGCGCTACGCCTACATCGTCAGCCACGATCTGCGCGCGCCGCTGGTCAACATCATGGGCTTCACCGCCGAGCTCGAGGCCGCCGCCGCGACCGTGCGCGGCTTCGTCGCGCGCTCCGGCGTCGGCCGCGACGATCCCGGCGGCCGCGAGATCCACACCGCGGTGGAGACCGACATCCCCGAGGCGCTCGGCTTCATCCGGACATCGATGGTGCGGATGGACGGACTGATCAACGAGATCCTCAAGCTGTCGCGCGCCGGCCGGCGGATGTTGGAGCCGGAGCCGGTCGACGCCCGCGCCCTGGTCGAGACCTGCATCGCTTCGATCCGCCACCACTTCGACGAGGCCGGCGCCGAGGTGTCGATCGAAGGCCGCCTACCCGATCTCGTCTCCGATCTCGCAGCGCTGCAGCAGATCTTCACCAACCTGCTCGACAACGCCTCCAAGTATCTCTCCGCCGATCGGCCGGGGCGCATCGTGGTGCGCGGCCGCATCGCCGGACCCTCGGTGGTCTTCGACGTCGAGGACAATGGTCGCGGCATCGCGCCGGCCGATCACGAACGCGTCTTCGACCTCTTCCGCCGTGCCGGCGTCCAGGATCGCCCGGGCGAAGGCATCGGCCTCGCCCATACCCGAGCCCTCGCTCGTCGCCTCGGCGGCGACGTCACGGTCGACTCCGACGGACGATCGGGTACAGTCTTTCACGTCGTGGTCGCGCGAGATCTCGCATCACGCCTGCGGAGTGGACACGCATGAGCCGAAATCCGATGCCCGTCGTCATCGTGATGATCGAGGACGATGAGGGCCACGCCCGCCTGATAGAGAAGAACATCCGCCGTGCCGGGGTGAACAACGACATCGTCACCTTCCGCGACGGAACCAGTGCACTGGCGGAGATCTTCGACCCCGCGGGGACGGATCGGGCGAGCGGCGTTCATGCCCGCTTGTTTCTGCTCGATCTCAATCTGCCCGACATGAGCGGCATCGACATCCTCGCCCGCCTCAAGGCCGACGAATCGACCCGCCGGTCGCCGGTGATCGTGCTCACCACCACAGACGACCAACGCGAGATCCAGCGCTGCTACGACCTCGGCGCCAACGTCTACATCACCAAGCCGCTGAGCTACGAGAGCTTCGCCAACGCCATCCGGCAGCTCGGGCTTTTCCTGTCGGTCATGCAGGTCCCGGAGGCCGACTGAGGTGCCGTTCGAAACCGAACTCGGCGGGCCGATCCGCGTGCTGCACATCGAGGACGACGAGGGGCTGGCGGCGTTGGTGCGCAAGTCGCTCGCCAGGCGCGGCCACACCACCGTCCACGCCCGGGATGGCGCCGCCGGGCTCGCACTGCTGGCGCACGAGAAGTTCGACGTGGTGGCGCTCGACCACACGCTGCCGGGCGAGACCGGGCTCGACATCCTCGCCCGCATGGGCTCGCGCGCCTCCCGGCCGCCGGTCGTCTACGTCACCGGATCGAGCGACGCGCGCTTGGCGGTGGAGGCGCTGAAGACCGGCGCCGACGACTACGTCATCAAGGATCTGTCGCCGGAGTTCTTCGATCTGATGATCGCGGCGCTCGAACAGGCGCTGGAGCGGTGGCGGCTGAAGCGGCAGCGGGTGGAGGCGGAGAAGGCGATCCGCGAGGCGCGCGACCGTGCCGAACTGCTGCTCAAGGAGGTCAACCACCGCGTCGCCAACAGCCTCGGCCTGGTCGCGGCGATGGTGCGGATGCAGGCCTCGGTGGTCACCGATCCGGTCGCGGTGCACGCGCTCAACGAGACCCAGGCGCGGATCTCGGCGGTCGCCGGCGTCCATCGCCATCTCTATACCTCGGCACGGGTCGGGGCGGTCGAACTCGACCGCTACCTCGCCCATCTGGTCGAGGAGATGGGCGCCTCGATGCGCGGAAGCGGCGCCGACCACCTCATCGAGTTCACCGCCGAGCGGGTCGCCATTCCCACCGACAAGGCGGTGTCGCTCGGCGTCATCGTCGGCGAGCTGCTGACCAACGCCTTCAAATACGCCTACGACCCCGGGGTGCGCGGCACCATCCGCGTCCGGGTCTCGCGGCTCGACGACGGCCGCTGCCGGGTCTGCGTCGCCGACGACGGCCGCGGCTTCGAGGCGGGCCATCCGGCGCAGGGCACCGGCCTCGGCTCGCGCATTCTGGTCGCCATGGCCCGCAACCTCGAGGCCGAGGTGATCCACCGCAAGGGCGATCCCGGCACCCGGATCGACGTCGAGTTCCGGCTCGATCCGGCTGCCGAGACGGACGGGCGCGCCGAGACGTGAGACCGACACCGCGCCGCGAAACGTGACGCGGCCGGCGAGCTGCGGGCCGGAACGGCGCCGCACACTCGCCGGCCGCTGCAGGTCGGCCGTCTGGATCCCACCACCTCGAGGGGCGAGGCGAACGTGGGATCGGGAGGAAAACCCGGCCGACCCGGTCTCGGATCGCCAAGGCGCGATCATTCGATGTGGACGACCCGGCTCGGCGGGCCGCCGGATTCGGTTTTGAAGACGATCGTGCAGGCGGACGGCGGGCAGAGCGGGCTCGCTCCGGCGTCGCGGGTCCGAACTGCCGCGCTCCGGCCCTCCGGCGTGACCCGATCGGCGTCGCGGGCGACGGCCAGGGCCGTGAAGCCGAGCAGCAGGGCGATGGCGACCACGATCGGCGACTTCGGTTGCGTCTTCATCGGAACACCTCCAGTCCTTCGCGGTTGAACTCAGTGGGTCAACGCCGCGGACCGCCGAAGGTTTCATTCGCGACTTCGGTCCGCGGCGTGAGACTCGGAAGACGGCCGGCCCGACGGCAATCCGCGGGCGAGCCAGAAGCCGGCGCCGAGTGCGGCGGCGAGGCCGACGATGCCGGCGTGGCGGCGGGCGGCCGTCGCCAGCGGCGGAGCGAGGGCGACGAGCACACTCGTCCGCACCGCGCGCGCCACCTCGCCGCGGGCGCGGCCGAGGCCCCGGATCGCGGTCGCGACGGCGACCGCGGCGACGAACCCGGCGACGCCGGCGACCACCAGAGCGGCGGCGACCGGCGGCAGCCGCTCGGCGAGCGCCAGATGGGCCGCAACGCTGAGAAAGCCGGCCGCCGTCCCCGCCGCGACGAGGGCGAGGCCGACGGCGATCGCCGTCCGCCGCCCACGCCGGGCGATCAGGGTCCCGTCGAGACCGACGAGGCGGAGCATGCGGATCATGTCCGCGCCCCGCCGCGGGTCGCCCAACCGAGCACCAGTCCGATGCCGGCGGCGACGGCGAGCGAGGCGACGGGGCGGCGGCCCACGGTCTCGACCAGGGCGTCGACCCCGTCGCGGCCGATCGCGCGGGCGTCGTCGGCGAGGACGCCGGCCGCCGCGCCGGCACGATCGCCCGTGCGGGTGGTGAAGTCGTCGGCGATGCGCCGCATCTCGTTCACCGCCTGACGCGCGGTCTCGACGAGATCCGAAGCGGCGGAGGCGAGGTCGGAGCCGGCGGCGGCGGCGGTGGACTTCAGGGTGTCGACGGCGCCTTCGGCGGTCTTCTCGGCACGATCTGCGGCATTGGTCATCGGTCGTGGTCCTTTCGGGAAGGAGGCCGCGCCGGGAGAGGCCGGCGAGGCGGTGAGGATGTCCGCCGTCGCCGGTCTGCGGCGCGGGAGGCGGGGCTCGCTCTGAGAACGCCGCCGCGCGCCGGCGGTTCCCGCGCCGCAGCGAGATCCACCCGGGGGAACCTTCGCCGGGCTCGGGCATTTGGGGAGAGGTCCCCGCCCGCACAGGAGAGCCCGCGTGCCCCCGCGCCCCCGAGACGCCGTCGTCTTCCGCGACCCAGAGCCGCCGGCCTCGCGCGCCTTCGCCCCGTTCCCGCCGACCGGCTCCGGCGACCTCGCCGTCGTCGCTCATCTGGCGATCATCGGGCTCTTTCTCCTCGCTCTCCTGGCGGTGCTGAAGGTGACGGCCGAACTGGTGGTGCCGGTGGTGGCGGCGGTGATCGTCGGCAGTGTGCTGACCCGGATCGGCGACCGCGCCGCCCGGCTCGGCCTGCCGCCGTTGGTCACCGGGCTGCTGCTGGTGGCGCTGACCGGGCTGGTCGCCGTGGTCCTGGTCGATGCGTTGATCGATCCCTTCGTCGATCTCTTCCATCGGGCGCCGGCGATGCTCGAACGGGTGACGGCGGCCTTGCGGCCGCTGACGGCACCGCTGCGGGCGCTGAAGGCCGCCACGGCGCCGACGGCAGCGGGCGGGGCGGAGGCCGTGCCGGTGGTCGTCGGCGAGAAGGACACGACCGACCTCGTCTCCGGCTTCGTCTCCGGTCTGACGCCGGCGCTCGGCGAACTCCTGGTGTTCTTCGCCACCCTCGCCTTCTTCGTCGTCGGCCGCGATGCGTTGCGCCGCGGCGTCATCCTCGCCTTCGAGGGACGCGAGACCCGGCTGTCGGTGATCCGCATCGTCGGCGCCGTGGAAGCGGCGCTGGCACTCTACTTCGGCACGACCGCGACGATCTACGTGGCGGTCGGCGCCACCACCGCTCTCATCGCCTGGGTCGCCGGTCTGCCGACGCCGCCCCTCTGGGGGGCGCTGACCTTCCTGGCGAGCTTCATCCCCTTCGTCGGCGCGGCGGCGATCACCCTGGCGCTCGCCGCCGGCGGCCTCGTCTCGCACGACGGCTTCCTCCTGGCGTTGTGGCCGGCGGGGGGATTCCTCGCCGTGCATCTCGTCAGCGAGAATCTGATCATCCCGGCGATCCTCGGCCGGCGCTTCGCCATCAATCCCTTCGTCGTCTTCCTCGCCATCGTCTTCTTCACCTGGCTGTGGGGCGCGATGGGCGCGGTGCTGGCGGTGCCGCTGCTGTTGGTGGCGACGACGATCCGCGACGAGTTCCGCTCGCTGCCGCCCGAACTACCGGTGTGAGGCCGACGGCACCGCGCGGGTTCGGGGCGGAGGCGCGGCAAAAAGAGACCCCGGCCGTCTCCTGTCGAGAGACCGCCGGGGCGAAGAGTTCGGATCCGAACGACGGGCGATCCGCCGGTTCGCGGGCGAGAGGCCGCGGCCTCAGGGTGTCAACTCCGACCGCCGATCTCGCTCCGTCCGCCGGAGGCGATCGGATCGGGGCCGAGGTCGCCGGCGGTCTCGATCGACAACACGTGCATGAGGCGTTGACGGGCGCGATTGACGCGGCTCTTGATGGTGCCGACGGCGCAGCCGCAGATCTCCGCCGCCTCCTCGTAGGAGAACCCCGAGGCGCCGATGAGGATCAGAGCTTCGCGCTGGTCGGGGGCGAGGGTGGCGAGCGCCTCGCGGAAGTCGGCGAGATCGAGATGGCCGAGTTGCGCCGGGTTGGACACCATTCGGGCCGCCGCCAGGCCGTCGACGTCCTGGACCTCGCGGCGCTGCTTGCGATGGGTGGAGAAGAAGCTGTTGCGCATGATGGTGAAGAGCCAGGCTCTCAGGCTGGTGCCCTCGGTGAAGGAGGCATAGGCGCTCCACGCCTTCATCAGCGTCTCCTGGACCAAATCGTCGGCGCGGTCGTGGCTGCCGGTCAGCGACATGGCGAAGGCTCTGAGGGAGGGCAGCTCGGCGAGCAGCGCATCCTTCGGCGAGAGGGAACCGGTCATCGCGACTCCTCCTTCGACCCGGAGGACGGCGGCTGCGCCCGCTCCAGTTCTTCGAGGAGGGCCTTGAAGCGATCCGGCACCGGCTCGGCCAGCATGGCGCCGTAGTATTGCCGCAGCTGGTCGCCGAGATGCGCCTGGATGCGCGGCTCGAGCGGCGGCGGTTTCTTGTCGGGAAGGTCCTGGGACATTGCGAGGGAGTTCCGTTCGATCGAGGGCGGAACGCGAGACCGCGGCGTTCGGGTACCGGCGGCCCTTCGTTCGACCATGTAACGCAGCGGCACGACCGAGGTTCCCGGTGCTTCGAAAAAAAATCTTCGATGGCCTGGAACCGGAGCCTCGTCGGGGCGTTGATCTCTCCGGGACGATGCCGTCGACGGCGTCGCCGACCAGAGGCGAGGGAACATCGGACATGTCCATCACCGCATTGATCGCTCCTCAGCTTCCGCTCCTCCGGCGCTATGCGCGGGCGATCTCCGGAAGTCAGGCGAGCGGAGACACACACGTCGTGGCCATGCTGGAGGCCCTCGTCGCCGATCCGTCGTTGTGGAACCGCGAGCTCGACCCACGGACCGCCGCCTATCGGTTGTTCTCGACCATCTGGAACGCCAATCCGATGAACCTCTCCGCCGCCGCGCGGGGCAGCACGGCCGAGGATCTGCCCGACCGTCGCATCGAGGCGCTGACGCCGTTGCCGCGACAGGCCTTCCTGCTCACCGCCGTCGAGGGGTTCTCGCCGGCCCAGGCGGCGGAGGTGCTGTCCGTCGATCCGGGCCGCTTCGCCGACCTCCTCGACACGGCGGCGCGGGAGATCGGCGAGCAGGTGGCCTCGCAGGTGCTGGTGATCGAGGACGAGCCGATCATCGCCATGGACCTCGAGGCACTGGTCGAACGGCTCGGCCACACGGTGGTCGGCAATGCCCGCACCCATGCCGAGGCGGTGGACATGGCGGGGCGCGAGCGGCCCGGGCTGGTGCTCGCCGACATTCGCCTCGCCGACGGATCCTCCGGCCTCGACGCGGTCAACGAGATCCTCGGCACCTTCGACGTGCCGGTGATCTTCATCACCGCCTATCCCGAATCGCTGCTGACCGGCGAGCG
>ERZ1645187.4366-NODE-4366-length-11444-cov-43.763193_pt1 | contig 11444 bp, 14 predicted proteins | sample MGYA00575352_ERZ1645187 | MGnify/ENA primary metagenome ERZ1645187 (study PRJEB40837, sample SAMN11349314) | freshwater sediment metagenome | isolation source: river sediment | host: Sediment | place: India: Wazaribad , New Delhi | collected 2017-02-21 ... | reverse complement strand
ACACCTTAGGCCAATCCGACGCCATTCTTTTACCCTTGCCGGCGGCAAGGATCACGACTGCAAGCTGCTGCATAACCGGTGCGCCTCTCTGAAAAATTTTCGTATGGTACCCAACCTTCTCCAATCCGGGCTTTGGGCCAGGCCGTTGCAATGGAGTTCCCGACCCTCTTGTTAGCCACAAACAAAAAGGCCGTGACGCGGGGTCACGGCCTAGCGGGGTCGAGATTATTATTATTGTTAGCCTGATTAAGCCGATTTGCGCAGTTTGCGCAATTGCTCGATGGTTCGCAACTGTGCGACTGCCTCGGCCAGTTCGGCCTTGGCCCGGGCGAATTCGAACTCGCTCCGGCTGTCGGCGATCACCTGCTCAGCGCGCTGCTTGGCGGCCTGCGCGGCGACCTCATCCAGATCCTTGGCCCGTTCCGCCGTGTCAGACAGGATGGTCACCACGTGGGGTTGAACTTCCAGCAATCCCCCCGACACGTAAAACAGTTGCTCCTCGCCGCCCAGCAGCCGAACCCGAACCTGACCGGGCTTCAGTCGCGTCAACAACTGGCTGTGGCGCGGCAAAATGCCTAACTCGCCCAATTCACCTGGCGCGATGACCGTCTCGGCGGGTCCGGAAAACAACTCTTTCTCCCCGCTGACGATATCAACGTGCAGTGTCATGGCCATGGTGCGTCCCCTTGTCGGTTGCGAATGGAACGCGGTCCCGGGAGATCACGCATCTCCCGGGACCGCTACCCATTACAGCTTGGTGGCCTTTTCCACGGCCTCGTCAATCGAGCCGACCATGTAAAACGCCTGCTCGGGCAAGCTATCGTACTCGCCAGCGACGATGCCCTTGAAGGCTGCGATGGTGTCCTTGAGCGCGACGTACTTGCCGGGCGAACCGGTGAACACTTCGGCCACGAAGAACGGTTGCGACAGGAAGCGCTGAATCTTGCGCGCCCGCGCCACCACCAGCTTGTCTTCGTCGGACAGTTCATCCATGCCCAGAATGGCGATGATGTCCTTCAGTTCCTTGTAGCGCTGCAGCGTGCCTTGCACCGCGCGGGCGGTGTCGTAATGATCCTGGCCCACGACCAGCGGATCCAACTGCCGGGAGGTGGAATCCAGCGGATCCACTGCCGGGTAGATGCCCAGTTCGGAGATCTGGCGGGACAGCACCACCGTGGCGTCCAAGTGGGCGAAGGTGGTGGCCGGCGACGGGTCGGTCAGATCGTCGGCGGGCACGTACACCGCCTGAATGGAGGTGATGGATCCCGTCTTGGTCGAGGCGATGCGCTCCTGTAGCACGCCCATTTCCTCGGCCAGGGTCGGCTGATAGCCCACCGCCGAGGGCATACGACCCAGCAGCGCCGAACACTCGGTGCCGGCCAGGGTGTAGCGATAGATATTGTCCACGAACAGCAGCACGTCGCGGCCTTCGTCGCGGAAGTTCTCGGCGATGCTCAGACCGGTCAGGGCCACGCGCAGCCGGTTGCCCGGCGGCTCGTTCATCTGGCCATAAACCAGGGCCACCTTGTCTAGCACGTTCGAGTCCTTCATCTCATGATAGAAGTCGTTGCCCTCGCGGGTCCGCTCGCCCACGCCGGCGAACACCGAATAACCGGAGTGCTCGATGGCGATGTTGCGGATCAACTCCATCATGTTGACGGTCTTGCCCACGCCGGCGCCGCCGAACAGGCCGACCTTGCCGCCCTTGGCGAACGGACAGAGCAGGTCAATGACCTTGATGCCGGTTTCCAGCAGCTCGGTCGCGCCCGACTGGTCCTCGTAGCTGGGCGCCGGCTGATGGATGGCGCGATAGGTGTCGGTTTCCACCGGCCCCTTGTGGTCGATCGGTACCCCCAGCACGTTCATGATCCGGCCCAGGGTGGGCTTGCCCACCGGCACCGAGATCGGCGCCCCGGTGTTAGAGGCGACCATGTTGCGCTTCAGCCCTTCGGACGGCCCCATGGCGATGGTGCGGACCACGCCGTCGCCCAACTGCTGCTGCACTTCCAGGATCAGCCCGTTTTCATCAAGACGCAGCGCATCGTAGATCTTGGGCACCGACCCGCGGGGGAACTCGACGTCCACCACCGCGCCGATGATTTGCACGATATTGCCAGAACTCATTCTTTGGGTTCCTCTTAAACTGGTTTCATCGCACGCCCACCCAGCAGGGGCAGGCGCGCGCCATGACCTCACACCGCCGCGGCGCCACCCACGATCTCGGCCAGTTCCTGGGTAATCGACGCCTGCCGGGCCTTGTTGTAGATCAGTTGCAACTCATCGATAATAGCGCCCGCGTTGTCGGTCGCGCTCTTCATGGCCACCATGCGGGAGGCCATTTCGCAAGCGACATTCTCCACCAGGGCCTGATAAACCACGGACTCACTGTAGCGCCGGAGCAGCAACTCGATCAGTTCCTTGGGATCGGGTTCGTAGATGTAATCCCAACGGTGAGTGGGAGCGGCCTCCTTCACCTCGGAGGTGACCGGCACCAGTTGCTCGATCCTGGGCTTCTGGCTCATGGTGTTCACGAACTCGTTATACACCAGGTGAACCGCATCCACTCGCCCCTCGGCGAACGCATCGGCCATGACCTTCACCGGCCCGAGCACATCCTCGAACCGGGGGGCGTCGCCCAAGTGTGAAACATGGGCGACGACATTGCCCTTCAGTCGGCGAAAGAACTGGAACGCCTTGGTGCCGATCGTGCAGATATCGATCTCGACTCCCTGGTTCCGCCATTGCTGCATGGTGGCGATGGCGGCCTTGAACAGGTTGGTATTGAGCCCCCCGCACAGGCCGCGGTCGGTCGAAACCACGATCAGCCCGACTCGCTTGACCTCGCGCTCCACCAGTCCTGGACTGCGATACTCGGTATGCGCATGGGCCAGGTGCGAGATGACGTTGCGAATCTTGGTCGCGTAAGGCCGGGCCGCTCGCATGCGGTCCTGCGCCTTGCGCATTTTGCTCGCCGCTACCATTTCCATGGCTTTGGTAATCTTCTGAGTACTTTTGATACTCTTGATTTTGGTTCGTATCTCTTTAGCACCGGCCATGCTGCACCCGTTTAACCGACGTAGTGGGCCTTGAAATCTTCCACGACCTTCTTGATGCCGCTTTCGATCTCATCGTTGTAATCGCCTGTCGCATTGATCTTGTCGACCAGGGCGGCGTGGTTGGCCCGCGCGAACGCCAGCAATCCGGCTTCAAAGTCGCCGATCTTGTTAAGCGGCACATCGTCCAGGTAGCCCCGGTCCACCGAGAACAGCGAAATGCCCATCTCGGCCACCGACATCGGCGAGTACTGTTTCTGCTTCATCAACTCGGTCGCCCGCTGGCCGCGTTCGAGCTGCTTGCGGGTCGCCTCGTCCAGGTCGGACGCAAACTGGGCAAAGGCCGCCAGTTCGCGGTACTGGGCCAGGGCCAGGCGGATACCGCCGCCGAGCTTCTTGACGATCTTGGTCTGGGCGGCGCCACCGACGCGGGATACGGACAAGCCAGGATTGATGGCGGGCCGGATGCCGGCGTTGAACAGGTCGGTTTCCAGGAAGATCTGGCCATCGGTGATCGAGATCACGTTGGTCGGCACGAACGCGGACACGTCGCCGGCCTGGGTCTCGATGATCGGCAGGGCGGTCAACGAGCCGGTCTGGCCCTTCACCGCACCGTTGGTAAGACGTTCCACCTCGTCGGCGTTGATGCGGGAAGCCCGTTCCAACAGCCGGGAGTGCAGATAGAACACGTCGCCGGGGAAGGCTTCACGGCCTGGCGGGCGGCGCAGCAACAGGGAGACCTGGCGATAGGCGACGGCCTGCTTGGACAGATCATCGTAAATGATCAGCGCATCCTGGCCGCGGTCGCGGAAGTACTCGCCCATGGCGCAGCCGGAATACGGCGCAATGTACAGCATCGCTGCGGATTCAGACGCGCTGGCGGCCACGACGATGGTGTGACCCATCGCGTCGTGTTCTTCCAGCTTGCGCACCACGTTAGCGATGGACGAGTTCTTCTGACCAATCGCCACGTAGATGCACTTGATGCCGGTACCCTTCTGATTGATGATCGCGTCCACCGCGACGGCAGTCTTGCCGGTCTGCCGGTCGCCGATGATCAATTCGCGCTGACCACGGCCAATCGGCACCATGGCGTCGATGGCCTTCAGTCCAGTCTGCACCGGCTGACTCACCGACTGGCGCTCGATCACGCCCGGAGCGATGACCTCGATAGGCGAGCTCTGGGTGGCGTTGATCGGTCCCTTGCCGTCAATCGGTTGACCCAAGGTGTTGACCACGCGGCCCAGCAGGGCCTCGCCGACCGGCACTTCCAGAATGCGCCCGGTGCAGAGCGCCTTGTCGCCTTCGGCCAAGTGCTCGTAGTCGCCCAGAATCACCGCGCCGACAGAGTCGCGCTCCAGGTTCATGGCCAGACCATAGGTGACTGGATCGCCTTCCCGGGGAGACGGGAACTCGATCATTTCACCCTGCATCGCGTTGTCCAGGCCATAAATCCGGGCGATGCCATCGGCCAGGCTGACGATGCTGCCTTCCGTGCGTGCTTCGGCGGTCGCCTCAAAGCCCTGCAGGCGCTGCCGAATCAGATCGCTGATTTCGGATGGTTTGAGTTGCATAAAGCGGTATTCCCCTTACAGGCTTAAGGCCGTGGCGAGTTTGTCCAGCCGGCCGCGCGCCGAACCGTCGATCACCAGATCGCCGACCCGAATCACCGCGCCGGCAATCAGCGACTCATCCGTCTTGCAGTCCAGCTCGACATTGCGCTGGAACTTCGCCTTGAGCGCCTTGGCGACGCGCTTGCGCTGGGCGTCGGTGACGGCGGCGGCGCTGATGAGTTGCGCGCGGATCGTGCTTTCGGCCTCCGTGCGCAACCGCTCGAACAGTACGGCGATGCCCGGAAGCTGATGCAGGCGATGGAACTCGGCCAGCATCTTGAGGAAGGTGATGAACACCTCCGGCGCTTCCGCGCCGCCGCGCAGATCGCGGCACAGTCCAGCCACCAGCTCGGCTTTCTGATCGCCGCGGAGCGTGGGATTCCAGGGTCCCAGCAGCCGCTGCATGGCGGGATCCGCCGCAACGGCGGCAGCGGCCTGCAACAGTTCGGACCAGAGCGGCAGCGCGTTGGCGGCCTGCGCATCCTCGAACGCGGCGCGGGCATAAGGCCGGGCGGCGGCAGCGGGTCGGACGACGGTTGTGGTTTCAGCCATTGGCGTGGTCCGTATGGTTAGAGCTGCGCGACCAGGTCATCCAGCAGGGCGGCGTTGGCCGCCGGGTCGACCTCGCGCTTGAGAATCTTGCTGGCGCCAGCGACGGCGAGAGTGACCACTTGACTCCGGAGTTGCTCGCGCGCGCGGTTGACCTCCTGCTCGATCTCCGCCTTGGCGGCGGCAAGCTGGCGGTCGCCCTCGACGCGGGCCTCCTGTTTTGACTGCTCGATGACTTCGTTGGCGCGTTTTTGAGCCTGGGCGACGATTTCAGCAGCGTGCTGTTTGGCTTCCTTCAGCATTTGCGCGGCCTTGGCCTTGGCCAGTTCCTGTTCGCGCACGCCGCGTTCTGCGGACGCCAAGCCATCGGCGATTCGCTTCTGGCGGTCTTGCATGGCCTGCATGATCGGCGGCCATACATACTTCATGGTAAAGAGCACCAGAAGGCCGAACGTGATCATCTGCCCAATGAGGGTGGCATTGAAATTCACGCTGTTACCTCCTCAGGATGCACGGGGTTGAGGTATCGCAAGACCCCGGGGATCACTTGATCAGAGCCTGCACCGGCCCGAGGAACGGGTTGGCGAAGGTGAAGAACAACGCGACGCCGACGCCGATCATGGTCACCGCGTCGAGCAGACCGGCGACGATGAACATCTTGACCTGCAACGCGGGAATCATTTCCGGCTGGCGCGCGGCGCCTTCCAGAAACTTGCCGCCCAGCAGGGCGAAACCGATGGCGGTACCCAGCGCGCCCATGCCGATGATCATGGCCACGGCGATGGCGGTCATACCCTGCACGTTGGCAATCAGGCTTGCAGCTTCCATTAGTGTCTCCCGTTATAAAGGTTGGGGTGTGGATGGAAAGAAAACCAGGTTTGGCGGGATCGGCCAAGCGAATGGTGGCGTGGCCGGAATCCAAAGTTCGAGAGCCGCTCGGTCAATGATCCTCGTGCGCCATGCTCAGATACACGATGGTCAGCACCATGAAGATGAAGGCTTGCAGGGTGATGATCAGCAGGTGGAACACCGCCCACGGCCAGCTCAGCGCGGGCTGAATCCACCAGGGCAGCAGCGCGATCAGGATGAAGATCAACTCGCCGGCGTAGAGGTTGCCGAACAAACGCAGACCGAGCGAGATGGGCTTGGCCAAGTCCTCAACGATCCGCAATAACAGGTTGAACGGCATCAGCCACTTACCGAAGGGGTGGGTCAGGATTTCCATGATGAAATGGCCTGGGCCCTTGACCTTGAAACCGTAATAGTAGAGCAGGAGCAGCACCGAGATGGACAGGCCGAAGGTCGAATTCAGGTCGGTGGAGGGCACCGTGCGCAGATAGGGAATACCCAGCAGGCTGGCAATGGCCGGCAGCAAATCCACCGGGATCAGGTCCATCGCGTTCCACAGGAACACCCAGATAAAAATGGTCAGCGCCAGCGGCGCAATCACCGGATTGCGGCCATGGAAACAATCCTTGACCTGACTATCGACGAACTCGACCATGATTTCGCAGAAATTCTGCAGCCCTCCGGGCACACCAGTGGTAGCGGATTTCGCCGCCTTGGTGAACAGCCACAGGAACAGCGCCCCCAGACCGATCGAGAACAGCATAGTATCCAGATGGATCACGCCAAACCCGCCTGTTTCCTCGCCATGCAGGAAGTGCATGTGAGTCAAATCGAACCGGAGATTAGTCAGGTGGTGGATGATATACCCTGTTGCGGAATGACCAGTTTCGCTCATAGCGTCCTCACCGAAGCGTCGAATGTGAAGGGTAATACCAGCCAGTACGCCATCAGCGCCGCCATATAGGCCAACAGCAGGGGCAACGGTGAGACATCAAGCCACAACAGGGCGATGCTCAGCAAGACGACGGTCAGCAGCAGTTTGACCATCTCGCCCAGGTAGAAGGCGCGGGCGATTTTGGCGGCGGGCGCGCCGATGCGAACTGAAAAGACCTGGCTGGCGAAATACAGGGTAACGAGGGTACTGACGCCGCCCCCGATCAGCGCGGAATAGGCGGACTGGACGCCGCTACAGGCGAGAGAAACCAGCGCGCCCAGCAACGTAACGATCAGTTGAATGAGAAGGATGGTCCGGGTGACCTGTTTTGCGCCCATGGCTCGCATTGGTTCTAATTCTCTAGGCGCCGCATTGCGCTGGGCATATTTATAGGTCTAGTTATGTCTGTTTTGGTTTTGTTTCTCTACGAAACTCCAAAATCACTCCCCAAAAAACCCGCTTTCCCGGCTTTCCCTGCTACGTAGAGCGGCACGAATTATAGGGACTTTACCGCGACGGGGTCAACGAAAATTACCGTGTCACCGAACCCGGGACAGGATGCCATCCAACTCATCCAGGCTGTTGTAGTGGATCATCACGCACCCCTTGCCCGAGGTGGCGTGGCGCACGCGCACCCGCGCGCCCAGCCGCTCCGACAGGTCGTCCTGCAACGAGCGGATATTGGGATCGAGCGACTGGGTCGCGGGCGCTGGATCACTGACACTCTGTTGGAGACGACGGGCCAGATCCTCGGTTTCCCGGGCCGACAGGCCGCGCACCTGCACCTGGCGGGCGGCTTCCCGCTGCAAAGGCGGCGGCAGGGGTAACAGGGCGCGGGCGTGGCCCATGTCCAGCTTGCGCTCGCGCACCAGGCGCTGCACATCCTCGGCCAGTTCCAGCAACCGCAGCAGATTGCTCACGGCCGCCCGCGACCGGCCTACCGCCTCGGCGGCCTGCTGGTGGGTCAGGTTGAATTCGGCGATCAGCCGTTGCAGAGCAGCGGCTTCCTCCAGGGGATTGAGGTCCTCACGCTGAATGTTCTCGATCAACGCCATGGCGATGGCGGCCTGATCGGACACCTCGCGGATCACCGCCGGCACTTCGGGCAATTCGGCCAGTTGCGCCGCCCGCCAGCGCCGCTCGCCGGCGATCAGCTCGTAGCGCCCCTCCCCCAGCGGCCGTACCACCACCGGCTGCACGACCCCCTGGGCGCGGATGGATTCCGCCAGTTCCCGCAGGGTGTCTTCGCGCAAATCCTGGCGCGGCTGATAACGACCGCGCTGAATGCAAGCGACCGGCAACTGACGCAGCGTTTCAACGGCTGGGGTCGGCGGCGTCTCACTCCGTGCCGCTGCGCCCGCACCCAGCAATGCATCCAGGCCACGCCCCAGCCCACCCCTTTTTTTGATCATGCGCTCGCCCTCTCCCCTACTCTAGCGGTAGGTCGCCGCAGGCGCTTCCGCACTTCCTTGGCCAAATCCCGGTAGCTTTGCGCGCCACGCGAACTGTCATCGTAATAAATGATGGGCAGACCATAGCTGGGCGCCTCGGCCAGCCGTACATTGCGCGGGATCAGCGTCTCGAACACGGCTGCGCCGAAATGTTCGGTGATCTGGGTGGAAACGTCGTTGGCCAGCCGGTTGCGGGGATCGAACATGGTTCGCACCAGACCCTCGATGCGCAAACCGGGATTGGTGGACTTGCGCACCTTCTCGATGGTATCGAGCAGCGCCGACAGCCCTTCCAGCGCGTAATACTCGCACTGAACGGGGATAATGACCGACTGGGCCGCGGTCAGGGCATTGACGGTCAGCATGTTCAGCGCCGGCGGACAGTCAATCAGGATCACATCGAAATTCCAGACCACCGGGGCGAGGGCGTCGCGCAGCCGATTGGGCGCATCCTCCTTTTCCAGCAGATTGACCTCGGCGGCGGTCAGGTCGCCGTTGGCCGGCAGCAGTTGCATCTGGGCCTTCTCGACCCATTGCAGGGCTTCCGTCAGGGTCGCCTCGCCCAGCAGCACGTCATAACTGGTCGCGGGAACCGTGTGCTTGTCCACCCCACAGCCCATGGTGGCGTTGCCCTGCGGGTCGAGATCGATCAGCAGCACGTTTTGCCGCAACGCGGACAGGCAGGCGGCCAGATTGACGGCGGTGGTCGTCTTGCCGACTCCGCCCTTTTGATTGGTGATCGCGATAATGGCGGCCATGCACTCAATCCTGAGAAGCGGGCGCCAGATGCACCAGATGGCGCTCGGCGTCCAGATGGGGAACCCGCAACGGGTAAACGCCGACCACCTGGTAAGTGGACGGCAGGCGGGCCAGTTCTTCGTCGGGGAGCACTCCCTTCATGGCCAGTAGCCGTCCGGTCGGCGCGCACAGGCGCCCGGCATCCGCCACCAGTTCGGCCAGGGTCGCAAACGCCCGCGACACGATGCTATTGAATAGAGTAACCGGCTGATAATCCTCAACCCGGCTGCGCACGATGCTGACGTTGGGCAGTCGTAATTCGGCGGTGGCCTGAGTCAGAAACCGGGTACGCTTGCCATTGCTGTCCAGCAGGCAGAATTCATATTCCGGCCGGGCGACAGCCAGCGGAATGCCTGGCAAACCCGCGCCGCTGCCTACATCCAATACGCGCGGTCCTTCCAGCCAGGGCAGGATAGAGAGGCTGTCCAGCAGATGCCGGACCACCATCGCCTCCGGCTCGCGCACGGCCGTGAGGTTATAGGCGCGGTTCCAGCGTTCCAGCAGGGCCAGATAGGCCGCCAGGCGCGTGCAGGCTTCATCCGACAACCGGAGGTCCAGCCGTTCACATCCCTCGATGATGGCTTGTTCGATACTCATGAAACGCTGCTTGCTCGCTGTTCACAGACCCGTTTTGCAATAGGGCGGGCATTGTAACATGCCGGCTGGCGATGACAGGGTCCTCCGTTTTCGGAGAGCAATGGCGCCACCGCTGGACAAGACGCGGGTCACCTGTACGCTGGTCTGAACGGGTAGCAAAAAGCGGCGCGCATCTGCCGGGCGTGCGCCGTTATACTGTTCGCCCGTAGCCGAATGAGGAAACCGCCGATGACTATCGAACACCAACTGCCGCGCTATACGCTGGGCGAGGAAATCGCCAACAGCATTATTCATGGTGTGGGCGCCGTACTCGGCATCGCCGGTCTTGGGGTATTGACCGCCTTCGCCAGCCTGCACGGCGACGCCTGGCACATCGTGGGATGCAGCATCTTCGGCGCAGCCCTGATCCTGCTCTACACCACCTCGACCCTGTACCACAGCATCCCTCTGCCCCGCGTCAAGGCGGTATTGCGGACACTCGACCATTCGGCGATTTTTATTCTGATCGCCGGCACTTACACCCCGTTTCTGCTGGTGAATCTGCGCGGACCCTGGGGCTGGTCGCTGTTCGGCGTCATCTGGGGACTGGCGCTGATCGGCATCGTGCTGCGCATCGTGCGCGGACGGCGCTCGACCTTCGTTTCCGTAGCCCTGTACGTGGGCATGGGCTGGGCGGTGGTGGTCGCCGCCAAACCGATGTTGAGCAGCGTTGCGCCGGGCGGTCTGTGGCTGCTGCTGCTGGGTGGGCTGGCGTACACGCTGGGCGTCATTTTCTACGTCTGGAAGCGGTTGCCCTATCACCACGCGATCTGGCATGGTTTCGTGCTGGCCGGCAGCGTGCTCCATTTCTTTGCCATCCTGTTTTACGTCATCCCGCTGGCCGAACCGGGGCCGGGCTAACCGCCGGCAACCCGCTCGCGCCTTCTCTACAATTTTATTCCCTAATCCCCTGTTAATCTTGCGGAATAAGTTTACCAAGAGTATACCTTTCAAGGGACTGTTCCCTGTTCCTGAAGGAGTGCTGTCATGATCGGTTTTCAACTCACCGCCACTTCCCCGACGCATCCCGGATTTCGCTTTTGCCGCTCCTGCTGGTCTGAAGGCGAAATCTGGCTCAGCCACGCCCTGGGGGCGGTCGCCCCCGATGGCGCCGACGCTATCACTAAGATGCAAGAAGAAGCGATCAAAGGTATCGAAAAGGGCTTCGATAACCTAAAGAAGATTTTCCTCGACCAGTTGGGTGGAACCGTGTGGTGCCCGATTCTGGTGGAGGTCGTCATAGACAAAACCAAACAATTTTCGGCCCATTTACTTCCCAATGAAGATAAAGGCGTCGCTGAACTGGCAGCGGGCATGGAACGTTTCAAACTGGGCCGTTTCGTTTGTCTGATGATCCTAGCGGCCATCAAAGCCTATCTTCTTGAAGAACTGATTCCAAACAACAGCCAAAGCGGCCAACTCAGCATCGTGATCAATCTGTAAGACGCATTTTCGCCAACGGTTTCCACTACCATCCGCTCACCATTTTAGAATCAGCCGGCGCATTTCTCCCCATGCCGCTCGACCCTGCCAGAATCGCCAGCGCGGTACTGCTGGCCAC
>ERZ1645187.4365-NODE-4365-length-11445-cov-4.282090_pt1 | contig 11445 bp, 9 predicted proteins | sample MGYA00575352_ERZ1645187 | MGnify/ENA primary metagenome ERZ1645187 (study PRJEB40837, sample SAMN11349314) | freshwater sediment metagenome | isolation source: river sediment | host: Sediment | place: India: Wazaribad , New Delhi | collected 2017-02-21 ... | reverse complement strand
AAGGAGAAAGAGATGCTGGATGCCTTAGATAAAAAACTTTTAAAGACCGTGGCCGATTTGGAAGGACTGCCCAAGGGGGCCTACAATATCAGAAAAAACGGCAAGCTCCTGAGCAGGGAAGTATCGGCCAACATTAATATTGAAAGCAATGCCGATGGAACGGGCATCATTGTCACCATCAAACCGGGTACCCGAAATGAATCCGTGCATATTCCCGTCATCTTGAGCCAGGCCGGTCTTTATGACGTTGTTTACAATTCCTTTATTATCGGAGAAGATTCGGAAGTAACGATTGTGGCCGGATGCGGCATCCACTGCGGCACACCGGAGCCGGAAGGCCATGCCGGCATTCATGATTTTCACGTCGGTAAAAAAGCGAAAGTGACTTACGTGGAAAAACATTATGCCATGGGGGAAGGCAAAGGACGCCGCTCTCTTAATCCGACGACCAAGGTATTTCTGGATGAAGACGCCACGGCAGAGATGGAATTGACCCAGATCGGCGGCGTGGATGAAGCCAACCGCCTGAATGAAGCGACGCTCGGACCAGGCAGTCTGCTGTTGATCACCGAACGGGTTTTGACCGAAGGGGCACAGTCGGCGGTATCCACCAACAACATCATTCTGCAAGGCTACGGCAGCCGGGCTAATATGATTTCCCGCTCGGTGATGAAAGGAAATTCCAAACAAATCTTCCATGCCAATATGGAAGCAATGAACAAATGCTTCGGTCACATCGAGTGCGACGCCATTATTATGGATAACGGCACCAACGAAACCATGCCCGCCCTCAAGGCGCTGCATCCCGATGCCGAATTGACGCACGAGGCCTCCATCGGCAAGATCGCCAATGATCAGTTGACCAAACTCATGAGTCTGGGATTGACGTACGATGAGGCGGTCAACAAAATCATTCAGGGATTCCTGAAATAAAAATCTTAAAGAGTATAAATAATGATGACCGCAGGAAATCAAAGCACTATTGAATTTAAAAATCTACTGGTCACCGGAGGCTGCGGGTTTATCGGCAGTAATTTCATCCGCTGGCTGATGAACAATCATGACTTCTCCGGAAGAATCATTAATGTGGATAGCCTGACTTACGCGGGCAATCCGGAAAATCTCGCGGACATCGCGGCGGATTTCAAATCGCAATACATTTTTCAGAAAACGGATATTTGTGATGTCGCGGCGCTGGAAGCCATCTTCTCCCGATTCGCGATCGATGCTGTCTGCCATTTTGCCGCCGAATCGCACGTGGACCGTTCCATCAAAACACCCGGGGATTTCATCCAGACCAATATCGTCGGCACCTTCAATCTGCTGGAAACCGCCAAAGCCCGCGGCGATCAATTCAAACTTTTTCACCATGTCAGCACCGATGAAGTTTACGGCAGCCTGGGAGCGGAGGGCCTCTTCCGCGAAGACACGCCTTATCGCCCCAACAGCCCCTACTCCGCTTCGAAAGCCGCTTCCGATCATCTGGTGCGCGCCTATTACAAGACATTCGGCCTGCCGGCCACCATTTCCAACTGCTCCAATAACTACGGCCCGTATCAGTTTCCGGAAAAGCTCATCCCTCTGGTCATTCTCAACGCCCTGGAGGGCAAGCCCCTGCCGGTTTACGGCGACGGCAAAAATGTCCGCGACTGGCTTTACGTGGAAGATCACTGCGAAGCCATCTGGACCATCATGAACGCGGGCCGGCGCGGCGAAACTTACAATGTCGGTGGAAAAGCGGAAATGGAAAATATTGTCATCGTTCAGATGATTTGCGATATTCTAGTTGACATTCAACCGGCCCGGGACGGAAAGTCCAGACGCCAATTGATTACGTTTGTCAAAGACCGACCGGGGCATCATCGCCGCTATGCCATCGATTTTTCTAAAATCAACCGGGCTTTAAACTGGTCGCCCCGGGAATCATTCACCTCCGGTCTGCGCAAAACAGTGCAATGGTATTTAAATCAGAAAAAATGGGTGGAAAACATCAAGACCGGAGCCTACCAACAATGGATTGAAGAGCAGTATGGTTCATAAAACAGTTCAGGCCGTGAAAAAAATCCGGCAAAAGAATATCAATGACGAGGAATTATGTTTTTCTTAATTTCCATATTAATCGCTGTTGCCGTTGTCATCGCTCTGTTTGTTTTCCCTGAACTGCGGAATTTGGCGCTCAATCTGGTAACCCGCCTCCTGAGATGGGACGGAATACTCTTAATCATAGCCATTATCTTTATTGTTTTCTTTATGTAAGCCAAGCAAAAGCAACTGGAAAATAAGCAAATGGAGCTCCAGGCTGTCGTGAAACAGGAAGAGCTCAAACAGGAAAGGCTGGCAAATGCGCAAATCTCCAGAGAAATGACAAGAGAAACGTCGGCGGATCTGCAAAAGCAGGTGACACCAGACCAGCCGCAGCCAAAAACAACTCCTGTACCGTCAGAAAAAGAGACAGAGCCGATACAAGATCTCGTCAATTATTGGCGGCAATCCTGGGAAAGCGGGGATTTTGTCAGATACCGGACATTTTATGCCGCGGATTTCCAGTCAAAAGGAAAAAATCTCGATGCATGGGTCTCTTATAAGACCGATGTTTCCAAGAAAAGCAAAGGCATCAAGATCGGCATTGATAACCTGCAAATAACATTAAGTGACCATAAGGCCACCGCGGTATTCACACAGCATTACAGTTCATCCCTGAAGCACGATTCGGGCAAAAAAACCTTGCAGTTGAAAAAGGAAAACAACGAATGGAAAATCTACGGTGAGATGATGTAGTCATCACTTATCGGCTTTGCTCACTGTCATTTGATTTTTTCCGCCAGTCCAGCCACATAATATACAAAATCATAAACACGCTATAGACCGCTGAAGGCAAAGCGGTTTCTTTCGCAAACAGCGACAGGGCCAGGCCTCCGGCAATGCCCTGATTCTTCAGTGTCCCCTGAAGCACCAGACTGATGATGCTGCTTCTCTCCATTTTACAGATTTCGCAGCTTTTACGGATGACCGCCCCCAAAACAAAGGTCGTGCAAAACGCTGTCGCGGCGACGGGAATCAAATCCAGCGGCTTGCTGAAAATCAAATCCCGGTTCACGCCGATCATCGAATACAAAACAACGAAAAATCCCCAGTCGGTGAGCGGGCCGCGCACGGAAGCAAGACGATTCTGCCATTGAAAATACAGGATGATTCTGGATACAAAAAGCGGCAATATAATCAACATAAAGATGATGCCGGCCAGTTTGGACGGATTACTGAACGCCGTTCCGATAAAGACCCAGAGCATCAGCGGCATCACCAGCAAAGCCGCAATATACGAGGCCACGGTTCCGGAAAGTGTATAGGAGACGTTGCCGTTCAGGATGGCTGTAAAAGGGATAACGGCAACCGCCGGGGGAACGGCTGCGATCAAAACAAATCCGATCCACAAATAATGATCGTCAATCAGGAAAGCCGACAAAAGGAGAATGAAACCGCCCAGAACCAGATAGGTCATTAAAATTCCAGCCAGCGAAGGTCTGAGAATCGCCCGGGGATTGAGAAAATAGTCATTGGGAACATTGATGGTGGCCAGCGCCATGACGATCGCCAGAGCCGGCATCATCACGGTCTTAGTCCACTGCGACGGTTGAGGGAAAAGCAGACCCGCCACAATGGCCAGCAGAAAAATGAAATTGCGATTGTTCAGTAACTTTATCATAAACATGCGATGTCCTATATTCATATTCGTGATTTATGATTTTTTTACAATCAAAAAACAATGGGGCTGCATGAAATCTTCCTATGGGGTAAATTATCTGCTTGAGCTTTTAGCGCAAATTTGCCAATATAACAGGCAAAATTTTATGAATCGAAGGAGGATGTTATGTCGAAATCTGAAGAAAATTTAAAAGAAGCTTTTGCCGGTGAATCTCAGGCAAATCGCAAATATCTGGCCTTTGCCGCCAAGGCTGATCAGGAAGGTTTTGCACAGGCGGCAAAACTATTCCGGGCGGCGGCGGAAGCGGAGACTGTGCACGCCCACGCGCATTTGCGGGCCCTGAAAGGCATCAGATCCACCAAGGAAAATCTTCAGGAAGCCATCGCCGGAGAAACTCATGAGTTCAAAAGCATGTATCCGGGCATGATTGAAGCGGCCAAGGCCGAAGGAAACAAGGAAGCCGAGCGCTCCTTCAATTTCGCCAATGAGGTGGAGAAGATTCATGCCGCGCTCTATCAGAAAATGCTGGATTCGCTGGAAAGCGCCAAAGAATCGTACAACTATTATGTCTGCCCGGTCTGCGGCTACACGGTCGAGCAGGAAGCTCCGGAAACCTGCCCTGTGTGCGGCGCAAAAGGAAAAATGTTCAAAAAAGTAGATTAATTTTTCTAAAAGGATTGCCGTCACAAACGGGCCGGAACTTGCAACCATTCACCAGGCAATGAAAGGCATATTTTGGCAATTAAAGAAATATTAATCATTATCAGCGGGATTGTTTTATTTTTGATCGGAATGATCAATCTTTCTTCCGCAGTCCGGAAACTGATTGATGTCCGCATTAAACAATACATCAAGTACGCCGTGGGAAGGCCGTTTTTCGGCCTTCTCACCGGCATTTTTTCCACCATCATCTTTCAGAGTTCCTCTGCCTCAACGGCTCTGACGATCGGATTGGTCAGCGCCGGCTTAATCAGCTTCGCCAATTCTCTCGCGATCATCCTGGGCGCCGATATCGGCACGACCCTGACCGTTCAATTCGTCATCTGGCATTTCACGGATCTGTCCCCGTTGATGATTACCATCGGTGGTCTGCTGTGGCTGACCGGCCGGGCAAAATGGCAGACGATCGGTGAAATGATTTTCTACTTCGGCCTGATGTTCTTCGGTCTGAATCTGGTAAGCAGCGTTGTGGAGCCGCTCAAAAAATCTCCTGCCCTCATCCACATGCTGACCCAGACACAAAATCCCCTGATCGGTATCGGCTTGGGGATTGTCGTCACCGGCATTGTTCACGCGTCGGCCATTCCCATCAGCATGATGGTTCTTCTGGCTCAGCAGGATATGGTCTCTCTGGAAAACGCCGTCGCGGTGGTGATGGGAGCGAACATCGGAACGACGTTTACCGCGCTGCTTGCCGGAACCGTCGCTACCAGAAGCGGCTTGCGAACAGCCTTTTCCCATCTGATCTTCAAATGCGCCGGCATCGGTCTTTGTTTTCTGTTTCTGCCCTCTTTCATCTTCATGATCCAGGTGATCTCTTCGAATACCGCTCAGCAAATCGCCCTTGCCCACTTCGGGATGAATCTGATAATCGTGATCATCTTTATTTTTCTGCTGCCCCCCTTTGCCGCCATGATGCAAAAGATCCTGCCCGGCGATGATGAAATTCTGCCCGTCTGGCCGGAATACCTGGATGCCCAGGACATCTCAAATCCGCAAAAAGCGCTGGACAATGTTCATCGGGAATTGACAAGACAGACCAATCTGGCGCGGCAGATGTACTTAAAAAGCATCAAAATGCTCGCGCATTACATGGAAGCGGAAGGGAAGTCGCTCTTTTACATCGATATGGTCCTCAAAAATATCCGCAAGGAAATTGTCCAGTACCTGCGCAAAATATCCGCGCAAGACATGTCGGAACAGTTTCCCAAACAAATCTTCGCTTTCACCGGTATGGCCAATGATATTGAAAGCATCGGCATTCACGTTTCAGCAATGAACCGGCTGGCGCGTCAGAAAGCGGAAAGGAAAATCGCGTTCAGCGCTCAGGGAGAAATGGAGCTGCGGGACATCATTGAACTGGTCAGCCGGAATTTTGACGATGCCGCTTCCATGATCGAAAAACCGGATCACCAAAAAAACGCGGAGGTGGTCATCCGGGAAGAATACGTGGATGTAAAGGTCAAAGATTCACGCGATCATCATCTGGAAAGATTTCACAAACGTCTTTGCGATCCCGAAGCCGGCCCCATCTTCGTCGAAATGCTGCTCCATCTGGAGCGTATTTCCGATCTCTGCAACAACATTTCAGGATACATGTGCGATCTTCAGGACGGCTGACTCAAATCCGGATGCCACTGAAAACAATAAAAACGTTTGCTCAAAACATCAATATCTCTTATAATGGCGCCCAAAGCGCATAATTTGAGCATTCTTGCCGGGAGGTGGCCAGATGAACAAAAGAACAAGTGCCCTGAAATTTGCTCTGGAAAACGAACAGAACGAAAGAGATTTTTATCTGGCTCATGCCCGCAGGACCAAGAATCTGGCCGGCAAAAACATGTTCATCCAGATTGCCGACGAAGAAAAAGAACATTATGACATGCTCAAAAAGCTGTTTGAAAAATGGGAAGAAAAACAAATATGGCCCGCCACAGTCCCCTTGAAAGTGAAAAAGTCCGTGTCCGGCAATATTTTGAAATCCCTGTCGGAGAAAAAAGCCGCCCGAATTAAAGGCAATGAAGACGATTTGAAAGCGGTGCGCACAGCCATTGATTTTGAAGCAAGGGGCATGGCGCTTTATACCAAACTGGAAGAAGGAAGCATCGATCTCAAAGAAAAAGAGTTTTTCAAACTGCTGGCCAGTATCGAGCGGCAGCATTTTATGTCGCTGAGGGAAACGGAAGAATTTCTCACCGACCCCGCCTCCTGGTATCAAAATATGGAAAAGACCGGACTGGATGGCGGCTGAGGCAGATCATGCTTCAGGAATCATTTTTCGCTATTTGCTCCAGATTCACATTTAATTCCGTCCAGGTGTCGTAGAATTTTTCAAGTTCCGCGTTTATATCTCTCAATTCCAGCGTCACCGTCTTGATTTTCACTGCATCCTTATGCGCCTGAGGGTCGCACAGCACTGCTTCATATTCGGATTTCTTTGTTTCCAGCGCGGCGATATTTTTTTCGACCTCCGCCATTTCTTTTTTCAATGCCGACCGTTCTTTATAGGTTTTGTTTCGCTCCTGAGCCTCCAGGCGTTTTTTCTCTCTGGTCTTGAATCCCTCGCTTTTCGGCAAAACCTCCTCGGTTTTTTCCTTTTCCGATAAAGCTGCAATCTGGCCGCGTTTCTCGATAAAATAAGAATAATTGCCGTTGTAGTAGTGAATTTCCCCGTCTTTCAGTTCAAAAACTTTATTGACCAGGTGATCGAGAAAATAACGGTCGTGCGAGACAATGGCCACGGTGCCGTGATAATGAAACAGCGCGTTTTGAAAAATGTCTTTCGTCTTTAAATCCAGATGATTGGTGGGCTCATCCAGAATCAGAAAGTTGGTGTCCAGCAACATGATTTTCAAAAGCGCCAGCCGTGATTTCTCTCCGCCGGAAAGCACGGCAACCGATTTGTGAATATCGTCACCGGAAAAAAGAAACGCACCCAGCAGGTTGCGCTTCTCCTGATCGGAAGCGTGGGCCGGGACGGCATTAATCTCCTCCCAGATGGAGTTTTGGTAATTCAGATTCTGCGAACTCTCCTGAGAAAAGAAAGCCATGTTGACGCCGTCACCGTACTGGACGGAGCCGCAGGCGGGCGGTTCGGTTAGACTGAGCAGGCGGGATAAGGTGGATTTCCCGGAACCGTTGACGCCGACAAAAGCGACCTTGTCGCCCCGAAACAAGGTGAAGTTCAGATCATTGAAAACCGTGAGGTCGCCGTAGCGATGTCCAAGGTCCGTTGCTTTGACCACTTCCTTCACGCTTTTTTTGCCCTCGGGAAATTTCATGGCGACACTTTTCGTTTTTCCTTCGAGCTGGATTTCGGAAAATTTCTCCAGCATTTTTACACGGCTCTGCACCTGCGCCGCTTTGGTGGCCTTGTAGCGGAAGCGTTCCACAAACTCTTCAATCTTTTTGATTTGCGCCTTCTGCAATTCCATTTCTTTTCTCAAAGCGGCCTGCCGCTTTTCTTTTTCAGCCAGATAATAGGAGTAGTTGCCTTTATAAAGATGAATATCGCATGACGACAGCTCGGCAATTTGCATGGCTATCTTATCAAGGAAGAAATGGTCGTGGGAAATAACGATGATGGTTCCCGGATAGTCCTTGAGATACGATTCCAGCCATTCCATACTTTCCGTGTCGAGATGATTGGTGGGCTCGTCCAGCAGCATGATATCCGGTTTGGCCAGCAGGATGGAGGTCAGCAGGATGCGCATTTTCCAGCCTCCGGAAAACAAATCGCAGTGTTGATGAAAATCATCTTCTTTGAAGCCAAAACCCTTCAGCACCTGTTTGGCGCGGGCTTCAAACGCATAGCCGTCCATCGCGTTGAACTGCGCCGTCGCGTCGGAATATTTTTGCGCCAGTTCGCTGTATTCAGCCGTATTGTGTTTAATGCCGGACAATTTTTGCTCCAGTTCCCGGATAGAAACTTCTATGGCGGCAATGCCGCTCTTTTGCTTGAGATAATCAATCAGCGGCATCGGCTCTAGCTCCACCAGATCCTGCGGCAGATAACCGAACCCTTTCTGCTTCCTGCCAGGAATCTCGATGACACCGGCATCCAGATGCACCTGTTCCATGATCGCCCGAAAAAGCGTTGTTTTACCCGTGCCGTTTTCACCGACCAGACCGATGCGGCTTTTCGGGTGGATCGTCCAGTTAATATTTTCGAATATTTTCTTATCCAGAAAGCTCAGGCTGACGTTGCGGAAATAAATCAAAACACTCTCTCCATTAATTTACGCTGACATGAAAGATTGATCTTCCTGTCATGAATAACGGTTTACATACCGCATTGCCCTGTTGACATACAAGATTATTTTTCATATATTTGAGTCACAAACAAACGATAACCATACGGTCTTACACTTTTCCAATATCGGGGGCAGGATATGGCACGAACGCAAAACACCGATCGACGGGAATTTTTAAAGAAAGGCCTTTCACTTGGCTTGACGGCCGGAGGCGCGATCATTCTCGGCAAAACAGATTTCCTGTTCGCTAAAGAATCTCCACAAAACATTCCCGATCTCGTCGCGGTTAAAAACGGCGAACCCGATGCCATGTTTAAAAAAGCCATGGCGATGATGGGCGGGATGGGCCGGTTTGTCAGGAAAGGCCAGACCGTGGTTGTCAAACCCAACATCGGTTTTCCGAGAAAACCGGAAATCGGCGCCACGACCAACCCTCTTCTGGTTAAAACCGTCATCGAGAGCTGCTACCAGGCGGGCGCCAAAAGAGTTTACGTCTTCGACAATGTGGTGACGCCGACATCCGGCAACGCGCGAAATTGCTATCAACTGAGCGGCATAGAAGACGCGGCGCGAACCGCCGGCGGGATCATCATTCCTGTGGATGATTTCAGTTATCGGGAAGTCGCCATTCCCGGAGCGAAGATCCTGAAGACGGCGGAGGTTCATCGTCTGATTCTTGATTCTGATGTCCTCATTAATGTGCCTGTATTGAAACATCACAGCTCCACTCACCTGTCCATCGCGATGAAAAATCTGATGGGCATTGTTAAAAACCGCATGAAATATCACCTGACCGGTCTGGATCAGTGCATTGCCGATTTCTGTCTCTATAAAAAGCCGGACTTGAATATCGTGGACGCCTACCGCGTGCTGATGAGCGACGGTCCGGACGGCCCGCGCGACGTTCGGGAGGCTCATGTCACATTGAAAAAGACCCTGCTGATGTCAAAGGACATCGTTGCCGTGGACGCGGCGGCGGCAAGAATTTTCGGCAAGAATCCTGAAGACATCGGCTATATCAGGATCGGCCATCAGCAAAAAACAGGCAATATGAATTTAAATAAACTGAAAATTGTTACCTATACCCTGTAAAGGCACATCCCGTTGAAGCCGGTTAAAATCCGCATTGCAGTTTCTCTTTTCATCTTCACGCTATTTTTGTTCTTATTTTGCGGCGGCGAAAAAATATCCGCTTTTCTGTCTCCGGCATTGCTGCCCTTCCAGTTTGTCCCCGCTTTCATCAGAGTGCTTTCCAACCCGACGGCGGTTTTTGTTGTCGGATTGAGCGCGCTGATCCTGCTCACGCTGATTTTCGGACGGGTTTACTGCTCCTTTCTCTGCCCTCTGGGAACACTCCAGGACATTTTTATCGCGCTGTCGAGAATGATGGGCTTTCGCAAAAAACATTCTTTTCAGAAACCGCGCAGCCTGCTGCGCTATTCTTTACTGGGCATTACCGTTATTACTGTAGCATTAGGTTCAATGTCATTATTGAATCTCTTTGATCCCTATTCGATGACGGGCAGGATGATCACCCAGTTTGTCCATCCCCCGCTTTTCTTCATTTACAATTCCATCATCCATTTATTGAAACATTTTGATATTTACCTGTTTGCCAGGGATACCGCACCTCTGGTTTTATCCACCCTGGCTGTCACGATCGCCTTCTTTATTCTGATTTTGACAATGTCCTTGAAATATGGCCGCCTTTACTGCAATACGCTGTGTCCCGTCGGCGACTTGCTCGGACTGATTTCTCATATCTCACTTTATAAATGGACGATTGACAAAACCGGATGCAGCGCGTGTCTTCGCTGCGAGGAAGTCTGTAAAGCGGGCTGTATGGATACGCAAAACGTTGTGATAGATCAGAGCAGATGTGTCGGCTGCTTTAATTGTCTGAACGCCTGTCCGCAATCTCTCATTAGATTCAGTTGCTCTGCCGGGCAAAACGCAGCCGCTTCGTGGTCGCCGGCGCGCCGGAGTGTTCTGATCGGTTCCCTGGCCGCAGCGGGTTCCTTCCTGCTCGCTTTTAACTCCGGCATTCGCCATCTGCTGCACCCGGCACATACGACAATCGCCCCTCCCATTACGCCGCCCGGCTCGGTGAGTCTGGAACATTTCACGCAATCCTGCACCGCCTGCCATCTCTGTGTCAGCACCTGTCCAACCCGTGTCATCACACCTTCATTATCAAGCTATGGCATCAGCGGGTTTTTGCAACCGAAGATGAATTATCCGAACAGTCTTTGCGAATACGAATGCAATGTCTGCGGCCGGGTATGTCCGACCGGCGCCATCCTGCCGCTTTCACCGGAAGAAAAACAAGTCACTCAAATCGGCGAGGTGGATCTCCTGAAAGACAAATGCGTGGTTTATGTAAAAAACGAGAACTGCGGCGCGTGCGTGGAAGTCTGTCCGACACACACCATCACCTTTATCGATAAAGGCAATATCCTCTATCCGGAAGTCGATAACCGCTACTGCATCGGTTGCGGCGCCTGCTCCCACGCCTGCCCCACCAATCCGAAATCCATCATCGTCCGGTCAAACCGTGTGCACAAGAAAGTCATGAAATACGCTGCAGACAAGCCTTTGATCCAGCCCGCAAATGCGGCACCGGATAAGTTTCCTTTTTAGCTAGAAACTTCGGCAATTATTCAAATGACTTACTGGGAAAGAAAAGCCCCTCCGGAAGGAGGGGCTTTTAAATTCTCAAACCATGGATTAAGTATCAACCATTACTGAAGACGTCTGTATGGCAAAACG
>ERZ1645187.4364-NODE-4364-length-11445-cov-6.201317_pt1 | contig 11445 bp, 10 predicted proteins | sample MGYA00575352_ERZ1645187 | MGnify/ENA primary metagenome ERZ1645187 (study PRJEB40837, sample SAMN11349314) | freshwater sediment metagenome | isolation source: river sediment | host: Sediment | place: India: Wazaribad , New Delhi | collected 2017-02-21 ... | reverse complement strand
GCTCTCGGCCTCGTCCCAGACCACGCGCTGCGGCCCATCGATCACCTCGGCGGATCCCTCCTCGCCGCGATGCGCCGGCAGGCAATGCATGAAGACGGCCTGCGGATGCGCCACGCGCATCATCTCGGCATCGACCTGCCAGTCGGCGAAGGCCTTCATGCGCTTCTCGTTTTCAGCCTCGAAGCCCATCGAGGTCCACACGTCGGTGGTGACGAGGTCGGCGCCGCGCGTTGCCTCCAATGGATCAGCGAACTGCTCGAAATGGTCGGTGCCGTACAGCCCGGCACGCTCGGGCTCAACCTCGTAGCCGGGCGGCGTCGAGACATGGACGTTGAAGTCGAGCAGTTCGGCGGCCTGCAGCCAGGTATTGCACATGTTGTTGGAATCACCGATCCACGCCACCGTCTTGCCCTGGATCGGGCCGCGCTGCTCGATGTAGGTGAAGATATCCGCCATGATCTGGCAGGGATGGTATTCGTTGGTCAGGCCGTTGATCACCGGCACGCGCGAGTGGGCTGCGAAGCGCTCGACGATGCTTTGTTCGAAGGTGCGGATCATCACGGCATCGCTCATGCGCGAGATGACTTCCGCTGCATCCTCGACCGGTTCGCCGCGACCGAGCTGCGAATCGCGCGTGTTGAGATAGATCGCCGCGCCACCGAGCTGGTGCATGCCGGCTTCGAAGGACAGGCGTGTGCGCGTGCTGGCTTTCTCAAAGATCATTACCAGCGTGCGATCTTCCAGTGGCCAGTATTTCTGGTAGGCCTTGAACTGTTGCTTGATGATGCGCGTGCGCTCGAACAGGTAGTCGAACTCGGCCCGGCTGAAATCCTTGAACTGCAGAAAATGGCGTGCAGCCTTCATGCTGTCCTCCTCAAGCGGCCAGGAAGCGCCGCACCACCGTCACGACAGCATCGACCAGTTCATCAGCCTCGGCATCCGACATCACCAGCGAAGGCAGCAGGCGGATGACCTTCTCGGCAGTCACGTTGATCAGGATGCCTGCCTCGAGGCCGGCAGCCACCAGCGCGCCACAGGACCGGTCGAGTTCGATGCCGATCATCAGACCGCTGCCACGGATATCCACGATACCCACCTGGCCGGACAACTGCTCGGCGAAGCGTGTACGAATGCGATCGCCCAGAACGGTTGCGCGGGTCAGCAGGTTGTCTTCTTCGAGCACCGACAGCGTCGTCAGCGCAGCCACGCAGGCGAGCGGGTTGCCGCCAAAGGTCGAGCCATGGTTGCCCGGCTTGAACACGCCGGCCGCAACACCCGCCGTCAGGCAGGCACCGACGGGCACGCCGGAACCGAGGCCCTTGGCGAGGGTCATCACATCAGGCTTGATGCCGGCATGCTGGTGTGCGAACCACGTGCCGGTACGGCCGATGCCGCACTGCACCTCGTCGACCATGAACAGCCAGCCCTTGGCATCACAGATGCTGCGCAAACCGCGCATGAATTCATCGTGACAGATGTTGATGCCGCCCTCGCCCTGCACCGGCTCGAACAGCACGGCGACGACGTTGGCATTGTTGGCCGCGACCTGCTCGACCGCCGCCAGGTCATCGAATGGGACGCGCACGAAGCCCGGCACGAGCGGCTCGAAACCGGCCTGCACCTTTCTGTTGCCCGTAGCCGACAAGGTTGCCAGTGTACGACCGTGGAAGGCCTGCTCCATGACGATGATGGCCGGCTGATCGATGCCTTTCTGGTGGCCGTACAGGCGCGCCAGCTTGATCGCCGCCTCGTTCGCCTCACAGCCAGAGTTGCAGAAGAACACCTCGTCCATGCCCGACAGCGTTGCCAGACGATCGGCCAATGCCTCCTGCTCGCGGACCTGGTAAAGGTTCGAGGTATGGATGAGGCGATGCAGTTGACGCTCGAGCGCTGCCGTCAGGCGCGGATGGTTGTGACCCAGGGTATTTACGGCGATACCGGCCAGGCCGTCGAGATAGCGCCGGCCACTCGCGTCGAAGAGATGGCAGCCTTCGCCATGGGTGAATGCCACGGCCTGCCGGGCATAGTTGTTCATCAGGTGCGACATGATCCGCTCCGCGGTTTCAAACAATGAGTCGGCATCCGGAAAGCACGACGGCGGCCTAGATTGCCTCGGCCGCCGTCGTGGATTGATGCGGGAAAAAGATCATAAGTGAAAATCCGCAGGCTGTATAGATTTCGTTTCGATCCAGCCATAAAGAAAACGGCGCGGGTACCTTGCAGTACCCGCGCCCGTTTCGGCGAATCCAGCGAGACCTGCCAGCAGAGGCTTACAGCGCCTTGATCGCGGCGGAGAGGCGGCTCTTGTGACGCGCGGCCGCGTTCTTGTGGATGATCTTCTTGTCGGCGATCGAATCGATCACGCTCTGGGATTCCTTGAAGACCGCCTGGGCGGCAGCCTTGTCGCCGGCGACAACGGCCTTGCGCACCTTCTTGATCGCAGTGCGTAGTTCGGAACGCAGGCTCATGTTGTGGGCGCGACGCTTGGTGGCTTGATGGGCGCGCTTGCGGGCTTGAACGGTATTGGCCATGTGACGAAGTTCTGTTGGTAATCGGAAAGCGGGCAATTATAAATAGAGTTGCACTCCAATGCAAGGCGCTTTTCGCGGATCGGAAGCGCGTCCCTGCGGCTAACATGCGGGCATGAATCTGCTCCGCACCCTGGCAACCGTAAGCAGTCTGACGCTGCTGTCGCGCATTCTCGGTTTCGTCCGCGACTTCGTCATCGCCCGCGCCTTCGGTGCCGGCATGCTGACCGACGCCTTCTTCGTCGCCTTCCGTCTGCCCAACCTGCTGCGGCGCATGTTCGCCGAGGGCGCGTTCTCGCAGGCTTTCGTACCGCTGCTGGCAGAATACCGCAACCAGCGTGGCGAGATCGAGACCAAGGCGCTGGTCGACCGCGTCGCCACGCTGCTCTTTATCGTCGTGCTGGGCATCGCCCCGCTCGGTGTCATCGGCGCCCCGATCCTGATCTATATTTCCGCTCCCGGTTTCGCCCCGGATGCCGAAAAGTTCGCTCTGACGGTCGACCTGACCCGCATTACCTTCCCGTACATCCTGTTCATGGCGCTGGTCGCGCTGGCAGCCGGCATCCTCAACACCTGGAGCCGTTTCGCACTGCCCGCTGTCACGCCAACGCTGCTCAATCTCTCGTTCATCGGCATGGCACTGTTCGCCGCGCCGTATTTCGACCCACCGGTGCTGGCGCTGGCGTGGGCGGTATTTCTGGGTGGGCTGCTGCAACTGGCGATCCAGTTGCCCGCCCTCAAGAAACTCGGGATGCTGCCGCGCTTCGATTTCGCGCCCGGCGATCCGGGGGTACGCCGCGTGATGAAGTTGATGGCGCCCGCGGTACTGGGCGTCTCGGTCGCCCAGATCTCACTGTTGATCAACACGATTTTCGCCTCCTTCCTGACCTCCGGCAGCGTCTCCTGGCTCTATTACGCAGACCGCCTGATGGAGTTCCCTGCCGGCCTGCTGGGTGCTGCGCTGGGCACGATTCTGCTACCGAGCCTGTCGAAGGCACATAGCTGCAGCCGACCGGACGAGTTTTCCGCCCTGCTCGACTGGGGACTGCGGCTCACCTTTCTGCTGACCCTGCCGGCAGCCGTCGGCCTCGCCATGCTGGGGGTGCCACTGCTGTCTACACTGTTCCAGCATGGCGCCTTCACCGCAGACGATGTGCTGCAGACCCGCCAGGCACTGGTTGCCTACAGTGCCGGCCTGATCGGCCTCATACTGGTCAAGGTTCTCGCGCCGGGCTTTTATGCCCAGCAGAACATCAGGACACCGGTCAAGATTGCCCTGCTCACGCTGCTGGCAACGCAGGCCATGAACCTCGCTTTCATCCTACCCTTCAAGCATGCGGGGCTGGCGCTATCCATCGGACTCGCTTCCTGCCTCAACGCCGCACTGCTTTTTCGCGGTTTGCGTCAGCGTGCCGTGTATGTCCCTCGAGCAGGCTGGACCAGTTTTGGCTGGAAGATCGGGTTGGCTTTGCTCGTGCTGACAGCCACACTCTGGTTCGGCATGGGCAGGGAAGTCGACTGGCTGGTCGCGCCAACCTGGACCCGCGTGGTTCATCTGGCGGGGCTGGTGAGCGCCGGTGCGGCGGCGTATTTCGCAACCCTCTGGCTGCTTGGTTTCCGCTTGCGGGATTTTCGCCGGCAAGGCACGGCGTAGCTGCCGTCCCGCCAGCACCGACTTTTCAATCTGCCAAAGTAAAAGGGCAGTCCCGGTAACGGGACTGCCCTCAAGACCGCAGCTGTGTTGCTTAGGCGATCAGCGGAACGATCAGCAGCGCAACGATGTTGATGATCTTGATCAGGGGGTTGACCGCCGGGCCCGCCGTATCCTTGTAGGGGTCGCCCACCGTGTCGCCGGTCACCGCCGCCTTGTGCGCTTCAGAGCCCTTGCCACCATAGTTGCCCTCTTCGATGTACTTCTTGGCGTTGTCCCATGCGCCACCGCCAGTGGTCATGGAGATCGCGACGAACAGGCCGGTCACGATCGTGCCGAGCAGCACGCCACCGAGCGCACGCACGCCGGCACCGACGCCACCGACCGCAGGCATCAGGAAGTTCATGCCGACAGCGACAACCACCGGAACCAGGACAGGCAGCAGCGAGGGGATCATCATTTCCTTGATCGCGGCCTTGGTCAGCATGTCGACACAGGTGCCGTATTCCGGCTTGGCCTTGCCTTCCATGATGCCCTTGATCTCCTTGAACTGGCGACGCACTTCGATCACCACTGAGCCTGCAGCGCGGCCAACCGCTTCCATGCCCATGGCAGCGAAGAGGTAGGGCACCATGCCGCCGACAAACAGACCGATGATGACTGCCGGGTCGGACAGGTCGAACAGGTAGTGGACGCCGGACTTGAAGGCTTCGAGGGCGTGGGTAAAGTCAGCGAACAGCACCAGCGCGGCCAAGCCGGCGGAACCGATCGCGTAACCCTTGGTCACGGCCTTGGTCGTATTGCCGACGGCGTCGAGCGGGTCGGTCACGCCACGCACGGAGTCGGGCAATTCGGCCATTTCGGCAATACCACCAGCGTTGTCGGTGATCGGACCGTAGGCGTCGAGGGCGACGATGATGCCGGCCATCGAGAGCATCGAAGTGGCGGCGATCGCGATGCCATACAGGCCACCGAGGTAGTAAGCCGACCAGATCGCGGCACAGACGGACAGCACCGGCCAGGCAGTGGCCTTCATCGACACGCCGATACCGGCGATGACGTTGGTGCCATGACCCGTGGTCGAGGCTTGGGCAATGTGACGTACCGGCGCGTATTCGGTCGCCGTGTAGTACTCGGTGATCACCACCATCAGGCCGGTCAGCACGAGGCCGATGACGGCCGCACCGTACAGGCGCATTTGCGAACCACCGCTGATGCCCATGATCTGGTCGAGCAGATGGTCATCGACGACCCAGCCAGTCAGCGGGTAGAAGGCGATCAGCGCAAGAATGCCAGCAACGATCAGGCCCTTGTACAGCGCGGTCATGATCTTCTGGCCAGGCGAGGCTTTGACGAAGAAGGCGCCGATGATCGAGGCGATGATCGAGAAGCCGCCGAGGACGAGCGGATACAGAACCGCGGATTCGGCGCCGGACACATTGGCCTTGAACAGCAGCGCGCCGAGGAGCATGGTCGCAACGGTCGTCACGGCGTAGGTCTCGAACAGGTCGGCGGCCATACCGGCGCAGTCACCAACGTTGTCACCGACGTTGTCGGCGATCACCGCGGGGTTGCGGGGGTCATCTTCCGGAATTCCTGCTTCGACCTTGCCGACGAGGTCGGCACCGACGTCCGCACCCTTGGTGAAGATGCCACCACCAAGACGCGCAAAGATCGAGATCAGCGAGGAACCGAAGCCCAGGCCAACCAGCGGATGGAGGATGTGATCGAGGCTGTGATCGCCCTGGGTCGCCTTGAGATAGGCGTAGAAGCCGGCAACACCCAGCAGACCCAAGCCAACCACCAGCATGCCGGTGATCGCGCCACCCTTGAAGGCGACGTTGAGTGCATCATTCAGACCCTTGCTCGCCGCTTCGGCTGTACGCACGTTGGCGCGTACCGAAACGTTCATGCCGATGAAGCCAGCCGCACCAGAAAGCACGGCGCCGAGCACGAAACCCACGGCTGTTGCCATGCCAAGGGAAATGGCAATCACCACGGTAAGCACGATGCCAACCATGGAAATCGTCGTGTACTGACGCTTGAGATAGGCTTGCGCACCCTCCTGCACTGCTGCGGAAATTTCACGCATGCGATCGTTGCCGGTCGGCTGCGCAAGAATCCATTGTGCCGAAATCCAGCCATACACAATCGCTCCGATTGCGCAGACCAGTGCAAATATCAGACCTGAAGACATACACCCCCCTTATTGAAGGAAAAAATACCCAACCCCTTTGGAAGCCTCGCCCGCTACCGGCCGCGGCCGCGGCTTCCCCTGCTTGCTACGACTTAAAGCTTGAACTCCGGCAACTTCTTCGCGACCGCGACATTCTTGAGTGTCACGTACTTCGGCAACCCGTCGGCACCATAAGGCGGGTAGTCCTCGCCCTTCATCAACGGCGCGAGGTATTCGCGGCACTTGTCGGTGATGCCAAAACCATCGCTGGTGATGAAGTTCTTCGGCATCATCTTCTCGACGTTGGCAACCTTCGCCAGCGGGGCCATGCCTACCTTCCACTTGTAGGGCTTGCTGGAAACGCGCTCGACCGTCGGCATCACCGAGTTGTGGCCCTTCAGCGCAAACTCGACTGCCGCCTTGCCCATCGCGTAGGCCTGATCCACGTCGCTCTTGGAAGCGATGTGGCGTGCGGCACGCTGCAGGTAGTCGGCGACACCCCAGTGGAACTTGTAGCCCAGCGCATCCTTGATCATGTTGGCGACGACCGGCGCGGCACCACCCAGTTGGGCATGGCCGAAGGCATCGCGCGTGCCCTGCTCGGCGAGGAACTTGCCGTCCGGGTAATGGCAGCCTTCGGAAACGACCACGGTGCAGTAGCCGAACTTCTTGACCAGACTGCCCACCTTGGCGAGGAACTTTTTCTGGTCGAAGAGCACTTCGGGGAACAGCACAACGATCGGCAACTCGGTACCCTTGGACGAAGCCATCGCACCCGCAGCAGCAATCCAGCCTGCATGGCGCCCCATCACTTCGAGCACGAACACCTTGGTCGAAGTCGCGCACATCGAACGCACGTCGTAGGTGGCTTCGAGGGTCGAGACGGCGATGTACTTGGCGACGGAACCGAAGCCCGGACAGTTGTCGGTGATCGGCAGGTCGTTATCGACGGTCTTCGGCACATGGATCGCCTGCACCGGGTAGCCAAGCTTCTCGGACAACTGCGATACCTTGTAGCAGGTATCGGCGGAATCGCCGCCGCCGTTGTAGAAGAAGTAACCGATGTTGTGCGCCTTGAACACCTCGATGAGGCGCTCGTACTCACGCTTGTTGGTCTCGAGGCTCTTGAGCTTGAAGCGGCAGGAACCGAAACCGCCGGACGGCGTATGACGCAGCGCGGCGATGGCGGAAGCGGATTCCTTGGTCGTATCGATCAGATTCTCGGTCAGCGCGCCGATGATGCCGTTGCGGCCGGCGTAGACCTTGCCGATCTTGTCCTTGTGCTTGCGCGCGGTTTCGATCACGCCGCAAGCGGAGGCGTTGATCACGGCGGTGACGCCGCCCGATTGCGCGTAGAACGCGTTCATTTTCTTGGTTGCCATGTGTCTTTGTCCCCCGTCGCTTATTTCAATGCAGCGAAGGCGGCATCGCGCACGGCTTCGACCTTGCCAAGGCCGTTGATCTTCCGATATTGCGGCGCGCCGGCAGCTCCGCTGTCGGCCCACTTGCCGTAATAGCTGACGAGCGCTTCGGTCTGCTGGTGATACACCTCGAGGCGCTTGAGCACGGTCTCTTCGCGATCGTCGTCACGCTGGATCAGCGGTTCGCCGGTCACGTCGTCCTTGCCTTCGACCTTCGGCGGGTTGAATTTCACATGGTACGTACGGCCCGAGGCGACATGGACACGGCGACCGCTCATGCGGGCGACGATCTCGCTGTCGGGCACGTCGATCTCGAGCACGAAGTCGATCGGCACGCCGGCTTCCTTCATCGCTTCGGCTTGCGGGATGGTGCGCGGGAATCCGTCGAACATGTAGCCGGCCTTGCAGTCGGCTTCCTTGAGGCGATCCTTGACGAGCCCAATGATGATGTCATCACGGACGAGGCCGCCCGCATCCATGATCTTCTTGGCTTCCAGGCCCAGCGGCGTGCCCGCCTTGACCGCGGCACGCAACATGTCGCCAGTCGAAATCTGCGGAATGCCGAACTTTTCCTTGATGAAATTGGCCTGAGTGCCCTTGCCGGCACCCGGGGGGCCCAAAAGAATCAAACGCATCGTCTATCTCCTCGTCTCGGTTAGTTGTATTTCAAATTTCGCGAATATTCGCATCAAAGGACTGGTGCTTGGCTAGATTTTATCTATCCCAAGATAGCCCTCGTGATTAGTGCGGCGCAGCAAAGCGCTTGCGAACGCGCTCCAGATCAGCAGGGGTATCAACACCTGCCTCCGGAGCATAAGCGCAATCGATGACATGGATATGAAAGCCGTGCCACAGGGCGCGCAATTGCTCCAGCGCTTCCCACTGCTCGACCGGCGCGGGAGCAAGGCTGCTGTAGCGATGCAAAAAACTGACGCGATATGCATACAGGCCGATGTGGCGGCGTGCGGCCAACTCGGCTGGCAGAATCTCGCGCTGGGTTGCCAGGCCATCGCGGTGCCAGGGAATCGGGGCGCGCGAAAAATAAAGCGCTCGCCCGTTCGCCGCGGTCACGACCTTGACGACATTCGGATCGAGGAAATCGGCGATGCCATGAATGCGATGGGCGGCGGTGGCGATGGCAGCCTCGCGATCGGCATCCAGCGCCTGCGCCACTGCGGCGATCAGGGCCGGATCGATGAGCGGTTCATCGCCCTGCACATTGACGACGATGTCATCTTCATGCCAGCCGCGCTGCGCGGCCACTTCGGCGATGCGGTCGGTGCCGCTCGCATGATCGCTGCGCGTCATCACGGCGACGTGGCCGTGCGCTTCAACAGCTTCCCTGACGCGCAGGTCGTCGGTCGCGACGATGATCTCAGTCGCACCGCTTTGCCGGGCCGCTTCGACGACCCGCACCACCATGGGCTTCCCTGCAATGTCGGCGAGCGGCTTGCCGGGCAGCCGCGTGGATGCGTAACGCGCCGGGATAACGACGCGGAAAGGCATCAGCTCTCTTCTGGGCCGAATTGGCGCGCTTCGTCCTCGAGCATGATCGGGATGTCGTCCCTGATCGGGAAAGCCAGGCGGCAGGCCTTGCACGCGAGTTCAGCGACATCCTTGCGGTAGTCGAGCGGGCCCTTGCACAACGGGCAGACGAGGATTTCAAGCAGGCGCGGATCCATCGGTTTTCTTCTCCAGAATGTCCAGAACGTGACGGGCCAGATCGGGTTCGACGACGGCATCGACCGGCAAAACCCAGATCGGCAGCGTCGAAAGGCCGGCGCATTTTAACGCGTCCTTTTCGGTCATCAGAATCGCATCGCCGTGAAAATCGAGATCTCCGGCGCCATAGCGATGATGATCGGGAAAGGCATGCGGAGAGCACTTCAGGCCAAGCCCCGCCAAATGATCGAAAAAACGCTGCGGTGCGCCGATGCCCGCCACCGCGTGCAATGCGAGCCCCACCAGATCACCTGCCGCACACGTGCTGCGCGGATCACCGAGGCAATAAAACTGCTGGCCTGCCAGTCGCATCGCGAAGGCTGGCACCCCCTCCACCGGTGCATTCACCGTTTCGTTGAGCACGAGTGCATCAACGCTTGCCAGGCGGCTTGCCGGTTCGCGCAGTGGCCCGGCCGGCTGTGGCCAGCCGTTCATCAGTCCGCGCCGATCGATGACGGCGATCTCGACATCGCGATGCAACCGATAGTGCTGCAGACCGTCATCACAGAGGATCAGGTCGCATTCCGGATGCGCCGCCAGCATGGCGCGTGCTGCTGCCGCACGATCGGCACCGACATAGACGGGGCAACCGGAGCGACGCGCCAGCAGTAGTGGTTCATCGCCGCAGTCCTGTGCCGTCGCGCCAGCGCCGACTTTTCCAATCTCGTTGCCATCACGCCCATAGCCGCGACTGACGATGCCGGGCTTGCGCCCCGCCGCGACAAGGCGCTGCGCCAGCCAGAGAGTCAACGGCGTTTTGCCCGCCCCGCCGGCGATGATGTTGCCGACCACGATGACCGGTACCGGGAGGTGCTCCAACCTGAACAGACCGAAACGATAGGCCCATCGCCGCAGGGCCACCACAAGGAAAAACAGCCCGCCGAGCGGCAGCAGCAGCCAGGCCAGCGGGCCGCGCCCTTGCCAGACACTGGCCAAAAGAGCCAGGCCCTTACTGCTGCTTCTGCTGGGTGGCAAAGGAGATATGCGTCAGGCCGGCGTTGCGCGCCGCCTGCATGACATCGATGACGTTCTGGTGCGCCGCCTTCGCGTCGGCATTGATCACGACCACGGGTTCGCCACCGGCCGCTGCATTGCGCAGTGACTGGGCGAGCGCTTCGACACCGCCGGACACGGGCGCCTTGTTGACCATCACGCCACCGCTGGCCATGACGACGACGTCAATCTCGCTCGGCTTGTCCTGCTGCGCCTGCGCATCGGCCGTCGGCAGGTTGATCTCGAGGCCGGCGAACTTGGAATAGGTCGTCGTGATCATGAGGAAGATCAGGATCACCAGTAGCACGTCGATCATCGGGATCAGGTTGATCTCCGGTTCCTCGCGTGCGCGGCCGCGCTGGAAATTCACTTGCGCTCCCCGTGCATCTGCTCGACGAGCTTGAGCGCCTGCTGCTCCATCTCGATCACGCAACTATCGACGAAGGCGCGGAAATGCCGGTAGAAAATCATCGCCGGAATCGCGATGATCAGACCGAAACCGGTGTTGTAGAGCGCCACGGAGATGCCGTGGGCGAGTTGCTGCGGGTTGTTGCCCGCACCGGTCGCCGAACCGAAGATTTCGATCATGCCGACGATCGTGCCGAAAAGCCCCATCAGCGGGCTGATCGAGGCGATGGTGCCGAGGCTCGTGAGGAAACGCTCCAGTTCATGCGCGACACCGCGGCCGGCCTCCTCGATCGATTCCCGGATCACTTCCCGCGAGTTCTTGTCATTGCGCAAGCCGGCAGCGAAAACCCTGCCCAGGGGCGAATGGGCTTCCAGCCGTTTCAGCAGGTCATCGGTCACCCCGCCACGACGGTATTCGGCAATCGTACTTTGCAAGAGTCCCGCCGGTACGATCCTGGCGCGCCGGAGCGTCGCGGCACGTTCGATGATCAACGCCACGGCAATCACCGATGCTGCTAAAAGAAACCAGATCGGCCAACCGGCCGC
>ERZ1645187.4363-NODE-4363-length-11445-cov-61.090694_pt1 | contig 11445 bp, 13 predicted proteins | sample MGYA00575352_ERZ1645187 | MGnify/ENA primary metagenome ERZ1645187 (study PRJEB40837, sample SAMN11349314) | freshwater sediment metagenome | isolation source: river sediment | host: Sediment | place: India: Wazaribad , New Delhi | collected 2017-02-21 ... | reverse complement strand
CCGGAACGCGGGTGACGACGAACTTCACCCAATGGCCGCCCTCGGGATCGACAACGAGCACCTGACCGTCGAGGTCGAGAAGCGTGTCGAGGCTCGGGTCACGATCCTCGCTCATGACTTACTGTTATCATCGGAAGATAACGATTGCAAGCCCTGATTGTCAGGATCGTCGATTGGGCCGAACAGCCGGTCGAGCACGTCGCCGAAATACCGCTCGAAGATTTGCAGTTCTTCCTCGGTGATCGGCACCTTCTCGGGCCAGTCGTCGAAGACAGGCAACGACACCACATCGACGATGCGAAGCGGCGACCTGCGGCGCTCCCGGCCGTCCGGCGTAGGTTCGTCGGCATAGTCGAAAAGATCGTCGGGAAGTGTCTCGGGGACCGGCTGTCGCGGTCGCCCTTTGCGGGCGCGACGGCGCTCTGCACACATGGAATCCTCCTTGGTTCTGGTGGATTCCGGGGCGCTGTAGGCCCCGGAATTGGGCGAACCATGGAGGGCAGTCGGCGGGCTGTAGCGTGCCGCATTTGCGTCTATGCGCTGGCGGCACCCCTGCCGGGATGGGACTCAGTTGGCGGCTCGCCGTGCCTTGGCGAAGCCGCGATCCGTGGCGATGAACCGCTCCAGCATGGGCACGATCAGCCTGACGGGATCGGCGACGGGCTGGCCGCTCTCGCGGGCCAGCACCTCGGCATAGGCGGTCAGATCGCGGTGAAGCGGCGCGGGTAGCTCCACCGTCACCTTCACGGGCTTGTCGTCGGGAAGCGGGCCGAGTTTCAGCTTGGTCATGGTCAACCTCCTGCCGGCTCAAATACAAGGTCGCGGGTGACGATGATCCTGACCGGGAAGCCGGGCCGGATGGTGAGAGTCGGCGCAACCTGCAACTGGCGCTGCACGATCTGCTGGCCCGCCTGATTGACGGTATCCTGCGCCCCGTCGCGGATAGCTCGAACAAGCCGGTCCTCGTCGCTGGTCGCCAGCTCCGTGCCGACTGCGAGCAGCGTGGACAGCCCTGCGGCCTTCATCAGATCCCACCAATGGTAATCAACCCCGTCTTCCAGCCCGGCATAGCCGCTGGCGTCCGCGCCCGGCAGGCGCTCAAGGACGATGGAACGGCCACCGGGCAGGATCAGGCGATTCCACACCAAGAGCACCCTGCGCTGGCCGAAGGTCACGCCGTCATCGTATTGACCGATGATGCGCGTCCCTTGCGGGATCAGGAGCAGGCTGCCGGTCGGGCTGTCATAGACGTTCTCGGTCACTTGCGCCGTGATCTGGCCCGGCAGGTCCGAGCGGATGCCGGTGATGAGCGCGGCGGGGATCACGGCCCCGGCCTGAAGGATGTAGGGCGATGCCGGCGGCGCGACGCGATCCGGCGCGATGGTCTGCCGGTCCACGGGTCCGTTGAGGAAAGCCGCGTGCCGGTCTTGCGTCGCGGGCTGTCCGCCGAGGCCGAGTCCTGCAAGGCCGGGCATGGACGTTCCTGCCGGCGCTCCCGTGCGTGGGCCGGACTGGAAAAACACGTTGCTCAAGCGCGCGGCTTCTTCCTCGGCGCGGCGGCGTTCTTCTTCGGGATCGACGGCGGGCGTCGTCATGACGGGCGGCGCGACCGGCTGTCCCCTGTTCTGCGCGTCGAGGATCGGACGGCCGAGGTCGCCGGGCAGCGCCGGGCCGAGCACCGGCCCCGTATAGTCGCGCGGCAAGCCGGACAGGCCGTCCGCCGTTGGGCGGTTCTCGGTCGAATAGAGTTCTTCGCCTCCCGGCCCTGCATCGCGGATCTGGAGCGCGTAGATCAGTGCGCCGCCGATGCCGAGCAAGGCGACCGCGCCGACGCCTGCCAGCATCTTGCGAGACAGGCGGGTGACGCGCGGCGGTTCGGCGCGCAGGCGCATGGGCGCGATGGTGTCGCTGATGGTGTTGTCGGTCATGACGGGGAGCCTCCGGTCGCGCTGGCGGGCTGTGCGGCAGCGGCCTGCGTCGGGTTGATGCGAACGATCCTGACGACCTGCTGGCGGTTGCCGTTGCCAAGGCGCAGCTCGGCCGCGCCGAACAGGCGGTCCACGATCAGGACGTTCTGGTGGACTCGGCTGTTGACGATCTGCGGTTCGCCATTCGTGCCGAGCACGAAAATCGGCGGCATTTCGCCCTGCACGATCCCGGCCGGGAAGACGACATAGACGCGCCGGCCATCGTCGAACACGGAAGCCGGCCGCCATGGCGGGTTGTCGCCCTGCACGTGCAATGCATAGCGGTAGTTCCGCGCAGCCTCGGCCGGGATGATCGGTGCGGCTGGAACGGTGTGACGCTGGCCGGCAGGCGGTGCGGGATAGGCCCATGCGACGGCCGGCATGTAGAGTGATTCCCGCGCGCGCAACTCGATCATGTAGGTGCGCCGGTCGGTGGTGACGACAAGGTTGGTGGAAATGTCAGGTCGCGTCGGTTTCACGAGGATATGGACGCGGCGGTTCGCACCGCTGCCGCTCTCGGTGTCGCCGATGATCCAGCGGGCGGTGTCGCCGGCCGCGATCGGCCCCGCGCCGGTCAGGCTCTCGCCCGGCTCCAGCGCAATGGTCGTGATCTGCCCGACTGCGGCATAGACCTGATAGAGCGCGCCTTCCGACCACGGATAAATCTGGATTGCATTGTAGTAGCCTTCCCGGCGCGGCTCGACGCGGGCGGCTGCATTGGCGTTCTCGACGCGGCCGGCCGGCGTCCCTGCGGCGGTTCCTCCACGCGCGACGGTCCATGCAGGGGGCACACGCAAAGGCCGGGGCGTGTTATCGGTTGCCGCCGCCTGCACGGTTGGCAGCGGGGGTACGCTGGCGTCATAGCTGAATTGCGGCGTCCGGTTGGTGGCGCAGCCTGCGAGCATGGTGGCAGAAAGCAGCACGGCCGCGATTGTGGGGGTGCGGGTGATCGTCCTCATTGGCTCATCTCCCGCGACCACGAAATTGCGTTGACGTAGATGCCGAGCGGATTGGCGCGCAGCCGTTCGGCATCGCGCGGCGGCTGGATGGCGATGGTCAGGATCGCGGTCCATCGTTCCGTGCTGGAAAGCTGGCCGTTCTCGAAATGGCGTTCGGTCCACGCGACGCGGAAGCTGTTGGGGGACGCCCGGATGACGCTAGACACCTCGACGGCGACCTGTTGACGGCCGACCTTGGCGAAAGGATCATTGGCGCGGGCGTAGTCGTTGAGCGCCGCCGCCCCGCGATCCGTGGTCCATTCGTAGGCGCGAAGCCAGTTCTGGCGGACAATGATCGCGTCGGCCGGGATCGCGCGGACCTGCTCGATGAATCGGCCGAGATGGAAAGCGATCTGCGGGTCGGTCGGGCGATAATCGGCGGCGGCCGGCGCGACGGTCTGCGCCTGTCCAAGATTGTCCACCTGCACCACCCACGGCACCACGGTCCCGCGCGCGGATTGCCAGACCAGCGCCGAGGCGAAGCCGGCCGACAGGATCAGGGAACCGAAGGCCATATAACGCCAGTTCCTCGCCTGCACGCGGGCCGAGCCGATACGCTCGTCCCATGCCTGCGCGGCCTTCTGATAGGGTGTCTCTGGTTCCGGCGATTTGCCGTAATGGGTCGATGGTCGTTTGAAGATGCTCATGAGCGGTCACTTTCGGAAAGGTTGATGGAGGAACCGGAGCCGTGGCTGTCGCCGGAGCGCACCGCATGGGCGGCCATGGTCGTGCCGTGGTTCATGGCCTGCGAGCGCCGCATCCGTTGCGCCCATGCGGGCGGGCTGCCGGCCGGGCCGGATGCTGCTGCGGTGGGATCGGCGCTCGCGCCGCCGACCGTGCCTGCGGTGGATGAGCCGCCGGTCACACCGAAGGCGGCGCGTGCGCCACCGGAAAAGCTGGACTTGACGCTCTCGGTGGCTTTCGAGACGGCGCGCTTCAAGGGAGAGACGGCGGCCGAGCCTGCGGCGCGGGCAACACCACCAAGGCCGGAAGCAACACCGACCGCGCCGGACTGGCCGAGCGCGCCGACGCTATAGGCTGCGGTTGCCGCGCCCGCGGCGGTCGCACCGCCGCGGACGGCCGCGGCCCCACCGGAGAGGGCGGCAGCACCGCCCTTGGCCGCAAGCATAGCCCCGCCGCCAGCGGCGACACCTGCACCTGCGACCGCAAGGCCGGTTCCCACGGCCGCGCCCGCGCCGAGCTGCGGGCCGCCAGAGACGATGCCGTTGGCGATGCCGGGGCCGAAGATGCCGAGGCCGAGCAGCGACAGCGCGGCGAGCACAATCGCCATGGCGTCGTCGATGGTCGGGGTCGCCCCGCCGAAACCGGCCGTGAATTGCGAAAACAAGGTGCTGCCGATGCCGATGATGACGGCGAGCACCAAGACCTTGATGCCGGAGGACACCACGTTGCCCAAGACCTTCTCGGCCATGAAGGCGGTCTTGCCGAACAGGCCGAAGGGGATCAGGACGAAGCCGGCGAGCGTGGTCAGCTTGAACTCGATCAGCGTCACGAAAAGCTGGATGGCGAGGATGAAGAAGGCCAGCACCACCAGCGCCCATGCGAACAGCAGGCACGCGATCTGGATGAAGTTCTCGAAGAACGCGATCCAGCCCATCAGGTCGGAAATGGAGTCGAGCAGCGGGCGGCCGGCGTCGAGGCCGGTCTGCGCCACGCGGCCCGGCCGCATCAGATCGGTGACGGAAAAGCCGGTGCCCGAGGCCATGAGGCCGAGGCCGGCGAAACTCTCGAAGACGATGCGGGCGAGGTTGTTCCAATTGCCGATGATGTAGGCGAAGACGCCGATGAACAGCGTCTTTTTGACCAGCCGCGCGATAATGTCGTCATCCGCGCCCCATGCCCAAAAGAGCGCGGCGAGCGTCACGTCGATGACGATCAGCGTTGTGGCGATGAAGGCGACCTCGCCGCCGAGCAGCCCAAAACCACTGTCGATGTAGGAGGTGAAGACTCCGAGGAAATTGTCGATGACGCCCGTGTTGCCCATGGTCAGCGCGCCTCGCTGCGGTCACGGCCGAGGAAGCGGTCGCGGGATTCAGCCCAAGCGGCGAGGCAGTCGGCATCGCTTGCGGCGGCCTCGCCGAGCTGCTGGCAACGGCGCAGGCTGGCGCGCAGGGGATCGGGCGGCGGCTGGAGGGCCGAGGCCGGGAGCGGCGCGGAAGGTTCATCCTTCCGCGCCATGTCGATTGCGGTCACTGTCAAGGCAATCGCAACGAACACCACGGCCCCGAGCCGGGCCAGCATCTTGCCGTCCATGGCGAGCCTCCCGGTCAGTTGTTGCCGTTGTTGAACATCTGCGCGTTGCCCGGCTGGTAGCCGGTGCCGGGCGTCAGGAACCGCTCGCGCTGGATGCGGCCGTGTTCGGCAGCGGTCGCGCGTTCTGCCTCCGTCAGCGCGTCGGCACGGCCATTGGCCGAGATGACCGCGATCAGGTCGGAAAGCTGCTGCGACTGGAGGGCGAGAAGCTGGTTGCCGGCCTGCGTGGCTTGCAGCGCGCCGGTCGCGCCTTGGCTCTGGCCGACCAGCGCGGCCATTTCGGCGCGGTTGCTGTCGATATTGCCGACCGCTCCCGCCTGCACGCGCATGGCGTCCTGCAAGCTGCCGACCGTGTTCTCCCACCGGCTGCGCGCATCGGCGACAAGCTGGGCGTCGGTCGCCGAAAGCGAGACATTGCCATATTGCTTCTGGAACGCTTGGTCGATCTGGCCGACCTCGAAGGCGATGTTCTGTGCCTGCCCGAGAAGCTGCTGCGTGCGCTGGACGCTCTGCTGGAGCTGCTGGAGCGAGGAATATGGCAGGCTCGCCAGATTGCGGGCCTGATTGATGAGCATCTGCGCCTCGTTCTGGAGGCTCTGAATCTGGTTGTTGATCTGCTCCAGCGTGCGCGCGGCGGTAAGCAGGTTTTGCGCATAGTTGGTCGGGTCATAGACGATCCGGCCGAAGCCGAATTGTGCATGGGCCGGGCTTGCCAGCATGGGCGAAAGCGCGACGGGCATGGCGAGCGCCAGCGCGAGGGCCGAGGCCCCAACGATCTTGGGATAGGTCATGGAAGAATCTCCTGTGTGGGGTGGCTATCGAGCGGGGCCGGCGCGGCGGATTCCGGCCGGTCGGCAAGATTGGTGAGGTTCGGGATCAGGTCGGCCGCCCAATCGACGCCGCGCGCCCGTAGCCATGCGGCGAGGAAGCCGTCGCGGCCGGCCTCAGTGACGATCTGCGCAATGAGCGTCTGGTCGGATTTGGCGGATGCGGCGCAGAGCGCGAGGCCGACTTCGGACAGGCCAAGCTCGAACAGGCGATTGCCCCTGCGGCTTTGGCAGTAATAATCCCGCTTGGGCGTGGCCCGTGCGAGGATTTCGATCTGCCTGTCATTGAGGCCGAAGCGGCGATAGATGGCCGTGATCTGCGGCTCGATGGCGCGCTCGTTCGGCAGCAGGAGCCGCGTCGGGCAGCTCTCGATAATCGCGGGCGCGATGTTGCTGCCGTCAATGTCGGACAGGCTTTGTGTGGCGAAGATGACGCTGGCGTTCTTCTTGCGCAGCGTTTTCAGCCACTCACGGAGCTGGCCGGCGAAACCCTCGTCGTCCAGCGCAAGCCAGCCTTCATCTATGATGAGCAGCGTGGGGCGGCCATCGAGCCGGTCGCCGATGCGATGGAACAGATAGGCGAGCACGGCCGGGGCCGCGCCGGTCCCGACAAGGCCCTCGATCTCGAACGCCTGCACATCGGCCGAGCCGAGATGTTCGGCTTCGGCGTCGAGCAGCCGGCCATAGGCACCGCCGACGCAGAACGGCCGGAGCGCCTGTTTCAGATCGTTGGATTGCAACAGCACCGCAAGGCCGGTGATGGTCCGTTCCTCGACCGGCGCGGAAGCGAGCGAAGTCAGCGCCGTCCAAAGATACTCTTTGACCTCGGGCGTGATGGCGATGCCCTCGCGCATGAGGATGGCGGCAATCCAGTCCGCCGCCCATGCGCGTTCATAGGTGTCGTGGATGCGGGCAAGTGGCTGGAGCGAAACGGACGCCTCATCTCCTTCCGTGAGGCCACCGCCCAAATCGTGCCAATCCCCGCCCATGGCGAGCGCGGCGGCGCGGATGCTGCCGCCGAAGTCGAAGGCGAAAACCTGCGATCCCGCATAGCGCCGGAACTGCAAGGCCATGAGCGCCAGCAGCACGGATTTGCCCGCGCCGGTCGGGCCAACGACAAGGGTGTGTCCTACGTCGCCGACATGGAGACTTAGCCGGAACGGGGTTGAGCCTTCAGTCTTTCCAAAGAGCAAAGGGGGTGCACCGAAATGCTCGTCCCGTTCCGGCCCCGCCCACACCGCTGAAAGCGGGATCATGTGGGCGAGATTCAAAGTGCTGATGGGCGGCTGGCGGACATTGGCGTAGGCGTGTCCGGGCAGGCTGCCGAGCCATGCGTCAACCGCGTTGACGCTCTCGGGCATGGCGGTGAAGTCGCGGCCCTGAACGATCTTCTCGACCAGGCGCAGCTTCTCGTCGGCAACGCGCGGGTCGGCATCCCATACGGTGACGGTCGCCGTGACGTAGGCCATGCCCGCCACGTCCGCCCCAAGCTCCTGCAACGCCATGTCGGCGTCGAGCGCCTTGTTCGCCGCGTCGGTGTCCACAAGGGCGGACGCCTCGTTGGTCATCACCTCTTTCAAGATCGCCGCGATGCTCTTGCGCTTGGCGAACCATTGGCGGCGGATGCGGGTCAGCAGCCGCGTCGCATCGGTCTTGTCGAGCAGGATCGCGCGCGTGCTCCACCTGTAGGGGAACGGCAGCCGGTTCATCTCGTCGAGCAGGCCCGGCGTCGTCGCGGTCGGGAATCCCACGATGGTCAGGACGCGCAGATGCGCGTCGCCAAGGCGCGGCTCCAGCCCGCCGGTCAACGGCTGGTCGGCGAGCAGCGCGTCGAGGTGCATCGGCACCTCGGGCACGCGCACGCGATGCCGGTTGGTCGAGATGGTGGAATGGAGATAGGTCAGCGTCGCGCCGTCATCCATCCAACGGCACTCGGGCATGAAGCCGTCGAGCAGCGCCAGCACGCGGTCGGTGCGGTCGATGAAGCCGCGCATCAGCTCCCACGGGTCCACGCCGGTTTTCTCGCGGCCCTCATAGAGCCATGCCTCAGTGCGGGCGGCTTCCTCGGCCGGGGGCAGCCAGAGGAAGGTGAGGAAGTAGCCGGACACGAAATGCGCGTCCGCTTCCTCGAAACCGGCTTTGCGCTCTGCATCGACCAGCGCCGACGCGGGATCGGGAAAGATACTGTCGGGATAGGTCGCGGCCTCGCTGCGCTGCGCCTCGACAAAGATGCTCCAGCCGGAGCCGAGACGGCGCACGGCATTGTTGATGCGGCCGGCGACGGCGACCAGCTCGGCCGCGACGGCGGAATCCAGATCGGGGCCGCGAAACTTCGCGGTCCTCTGAAAACTCCCATCCTTGTTCAAGACGACGCCGGAGCCGACCAGTGCCGCCCATGGCAGATAGTCGGCGAGTCGGGTGGCGGTGCTGCGGTATTCGGCAAGGTTCATCATCGACGCGCCTCCCTCACACCGCCAGATGGCCGGGGATGCGCAGATGCCGCCGCCCGACCTCGACAAAGAGGGGATCGCGCTTTGCCGCCCACACGGCCGCGAAATGACCGATGGCCCAGATGGCGATGCCGACCAGCCAGAGGCGCAGGCCGAGGCCCACGGCCCCGGCCAGCGTGCCGTTCAGAATCGCGATGGAGCGCGGTGCGCCGCCGAGCAAAATATGCTCGGTCAGCGCCCGATGGACCGGGACCGTGAACCCCGGCACCGCGTCGAGCTGTTCGAGGCCGCCCGCCATCAGATGAGCGCCCCGCCGCCGAACGAGAAGAACGACAGGAAGAAGCTCGACGCCGCGAAGGCGATGGACAGGCCGAACACGATCTGGATCAGCTTGCGAAAGCCGCCGCCCGTATCGCCGAAGGCCAAAGTCAGGCCGGTCACGATGATGATGATGACGGCGATGATCTTGGCGACCGGCCCTTCGATGGACTGGAGGATGCTTTGGAGCGGTGCTTCCCACGGCATCGACGAACCGGACGCATGGGCGGCCGGGGCGAGCATGAAGCTGATGACAAGGGTGGATGCGGCGGTCGCGGCGAAGCGATAGCCGCGCGAAATCGTGCGGATCATGAGGATTCTCCTGTGCTGGTGGGGATTGCGGGGGTGATGCGATAGTCGCCGTCCGGCCCCAGCCCTTCGACGCGGGCAAGCTCGGCAAGCCGGCGCGCGGAACCGCGCCCGGCGAGGACGGCAACAAGGTCGATGGTCTCGGCGATCAGCGCGCGCGGGACGGTGACGACAGCCTCTTGAATGAGCTGTTCAAGGCGACGGAGCGCACCGATTCCGGTGCCCGCATGGATGGTGCCGATACCGCCGGGGTGTCCCGTTCCCCACGCTTTCAGAAGGTCGAGGGCTTCCGATCCGCGCACCTCGCCGATGGGGATGCGATCCGGGCGCAGGCGCAGCGAGGAACGGACCAGATCGGAAAGCGTCGCCACGCCGTCTTTCGTCCGCATGGCGACAAGGTTGGGCGCGGCGCATTGCAGCTCGCGCGTGTCCTCGATGATGACGACGCGATCCTGCGTCTTCGCCACCTCGGCGAGCAGCGCGTTGGTCAGCGTCGTTTTGCCGGTGCTGGTGCCGCCCGCCACGAGGATGTTGGCGCGGGAGGAAACGGCCGCTCGTAGCGTCTCGGCCTGATCGGCAGACATGATGCCTGCCGCCACATAGTCGTCGAGGCTGAACACGATGCTGGCGGGCTTGCGTATGGCGAAGGTCGGCGCGGCGACCACGGGCGGCAACAATCCCTCGAACCGTTCGCCGGACTCTGGCAGCTCGGCCGAGACGCGGGGGCTGCGGGCATGAACCTCCGCGCCGACATGGTGCGCGACCAGCCGCACGATGCGTTCGCCATCGGCGGCGGACAGACGCTCGCCCGTATCGGACAGCCCTTCGGACAGGCGGTCGATCCACAACCGCCCGTCCGGGTTCAACATCACCTCGACCACGGCCGGGTCTTCGAGCAGCCGGGCAATGGCGGGGCCGAGCGCGGTGCGCAACATGCGCGCGCCGCGCGCGATGGATTCCGGTTTTTGGTGGTTGGTGGTCATGTCGGCCCCGTTTCTTCATGGGGCGCGACAGGCAATCCCCAGATCGGGGTCGATTAAGAGAGACCGAAATGCGGCCGGTTCAACAAGTATCTATGAGGCGGCGGTGATCGGCGGCGAACGGCGGTAAATAGGATGGGTCCGAATACTCATTCTTGATCGCCGTTGCTCTCGGACTCGTCCGGCAACTGATCGTCGGGAAGTGAGTCGAGGTCACGCGACAGCTCCTTGAGGAACCTGTCGCCCGTCGCCAGACGCCGGCCGAGATTTTGCATGAAGCCCTCGAACCGCTCCGCGCCTTTCGCTCGGGCAGCGGATTGTGCGGCTCCCGTAAGCGGCGGTGTGATGGTCATCCAGAAATGGATGAACTGCGCGACCGTCTCGCCGAGGACGGCGAGATCCAGGTCGAGCGTGTCGATCTGGCGGCCGAGCTTGTCCATGCGGCGCGACATGGCGGCTTCAAGCTGGTCGTCGGCATCGCCGGACAGGTAAGATATGACCGCCGCCTCCACGATGGCGGATTTTGAGACATTACGGCGCAGCGCCACCGAGCGGCGCAGCGCCATCGCTTCGATCTGCGGAATGAGCGCGGGGTCGAAATAGAGATTCAGGCGGGTTCTGGTTGCCATGGTCGTGTCCTCAAAGGTCGATTCCGTCATCGGGGTTCAATGCGACCTGCCGCGCGACCATCCTCATACGTTGGCGCATGGCGCGGGCCTTGGCCGCGTCAACGTCCGGCTCGTCGTCCACAAACTCGAACTCCTGTTCGGGTGATGGCGGCGGGGCGACGATTTCCTCATGCTCAGGCAGCTCCGGCTCGCGGCGGATGCCAGCATTGGCCGGATCGCCCTCGGCCCCGTGTGCGGCGTCGGTCGCGGAATGGCTTTCCGCCGCGACCACACGGCCGGACCAATCATCGGCGGATGGACTGGGCGCCAGCGGAGCGGCGACCAGATCGGGCGGGGTCAGGATGCGTTCCTGCAACCGCGCGTCCTCGAAATAGCGGGCCTTGGTCGCGCGGATCGGCGGTGTGCCCGCGACCATCACGATTTCATCGGTGGGCGGAAGCTGCATGATTTCGCCCGGCGTGAGTAGCGGGCGGGCCGTCTCCTGCCGTGAAACCATGAGATGCCCAAGCCACGGGGCCAATCTGTGCCCGGCGTAGTTGGTGGAGTCGCGCAGTTCGGTCGCGGTGCCGAGTGCGTCGCTCACCCGCTTGGCCGTCCTTTCGTCGTTCGTGGCGAAGCTGACGCGCACATGGCAGTTGTCGAGGATCGCGTTGTTCGGGCCATAGGCGCGCTCGATCTGGTTGAGGCTCTGCG
>ERZ1645187.4362-NODE-4362-length-11446-cov-5.457379_pt1 | contig 11446 bp, 10 predicted proteins | sample MGYA00575352_ERZ1645187 | MGnify/ENA primary metagenome ERZ1645187 (study PRJEB40837, sample SAMN11349314) | freshwater sediment metagenome | isolation source: river sediment | host: Sediment | place: India: Wazaribad , New Delhi | collected 2017-02-21 ... | reverse complement strand
GGCATCGAACGCCTGGGCGGCTTCGGCGGCCGCGCCGACATCCTCGCCGAGCACCTGACCCAGTTCGATCGCGCCGACGCCTATCTCGACCGCCTCGAGGACCTGAACACGATCGCCGCGGCCGACGTGCAGCGCATCGCCAAGCACTGGCTCGGGCGCCACCACTACACGCTGACGGTGGCGCCGTTCGCCGAGCTCCAGGCCGCGAAGGACGAGATCGACCGCACCCAGCTGCCGGCGCTCGGCCAGCCGCCGGAGGTGCGTTTCCCCGAAGTGCAGCGCGCGACACTGGCCAACGGACTGGAACTGGTGCTGATGGAACGCCACGCCGCGCCGCTGGTGAACATGGTGCTGGCGGTGGATGCCGGCGTGTCCGCCGATGCGCCCGACGCGCGCGGCACCGGGCGCTTCGCGATGGACCTGCTGCTGAAGGGCACGACCCGGCGCGACGCGTTCGCGCTGGCGGATGCGCGCGACGCGCTCGGCGCCGTGATCACCGCGACCCACGGCCTCGACCAGTCGCTGCTGCAGTTGAATGCCTTGAAGCCGAACCTGGCCGCGTCGATCGACCTGTTCGCCGAGATCGCGCGCGAACCCGCGTTCCCGGCCGACATGATCGAGGTGCAGCGCAAGCAGCAACTCGCCGCCATCGCGCAGCAGCGCGCGAACCCGATGGGCATGGCCCAGCGCGCCGCCGCGCCGCTGCTGTTCGGCGCCAACCATCCGTACGCGCAGGCGGCGGGCAGCCTCGGCGAGGCCGCGGTCGTGCAGGCCGTGTCGCGCGATGCGCTGGCGCAGTGGCATCGGCGCTGGTTCGTGCCCGGCAATGCCAGCCTGGTGGTCGCCGGCGACGTGACGATGGCGGAACTGAAGGCCCAAGCCGAGCGCGCCTTCGGCAGCTGGTCCGGTCCGACGCCGCCGGCCAAGGCGGTCGCCGCCGCGCAGTCGCAGGGCACCGGCAAGGTCTATCTGATCGACAAGCCCGGCGCGCCGCAGTCGCTGATCTTCGCCGGCCATGTCGCCGCGAACGGCGCGCGCCCCGACGATCTCGCGCTGGAGACGGTGATGCGCAACTTCGGCGGCATGGCCACCTCGCGCCTGAACCGCAACCTGCGCCTCGACAAGCACTGGTCCTACGGCACCCTGGGCACGATCAACGCCGCGCGCGGCCCGCGCCTGTTCAACGTCATCGCGCCGGTGCAGACCGACAAGACCAAGGAAGCCATGGTCGAAGTGAAGCGCGAAATCGACGGCGTCGCCGGCGCGCGCCCGCTGGCGGGCGAGGAACTCGAGAGCATCCTGCGCAGCCAGGTGTCGCGCCTGCCCGGCCGCTTCGAGACCCTGGACAGCCTGCTCGCCGCCGGCCTCGACCTGGTGAACATGGGCCGCGATCCGGGCTACTACACCGAGTACGCGACGCGCCTGCGCCGGCTCGACGGCCCGGCCCTGAACGCGGCCGCGACCGCGGTCGTGCAACCGGCCCAGCTCACCTGGATCGTGGTCGGCGACCTCCGGCAGATCGAAGCCGGCGTGCGCGAGCTCGGTTACGGCGAGGTCGTGAAGATCGACGCGCGCTGATCGGCGCGAGAGGCGCGGTCGGCGATGGCCGGCCGCGCTTCTTGAGTTCTCATGTTTACACATGTAATCTTCGATTACCGATTACATATGTAACCGAAACCCATGCAGATCAGCAAAGCCGAAAGCGTCGTGATGGAGCAGTTGTGGCGCGCGCACCCGCAAAGCGCCGAGCAGATCGTCGCCCACCTCGCCGATGCCCGCGAATGGCAGGAGGCGACGGTGAAGACCCTGCTCAACCGCCTGCTGAAGAAGGGCGCGGTCAGCGCGACCCGCGATGGGCGCCGCTACCTGTACGCACCGCGCATCGCCCGCGCCGACTATGTCGAGGCGCAGAGCGACGACCTGCTCGGCCGGCTCTTCGGCGGCCGGCTGGCGCCGCTGGTGATGCATTTCTCCGAGCGCCGCAAGCTGTCGAAGCGCGACATCGCCGAACTGAAGAAACTCATCGAGAAGCTCTGACCATGGCCCCGCTGCCGACCGCGCCGATGTTGTCCCTGCTGTTCGCGAGCAGCTTCGCCATCCTGCTCGTGCTGCTGCTGATGCCGACGTTGCGTCGCCGCCTCGGCGCAGAACTCGCCCTGGCCGCGTGGCTGGCGGTGCCGCTGTCCGGCCTGCTCGCCTTCTGGCCGATGCCGGCTGCGGAGTCGTGGCGCTGGTCGGTGCCGGCCGTGTTGCCGGTCGTGGCCAGCCTCGCGCCGGGCGAGGGCGCAGCACTCGCCGCCGCGGCGACGCAGGCGTCGCTGGGCGCCTTCTGGGCCCTCGGCAGCGCCGCCTTCGCCGCGCTGCTGGTCGTCCAGCAACGCCGCTTTCGCCGCCGACTCGATCTCCGCGATCGCGGCGAACGCCATGGCGACCTGGTCGTGCTGCGCGCGCGCAGCGGCGGCGGCCCGCTGCTGCTCGGGGCATGGCGACCGACGATCGTGCTGCCCGCGGACTTCGAGCGTCGCCACCCGCCGGCCGAGCGCGCGCTCATCCTCGCGCACGAAGCCATGCACGCGCGGCGCCGCGACGGTTTGTGGAGCGCGGTCGCGGCCGGTTTGTGCTGCCTGTTCTGGTTCAACCCGCTGGTGCATGTCGCCGCGGCGCGCTTCCGCCGCGACCAGGAACTGGCCTGCGACGCCGCCGTGCTGCGCGCGCACCCGGACGCGAAGCGCGGTTACGCCGAAGCCGTCCTGCATACCCAACTGTTGCCCCGGTCGCTGCCCGTGGGTTGTCACTGGCAGTCCCACCACCCCGTGAAGGAGAGAATCCTGATGATCGCGAACGCTTCCCTGACCGCCCCGCGCCGGACGCACAAGCTCGGTCTGGCCCTGGCCATCGCCGCGCTGGTCGGTACCGCCACCCTGGCCAGCCCGACCACACGCGCCGGAACCGACGCGGCGGATGCCGCGCCGAGTTACGCGCGCCTGTCGCCGCCGGTCTATCCGAAGGCGCTGGCCGAACAGCGCGTCGAAGGCACGGTGCTGCTGCGCGTCGCGGTCGGCGCCGACGGCAAGCCGGGCGACATCGATCTCGATCCGGCCTCGCCGGCCCTGCCGGCGGCATTGAACGAGGCCGCCATCGCCGCGGTACGCACCTGGACCTTCAATCCGGCCACGAAGGACGGCCAGCCGGTGCCGTCGCAGGTGGTGGTGCCGGTGAAGTTCGCGCTCGACCCCGCGGCCGAGACCGCCACCGACGCACCGGCGGGCGCGCTCGACGCCATCCAGGTGGGGCCGGCGTCCTGATCAGTTCGGGCCTTTCAGGACCTGCCCGTCGTCGAAACGGATCTCGCGCGGATACCAGCCCAGCGGGATTTCGGCGAGCGGACGCTCCATCAGGGCGCGGTCTGCGGCATTGGCGTCCCTGGGCGTGCGGCAGCGCACGTCGCGATGGTCGAGCGGACCCAGCGGTTCGTTGCTGTCGACGACGCAGGAGGCCGCCGGCATCAGGCCGCTGCCCGCGACTTCGGCCAGGCCGCGCAGGCTCGTGATGGTGCGGTTGCCGCGGTTCCAGAAGCGATAGGTGATGACGGTGATCCTCTCGCCGCCGGCCGGGCCGGCGGCGGATTTCGCGTAGCCGCCCCCCGAACTGCCGTAGACCTGTTCGCTGCTCAGCCGCTCGCGGTGGACGATGCGCGCCGAAACGATGTCGCGCAACGGCTTGAACTGGGCGTCGCGTTCGGCGCGAAAGGCCGCGATGCGGGCCTGCTCGACCTTCATCTTCTCGCGGTGCTTCTTCTCCAGCGCGATCGCCTCGGCGAAGGTCCGCGCGGTCAGCGGGTCGTCGGGGTCGGCGAACTGCGCCGGCAAAACGTCGCCTTTGCTGCGCTTCAGATAGTCGACCACCAGCTCGCGGTCCTCGGGCGGCAGCTTGGCCAGCTGCGGCTCGATCGGACTCAGATCCTCGACCTCCAGCGGCAAGGCCGTGCGGTAAGGATCGGTGCCGACCCGGTACAGGCCGACGACGGCCGCGAGGAAGAGGATGAGCAGAATCGTGCTGCGCATGGGTCACCTGGGATTCGGACGGGCGGGGCCGCACTCTGGAATAATCGCGGCAGAACCGGAGTTTGCCCGCATGTCCGTCGCCGAATCCATCGTGCCTTCGTCCAGCCTGCAGGAATGGTTCGCGCCGTTCCGCCGCAACATCGTCGGCATCGACCAGGACTTCGAGTCGCCCTACGGGCGCCAGCGCATCGTCTACGCCGACTGGACCGCCAGCGGACGCATGTACGGCCCGCTGGAGGACACGCTGCGCCGCGAGATCCTGCCCTTCGTCGGCAATACCCACACCGAGACCAGCGAGACCGGCGCGACGATGACGCAGGCGTACCACCACGCCTTGAAACGCATCAAGCAACACGTCAATGCCGGGCCGAACCATGCGCTGATCTGCTACGGCACCGGCATGACCGCGGTCGTCAACAAGTTCCAGCGCATCCTCGGCCTGCGCGTGCACGAACGCTTCCGCGACCTGGCGCTGGCGCCCGCGCACGAGCGCCCGATCGTGTTCGTCTCGCACATGGAGCACCACTCGAACCAGACCTCGTGGCTGGAAACCCTGTGCGACGTGCGCGTCATCGACGCCGACGCCGACGGCCTGGTCGACCTGGGCGCGCTCGACCGCCTGCTCGAGGAATACCGCGAGCGCCCGCTCAAGATCGCCAGCGTCACTTCCTGCTCCAACGTCACCGGGCTGTTCACGCCCTACCACGACATCGCCGAACGCATGCACCGCGCCGGCGGCCTGTGTTTCGTCGATTTCGCCTGCAGCGCGCCCTACATCGACATCGACATGCGCCCGGCCGGGCGGCCCGACGCGCACCTCGACGCGATCTTCTTCTCGCCGCACAAGTTCCTCGGCGGCCCGGGCACGCCGGGCGTGCTGGTTTTCGACCAGAAGCTCTACCAGAACCGCATTCCCGACAATCCCGGCGGCGGCACGGTCGACTGGACCAATCCCTGGGGCGAGCACAAGTACGTCGACGACATCGAGGCGCGCGAGGACGGCGGCACGCCCGGCTTCCTGCAGGCCATCCGCGCCGCGCTCTGCATCGAGCTCAAGGAAGCCATGGGCACGCGCCACATCCTCGCGCGCGAGGAAGAGCTGCTCGCCATCCTCTGGCCCGGCCTGCGCGCGATTCCGGGCCTGCACCTGCTCGCCGACAACCAGCCGCACCGGCTCGGCGTGTTGTCGTTCTACATCGACGGCCTGCACTACAACCTGGCGGTGCGCCTGCTCAACGACCGCTTCGGCGTCCAGTCGCGCGGCGGCTGTTCCTGCGCCGGCACCTACGGGCATTACCTGCTCAGCGTCAGCCACGAGCATTCGCATTCGATCACCTGCAAGATCAACGAAGGCAACCTCAGCGACAAGCCGGGCTGGGTGCGCGTCTCGATCCACCCGACCCTGACCGACGCCGAGGCGCGCCTGATCGTGCATGCGGTCGCCGAAGTGGCGAAGCACCATCGCGACTGGGGTCGCGACTACACCTACTGCTCGCGCAGCAACGAGTTCTGCCACGTGCGCGACGGCGATGCCAAGGCGCAGCGCGTGCTCGGCTGGTTCGCGCACCTGCGGAATCGGCCGGCGGGCTGATCCGCACCCGATGACGGCGCCGACCTCCCCGCTCGCCGACACGATCCGCCCGCTCGTCGCCGCGCATCCGGGCGTGTCCGGCCTGGTCGCGCTGGTCGAGGGCGGCGACGCGTTCGCGGCGCGCATCCAGCTCGCCGACGCCGCCGAGCGCACGATCGACGCGCAGTACTACATCTGGAACCACGACAATGCCGGCACCCTGCTGCTGCAAGCCCTGCTGCGTGCCGCCGACCGCGGCGTGAAGGTGCGCCTGCTGCTCGACGACAACAACACCGGCGGCCTCGACGACCTGCTCGCGGCGCTGGACGCGCACCGCTGCATCGAGGTGCGCGTGTTCAATCCGTTCCCGCTGCGGCGCCTGCGCTGGCTCGGCCTGCTCGCCGACTTCGCGCGCCTGAACCGGCGCATGCACAACAAGTCCTTCACCGTGGACGGCGTCGCGACCATCGTCGGCGGCCGCAACATCGGCGACGAATACTTCGGCACCGGCGAAGGCGTTCAGTTCGTCGATCTCGACGTGTTCGCGATCGGCCCGGTCGTGGACGATGTCGGCGCCGACTTCGAACGCTACTGGCAGTCGGTGTCGGCGCGACCGCTGGCGCGGGTGCTGGGCACGCGCCGCGCCGACGAGGGCGCGATCGCGCACCTGCGTTCGACGCGACCGCGCTGGCCCGAACCCGAAGACAGTCTGCGCCCGCGCTGCGTCGCCGACTTGCTCTGCGGCTGCGCCGAGTTCGAGTGGGCGCAGGCCCAGCTGATCAGCGACGACCCGGCCAAGGTGCTCGGGCGCGCCCACCAGCGCGGCCTCGCCTGGCCGCGGCTGCGCGAGATCCTCGGTTCGCCGCGGCGCAGTCTGCACGTGGTCTCGCCCTACTTCGTGCCGACTCGGGTCGGGGTCGAGTTCTTTGCGGCCCTGGTGCGCCTGGGCGTGCAGGTCTCGGTGCTGACGAACTCGCTCGAAGCCACCGACGTCGCCCCCGTGCACGCCGGTTATGCGAAGCGGCGGGCGCCGTTGCTGCGCGCCGGCGTGCGCCTGTTCGAGATGCGCCGCCTGGTCGCGTTGCCGCGCACGCGCCGCCGTCGCCGCATCGAACGCTCCTCGGCGAGCCTGCATGCCAAGACCTTCGCCATCGACGGCGAACGCGTCTTCATCGGTTCGTTCAACTTCGACCCGCGCTCGGCGCGCCTGAACACCGAGATGGGCCTCATGATCGAGAGCCCGACGATGGCGCGACGCGTGGCCGAGGACTTCGACGGGCATCTCGCCGGACACGCCTACGTCGTGCGCGCCGACGGCAGCGGCCGCCTGCGCTGGGACGCCCGCGACGGCCACACCGAGACCAGCCACCGCAACGAGCCCGGCGCCGGCTTCTGGCGCCGCGCCTTCGTGCGCCTGCTGTCCTGGCTGCCGATCGAGCACCTGCTTTGACCAGGCCGCCGCGCGGCCGGGGCCCAGCCCTCAGCGAGCGGGTGCGGGCGCAGGGGCCGGCGGCTGGCGGTCGAAGGTCTCGAGCCGCGGATCCAGGCAGGCCCAGGCCGGGGCGCTGTGCGTCCAGATGTTCGCGCCCGGACGCACCGAAGATGGATCGTCGAGCGTGCCCACCCGCACGACGACGAACTGCGGGCGCCCCGAGGAATGCGAGAACAGGTGCGTGCCGCAACGCGGACAGAAGCGCCGGCGCATGGCATTGCCGCTGTCCGCCTGACTCACGAATTCGCCGAGCGTGCCATCGACCTCGAGCGCATCGACCGGCACGATCATGTTGACGGTGCCGTTGGCGGCCAGACGCTGACAATCGCGGCACCAGCAGACGCGTACCGCCACCGGGTCGGAGGCCAGGGTGTAACGCACCGCGCCGCACAGGCAGGCTCCGCGTCGTGTCGTCATCGCGCGCGCTCCGGAGGGGAAGTCGCCCCGAGTCTGACACGGACGCCTTCGCTTGACCCCGATCAGGGCGGCGCTCCGCGGCCGGCGCGACGATGGCGCGGTCGCACTGTCGCGACCCGATCCCGAACCGCCATGGAATACCGCATCGATCTGCCGCACACCCCGGATCTCACCCGCATCGCGCAACTGCTGCGCGACGAAGACCCGTCCGCCGTCTTCGACGCCATGCCCGGCGCAGCCGCCCTGCGCCTGTCGACGGTGCTGGGCGCACTCGACGTGCACGACGTCTTCGAACGCGCCGGCCAGCCGCTGCAGTCCTCGCAGCTGCGCGCCCTGCCCTCGGTCTGTTGCGGCGGCTGCGGCGGCTGACCGCCACGCTCCGCCGGTCCTGCTCAGGCGTCCGCTCGTCTCAGCACGCCGCTCAGCGCGGTGCCGGGCGCGACCGTGTTGAAGACGGTGCCGTACTTCCTGACGTTCTCGTGCAGCAGTTCAAGTCGGCGATCGCTTTCGTTCGTGCCCACCAGGATCTCGTAGGAGATCGATTCCATCCGGGGCGGTGCGTCCTGGCGCACGCCCTGCAGCCGCACCTCGACCGAGTCGAGGTCGAACTTCAAGATCGGCGTGACGCGCTCGATGCCCTTGATCATGCACGCGGCCAACGCGGCCAGAAGCAACTCGGCGGGGTTGAATGCATCTCGCCGTCCGCCGAGATCGGTATCGAGGTCGATCTTCGCGTCCTTGCACGAGGCGGACGAACCATGCGCATCGCAACGCCGCGCGCGGACCGAGAACGTCATCTTCTGGACTGCGTCGCTCATCGCCTTTGTCCCGGTACAGCCAACATGGTGGGCCCAGCAGGACTCGAACCTGCAACCAAGGGATTATGAGTCCCCTGCTCTGACCATTGAGCTATAGGCCCGCGTGGGGTGGGCGAAGATAGCGACGCGCTGCCGCGGCTGCCAGTGTTAGCGCAAGTCGCACGCCGCGGCCGCGAAGGCGCGGGTCGTCGCCGTGAAGGCCTGCGCCTCGCGCCAGTCCGGCGCCTGCGCTGCGCGCACGAGCGCGTTGCTGCGCGCGTCGAAGCAGAACAGTGCGTCGAGGCGCGGGGCGATGTCGCGCTGCTTGATCAGGGCGACGTCGCCGCCGGCGATGCGGCCGGGCCAGGTGGGAAGGTCGACCGGCAACACCGGAACCAGCTTCGGCAGCAGGTTCGTACGCTGCTGCGGCGGCATCGCGACGCCACCCTGGGCGTTGCGCACGAAGGGCACCGAAGCCATGTGGTCGGGCACGATGGCGAGCGCGAACTCGTCCTCGCCGAGCCCGTCGGCCGCTTCGGCCAGCGCCGTCATCAAGGCGGTCATCGCGGTACCGGCGCGCGCCCAATGCGCGAGCACATGCGTCTGCGCGAACGCGTAGACGGCGACCAGCAGCACCGCGGCGACGGCCTGTCCGCGCCCACGCAGCAGCGCGACCGCGGGCGCCAGCGCCAAGGCCAGCCAGGCCGCGGTCGCGTAGTAGAAGCGCCCGCCTTCGCCATGCGGATAGACCGCACCGAGGTGCGGCAGCAGCGAGGCCAGAGACAGGACCGTCCAGGCCATCGGCAGCAGCCAGGCGGCGGCGAAGCTGCGCGCCCGCCACGCGGCGAACGCCGCGGCGAGCGCCGCGATCAGTGTCGCCATCACGGCCAACACGCCCGCAAAGGCGGCGTCCGCAAAGGCGAACCGGGGAATCGAACCGAGCGCGACGATGCGCCGCCCGAGCTCGGCCGCGTCCATGCCGGCGGTCGGATCGGCGTCCGGATAGACCTGCAGGGCGCTGCCGAACAGCGCCAGGCGCAGCCCGAGATAGGCGAAGAACACGACGGTCGCAGGCAGGCATTCGCGCGTCGTGCGCCAGGCGCGCGCAACCAGCATTTCGCCGTCGGGGCCGCGCAGCAGGCTGGCGAGCACGAGCAGGCCCGGCGTCGGCATCGCCGCTTCCTTGGCGCTCAGGCCGAGCACGAAACCGAACAGGCTGAGCACGCGCCAGCGGTCGAAGCCGTCGGCGCGCAGGTGCGCGTACACGGCGATCAGCATGCCGGTGACCGCGAGCGCGTCGTAGCGGCCGGAAAACCAGATGCTCACTTCCGGCGCCAGCGGAAAGAACAGAAACAGCGCGGCGGCCGTCGTCGCGCGCAGCGCATCGCCGCCGAGCGCGCGCGCCACCGCGGCGACCAGCAGGGCATTGGCGACGTGGATGGCGTATCCGGTGAGATGCCAGGGCAGGGGCGACCAGCCGAACAGGCGCTGGTCGAGTCCGTAGGTGACCAGCGCCAGCGGCCGATAGTAGTGGCTGGGCACGTCGAGCCCGGCGCCGAACTTCGCGAAGATCGACGGCCAGAATGCGCCGGCGGCGTCCCAGCGCAGCAGCCAGTGCATGATCGCGAGATCGTCGCTCAGGAACTGTCCGTTCAGCGCCGGCCAGGCCAGCACCAGCGCGACCGCGACGAAGCTCCACCACAGGCCGCGCGCGACCGTCACAGCGCGCTCCAGAACACGGCGAGCAGGGCGAGTCCGCTGCAATGGCTGGCCGGATCGCGCAGCGCGAACAGGATCGGGTCGGCACGCAGCCGGCCGCGTCCGGCCAGGGTCCACAGGCGCGCCAGCCAGTACAGCAGCACCGGCGCGACCAGCCACAACCACTGCGGCCGCGCGTACAGGACGCGCACGTCGTCGCTCTGCACGTACAGCGCGAACACCAGCACCGCGGTCAGCGCCGCCGCGACGCCGACCGCGAGCACGACTGGCGCATCGTCGGCGCGGTAGGCGCGACCGTCCAGGTCACGGCCCTCGGCCATCGCCAGCTCGCCGTAGCGCTTCAGCGTCGCCAGGCTGACGAAGACGAACAGCGCGAAGCCGAGCAGCCAGGGACTCAACGGCACCACGATCGCGAATGCGCCGGCCACCACGCGCAACACGTACAAGGTCGCGAGCGCCAGCACGTCCAGCCACAACACGCGCTTGAGCACCGCGGTATAGGCCAGCGACAGACCGACGTAAACCGCGAGCGTCGCCGCCGCGCCTTCGGGCAGGCGCATCGCCAGCAGCCCGGCCAGTGCCAGCAGCACGGGTGCGACCAGCCAGGCCAGGCGCGGCGACAAGGCCCCGCTCGCGAACGGCCGCTTCGACTTGTCCGGATGGGCGCGGTCGGCCGCCAGGTCGGCGGCGTCGTTGACCACGTAGATCGCCGATGCCGCCAGGCAGAACGCGGCGAACAAGGTCGTCGCTGCGCGCCAGCTCGACGCGTCGGCGTAGCGATGCGCCGTCAGCACGGCCACGAAGACCAGCAGGTTCTTGGCCCACTGGTGCGGACGCAGCAGGCGGATCAGGGCAATCGCGGTCGAACTCATGGGGCGATTATGACGGGGCGACACGCGGCTGCGCCGCTTTCGGGCCCGAATGATAGCCATTGCCTATCGCAAACATCGGAACAATCCATTTTCGCATCGTCATGGCCGAGGACTACGATGGGCCGGTCCGTTCTGGACACAGCGGAGGAGGAGAACGCCATGAACTCGAACGACCTCGCGAAATGCCCGTTCCATGCCGGCGCCCGCGCCACCCGGGGCGCGCAGTCGAATGCCGACTGGTGGCCGAACCAGTTGAACCTCGGCATCCTGCACCAGCATCCGCCGGCTGCGAATCCGATGGACCCCGGCTTCGACTACGCCGCAGCCTTCAAGAAGCTCGACTACGCCGCGCTGAAGAAGGACCTGGCCGCGCTGATGACCGATTCGCAGGACTGGTGGCCGGCCGACTGGGGCCATTACGGCGGCCTCTTCATCCGCATGGCCTGGCACAGCGCCGGCACCTATCGCACCGCCGACGGCCGCGGCGGCGCCGGCACCGGCAACCAGCGCTTCGC
>ERZ1645187.4360-NODE-4360-length-11450-cov-6.921018_pt1 | contig 11450 bp, 13 predicted proteins | sample MGYA00575352_ERZ1645187 | MGnify/ENA primary metagenome ERZ1645187 (study PRJEB40837, sample SAMN11349314) | freshwater sediment metagenome | isolation source: river sediment | host: Sediment | place: India: Wazaribad , New Delhi | collected 2017-02-21 ... | reverse complement strand
CCCGTGCAGTCCAGCCTGATTGCCGCGCGCATCCGGCGGCTGGCGGCCGAAAGGGGCGTCAAGGTTTACAGCTTTGTCGAGGATGTGGCGGCCTCGGGCGGCTATTGGCTGGCCTGTGCCGGGGATGAGATCTGGGTGGATGACAGTTCGCTCGTCGGGTCGATCGGGGTGATCTTTGCCAGTTTCGGCTTTCCCGAGCTGATGGCGCGGCAGGGGATCGAGCGGCGGGTTGTCACGGCGGGCCGGTCGAAAACGCTGGCCGATCCGTTCCTCCCGCAAAAGCCCGAGGATATCGAGCGGTTGAAGGCGTTGCAGGGCCCGATCCATGAGGCTTTCATCGCCCATGTGAAGGCCCGCCGCGGGGCGCGTCTGGCTGACGCCGACCTGTTCAATGCCGATGTCTGGACCGGGCGGGCTGCGGTGGATCTGGGACTGGCCGACGGGATCGGCCATCTGGTGCCGCGGATGAAAGAGGTCTTTGGCGACAAGGTGCGGCTGGTGCCCATGGGCGTCAAGCGGGGGCTTCTGGCGCGCTTTGGCCTGTCGTTGGCAGATGATTTGCTGCAATCGGTGGAAGACAGGGCGCTTTGGGCGCGCTATGGCTTGTGAATGCTGTTCAAGATCATCCTCATCTTCCTCTTTGCCATGGTGCTGGTCGGCATGATCGGCAAGGTTCTGTTTCCCAACAAGTTGGATCGGATGACGGCGCTGCGGCGCAAGGCGGTAAAACCCCCTGTCTGCCCGCGCTGCGGGCGCTATATGGTGGGCAAATCGGGTTGTGACTGCGGGAAGGCGTGACATGCGGGCTTTGGTGACGGGGGCGGGCAAGCGGCTGGGCCGCGAAATGGCGCTGTATCTGGCGCGGCGCGGCTATGATGTGGCCGTGCATTATGCCGCCTCGCGCAAGGAGGCCGAGGAGGTGGTCAAGGAGATTACCGCCCTTGGCCGGCGGGCCTGCGCCCTGCGCGCCGATCTGCTGATCGAGGCGCAGGTTGACAAGCTGGTGCCGATGGCCGTGCAGGGCCTTGGCGGGCCGCTGAGCGTTCTCATCAACAATGCCTCGATCTTTGAATATGACACGCTGCGCAGCGCCACCCGGATGAGCTGGGACCGGCATATGGAATCGAACCTGCGCGCGCCTTTCGTGCTGACGCAGGCCTTTGCGGCGCAGGCGCCCGAGGTGGGCCGTGACGCGGCGGGAGAGCCCGTGGCCACCGGCCTTGTCATCAACATGATCGATCAGCGGGTGCACAAGCTGACGCCCGAGTTCATGTCCTATACTCTGGCTAAGATGGGGCTTTGGGCGCTGACACGCACCGCCGCGCAGGCCTTGGCCCCGCAGATCCGGGTCAACGCCATCGGTCCCGGCCCGACCTTGCAGGGCGCGCGGCAAAGCGACAGCCATTTCGCCCGTCAGCGGGCCGCGACGGTGCTGCAGCGCGGCGCCAACCCCGGTGACATCACGGCGGCGCTTGGATTTTTCCTCGATTCCCCGGCCGTGACGGGGCAGATGATCGCGGTGGATGGCGGGCAGCATCTGGGCTGGCAAACCCCGGATGTGCTGGGGGTAGAGTGACCTTGCGGCAGCTGGATGCGGCGAGTTGTCCACTTTCGGGCTTGCGGTCACAAAGCCGTTACAAATTGTCCTGATTTTTCAGGTATTTGCTGTGTGAATGAAAATGTTTTCAACAATATCAATATGTTGAAAAACCGCCCAAAAAATAGGCAAACCGCAGGCCGGGCCGGAAAACAAGGGAAAAACTGCAGTCCTGAAAAGTTCTCCGCAAAGTTATCCACAGAAGCGGTGGACTTCTTCCCTCTTGTCCTTGGCCCCGTATCATTGCAGCCAGAGACGAGAATCGATGTATCGGAAAGGCCTCTTTCTGCATGAGCGAAACACCCCGCACTGGGCATGAGGTGATCCAGGATTACCTGCGCACGCTGGACGGCAGTCCAGGCGTCTATCGCATGCTGAACGCGGCCTCCGAGGTGCTGTATGTCGGCAAGGCGCGCAACCTGAAGGCGCGGGTGTCAAACTATGCCCGGCCCTCGGGCCATTCGGCGCGGATCGCGCGGATGATCCAGGAAACCGCCTCGATGATGTTCCTGACCACGCGGACGGAACTTGAGGCGCTGCTTCTGGAACAGAACCTCATCAAGCAGCTGAAGCCGCGCTACAACGTGCTTTTGCGCGACGACAAGTCCTTTCCGAACATCCTCATCAGCCGCGAACATCCGTTTCCGCAGATCAAGAAGCATCGTGGCGCGAAGAAGGAGAAGGGCAAGTATTTCGGCCCCTTTGCCAGTGCAGGCGCGGTGAACCGGACGCTGAACCAGCTGCAGAAGGTGTTCCTGTTGCGCAACTGCTCGGACGCGATGTTTGCCAGCCGCACGCGGCCCTGCCTGCAATACCAGATCAAACGCTGCGCCGCGCCTTGCGTGGGCAAGGTGGACGAGGTGGCTTATGCCGCGCTGGTCGAGGATGCCGAGCGGTTTCTAGATGGCAAATCCACCGCCGTTCAGGCCAGTCTGGCGCGCGAGATGGCCGAGGCCAGCGATGCGATGGAGTTTGAACGCGCCGCCGCCCTGCGCGACCGGATCAAGGCGCTGACGCAGGTGCAGCAAAGTCAGGGCATCAACCCGCAGGGCGTGGCCGAGGCCGATGTGGTGGCCGTGCATCTGGATCACGGGCAGGCCTGCGTGCAGGTGTTCTTCATCCGCGCCAACCAGAGCTGGGGCAATCGCGACTTCTATCCGAAAACCGGGGCAGGGGCGGAGGAGCCGGAAATCCTTGAGGCCTTCCTCACCCAGTTCTACGACGACAAGGAGCCGCCGCGGCTGGTTCTCTTGTCCCATCCCGTCGAAAATCCCGATCTGGTGGCCGAGGCCCTTGCCGAACGCGCCGGGCGCAAGGTGGAACTGGCCGTGCCGCAGCGGGGCGAAAAGGCCGAACTGGTGGAAAACGCCGCCCGCAATGCCCGCGAAAGCCTGGCACGGCGGATGTCGGAAACCAGCACGCAGAACAAGCTTTTGGCCGGGCTGGCCGAGGCCTTTGATCTGGACGGCCCGCCCGGGCGGATCGAGGTCTATGACAACGCCCACATCCAGGGCAGCGACGCGGTGGGCGGCATGATCGTGGCGGGCCCCGAGGGCTTTGTGAAGGGTCAGTATCGCAAGTTCAACATCCGCTCCGAGGCCGGGGCGAACAGCGACGACTTCGGCATGATGCGCGAGGTGCTGACCCGCCGGTTCGAGCGGCTGCTGAAAGAGGACCCCGAGCGCAAGTCGGGCACCTGGCCAGACCTGCTGCTGATCGACGGCGGGGCAGGGCAGGTTTCGGCCGTGGCCGGGGTGCTGGCCGAGATGGGGGTCGAGGACGTGGCGCTGATCGGGGTGGCCAAGGGCATCGACCGCGACGCCGGCAAAGAGGAATTCCATCGCGACGGCCTGCCGCCCATGGCGCTGCCGCGCAATGACCCGGTGCTGTATTTCATCCAGCGGATGCGCGACGAGGCGCATCGCTGGGCCAACGGCGCGCATAGGGCCAAGCGGGCCAAGGCGGTGTCGGCCACCCCGCTGGATGAAATTCCCGGCGTGGGCGCGGCGCGCAAGCGGGCGCTTCTGGCGCATTTCGGCAGCGCCAAGGCGGTTGCCCGGGCCGGGGTGTCCGACCTGATGGCGGTGGATGGCATCTCGCAGGCGATGGCCGAGACGATTCACGGCTTTTTCAACCCGGCCAGCTAACGCAATGCAAAACGCGCGGCCTTTGACAGACCGCGCGCTTTGGGCTTTCGGGTAGGATGGGCAATATTGCCCATCCTACGGTCACTCAGGCCAGCGAAGGGTCGATCGCCTTGCAGGCGGCCACAAGGCCCTTCACCGCGTCGATCGACTTGTCCATCATGGCCTGTTCGTCAGCATTCAGCTTGATGTCGACCACACGCTCCACGCCACCGGCGCCAAGGATGGTCGGCACGCCGACATACATGCCGTTCAGCCCATAGGCACCGTCAACCCAGGCCGCGCAGGGCAGCAGGCGCTTTTGATCTTTCAGATAGGCTTCTGCCATCTCGATCGCCGAGGCGGCGGGCGCATAGAAGGCCGAGCCGGTTTTCAGCAGGCCAACGATCTCGGCGCCGCCGTCACGGGTGCGCTGCACGATGCCGTCGAGCTTTTCCTGCGTGGTCCAGCCCATCTGCACCAGATCGGGCAGCGGGATACCGGCGACGGTGGAATAGCGGGTCAGCGGCACCATGGTGTCGCCGTGGCCGCCCAGCACGAAGGCGGTGACGTCCTTCATCGAGACGTTGAACTCGACCGACAGGAAGTGGCGGAAGCGGGCCGAATCCAGCACGCCGGCCATGCCGACCACCTTGTTCGCGGGCAGGCCAGAGAATTGCTGCAGCGCCCAGACCATGGCATCCAGCGGGTTGGTGATGCAGATCACAAAGGCGTTCGGCGCATGGGCCTTGATGCCTTCGCCGACCGACTTCATGACCTTGAGGTTGATGCCCAGAAGGTCGTCGCGGCTCATCCCCGGCTTGCGCGGCACGCCGGCGGTGACGATGCAGACATCGGCGCCTGCGATATCCTCGTAGGAATTGGCGCCCTTCAGCCCGGCATCAAAGCCTTCGACCGGGCCCGACTGGGCGATGTCCAGCGCCTTGCCCTGCGGCGTGCCCTCGGCGATGTCGAAAAGGACGATGTCCCCCAGTTCCTTGAGGGCGGCGAGGTGGGCAAGCGTGCCACCGATCTGGCCTGCGCCGATCAGCGCAATCTTCGGTCGTGCCATGAGTCCGGTCTCCGGTTTTGGTATACAATTGTATGCTAAACCTTCGCGGCAAGAAGATCAAGCCCGCTGCGTCGCGGGGACCGGCCGCACTGGCCCCGCGGGCGCGCTTGCGCTAACGGGGGGCGCGCCATCGGGGCGACAGGGGCTGTCCGCTTTGGGCAGCATCGCGCGCAATCATGGGGGATTCGCGCGGCAGGGGAAAGAGGCATGGACGGCATTATGTTCTGGAGCTGCGCGGTTCTGGCCGCGTCCCTGGTGGGGATGGGCAAGGGAGGCATGCCCGTGGTGGGGATGCTGGGCGTTCCGGTGCTGTCGCTGGTGATCCCGCCGGTCACGGCGGCGGGGCTGTTGTTGCCTGTCTATGTGCTGTCCGACATGTTCGGGCTCTATGCCTATCGTCATGCTTTCGACCGCCGGGTTCTGGCGATCCTGATGGTCGGTGTGACAGTCGGGGTGGGGCTTGGCTGGGCCACGGCCAGCTTCACGCCCGAATGGCTGGTGACCACGATCGTCGGGCTGATCGGCTCGGTGTTCGCGCTGCGGCTGCTGACCCGGCAAGGGGCGGCCGAGCCGCGCGCGGCGCGGGTCGCGCCGGGGCTGTTCTGGGGCGCGGTGACGGGCCTCACCAGTTTCGTCAGCCATTCCGGCGGGCCGCCATTTCAGGTCTATGTCCTGCCGCTGGGCCTGCAGAAGATGGTCTATGCCGGCACCAGCACGATCCTTTTCGCCTATCTCAACGCGATCAAGCTGATTCCCTATTGGGCGCTTGGGCAATTCACACCCGCCAACCTGAAGGTCGCCGCGATGCTGATGCCCGCCGCTGCGCTGGCCGTTCTGGCCGGGGTGCGGCTCGTCAGGATCGTGCCAGAGGCGCTGTTCTTCCGGGTCGTCACCTGGGCGCTCCTCGGGATTTCGCTCAAGCTGATCCGCGATGGGCTTGTCGGGTAGGATGGGCAATATTGCCCATCCTACGCGGCTGCCCGCCCTCAGGCTGGCTCGTCCCCAAGTTTCGGCGCGTCAGCGATGGCGTCCCAGCTCTGTCCGGCCGCAACAAGGCAGGTCAGGCCATCGGGCAAGGTGACGGTGATCGTCCAGCTTCCAGCCTCGGAGGCGAAAACCTCGACAAGTTGCGCCCGACCATCCGTCCCCGTGGTCAGTCCTGCCCCCTGCCGGGTCTCGTCATGGCCGGTGGCCAGGCGCGCGATGATCTGCGCGCGGCTGGCGCATTGGGCGGCCTCGGCCGCCTGCGTGGCGAGGATCACGCCGCCAAAACCCAGCGACAAGGCGAAGAGTGTCTTTTCCATTGGAACCCCCAAGCTTTGCAGAAGCAGAAGCTGCGCCTGCGGCGTCACCAGCCGGTTAACGGCCCGCCCCGGATTTTCTGCGATGCAGCAAAATCGGGCTTGCCGAAAATGCCGGAAGGGTGTCATTTTCCGCAAGATTGTTACGCTGGAGAGAATCATGTCCGCACGCCCCTATCGCTCGGTGCTTTACATCCCCGGCTCGAAAGAGCGGGCGCTGGAAAAGGCCATGGGTCTGGCCGCGGATGCGATCATCTTCGATCTTGAGGATGCCGTCGCCCCTGATGAAAAGCCTGCCGCACGCGCCCTTCTGGCCCGTGTCCTGACGGATCGGGATTTCGGCAACCGGGCGCGGATCGTGCGGATCAACGGCTTTGACACCGAATGGGGCCGCGCGGACGCCGAGGCGATGGATGTCGCCATCGCCCGTGGTGCGCGCATCGATGCCATCCTGATCCCCAAGGTCAACCGTGCCGCCGATCTGGACGCCGTGGCACAGGTCGTGCCGGGCGCCGATCTCTGGGCGATGATGGAAACGGCGCTGGGCATGCTGAACTCGGCCGAGATTGCCGCCCATCCGCGCCTGAAGGGCATGGTGATGGGCACCAATGATCTGGCCAAGGAGCTTGGCAGCCGCTTTCGCACGGACCGTCTGGCGATGCAGGCGGGCCTTGGGCTGTGCCTGCTGGCGGCCCGTGCCCATGGCAAGGTGATCGTGGATGGCGTCTACAACGCCTTCAAGGACGAGGCGGGACTGCGCGCCGAATGCGAACAGGGCCGTGACATGGGCTTTGACGGCAAGACGCTGATCCATCCCGCGCAGCTTGAGATCGCCAATGCGGCTTTTGCGCCCTCGGACAGCGAACTTGACCTCGCCCGGCGTCAGATTGCGGCCTTTGATGCCGCAAAGGAGGCGGGGCAGGGGGTTGCCGTCGTGGACGGCAAGATCGTGGAAAACCTGCATGTCGTCACGGCGCAGGCGCTGATCGCCAAGGCCGAGGCGATTGCCGCCATGGCCGATTGATGCCAGTGTGACCGCCTTTGACATGAACCGGAGCACCGAATGACCCTCTTGATCCTTGGCGTCCTGTTGTGGACGATCCCGCATCTGTTGAAGCGGCTGGCACCGGGCCTGCGCGCAGGCTGGGGCGATAGGGCGAAAGGTCCGCTCTCGCTGGCCATGCTGGCCGGGATCGTGCTGATGGTCATCGGCTATCGCGCGGCCGAGGGGGCGGTGTTCTGGGGCCGCTCGCCCATGCTGGAGGGGATCAACAACCTTCTGCTGTTGGCGGCGCTTTACCTCTTTGCCGCCGCGGGCATGAAGACCGCGGTGGCGCGCAAGATGCGCCATCCCATGCTTTGGGCCACCGTGCTTTGGGCCGTGGGACATCTTCTGGTGAATGGCGATACCCCGTCCTTCGTGCTTTTCGGGTCGATGGCGGTCTGGGCGCTGCTGTCGATGGCCCTGATCAACCGGGCCGAACCCTGGGTGGCGCCGGCGGCGAAACCCGCAAAGTTCGAGGCCATGGCGCTGGTCGGCACGCTGCTTGTCTATGGCGCGATCGCGGGCCTTCACACCTGGCTTGGTTATCCGACTTTCGGCTGAGACATGAAACTTTTCCGCTTCATCACTGAGGATGACACCTCTGCCTTCTGCCACCGCGTAACGGCGGCGCTGAACAAGGGGTGGGACCTGCATGGCGGCCCGACCTATGCCTTTGATGCCGCCAAGGGCGTCATGCGCTGCGGTCAGGCCGTGGTGAAAGAGGTGCCCGGAACCTATACGCCCGACATCAAGCTGGGCGAGCAATGACAACCCGTAGGATGGGCGATATCGCCCATCCTACCCGACGGAATGAGCGACATGAAAACCAATCCGGGCCGTTTTTTCGAAGACTATCGCATCGGCGAGGTCATCCAGCACGCCGTTCCCCGCACGATCTCGGGCGGCGAGCGGGCGCTTTACCATGCGCTTTATCCGGCGCGCGGTGCGCTTTATTCCTCGGATGCCTTCGCCCGCGCCTCTGGCCTGCCGCAAAGCCCGGTCGATGACCTGATCGCCTTCCACGTCGTCTTTGGCAAGACCGTGCCCGACATCAGCCTGAACGCAGTCGCCAACCTCGGTTATGCCGAGGGGCGCTGGCTGGCGCCGGTTTACCCTGGCGATACCCTGCGGTCGGAATCGACCGTGATCGGGCTGAAGGAAAACTCGAACGGCAAGTCGGGCAACGTCTATGTCCGGACCCGCGGGATCAATCAGCGCGGCGAGGTCGTGCTGGAATATGTGCGCTGGGTGATGGTGCGCAAGAACCGGCTGGAGGTTCCCGCCCCGGCCGCCGCTGTTCCGGAACTGCAAAAATCCGTGCCCGCGGCGGATCTTTTGGTCCCGGCGGGGTTGGATTTCTCCAACTACGATTTCACGCTGGCCGGCGAACCCCACCGCTGGGGGGATTACCAGGTCGGCGAGAAGATCGACCATGTCGATGGTGTGACCATCGAAGAGGCCGAGCATATGGTGGCCACGCGGCTGTGGCAGAACACCGCCAAGGTCCATTTCGACGCCACCTTCCGTGAGGACGGCAAGCGGCTGATCTATGGCGGCCATGTGATCTCGATGGCGCGGGCCTTGTCGTTCAACGGGCTGGCCAATGCGCAGATGATCGTGGCGCTGAACGCGGGGGCGCATGCCAACCCCTGCTTCTCGGGCGATACGGTGAAGGCCTGGTCGGAAGTTCTGGACAAGGCGGAAACCGCGGCGCCGGGCGTGGGTGCGATCCGTCTCCGGCTGGTGGCGGTGAAACAGGGCGCGGCCCCCTTTGCCCATAAGGGCGAAGATGGGAAATACCTGCCAGAGGTGCTGCTGGATCTGGATTACTGGGCCTTGATACCGCTTTGAAAGTGTGGCCTTCATCGGCGTTCATTCGCTGGAAAAGACCGATGCGCGCCACGATCCTTGCCCTTACCCTTGCCGCGACCCCGGCCTTCGGCTTTGACATGCCCGAGGACGAGGACGCGGCGCAGTTCGTCACCTCGAACGTCGTTTCGACCTTTTACCACGAGCTTGGTCATGCGCTGATCGACGTGCTGGAACTGCCGGTTCTGGGCAAGGAAGAGGACGCCGCCGATGCGCTTTCGGCGGTGCTGACCCACTACATCTGGGACGAAGAGTCGGCGACCCGCATCACCTATGACACTGCCCTGGCCTATGCGCTTTATGCTTCGGATCTTGAAGATTGGGACGGCGCCTTTTCCGACACCCATTCGCTGGACCAGCAACGCTATTACACCCTGGTTTGCCTGTTCTACGGAGCCGATCCCGAAGCCCGCCAAGAAGTTGCGGCGGATCTGGAGCTGCCCGCCGCCCGCGCCGAAGGCTGCGCGGAGGAATTCGTTCAGGCCGACGAGAGCTGGTCTGCGCTGCTGGACGGGCTGGAGCCCGGGCCCGATACCTATGGTCTGACATTGGTCAACACTGACGAGGACGATCCGGTGGCCCAAATCCTGATCGAGGAGATCGACAGCCTGAACGAGACCTACGGCCTTCCGCAGGAGGTGACCGTCAGCGTCGAGCCTTGCGGCGAGGCCAATGCCTTCTACATCCCCGATGATGACCACATCATCATGTGCAGCGAATATGCCGAGGACATGGCCCGCATCTGGGCCGAAGCGGAATAGGGGCGAATTATGTGATCACAGCCGAAAAAATCGTGATCACAAAGTCCAGAATCTTCCCCTGATAGCGAAAACAACCCACCCTTCTTGATGACAGCGCCGATTTTCGCGCTAATGAAGGACAAAGACAGCTTCCTGGGCACACTTCGCCCGCGCCAGCGAACAAGGGACATGACATGGCAGACGTCAAACGGGTCGAGCGACCCCTTTCCCCCCATTTGCAGATCTACCGCGTGCAGATGACCATGGCCGCATCCATCATGGTGCGGATCACCGGCAATGCGCTGATTGTCGGCATCGGGCTGGCTGTCTGGTGGCTTCTGGCGGCGGCGACCTCGCCTGAATATTTCGCGACTGCCAATGCGGTGGCGACCAGCTGGTTCGGCGATCTGGTGTTCACGGCCTCGGCCTGGGCGGTCTGGTTTCACTATCTGGGCGGGCTGCGGCATCTCTATTTCGATGCGGGCAAGGGGCTGGACATTGCCACGGCCGAGAAACTCGGCTGGGGGATGTATATCGGCTCGGTCGTGCTGACCGTCATCACCATCCTTCTGGTTCAGTGAGGGGAACATGCGTTATCTGACCGCCCGCAAACGCGCCGAGGGCAAAGGCGCCTCCCATACCGGGACCGAACATCACTGGCACATGACGGTCAGCGCGGTGGCGCTGGCCTTCCTGGTCCCGACCTGGCTTTACATCTTCGGCTCGGCCCTTGGTCGCCCGCAGGAAGAGGTTGTCGCCATCTTCGCGCGTCCCTTCCCCGCCATCCTCACCGCCCTGATCCTTGTTGTCGGCATGCGCCATTTCGCCATGGGCGCGACCATGATGATCGAGGATTACGCCCGCGGCACCGCCCGCAAGATGGGCATCATCTTCGCCTATTCCCTGTCCGCCGTGATCGTCGCCACCGGGCTGTTCGCCCTCGTGAAGATCGCGATCTGAGGTTCCCGACATGACCCAAGCCTACAAATACGAAACCCATGACTATGACGTGGTGGTGGTCGGCGCCGGCGGCGCGGGCCTGCGTGCCACGCTGGGCATGGCCGAGCAGGGCCTGCGCACGGCCTGCATCACCAAGGTGTTCCCGACCCGCAGCCACACCGTGGCCGCCCAGGGCGGCATCGCGGCCTCTCTTGGCAACATGGGGCCCGACAGCTGGCAGTGGCACATGTACGACACCGTGAAGGGGTCGGACTGGCTGGGTGACACCGACGCGATGGAATACCTTGCGCGTGAGGCCCCCAAGGCGGTTTACGAGCTCGACCACTACGGCGTGCCCTTCAGCCGCACCGAAGAGGGCAAGATCTATCAGCGTCCCTTCGGCGGCCACACCACCGAATTCGGTGAAGGCCCGCCGGTGCAGCGCACCTGTGCTGCCGCCGACCGCACCGGCCACGCCATCCTGCACACGCTTTACGGCCAGTCGCTGAAGCAGAAGGCCGAGTTCTACATCGAGTATTTCGCGCTGGACCTCATCATCACCGACGGCGCCTGCACCGGCGTCGTGGCGTGGAAGCTGGATGATGGCACGATCCATGTGTTCAACGCCAAGATGGTGGTTCTGGCGACCGGCGGTTATGGCCGGGCCTATTTCAGCGCCACCTCGGCCCATACCTGCACCGGCGACGGTGGCGGCATGGTGGCCCGTGCGGGTCTGCCGCTGCAGGACATGGAATTCGTGCAAT
>ERZ1645187.4357-NODE-4357-length-11460-cov-126.773082_pt1 | contig 11460 bp, 6 predicted proteins | sample MGYA00575352_ERZ1645187 | MGnify/ENA primary metagenome ERZ1645187 (study PRJEB40837, sample SAMN11349314) | freshwater sediment metagenome | isolation source: river sediment | host: Sediment | place: India: Wazaribad , New Delhi | collected 2017-02-21 ... | reverse complement strand
GGCGGGTGTCCTGCTGGCCGGCGGTGACGACCAGCGGCGTCTCGCTCGCCTTCGAGGCGACCAGCACGCCCATGGCGTTGCCGAGACCGCCCATGGCGTGGAGATTGACGAAGCCGGTCTTGCCGGAGGTGAGAGCCCAGCCGTCGGCCATGCCGACGGCGGTCGCCTCCTGCAAACCGAGCACGTAGGTGATGTCGGGCGCATCGACGAGAGCGTCCATCAGCGGCATCTCGGTCGAGCCGGGATTGCCGAAGACGTGGGTGATGCCCTCGTCGCGCAGAATGTCGAGCAGGATGTCGCTGGCACGGCGGGTCATGGAGAAGCCTCTTCGTCGGAACGGGTCGCCGCGACACTAGCCGGAGCGGCACGAAATCGGCGGGCGAAGTCGAGCTCTCTGGCATCCCTCGACGCAATCGGATAGCGTCATTCTGAGACTTCGAGACATCGGATCGCGCATGGACGAAATCGACCGCAAGATCCTGCGTATCCTCCAGGAGGATGCGTCGATCCACAATCAGGCCCTCGCCGCCCGCGTCGGCCTGTCGCCGTCGCCGTGCCTGAGGCGGGTACGCGCCCTCGAGGCGGCGGGCGCCATCCGCGGCTACGTGGCGCTGCTCGACGGCAAGGCGGTCGGCGCCGGCTTCGTCGCCTTCGTCGAGGTGCGGCTGGAGAAACAGTCGGAGGCCTATTCGGCCCGCTTCGAGGGGACGATCCTGGCGCGCCCGGAGGTGACGCGATGCGCCTTCGTCACCGGCGACTTCGACTACCTGCTCGAGGTGGCGGTCGCAGACCTCGACGAATTCCACCGCTTTCTGACCCAGGTCCTCACCCGCATCGACGGCGTCGCCAACACGAGGACGATCATCCCGGTGAAGCGCATCAAGGAGACGACGGCGGTCAAGATCACGTGATCCGAGACGTCCCGTCGACGGCCAGCGTTCTAAGGCGCTGCGGCGCGTGATAGTTTTCGTTTGTTTCCGATAGGAATTCCGTCGAATGGGCGACGTCCGGCACCGCTTACGGTTCGGCGGAGGAGATCCCGACAGCCGATCGCAACCGGTGTGACGTCGAGTGCCGAAAGGTCTCAGTCATGGCGAAGATCGCTGTCACCCGTCTTCTCGCTCTCGGCCTACTGATGTCGACGACGGACGTACGCGCCGCCGGTCCGACGCTCCTCTTCGCCCAGCCTCCCTGTTCCCATGCCTCCGGCTTCTGTTTGAAATTTCGAGATTCCGACCCGCTGTCGGTCGTGAGGAGCTACGGATTCACGCTCCCGGCGGCGGGGCGGGCACAAGTGATCTTCGACGGCACGATGCAATGCGAGAACCAAGCGTTCTCCATGGGAACGAACTTCGGTGTCGTCGACCTGATCAGTCAGATCGTTCCGACGGCGACCGAGGCCGTGTCGCACACCGGTTCCTCCGGCGGCCGGGTGGCCTTGCGCCTGGAGAGCGGAGGGAACTTCAGCACCTCGCTCAATCTCCACTCCATGAGAACCATCGCCTACACCAGCGGGGGGCCGAAGACCGTCTACTTCCGCTTGGCGCGACTGCGCATGGACGCGGGGACCGTCTGCTACGTCCACAGCGCGGCCTTCTCTGTGACCTTCGTCCCCAACTGAACGCGACGCCAACGAAGCCACCGGCACGCAGCCGGGGTTCATCGGCGCGGCGATCCGATTCTCGCGACCCTCGCTGCGGCCGATGCCGTCGATGGTGCCGGCCACCGGCACCTCGTCGCCGGGCAGCCCCTGCGCCGCCGATCGGGAGACTTCGAGGAACGGTGTGCCGCGATCGAGGAGGAGCCGGATGTGGTCGCGCGCCGGGAGCTCGCCGTGGGCGATGCGCTCGGCCGGCGCCCACCCCGCCCCGCCCCGCCCAGCAGCGCACGTTTTCCCCAACCGAGCGATCACGAAGCCTGTGCGATGATCACTCCCCCCATCGCCCGATTGACTCTCGCTGCATTCTTTGAGAGAACAAATAAAGAACAATGAGTAGACGAAGAGGGATCGGCCATGAGCTGGACGGCCGCGACGACGGATCGATTGGCTGATCTGCGGCGGACGATCGCCGCCCTCGAGGGACGCCCGGCCGCGGCCGAGCGCTTCGACGCGGCCGCCCTCGAGCGGTCGCGCGAAGCCGGCGGGAGCGACGCCGTCCTCCCCTTCGGCGTCGAGGCGGTGGACCGACGTCTCGGCGCCGGCGGGCTGGCGCTCGGGGCCCTGCACGAGATCGCCTGCGACGAGAGCCGCGAGGCCGGCGCCGTCACCGGCTTCGCCACCGCGCTCCTCGCCCGCCTCGCCGCCCGTCGCCCCGGCCGCATCCTGTGGATCGTCGCCACCGAGGCCCGCCGCGAGACCGGCCGTCTCGATGCTCCCGGCCTCGCCGCCTTCGGTCTGGATCCCGGCCGCCTCGTCGAGGTGGCGGCGGCGGACGCGACGGAGGCGCTGTGGGCCTTCGAGGAGGGCCTCGCCTGTCGCGGCACGGCGGCGGTCGTCGCCGAGATTCCCGGTCGACCGACGGTGCTCGACCTCACCGCCACCCGCCGGCTGGCGCTCCGGGCCGGCGCCGATGCCGGCCGCGCCCTCGGCCTGCTGCTGCGCGTCGCCGGCCCCGCCCAGACCACCGCCGCCGCCACCCGTTGGCGCGTCGGCGCGGCGCGCTCCCGCCCTCTCGACGGCTTCGCCCCCGGTCTCGGCCGGCCGACCTTCCGGCTCGAGCTCGAGAAGAACCGCGACGGCCGCCTCGGCACCTTCGATCTGGAGTGGTCTTCCCATGACCGGCGTTTCGCGTTGCTCCCGGCGCATCCTGGCGCTCTTTCTGCCGAATCTCTCGACCGACCGGCTGCATCGCCGGGCCCGGGGCGCATCCTGGCTTTCGAACGCCCCCGCCGCTGACGCGGCCCCGCTCGCCGTCTTCGCCCGTGCCGGCAATGCCCTCCGGCTCGAGGCGGTCGACGCCCGCGCCGCCGCCCTCGGCCTCGTCCCCGGCCAGCCTCTGGCCGAGGCGCGCGCCCGCGTGCCCGACCTCGCCCTGGTCGAGCGCGACGTCGACGCCGAGATCGACACGCTCGACGACGTCGCCGACTGGTGCGACCGCTTCACTCCGCTCGTCGGCCTCGACCGCGACTTCGACGGCGAAGCCGGCCTCCTCCTCGACGTCACCGGCGTCGCCCACCTCTTCGGCGGCGAGGCGGCGATGGCCGCCGAGGTGGTCGCCCGTCTCGCCGCGGCCGGGTTCACCGCCCGCGCCGGCCTCGCCGGCACCCCCGCCGCCGCCCGCGCCGTGGTGCGCTGCGGCCTCGCCGCCGAGGCGACCCGCATCGTGCCGGCCGGCGAGGAGCGCACCGCCGTCGCCCCCCTGCCGCTGGCGGCGATCGATCCCGATCCGTCCCGCCGGGCCGGCCTCGCCCGCCTCGGCCTCACCACCGTCGCCGATCTCCTCGCCCTGCCGCGCGGCCCCCTCGCCCGTCGCTTCGGCGCCGACCTCCTCGCCCGCCTCGACGAGGCGGTGGGCGCCGCCGACCGGCCGATCTCGCCGCGTGCCCCGATCGCCGACGTCACCGCCGAGCGGCGCTTCTTCGAGCCGATCTCCGCGCCGGAGGACGTCGCCGCCGTCGCCCGCTCGCTCGCCGCCGCGGTCGCCGAGAGCCTGGAGCGGCGCGGCCAGGGGGCGATGCTGGTCGAACTCGCCCTGTGGCGGGTCGACGGCGACGTCCGCCGCATCAGCGTCGGCGCCGGCCGGCCGCTGCGCGATCCCGACCTCCTCCTCGCCCTCTTCGCCGAACGCCTGAAGGGCATGGGCGACGGCGACGCCCGCCGCCCGCGCCGCGGCACGGGCTCCGACAGCGGCTTCCGCATCGCCTACGGCATGGAACCCGGCTGGGGCTTCGACCTCGTCCGCCTGTCGGTCGTCGCCGCCGCCGACCTCGACCCCGCCCAGATCGAGCTCTCCGGCGACGCCGATGCCCGCATCGCTTTCGATCGCCTCGTCGACCGCCTCGGCGCCCGCCTCGGTCCCCGCCGCGTCACCGTGAGCCGCCCCGGCGACACCCACGTGCCCGAGGCCGCCGCCGTCCCCACCCCCGCCGGCGAGGTCCGCGACGCGGCCCTCGCCTGGGACCTCGCCGAACTCGACCCCGAGACCCCGCCCGAGCGGCCGCTGCGTCTCCTCGACCGCCCCGAGCCGATCGACACCGTCGCCGAGATCCCCGACGGCCCGCCGCTGCGCTTCCGCTGGCGCCGCGTGCTCTACGAGGTCGATCGCGCCGAGGGGCCGGAGCGGATCGCCTGCGAATGGTGGCGTCTGCCGCCCGAGGAGAGCCTCGATCCCGAGCCCCCCGCCCCCGACGACGCGCCGCCGCCGCGTCTCGATCCCTCCCGCGCCACCCGCGACTATTTCCGCGTCGAGGACGCCGTCGGCCGTCGCTTTTGGATCTTCCGCGCCGGGCTCTTCGGCCGCGAGACCGCCCGCCCGCGCTGGTTCCTCCACGGCCTCTTCGCCTGAGGGAGCGGCCGATGAACGCCTATGCCGAACTGGCGATCACCTCGAACTTCACCTTCCTCACCGGCGCCTCGCACCCGGAGGAATGGGTGGCGCAGGCCGCCCGCCTCGGTCTCGCCGGTCTGGCGATCACCGATCGCAACAGCTTCGCCGGCATCGTCCGCGGCCATGTCGCGGCGCGCGAGGTCGGCCTGCGGTCGGTGGTCGGTTGCCGCCTCGCCTTCGCCGACGGGACGCCCGACGTGCTCGCCTGGCCGTCGGACCGCGCCGCCTACGGCCGCCTCTGCCGGCTGCTGACGATCGGCAACCGCCGCGCCGAGAAGGGCGACTGCCGGCTGGAACTCCCCGATCTCCTGGAATGGGGGGCAGGCGTCGTCCTCGCCCCGCTCGCCCCGCGCCGCGCCGCCCCCGGCACGCCCGCCCGCCTCGCCGCCACGCTCGACCGATTGCGCGAGAGCTTCGGCCGGGAATGGATCCGCCTCGCCGCCCAGCCGCTCTTCGGCCCGGGCGATCGCCGCCGCCTCGCCCGCCTCGCCGGGGTGGCGGAGGTGGCCGGGGTTAAGCTCCTCGCCGTCGGCGATCTCCTCCACCACGTCCCCGAACGACGTCCGCTCGCCGACGTGGTGGCGGCGATCCGCGAGGGGGTGACTCTGGCGACCGCCGGGCGGCTGCTCGAGGCCAATGCCGAGCGCCACCTGCGCTCCGGCGAGGAGATGACGCGGCTCTTCCGCGACCAGCCACGGGCGGTGGTGGAGAGCGTCGCGGTACTCGAGCGCCTCGGCTTCTCGCTCGAGGAGTTGCGCTACGAATATCCCGACGAGGACATCGGCGACGCCGCGAACCCGCAGGAGGCGCTCGTCCGGTTGACGCGCGAGGGCGCGGCGAAACGCTGGCCGGCGGGGGTGCCGGCCAAGGTCGAGGCGGCGCTCGCCCACGAGTTCGCGATCATCGGCGAGCTCGGCTACGCCCCCTATTTCCTCACCGTCCACGACATCGTCCGCTTCGCCCGCTCGCGCGGCATCCTCGCCCAGGGGCGCGGCTCGGCGGCCAATTCCGCGGTGTGTTTCTGCCTCGGCATCACCGAGGTCGATCCCGAACGCGGCGATCTCCTGTTCGAGCGCTTCATCTCGCCGGAGCGCAAGGAACCGCCCGACATCGACGTCGACTTCGAGCACGAGCGCCGCGAGGAGGTGATCCAATACATCTACGAGAAATACGGCCGCGACCGCGCCGGCCTCGCGGCGAGCGTCACCACCTATCGCTCGCGCTCGGCGCTGCGTGAGGTCGGCAAGGTCTTCGGCCTCGGCGACGACGCCGTCGCCCGCCTCTCCGGCTCGGTCTGGGGCTCCTCGTCGAAAGGCCCCAAGGACGAGCAGGCGGCTCGCGCCGGGCTCTCGCTCGCCGACGCCACCCTCGCCCACGTCTTCGCCCGAGCCCGCGAGATCGTCGGCTTCCCCCGCCATCTCTCCCAGCACGTCGGCGGCTTCGTCCTGACGCGCGGCCGCCTCGACGAGGTGGTGCCGATCCAGAACGCGGCGATGGAGGGCCGCACCGTCATCGAATGGGACAAGGACGATCTCGACGCCCTGGGGATCCTGAAGATCGACATCCTGGCGCTCGGCATGCTCTCGGCGATCCGCAAGGCCTTCGCCCTGCTGGAGGACCACTACGGCCGCCCGACGACCCTCGCCGCGATTCCGGCGGAAGACCCCGCCGTCTATCGGATGATCCAACGGGCCGACACCATCGGCGTCTTCCAGATCGAGAGCCGAGCGCAGATGACCATGCTGCCGCGGTTGAAGCCCGCCACCTTCTACGACCTCGTCATCGAGGTGGCGATCGTCCGCCCCGGCCCGATCCAGGGCGACATGGTCCACCCCTATCTCCGCCGCCGCCAGGGGCTGGAGGAGGTGAGATACCCGTCCGCCGAACTCGAGAGCGTCCTCGGCAAGACCCTCGGCGTGCCGCTGTTCCAGGAGCAGGCGATGAAGATCGCCATCGTCGCCGCCGGTTTCGCTCCGGCCGAGGCCGACAAGCTGCGCCGGGCGATGGCGACCTTCCGGCGGGTCGGCACCATCCATTCGTTCCAGACCAAGATGGTCGAGGGCATGGTCGCCAAGGGCTACGAGCGCGCCTTCGCCGAGCGCTGCTTCCGCCAGATCGAGGGCTTCGGCGAGTACGGCTTCCCCGAGAGCCATGCGGCGAGCTTCGCCCTCCTCGTCTATGCCTCGGCCTGGCTCAAGTGCCACTATCCGGACGTCTTCGCCTGCGCGCTGGTCAATTCCCAGCCGATGGGCTTCTACGCCCCGGCCCAGATCCTGCGCGACGCCCGCGAACACGGGGTGGAACTGCGCCCGGTCGACGTCAATCGCTCGGATTGGGACTGCATCCTGGAGCGCAGCCCCCATGCCGCCGACCGGCTCGCCGCCCGCCATGCCTCACAGGAGCGGGCGATCTGGTCGAGCCATGCGATCCGCCTCGGCTTCCGGCAGGTGCGCGGGCTCTCGGAAGGCGCGATGGCGCGGCTCGTCGCGGCGCGCGGCGCCGGCTACGACTCGGTCGCCGATCTCGCGGCCCGCACCCGGCTCGATCGGGCCAGCCTCGAGAAGCTCGCCGAGGCCGACGCCTTCGCCGGTCTCGGGCTCGATCGCCGCACCGCGCTGTGGGCGGTGGAGGCGCTCGACGGCGCGAGCGAAAAGGATCGCCTGCCGCTCCTCGATCGCGCCGAACTCGGTGACCTCTACGGCGCCGAACCGCCGGTGGCGCTCCGCCCGATGCTGCCGGGCGAGGAGGTGATCGAGGACTATCGCACCCTGTCCCTGTCGCTGAAGGGCCACCCGGTCGCCTTCCTGCGCGCCGACCTCGATGCCGTCCGCGCCGTCCGCGACGAGACCCTCGCCACGCTGCGCTCGGGCGCCCACGTGCGCGTCTCCGGCCTCGTGCTGGTGCGCCAGCGGCCCGGCTCGGCCAAGGGCGTGATCTTCCTGACCATCGAGGACGAGACCGGGGTGGCCAACGTCATCGTCTGGCCGAAGGTGTTCGAGAAGTATCGCCGCGAGGTGCTCGCCGGCCGCTTCCTCGTCGTCGACGGGCGGCTGCAGAACGAGCAGGGGGTGATCCACGTCGTCGCCGACAAACTGATGGATCGCACCGCCTGGCTCACCCGCCTCGCCGAGAGCGCCGGATCGATCCCGACCGAGGCGCGCGGCGACGAGGTGAAGCACCCGGTGATCGAGATCCGCTCCAAGGCCGCCCCGACCGCCCCGCTCGTCCGACTGATCCGCGACGCGCCGGAGCTGACGCAGGACGTCGAGGCCCTGGTCGAGCGCACCGCGAGGGCGCTGCCCAAGGGACGGAATTTCCACTGAGGAGAACGAGACCGCACGGCGCGCGCGCCCTGCACCACCGCGTCTCGCCCGGCCGAGCCGAGGGCGGCCACACACGCACGACCGCCGACGACTGGAGGACCGATGCCGCACGACGCGAAGATCTCGAAAGAAGAATGGCGCTCCCTAGGGGACTCGAACCCCTGTTTTCGCCGTGAGAGGGCGACGTCCTAGACCGCTAGACGAAGGGAGCAGCGGGCGGCGCTCGGCGCCGGACGGGGGTGGATATAGCGACCCCTTCCGGTCCTGGCAAGCGGGAAATCGCATTCGCCGTCGAACCGTGGACGACCTCGTGGCGGCGGTCGGGGTCGAGGCACAGGACGGACGGCGGATCGGCCGATGTGCTCGGGTCGGCGACGCCGATATCGCCGGCTCGCCGCTGCGCCGGAAACGACGACGAGACCGCGGAGGGCCCCGTCTTCTCTGCGGTGAGACGCGGGCGTCTCGTGACGGGTGCGGCGCGGCGGGGAACCCGCCACGCCGCGCCGATCACATCCCGCCGATGCAGACGTATTTGACGTCGAGATAGTCGTCGAGGCCGTACTTGGAGCCCTCGCGACCGAAGCCCGAATCCTTCACGCCGCCGAACGGCGCCACCTCGGTGGTCAGCACCGATTCGTTGACGCCGATCTGGCCGAACTTCAGCTTCTCGGCGACGCGGAAGGCGCGGCCGAGATCGCGGGTGTAGAAGTAGCCGGCCAACCCGAAGGGCGAGCCGTTGGCGATGGCGATCGCCTCCTCTTCCGTCTCGAAGCGGAACAGCGGCGCCACCGGGCCGAAGATCTCGTCCTGGGCGAACTTCATGTCGACCGAGGCGTCGCGGATGACGGTCGGCTCGAAGAAGCCGTGACCGAGCGCATGGCGAGCGCCGCCCGTCGTCACCCGGCCGCCCTTGGCGAGCGCATCGGCGACGAAGCTCTCGACCTTGGCCACCGCCTTCTCCTCGATCAGCGGCCCCTGCACCACGCCCGCCTCGAGCCCGTTGCCGACCTTCAGCGCCGCCACCGCGGCGGTGAACTTCTCGGCGAAGGCGTCGTAGACGCCGGCCTGGACGATGAAGCGGTTGGTGCAGACGCAGGTCTGGCCCGAGTTGCGGAACTTCGAGGCGATCGCCCCGGCCACCGCCCGATCGACGTCGGCATCGTCGAAGACGACGAAGGGCGCGTTGCCGCCGAGTTCCATCGACACCCGCTTCAGCCGCTCGGCGGCGCGGCCGGCGAGCATGCGTCCGACCGCGGTCGAGCCGGTGAAGGTGATCTTGCGCACCGCCGGATTCTCGATGAACTCGTCGCCGATCGGCGCCGGCTTGCCGGTGACGATGTTGACGACGCCCGCCGGCACCCCGGCCTCTTCCGCCAGCATGCCCCAGGCGATGCCCGAATAGGGCGTCAGCTCCGCCGGCTTGATCACCGCGGTGCAGCCGGCGGCGAGCGCCGCGCCGAGCTTGCGGCTGATCATCGAGGAGGGGAAGTTCCACGGCGTGATCGCCGCGATGACGCCCACCGGCTCCTTCTGCACGATGATGCGGCGATCCGCCCAGGGCGAGGGGATGGTGTCGCCGTAGACCCGCCGCGCCTCTTCCGCGAACCACTGCACGTAGGCCGCCGAGCCCAGCACCTCGCCCTTGGCCTCGGCCAGCGGCTTGCCCTGCTCGAGCGTCAGGATCTCGGCGAGCGGCTCGAGGTTCTTGCGGATGAGATCGGCGAGGCGATGCAGGATGGTGGTGCGCTCGGCCGCCGTCTTCGCCGCCCAGGCCGGAAACGCCGCCTCGGCCGCCGCCACGGCGCGGGCCACCTCGGCCCGGCCGACCGCCGGAATGGTGCCGAGCACCTCGCCGTTGGCCGGATTGGTGACGGTGAGGGTGGCCCCGTCGTCGGCTCCGACCCACTTGCCGCCGATGAGATTGGCTTCCCTCAGCCACGGATTCTTCGCCGCCATCGTCTGCTCCATCGAATGTGATCACGCGTCGTGACGCGATTGATGGGAATTGTCTCCCCACCGTCAAGAGGGACGGACGAGCAGAAGACGCGCACGGGCGCGGCCGTCCGCCCCGGAGCGCCCGCACGGCACCCCCGGATGTGCGGATCGTCCGGTCTCGACCGGGTTTTCGGCATGAATCGCGGCGAAAACGCCGATGTGGATCACGATCGAGAGAGCAGGCGGCGCGAACCCCGCCGCCGCCCGTATCCCCCTCACCCCGCCTTCGGGTCGTAGGCGAGGATCGGCGCCAGCCAGCGCTCGGCGGTGGCGAGATCCCAGCCCTTGCGGGAGGCGTAGTCGGCGACCTGATCCTTCTCGATCTTGCCGACGCCGAAATAGTGGCTCTCGGGATGCGAGAAGTAGAGGCCGGAGACGGACGCCGCCGGGAACATGGCGTAGCTCTCGGTGAGTTCGATGCCGGCGCGATGCGACGGATCGAGCAGCTTCCACAAGCTGGCCTTCTCGGTGTGATCGGGCTGGGCCGGATAGCCCGGCGCCGGGCGGATGCCGACGTAGCGCTCGGCGATCAGCTCCTCCGGCGTCAGCGCCTCGTCGGGGGCGTAACCCCAGAGTTCGCGCCGCACCTTCGCATGCAGCCACTCGGCGAAGGCTTCCGCCAGACGATCGGCGAGCGCCTGGGAGAGGATCTTCGAATAGTCGTCGTTGGCGCGGGCATAGCGTTCGGCGATCTCGGCCTCGCCGATGCCGGCGGTGACCGCGAAGGCGCCGATCCAGTCGTCGGTGCCCTTGGGCGCGACGAAGTCGGCGAGCGCCAGATTGGCGCGCTCCGAGCCCGAGCGGCCGATCTGCTGGCGCAGCGTGTGGAGGCGCGACAGCTCGTAGTTCCGGCCGGCGTCGGAGAAGAGGACGATGTCGTCGCCCGTCGCGTTGGCCGGCCAGAAGCCGACGACGCCGCGTGCCGTGAGCGAGCCCTCGGCGATCAGCTTGGTCAGCATGGCGCGGGCGTCGGCATAGAGCGCCTTCGCCGCCGGGCCGACCTTGGCATCCTCGAGGATCGCCGGGTAGCGGCCGATCAGCTCCCAGGTGGCGAAGAACGGCGTCCAATCGATGAAGGGCACCAGGTCCGCGATCGAGACGTCGATGGTGCGCACCCCGAGGAACGACGGCTTCACCGGCGGGTGCTTCGCGAAGTCGGGGCGGAAGGCGGCGGCGCGGGCATCCGCCAGCGCGACGCGGGCCTTGTCCGAGCGGCCGCGGGCGTGGGCCTCGCGGGTCGCGGCATAATCGGCGGCGTAACCGGCCGCGGCCTCGGCCTTGCCGGCGCCGAGCAGCGCCGAGGCGAAACCGACGGCGCGCGACGCGTCGACGACATAGACCGCCTGCCCACGATCGTAGGCCGGATCGATCTTCACCGCCGTGTGGACGCGAGAGGTCGTCGCGCCGCCGATGAGCAGCGGCACGTCGAAGCCCTGGCGCTCCATCTCGCTCGCCACATGCACCATCTCGTCGAGCGACGGGGTGATGAGGCCGGAGAGACCGATGATGTCGGCCTTCTCCTCGCGGGCGCGGGTGAGGATCTTCTCGGCCGGCACCATGACGCCGAGGTCGACGACGTCGAAGTTGTTGCAGGC
>ERZ1645187.4356-NODE-4356-length-11462-cov-7.486193_pt1 | contig 11462 bp, 16 predicted proteins | sample MGYA00575352_ERZ1645187 | MGnify/ENA primary metagenome ERZ1645187 (study PRJEB40837, sample SAMN11349314) | freshwater sediment metagenome | isolation source: river sediment | host: Sediment | place: India: Wazaribad , New Delhi | collected 2017-02-21 ... | reverse complement strand
ACCCGGCGCGATGAGCCGGGCGCTCAGTCCTTCTCGTCGCGGATGGCGCCGCGCCGCAATTGATCGCGCTCCATCGACAGGAACAATGCCCGGAAATTACCCTCGCCGAACCCCTCGTCCGCGCGACGCTCGATGAACTCGAAGAAGGTCGGGCCGAGCAGGGTTTGCGAGAAAATTTGCAGCAGCAGCCGGGGGCGCCCGCCTTCGGTCGACCCGTCGACGAGAATGCCGCGCGTCTGCAACGCCCCGACATCGAGCCCGTGACCCGGCAAGCGCTCGTCCAGCATTTCGTAATAGCTGGCGCCCGGCGCGGTCATCATCGGCACGCCGGCGCCGCGCAGCCGATCGACGAGCGTCACCAGATCTCCCGTCGACAGGGCGATATGCTGGATGCCCTCGCCGTTGAACCGCATCAGGAACTCCTCGATCTGGCCGGAGCCTTTCGAGGCCTCTTCGTTCAGCGGTATGCGGATGAGGCCGTCCGGCGCGGTCATCGCCCGCGACGTGAGGCCGGTATATTCCCCCTTGATGTCGAAATACCGCAATTCGCGAAAATTGAAGAGCTTCTCGTAGAAGCCCGCCCAATGAGCGATGCGGCCGCGATAGACGTTATGGGTGAGATGGTCGATCGCGCGGAGGCCGTAACCCTCGGGACGGTAGGCGGCGCCCTCGAGGAACGCGAAGTCGATATCGTAAATCGATTTGCCGTCCTCGAAGCGATCGATGAGATAAAGCGGCGCGCCGCCGATGCCCTTGATCGCCGGCAGCCGCAATTCCATCGGCCCGGGAAGAATATCGACCGGCTGTGCGCCGAGCTCGAGCGCGCGGGCGTAGGCGCGATGCGAATCCGCGACGCGAAAGGCCAGCCCGCATGCGCTGGGGCCGTGTTCGGCGGCGAAATAGGCGGCCGCGCCATTCGGCTCATTGTTGACGACGAAATTGATGTCGCCCTGACGGTAAAGCAGCGCCTGCTTGGAGCGATGGCGCGCCACCAGCGTGAAGCCAAGCTGTTCGAAGACAGCCTCGAGAACACCCGGGACGGGCGAGGCGAATTCGACGAATTCAAACCCCTGGAGCCCCATCGGGTTGGCGGGATCGTTCGGCGTCGCAACAGTCATCGCAACCTCCCCGGCCGCGTGCGGGCGATCGAAAGACGCGCGGCCCTCCCACCAGATTACGCCCGAACCGGCGTCGCGCCGAATCGGGCGGCGCCGCCGCGGCTCAGCGCGGCGTCGGCGCGCTCGGCGTCGCCGTTGTTCCGGGCTGCGCAATCGGCGCGTCCGGCGCGACATTGAGCACCGACTGCACCTGCGCGTCCGGGCGCGGCGCGGAAAGCTGCTGGCCGATGGAGCGCACCGCATCGGGCGCGCGCGCATAGGTGGCGTGGCCAATGAAGCCTTTGGAGAGAGCCGAGAGATCGTAGACCTTGACGCCGAGGCGATCGAGCGCCTCGCGGTCGCGCGGGTCGCTCGGATTCATTGCGCCGAGACGCGGACGGTCGCCCGCCAGCGTGCGCGACAGCGACAGCGCGCGGTCGCCCGAGGAAACGAAAACCGAGACATGCGACGCATCGAGCCGCGCCACCTGCTGGCGGAACACGGCGATGTCGATATCGGGCGCCGCCAGCATCACATTGCCGAGGCGGCCGTCGAGATCCGGCTTGCCGGCGATGGCGAGTTCGCGCAGCGTCTCCATCGTCAGCCAGGTGCCCATGGAATGGGCGAGGATGTGGACGCGGCCGACGCCGGGCGTGGCGGCGATGTCGAGCAGCAGGCGCCGCAGCGGATCGCGCGCCACCGTGGCGCTCTCCTTGTCGGAGCCATAGGCCAGCAGGTCGGAGCGGGAGGCCCAGGTGAACAGCACCGGCACGCCGCCAAATCCCGTGTCGGCGGCAAGCTGCGCCAGGCGGAAGCGCGCCTCGTCATAGCTGGTGTTGAAGCCGTGGACATACAGCAGCACGTCGCGGTTGGAGCCGATACGGCCGGAGATATGGGTGGCCAGCTCGTTCTGGAGCGAGCCGGCCGACACGCTGCGGCGGCCGACGACGGCGAAATGCTTGGCCGGATTGGGCGCGCCGAAGCTCGGCTGCTCGATCTCGCCTGGCTGATGGCCGGCAGGAACGCTGATCGTCTGCAGCGAGAAGCGCGCGCCGCCTTCCGAGCCGCTCATGCCGTCGCGCTCGCCCTTGCGGGTCGATGCGACGAACATCATCACCGAATTCTGCGCGCTCTGGGCCTTGCCTGAAAATGCCGACATGCCGAATCCATCGGCGCGGCCGGAGGCGCAGCCGCCAAGCGTCAGGCCAAGCCCCAACAGGGCCGCAAGCGGAAGCAGGGGGCGGAAAAGGCGACGCCCATCGTGCGCCAGCCGGGAACAGACGGCCATTGGTGAAGCAATCCTCGAACGCGCGGGTCGCGGCCTCGAAAGAGGGGCCCAATCAAACGGCGAAGGCTTGACGAAAGGTTAACGCCAGCGCCGAAATCTAGGGCCGCTTGTCAGGGTCAATCGTGACGACAATGGGACCGGCCGACAAGAAAGCGTCGCCTGTGCGCCAAAATCGGCCGGAATGTTGCGGATGCGCCACCGACGCGCAAGCCATTGGCCGCGCGCGGCGGACGCCCTATCCTGCGAAAAACCGGGAGGACAATGCATGAGCGACGTCAGAGCGCAGCAATTCACCGTCAGCCATCTCGACGAAAGCTCGTTCGAGACCGGCGGGCTGCGGCCCTATTCGGCCTATCGCGACCTCGGCGTCGCCGCCGCCACCAATGGCCAGGCCACCGCCCATGTCATCCGCATGACCGCGCCCTGCACCGACGAGGCGCGCGGCTGGCACCGGCACGAATGCGACTTCCAGCTCGTCTATGTGCTCAAGGGCTGGTTCAAGAACGAATTCGAGGGGATTGGCGTGCAGGTGATGCGCGAAGGAACGTGCTGGATCCAGCCGCCCGGCATCCGCCACGCCGTGCTGGATTATTCGCTCGACTGCGAATTGCTGGAAATCGTCCTGCCGGCGAATTTCAAGACGGTGGCGGGGTGAGGGCGTGAGCGTCCGCTGCCGCCGCCCCTTCCGACTCGCCCTGCGCGCCCTTATAAGGCGGACATGAGCGCGCACACCAAGACTCCCGCCCTGCCCTCGACCGACGAACTCGCGGCGCGCGTGCGCGCCGGCGACAGGGCGAGCCTTGCGCGCGCCATCACTTTGGTCGAGAGCCGCAAGGCGGAGCATCAGGCGCAGGCGCGGGCGCTGGTGCAGGCGCTGCTGCCCTATACCGGCAAGGCGCTGCGCGTCGGCATCACCGGCGTTCCCGGGGTGGGCAAGTCGACGACGATCGACACGCTCGGCTCCAATCTGACGGCGCGCGGGCTGAAAGTGGCGGTGCTGGCGGTCGATCCGTCATCGACGCGCACCGGCGGCTCGATCCTCGGCGACAAGACGCGCATGTCGAAATTGTCGGCCGATCCCAACGGCTTCATCCGGCCGTCGCCCTCCTCCGGCACGCTCGGCGGCGTCGCGGCCAAGACGCGCGAGACGATGCTGTTGTGCGAGGCGGCGGGCTTTGACGTCATTCTCGTCGAGACGGTCGGCATCGGCCAGTCCGAGACCGCCGTCGCCGACATGACGGATTTCTTCCTCGTGCTGATGCTGCCCGGCGCCGGCGACGAATTGCAGGGCATCAAGAAGGGCGTGCTCGAACTCGCCGACATGATCGCCGTCAACAAGGCCGAGGGCGAGGGCCGCGACCGCGCCGTGCGCGCGGCGGGCGAATACAAGGCCGCGCTGCACATCATGCAGCAAGCCTCGCCCAATTGGGCCGTGCCGGTCGTGCTGATTTCGGGCCTCGCCAATGTCGGCCTCGACGACATGTGGGCGCATGTCGAGGAGCATCGCCGCCGCTTCGACAAGAGCGGCGAGCTCGCCGCCAAGCGCCGCGCCCAGCAGGTGAAATGGATGTGGTCCATGCTGGAGGAGCGGCTGTTGTCGCGGCTGCGCTCGGACCCCAAGGTGCGGGTGCGCCTGCCTGAACTCGAAGCCGCCGTCGGCGACGGCAGCCTGTCGCCGACGCTGGCGGTGGAAGACGTGGCGGGACTGCTGGGGCTGTAAGGATCGCAGCCGCCTGAATGTCGTCGTTTTGCGGCGCATCAAGGTTACCTGTCTGCTCAACTCGCCGCTGCGACCGCTCGCCAAACATGCTATAAAAGCGGGCGAGCGAGGGGACACATGCATCCGTCGATTTCGGAAAAGCGCGACCAACTCATTGCCGCCTGCCGGCGGTTCGATGTCGAGCGTCTCGACGTTTTCGGATCGGCCGCGCGCGGCGATGATTTCGATCCTGCGCGCAGCGACGCCGACTTTCTGGTCGCATTCCGCTCCGACGCCAAATTCGACCTCTACCTCGATCTCGAAGAAGCTTTCGAGCGCATTCTCGGTCGCAAAGTCGACCTCGTCGATCGCCGCGCGATCGAAACCAGCCGCAATTACATCCGCAGGAACAACATCCTCGATCAGGCGGAATCCATTTATGTCGCGTGACGACGCCCTCGTCCTCGACATCGTCCTCGCCGCTGAAGACGCCCGAAGCTTCGTCGAAAGCATGGATTTCGCCAGTTTCGCGGCCAGCCGGCTGCATCAAAACGCCGTGCTTCGATCCCTGGAAATTGTCGGCGAGGCGGCGGGGAAGCTTTCGGCTGAATTCAAGTCCAACTGTCCGCATCTGCCTTGGCGCAACATCACCAGCATGCGGAACCGGCTCATTCACGCCTATAATGAAGTGCGCCTCGATATCGTCTGGTCCGTCATCCAAGGCGATTTGCCGCAGCTCATCGCAACGCTGAAGCCTCTCCTGCCGCCGCGCGGCCAGACGCCTTAGGCTGCTCAAGACCGCGCGCTTCGGCGTGAGCGGCAAAACCGCTCAAATTTGTTCGAACCTCCTCAGAGAAGGCCGTTCAAAGTCAAACACGTTCGGCCCAGCCATCGCGGGCAATCTGGCTTGCGTGAGAATCGACACTCAGACCATAGATGCTGTAACGATCTGATTCTCCGTTTCCCCATGAGATTCAAGATGACCGACACCACCCTGCCCGACCGCCTTTCGACCGATCCGTCGAGCCCGTTTTACAACGAGGAATTGCTGCAACGCGACATCGGCGTGCGCTTCAAGGGCGTCGAGCGCACCAATGTCGAGGAATATTGCGTCAGCGAAGGCTGGGTGCGCGTGACCGTCGGCAATGGCAAGGACCGTCGCGGCAACCCGCTGACGATGAAGATTCACGGGCCGGTCGAGCCCTATTTCCGCGACGCTTGAAAACGGTCGTCGTCACCGGCTTCGGCGCGTTTCCCGGCGCGCGGTCAAATCCGACGCTGGCGCTGATGCGCCGCCTGCAGCGACACGCGGGCAGGTTCGCGCGGCTCGGCTGGCGGCTTGAGACGCGCTTCCTGCCGGTCGTCTATGCGGCCATCGGACCGGCGCTGGCGACAATCGAACGCGAGTGCGCGCCCGACGCGCTGCTGCATTTCGGCCTTGCGGCGCGCCGGCGCGCGATCAGCGTCGAGACGCGGGCGCAGAACCGGCTGCTGCCGCTGAAGGTCGACGCCGCCCGCCGCCTGCCGCCGCGCGGGCTCGCCCCCGGCGGGGCGGAATTCCTGCCCGTGCGGCTTTCGGCCGCACGGCTGCGCGCCGCCATCGCGGCGTCGGGCGCGCGCTGCGGCCTGTCGCGCGACGCCGGCGGCTATGTCTGCAACCAGACGCTTTACCTGTCATTGGCGCATTCGCGCGCGACGCAGGTCGGTTTCGTCCACACGCCAAAACTGTCGCATCTTCCTGGCAGGTTGGACGGACTCGAACGCGCTGCGCTCGCCGCGCTATTCGTGCTATTGCGAGGCGTCTCGCACATGGACTCAAGATGAACGGCACTTTCTACGACACGATCCTGCCCGTCCTGAAGATTGTCTGGATCGACATCCTGCTGTCGGGCGATAACGCCATGGTCATCGCGCTCGCCTGCCGCAACCTGCCCAAGCGGCAACGCAAATGGGGCATCGCGCTCGGCGCGGGCGCGGCCGTGACGCTGCGCATCATCTTCATGTTCGTCGTCGTGTCGCTGATGGCGCTGCCGTTCCTCAAGCTCGTCGGCGGCCTGCTGCTGTTCTGGATCGCCTACCAGCTCCTCAACGAAGAGGAGGAGGATCCGCACGAGATCAACGCCAGCGACAGCCTGTGGAAGGCGGTCGGCACCATCGCCATGGCCGACGCGGTGATGTCGCTCGACAATGTCGTGGCCATCGCCGCTGCGGCCAAGGATTCCTTCGCGCTGATTGTGTTCGGCGTCGCCCTGTCGATCCCGCTGATCGTCTTCGGCTCGTCGGCCTTCCTGTGGCTGATGCAGCGCATCACGCTGCTGGTCTGGGCCGGCGCGGCGCTGCTCGGCTGGATCGCCGGCGATCTCATCGCCTCCGATCCCAAGGTGCAGGCGAGCCTCGGCGACTGGAGCGCGCTCGTCCATATGTGGGCCGGAGCGGTCGGCGCAGCGCTGATCGTGGCCACGGGAATCGTCGTGCGCCGGCGCAAGCCGAGCGAAATCTGATCAGCGCGACAGCGGCGCGATCGGCCCGCGCGGCGGCGCAAGCGTCTGGCCGCAATCGCGCCGTCCGGTGTTGAGGCAGCGCTCCAGCTTGCGCTGCCTGTCGATCAGGTCGATGGCCCAGAACAACACGCCGCCAAGCACGATCAGCGCGATCGCGGCAACGAGATTGATCGTCGTGCGATGGGCGTAATCGGTGTCGTCCGCGGGCCGGTCCACCGGCGGCCCGGCCATGCGATTGTCGTCGGCCATGTTGTCAACTTGCGTCATGCGGCGCGCGCGATCAAGCCACGCGCGTCGCGTCGCCAGCGTCCATCCAGCCGGCGATGCGCGCGAAGACGTCGTCGCGGCCGAGCAGGTCGAAGTGATTGGCGCCTGTGCAAACCCATGAATGATCGTCCGCAAACGCCAGCGTCCGCGCCGCCTTCTTGTGACGGCCGAGGGCGCTCGACACCGTGACGAGGCCATCGCCGACCATGCGCGCCCTGAGATCCGCAACATTCGCGGCCGTCGTCGCCGCGATGGCGTAGCAGGCGACGCCGGCAGGCAGAGGAACGAACCGCGCCTCCGAGCCGCCATGCGCGAAGCGGTCCTGGCCTTGCCAGTCTTCGTCGACGAGCGAGCCATGGCGCAGATCCGTGACACCGGCGCTGCGCGCCCGCCCCGGCCGGGTGAGCACGGCGGTGAAGGGCGCTTTTTCCAGCGCCCGACCGATCCAATTGCCGATCCGCTCCAGCGGCGCGCCGTGATGCGGCGCGCCGAGAAACACCATCCGGCTCAGTTTGGCGCGCCAGCCCAGTCCGTCGGCCTCGGCGTAATGGCAGGCGCTGCGCGCCACCAGTCCGCCCATGCTGTGGCCGATGATGACGATCTCTTCGACCGGAACCGGCCATTGCGTCAGCAGATGTTCGAGCCTGTGCGCAAGGTCGCGGCCATTGAGCGAGATGTGCCGTCCGGAATTGTAGAACAGATAGAGCGGCGTGAAGCCGAAGCGGCGCGCCAGGGCCGCGCCGTGGTCGTGATCGCCGCGCCGCCATTGCAGATCGCTCATGCACAGGCCATGCACGAGCACCAGCAGGCGGCGGGACGCATCGGAGATGGCGGCGGCGATCGCAGACGAACCCTCGGGCAGAGCGCGGCCGCCTTCGAGACGCAGGCGCGTCGGCAGGGCGAGCGGGTTGCCCTCTTCGGCGAGATGATCGCCGACCACGCCGTTCAGCGCCGCAAGCACGATGTCGCGCCCCGGCGACGACGCCGCTTCGCCGCCATCGTCGAAAAGCGCCAAGGTCAGGTCGAGGCCGGCGCCGGCAAGGCGCATGCCGCCACGAACCGCGCGATAGACGAGAGCCGTCACCCCGCCGGTGACGCCGCGCGCCACCTTGGCAAACGGCCCCGGCGCGTCGAGCACGTCATGATGCATTTTCTCGACGATATCGGTGACGCCGACCGCGGCTGTCACGCCCAGACGCCCGAAGCCGCGTATGTCCGCAATGGAAACGCGCATTTTTGCCAAGGCTTGCCTCGCTGCTGTGCAAACGCACCCTGCGCCGCGCCGCCGCCGATGGCAACAGCCATTGCGCGGCGCGGCGCGCAGCCGCTGGCGCGATTTGCCCGCTGCGGTTGACATCGCTCCTCACGCCGCTTTAATCGGCGCGATGAGCAGCGCGCGCTTCCTTTTCGTCTGGGTGCTGTCACTCGCCGTGCTGGCGAATGTGATGTCGCCGCGCATGACGCTCGCCGCTTTCACGCCCGAGGCGCAGGGCCTTTTCATCTGCCATTCAAGCGAGAGCGGACTGATTCTGCTGCCGCTCAAGGCCGATGACGGCTGCCGCGCGCATTGCATGGCGTTGGCTGGCGCGCTGCTGACGCCGCAGCCGCCCGCCATCGCCGTGGCGCTGACCTATCACGCCGCGCGTGCGGTTTTCCCCGCGCGCCAAACCCAGAGCGTCGCGCCGCGCCATGCCGACGCGCAGCCGCGCGCGCCTCCCGCCGCCGCCTGACGTCAACGGCGCACAACGCGCCTGATCACGATTCACATTTCATTCGGAGACATCATGAGCATTCTCTCTCGCGTGGCCGCGGCCGCGCTTCTGTCCGCGGCCTTCGTCCTCCCCGCTTCCGCCCAGGAGGTCAGCCTCGGCGACCTGACGATTTCAAAGAGCTGGACGCGCGCGACGCCGCCCGGCGCCAAGGTCGGCGGCGGCTTCATGCAGATTGCCAACAAGGGCAAGACGGCCGATCGCCTGCTCGCCGTTTCCTCGGACATTTCCGAGCGCGGTGAAGTGCATGAGACGACGATGAGCGACGGCGTGATGAAGATGCGCGAGATGACCAAAGGCGTCGAGATCGCGCCCGGCGCGACGCTCGAACTGAAGCCGGGCTCGTATCACGTCATGTTCATCAATCTGAAGAAGCCGCTGGCCGCCGGCGAAACCGTGAAGGCCAAGCTGAAGTTCGAGAAGGCGGGCGAAGCCGAGATCGTCCTCAAGGTCGAGGCGATGGGCTCGGGCGCGCCCGCGCATTCGGGTCACATGAAGCACTGACGAAAACAGCGCGGCCGGCCATTTCGCCCCGGCCGGCCGCGCTTGCGCCATTCGCGTCAGCCGCAGAGCGCGGCTTTCGCCTCGTTGTATTCGCGGCGCATGCGCGCGATGACTTCGCCGGCCGGCGAGATGTCCTCGATCGTGCCGACGCCCTGCCCCGCGCCCCAGACGTCGCGCCAGGCCTTGATCTGGCCAGAGCCGAAGCTCATCGAATCCTTGCCGCGCTCCGGCAGGTTGTGCGGGTCGAGGCCCGAGCCGGTGATGCTCTTGGTCAGGTAATTGCCATGCACGCCGGTGAAATAGGGCGTGTAGAAAATGTCCTCCGCGCCGCTGTCGACGATCATTTCCTTGTAGCGCTGGTCGGCGTTGGCCTCGACCGTGGCGATGAAGCGCGTGCCAACATAGGCGTAGTCGGCGCCGAGCGCGCGGGCCGACAGAACGGCGCGGCCGGTCGAGATGGCGCCCGACAGCGCAATCGGGCCGGACCAGAACTTGCGCACTTCCTGCACCAGCGCGAAGGGCGATTGCGTGCCGGCATGACCGCCCGCGCCGGCGCAGACGAGGATGAGGCCATCGACGCCGGCGTCGATCGCCTTCTTGGCGTGACGCACGTTGATGACGTCATGGAAGACGACGCCGCCCCAATCATGCACCTTCGGCACGATCTGCGTCGGCGCGGACAGCGAGGTGATGATGACCGGAACCTTGTGCTTGGCGCAGACGTCCATGTCATGCGCCAAACGGTCGTTCGACGGGTGGATGATCTGGTTGACGGCGTAGGGCGCGACTTCGGCCTGCGGATTGGCGGCCTTGTAGGCGGCCAGTTCCGTGTCGATGCGCGTCAGCCACTGGTCGAGCACTTCGGCCGGGCGCGCGTTGAGCGCCGGGAAGGACCCGACGACGCCCGCCTTGCATTGCGCGATGACGAGATCGGGGTTCGACACGATGAACAAAGGCGAGCCGATCACCGGCAGCGACATGTTCTTCATCTGCTCTGGCAGAGCCATAGTCTTGTTCTCCCTCTTTTGATTTTCTTGTTCAGTCGCCGCCTTCCATCGCGCCGGGGCGCGGACGGACAGCCTTGAAGACGCCGGTCGAGCGGGCGACGAGCTCGCCGCTTTCGTTGCGCACTTCGGCTTCGCTGAAGGTGATGCTCTTGCCGTGGCGCACGACGCGGCCCTCGGAGGTCAGCACGCCGCGCGCGGGACCGAGAAAAGCCGTCTGCATGTCGACGGTCATCACAGGCCCCGAGGCGAGCGTGCGCGAGGCGATGCCCATCGAAATGTCGAGCATGGTCATCACCAGCCCGCCATGCGCGATGCCGAGATTGTTCTCGAGATCGGGCGTCACCTCGACGCGCAGACGGCAGACGCCGGGCTCCGTTCCCAACGGCTCGATGTTGCAATGCCGCGCGAAGGGAATGTCGATGCCATGAAATATTCCTGCCGCCACGCGGTTCCTCCCCCGTTCCAAACCGGTTTTTCGAAAAGTTAGCCTTTCGCCGTGCGCCCGCCAAGACCGAGTTGTTGCATCGTCGGGGTTTTTGCGCACCGCGCTTCATGCGCATTGTTGCAGCGACGACAAAGATATTGTTCCAACAAAGCGCGTTCTCCGCACACCGCAACGGCGCTAGCACTATGGCGTTCGCTGCAGCCAAGGTATGGCGCTCTCAGGCTTCTACCCCGCCCGGACGCGCGGGCCTTCCTGCAAGACGACAAGCATATCGCCCCGCCCGGCTCGATCATACGTGCCGGCGTTTATGGAGAAGTGCCATGTTTGGCCGCGACGCTTTCGACCTGCGCAATCCGATGGTCATCATCCGCATCATGTGCGGTCTGTTCTACCTGCCCCACATCCTGTTCAAGCTGAACGGCTTTGCAGGCTCGCTGGCGTTTTTCGGCAAGGCCGGTTTCAACCCGCCGATGTTCTTCGTCATTCTGGCGCTGGTCATGGAGACAATCTGCCTCGTCGGCCTGACCTTCGACATCCTGACCCGCTATGTCGGCGTGATTTCGGCCGGCGTCATGGGCGTGGCGCTGATCGCCGTCTACAACACCAAGGGCGCGTTCTGGCTGTGGAACCTCGGCGGCGTCGAATATCTCATTTTCTGGGCGGTCGCGTCGCTAGCCGTGGCGCTCTACGCCTGGCAGAAGGCCGGCGTGACCCTGCCCTTCGGCCTGTCGGCCAAGGCTGCGTGAGCACAAGACAAAGCTGAAATGCGAAAGGGGAGCCGCGCAGCTCCCCTTTTTGTTTATCTGAAGCGACGCGGCGATCAGGCCCGTCCCCAGACCTCTTTCGCGACATCGACGATGAGGCCGAGCTTGGCCCATTGCTCGT
>ERZ1645187.4355-NODE-4355-length-11466-cov-233.793357_pt1 | contig 11466 bp, 7 predicted proteins | sample MGYA00575352_ERZ1645187 | MGnify/ENA primary metagenome ERZ1645187 (study PRJEB40837, sample SAMN11349314) | freshwater sediment metagenome | isolation source: river sediment | host: Sediment | place: India: Wazaribad , New Delhi | collected 2017-02-21 ... | reverse complement strand
ATCAACCGTACCGAGCATGATCCGGAGTTCATCGCGACCCTGGAGGACTTTGTCGCTGACTGGCGACAGGGGCTGGAGCGACTCGCCAGGGAACAGCTCAACACTCGGGACGCCGCACCGCCCTAAGCGGCTAACCGTTGCGCCTTGAGAGCAGCCACCCAGGTCTGGAAAACCCCGCGAGGTACAAGCACCATGCAACGGGACTTCCGTCTCCAGGGTATGTCCTCGGAACATCACCAGGCCCTGGTGTTGGCCGGGCGCCTGCGGCAGGCATGCCGCCACGGCGGCGTGAGCCGGGAACTCGTGCGATCGACCTGCCAAACCTTCGAGCAGGATCTCAACCCCCACTTCGAGATCGAGGAACAACTCATCCTGCCGGCCCTCGCTGCGGCCGGCCGGCGGGATCTCGTCGACCGCACCACCGAGGAACATCAGCAGCTGCGCGCCCTCATCGTCGCGGCCGCAACATCGGAGGACGCGACACAGCACCTGTACGTCTTTGCCGACTTGCTAACCGCGGATGTCCGCTTCGAGGAACGGATACTCTTCGACGCCGCACAGCAGATTCTGACCCCCGAAGAACTGGAGAGGTTGGCCACGATCAGACCCCACTCCCGACCAACCGCACGCGGGTGGTCTCCAGCACAGGAATCGAGTGAACCTGGACTTCAAACGCCCCGGGTACTGGGAGGTGAAGCGTGAGCGAACTGAAACCGCACCATCAAGACCAGGACTACGCCCAACTTCTCCATGAAGTGAAAGCGCGGGTCCGTTCGGCGCAGTACGCCGCCCTGAAAGCGGTCAATACCGAGTTGGTCGGGCTGTACTGGGATATCGGGCGGATGATCGCCCGCCGCCAGGAAATGGCGGGCTGGGGCAGGTCCGTCGTGGAGAACCTGTCCGCGGACTTGCGGCGGGAGTTTCCCGGGGTCGCGGGTTTTTCGGTGCAGAACCTCTGGTATATGCGCCAGTTTTACCTGGAATACCATGGCCATGAAAGACTCCAACCACTGGTTGGAGAAATTGCCTGGGCTCACAATCTGGCCATCATGAGCAAGTGCAAGGACCCGCTGGAACGGGAATTCTACCTCCGCATGACCCGCAAATTCGGCTGGTCAAAGAACGTCCTCATCCACCAGATCGACAACCAGAGCTACGAGAAATCCCTGCTTGGCCAGACCAATTTCGACCAGGCGTTGACGCCGGAACTGCGTGCCCAGGCCAAGCTGGCGGTGAAGGACGAATACACTTTCGATTTTCTGGAACTGGGTGAGGAACACAGCGAGCGTGAACTGGAACGGGCGCTGATCGCCCGGATCGAGGATTTTCTGCGCGCCATGGGCGGCCTGTTCGCCTTCATGGGCAGCCAGTACCCGCTGGCGGTGGACGGCGAGGAATTCCTGATCGACCTGCTGCTGTTTCACCGGCGCTTGCGTTGTCTGGTGGCCATCGAACTGAAGATCGGCAAATTCCAGCCGGAGTTCGTCGGCAAGATGCAGTTTTACCTGACTGCGCTCGACCGGCAGATCCGACAAGAGGACGAGAATCCCTCCATCGGCATCATTCTCTGCAAGGAAAAGAACCGCACCATTGTCGAGTACGCCCTGCACGACGCCCGCAAGCCCATCGGCGTGGCAACCTATGAAATCACCAAGACGCTGCCCAAGGAATTGAGGGGGCAACTGCCCCAACCGGAAGAGATCGCGGCATTGCTGGCAGGGATTGAGGCATGAGCAGGCGTCCAACATCACTCGCGACATGCCGCATCGACCGCCTCCAACAGCACCACGGTCTGGTGGTAGATGCCCGGGCGCTGGCTTTCTCGCGGTCCGGCCACGTTCAGGGTCTGGATCGCTTTGTCACGTAGCCATGCCAGGACGCTGGCGATCACCTCCGCCGTGACACCGACATCAACCTGGACGACGCAATACGACTTACCCAACTGCTGGGCGAACTCCAGGGTCGTGAGCGTTCCGCCCTCCAACTCCCCGGCGTTGACAATCAAGGTGCCATCGCTGTCTTCCACGTTCTTTCTGGTCCGCTGGCGGTAGCCCCCGTCGACCAGCTCGGTCAGTTGGTACTTCAGGGGAATCGTACCGTCCTCGGCTGCGCGTCCCTGGGGTGCCCAGCCGCCGTGGGTATAGCCGCACCGGATGGCGAAATCGAGCGCGGCACGATCCGCTCCGGTCTGCCCGCCGGAGACCAGGTGTTGGCAGAAGCGGACCGGCTCGGGGATGTGTCCGCGCCAGGGCGGCAGCGGCACCCGGGTGCCATCGACCAGGATTTCGCGGCGCTCGTCGATGGGGTGGTTGGGGTCCTCGTAGGGTTTCTCGTAGACCACCCGGTAAACCTCACCCACTTCCTGTTTGAGCCGCTGCGCTAGTTGCAGGCCGTGCGCATGAAAAGCGCGCCAATCCCAGTCACGGTCATCAAAGCTGTCGTGCGAGAACCCCGTCTGATCGAACTCGAAAGCCCAGTCAGCGAACTGTTGCCACAGCCCTTCGGACATGGGACAAGACTCGTCCCAGGAGACGCCATCGCAGAGATTGACGCCGACGCCACCCCGATCGGGACTGTCGACCCGCCAGAGAAAGGGCGCGTTGCCGTAGTCCACCATGACGGTGAGGATGGGCACGAAGGGTGAGCGGTCAGTGCTGCTCATCATCGGTTCATCGCCCTGAGCTAGGATCATTGGGGGTCCCACTCCTACCCGACCGACAGACCAGCCTCCCCAATGGGTGGGCTATAGACCGCGCTCTGGGCATGCCGCCCCAGCACATCCAGCAACTTGGACGGCTCCTCCTTGACCACATCCCAACACCAGGTGCCAAAGCCACCCCGGGCGTTGACAGCGCGCACCCAGGTATCCAGGGCTTGGCGCTTGGCGCGGTTCTGGTCGGAATCCTCGCCCTTGATCTCCAGGATCAGTTGTTTGCCGTTGGCGAAGCGGATCAGGTAGTCGGGGATGAAGCGCCGCTTGCTCCCGCGCCACAGGTAGTAGAGGTGCAGGCCCAGGTGATCGTTCTTGGCGTAGGCCGCTACCTCAGGATGCTGCTCCAGTTGGGTGGCGGTGTAATGCTCCCAGGTACTGTCCGCCACCGCATGGCTGATCTGGGATTTGACCGTCGCCAGGCAATGCTTGGTGGTGTACCAGGTACGCATCAGCCGGGTGGAGCCGATGGGGAACTCGGCATCGAACACCGGCTCCAGGTGCGCGATGTTCCGCTGCTGAATCTGGGCGACGACATGATCGACCAGCCGATCCATCGCCAGGGCCAGGAGGATGCGTTTGCGTAGCGGCTCCTGATGGAACAGCGACGGGATTTCCAGGCGGTCGGAGTCCATGAACGCCTCCACCAGCCGCACCAGTTGCTGGAGCAGCAGGTCGCGGCCGCCGGGATAGCCGGCCTCCAGATGCGCCATGGCCTTACGCACCGTGCGGTACAGCACCCGTTGCAGGCGAAACTCCTCCGGCAAGAGTTCCAGGTCGATGGTCACCGCCTTGCTCAGGTCCGCCGCGCCCCCCAGGGCCGGGGCCAGGTCGGCCCGCAGATGGAACTGGGTCGGGTCGAGCTTCAGCGGGGGCATCCGCGACCAGTCCACGCTCAACTCCGGCCGCACCACCCAGTCCACGCGCAGCACGTTGGGCCACGCCAGTTCCCGTTCACTGCGCTCGACCAGGGCGGCGATCTCGGTACTGGGCTTGGGCGGCGGGGGCGGTGGGCCTTCCCCGTCCCCATCGAGGGAGATCGACAGGGGCACGCCGAAGATGTTGACGTATTCCGGCACCAACAGGGTGCGGGGCTGACCATCCGGGCCGGTGACCTCCTCCTGGTCGAAGGTGACCCGCCGCAGCCCCCGGCCGATGACCTGCTCGCACAGCAACTGGCTGGTGAAGGCGCGCAGCCCGAGGATGTGGGTGACGTTCTTGGCGTCCCAGCCCTCGGAGAGCATGGCCACCGAGATGACGTTTTGCAAATCCTGCCCGCCGGTGCCGCGCTTGCCGACGTTGTCGATGATCGCCCGCAGCAGTTCCTCCTTCTTGAGCGCCAGCAGGGCCGCCTTGCGCGTTGGCGAGATGGCCGCCGCCTGGACGATGGCCTGAAGCACCGCCTCGTACGCCTTGTCGGCCGTGGCGGTCTCGCCGCATTCCGCCTTGTCCAGGACCTTGGAATCGACCCGCAGGGTGCGCTCCGGCGCCGTCAGCTCCGGCCAGTAGGCATCCCCCTGGCGGAAGTAGTATTCGATGCGCGCGGCGGTCTCGGTGCGGTTGCACACCGTCAGCATCACCGGCGGCATGGGGTGGCCCTGTGCCTGCCAGTCCGCCCTGATCTCCCGCCACTCGGCCCCCAGCAGGGTGTACGCCTCCTGCACCAGTGGCGGCAGGGCCTCCTGGGGCGCGGCGCCGCGCCGGTTGAGGTCCTCCGCCACCTCTGGTTCCCGGTAGAGATGGTAGAGCTTGGAGCGGTAGCTCTTGGCGTTGGGCAGGGCGTCGTCGCGGATCACCACCCGGGGGGTCTTGACCAGGCCGGCCTCGATGGCGTCATAGAGGCCGAAGTCCGACACCACCCAGTCGAACAGCCCGACCTCGGTACTGGTCTTGCCGGTGGGGGCGAAGGGCGTGGCGGAGAGGTCGAAGGCGCGGATCAGGCGCCGCGTCTTGTGTACCCGGTCCAGGCCCTCGATCCAGCGCGTCGCCTCCTCCAGGTCGATGCCCAGCTCCTCGGCCTGCTTTTTGCCGATCTTGGCCTCCGCCGGCTTGCGGTAGGCGTGGTGGGCCTCGTCGTTGATCACCACCAGGTTGCGGTAGTGGGCCAGGGGACCCAGCACCCGGCGGCTGTACGCCTCGTCGTTCTCCGCCCCCTTTTTGACCACGCTGCGCGTCGGTTCCTTGAGCGGCAGCAGGCTGTGCCAGTTGTCGATGTGTAGCACGCCCTGGTTGAGCTTCTGGCGCAAGGCGGGGTTAGGGCAGAGGCCGAAGAGGTCGTAGAAGTTGTCGGGATGACCGGGGCGCAGCACCTGAAGCCGCTCCTTGACCGTCAGGCCGGGGGCGACCAGGAACAGGGCGCGGGAGAAGTCCCGTTGCCGTTTGGGATAGGCCAGGGCGTTGAGCACCTGCCAGGTGATGATCATGGCCATGACCAGGGTCTTGCCGGTGCCCGTGGCCATCTTGTTGCACAGCCGCTCCCAGGGGCCGCCGTCGCCGGGGATCTGGATACCCTGCTTGAAGGCCGGCAGGGCCTCCAGGTGCCAGATCAGGGTCTCGATGGCCTCGATCTGGCAGAAATAGAAGGGATACTGACGGTTAGCCTCCGCATCCCGCCAATGGGCCAGCAGTTGCCGCGTCACCCCGGTGACGCCGGGATAGTCGGCGGCGCGCCACTCGTCCACCCGGGAGCGGATGCGGTTGACCAGCGGCAGGTCCACCGGGCGTAGGGTGTTGTGGCGGGTGTCGAAGATTTCGTACCCCGCCGGGCGGCGCCCCGCCACCAGGGTGAACGGGTCCTGGCCTTCACGACGCCAATGGTGGGTGGGGGCGGCGTAGGGGGAGTTGATGATCAGGGAGTGGGGTTGCGCCATGGTGCCGCTCCTCAGCTCAAGGCCATGACCTTGAGTGACTCGATGCCCCGGTCATCGACGATCTTGACCGCGATCTTGCGGTTGTCCCCCGCCGCGAAGGGCAGGCTGACCGTGCCGCGAAAGGCGTCGAGACGGGCCTCGTCCAGGCCGGCGCGCAGGTCCCGGCGCAGCTTGGCCCAGCCATTGGCCTGGTCCGCCAGGGGGAAGAACACCTGCCGGGGATAGAGGCTGCGCTCGTCATAGTCGGTGTCCAGCAGCCACAGGGCGATCTTGCCCTTGCCGCCGGAGACCAGCTCGCCCTTGACGGTGTCGAAATAGTCGAAGCCGTGGACCTCCACCTCCCACAGGCCGTCGGGGCGGCGGCGCTTCTCCACATCGGGCTGGCCCATGAGCCAGAAGCTCTGGTTGCTGGCGCGGGCCTTCTTCAGGTCCTCGGTCAGCAGGTCGGTGTTCATCTGCGCCTTGAGGGCGGTGATGCCGCGGATGGCGTCGATGTCCTTGGCCGCCTCCGGGTCGAAGGCGAAGGCGCAGAAGAGGAGCATCTTGGGCACGGGAAAGAGCAGGCTGGCCTCGTTGAGGGCGTTGCTCACCTGCCGTTGCTCCAGGGCGCCGTGTTCCGGGCCAAAGCTGACCACCACCCGCTCGCCGCTCTCCAGGTGGCCCGTGGCGTGGAGGTACACCAGGGGCTCGCCGTCGTCCGTGCCGGTGCCGCTGGGCAGGGCCTCCAGGTCGGCGCAGCGCAACATCTGCCCGCCCTTGCCGCGGATGCCGGTCTTGAGCAGTTCGTCCCGCCAGTGATGTTGGCGACCCGACTCGCGGGTGCGGGCGATGCTGGCGTCGGCCTGGTCCGGTTCCAGGGGCTGATCCAGGGACTTGACGCTGGGGAAGGGCACCGCCTCGACGGTGAAGGGGCCGGTGATGCGCAGCTTGTCCTTCTCCACCGCCGGCTGGTCGTAGAGGACCTCCGGCTCGGCGTGGGCGGCGATGGCGGCGTCCATGTGCCGTTGCATGGTCTGGCGGGCGGCGTGGAAGCGGGCGAAGTGGTGGGCGATGGGATGGGGGTCTGGAGTGGCCGGGGTGGCGCTCGGCGCGGGGGTGGCCGCCGAGGCAGGTGTCGCCGCTGGTTGGGGGTCGGGGGCAGATGCGGGGGTCGGGGTGTCGGGGGGCAGCCAGTCCAGGGGCAGGTCGAAGGGTACCTCCCACTCCAGCAGGGTCGCGCCCCAGCGGAAGCCGAGTTCCTGGCCCTTGCGGCCACCTTCGGTCACCCTGAACGGCGGGATGTAGAAGTCGGCCTGCTGCAAGGCGGCGTTGAGGTCCGCCAAAGCCGATGCGATGGCCGGGTGATAGCGCTCGTAAAGACTGTCGATGTCCGGGTTGTTGGCGATGGACTTGAGGGTGACGTGGGGCACGGTCTTGTAGATGAAGCCGGCCTTGAGCCCTTCGTGGGGGTACTTGAGGGCGTAGTAATCAAAGCTGGCGGTCATCAGCCGCATCTTGGCCAGGGTGACGGCGACGCGGGAGGTGTCACAGGTGATCCAGCGCCGGCCCCACTTCTCGGCGACGTAGGCGGTGGTGCCACTCCCACAGGTCGGGTCGAGGACCAGGTCGCCGGGGTCGGTGGTCATGAGGAGGCAGCGTTCGATGACTTTTACAGCGGTTTGGACAACATAATCTTTTGTCTCGGAAAACCCCGTCATTTTTGTGTCACGCCAGTAATTCGCTACCGGGTAAACTGGAAAATCATCTAAAAAGCGACGATACATTAAAGTATTGCCGACAGGAATTAGGCGGTCACATTTCCTTAATCGAGTGAGGCCGGGATGATCGGTCTTGAAAGTGCCCTTACCTGGCGTAAAGCTCTTCCCGACCAGATCAAAACTCATTACATCAGCACCTTGAGGTGGGCGCTGACTTGTCAAGTTGTCCATTGCATAAACACGCAAATGGGGCTCAATAGAGTCAGGATTTTCTAATTCTTCACTTCCAAGTCGTCTATCTTGTAATGTCATCGTGTTACGTAATAATTGATACTGGCTAGTTCCATCTTCTCCAATTTGCTTAGTACGAAATAGCTGTCTGTATTTTAGATTTTGTTTATCTTTTGCAAACCAGACAATGTAGTCATTGATACCAGCAATGCCCGTTGAAGATGCACTTGATGTTTTTTCAAAAACTATTTGGGCTACAAAATTATCCGTTCCAAACACCTCATCCATGATCTCCCGCACATGATGCAGGTTTTCATCCGAAATCTGCACGAAGACGCTACCTGACTCATGCAGCAGTTCATGAGCCAGCAATAGCCGGTCGCGCAGGTAGGTCAGATAGGAGTGAATGCCCAGCTCCCAGGTATCCCGAAACGCCTTGAGCATCTCCGGTTCCTGGGTCAGGTCAGCGTCGTTACGGTCCTTGACATCGCGCTTGCCGACGAAGGGTTGGAAGTTGGAGCCGTACTTGATGCCGTAAGGCGGGTCGATGTAGATCATCTGCACCCGGCCGGCCATGCTCTCCTTCTGGAGCAGGCTGGTCATCACCAGCAGGCTGTCGCCGGCGATCAGGCGGTTGGACCAGTCGCGCTCGTGGCGGTAGAAGTCGATGGCCTCGCGGCGGGGCAGGTAGGCGGCGGCGTTCTCGAACAGGCTGGGCTGGATGGTCAGGGGGGCTTGTTTGCCCTGGGCCTGCTCATTCATGCCCTTGCGCACCGCCCGGAGGATGGTGGCGGGGTCGATGCGTTCGTGGACGTGCAGGCTGACGGTGTCGACCTCGAAGCTGGTCCGCTCCGCCTTGCCGGCCCAGTTGAGGTAGGGGGCTTGCAGGCGCTTGAGTTCCTCCAGGGCCTCGCGCATCTGAACGAGGTCGTTGGAGGCCAGGGCGTCGTCGATCAGGCGCTCGATGGCGCCGCGCTGGGAGTCGAAGTGCAGGGCCGGGTCCAGGTGGGGGTTGTAGGCCCAGCGCTGCTTGCCGCCTTCCGGGTCGGTGGTGGGGTTGACCAGTCCGACCTCGGGGTTGTTGAGGCGCTTGTTCGGGTGGGTGTAGCCGATCACCAGGCGGCTGGCGTCAGGCTGGGCCTGGCCCTTAGGGGTCGCGGAGGAGCGATTGCGCCGGGGGGTGCCAGTGCCAGGGCTGGTACCGGGAGGTTGGTCCGGGGGCGTGGGTGGCTGGGGGGCGGCCAGGTTGAAGTCGTCGGACGGGGCGGTGTGCGGCGGGGTGCTGTCCGGCGGTTTAGCCTGCGTCGCGGGGGGCACCGGCGGTGGCGTGTCCGGCGGGAGGGTGTTCGCCTCGGTGGGAGCTGACGGTGAAGGGTTGGCACGGCGGACCGATCCGCCCCGGCCTTGACCCTTGAGCAGGAGCCCTTGGCTCACCAGTCGGGCATGAACCTGCCAGTAATCGTCCTGGGTGACGGCGTCACCGGCGGCGGTCAGCTCAGCCGCGATCTCGCGCCACAGGGTGGTGTTGCCGATGGGCTTGCCGTCGGCGGGGACCCGGGCCAGCAGGCGGTCCGCCAAACGCTGATGCAGGGCTTGGGTAGGCGGGTAACGCGGGTCGGTGGTGCGCGGGTCAGGCTTGCCGGAATTATCGGGCTGATGGGTAGCAGGCATCGGTTCGCTCCCTCTGTTCTTGTTGTCGGGCCTGAGCGGCCCATGAACGATGCTGACGGCTGGTGGGGGATTCTAACCAAACTCCTGGGAGTCTGTCGGACTTAGGCTGCGGTTACGTGATTCAGGCTCGGTTCGTGGGCGAAGCACCGCAGCCGGATGCGCGCCGCCAGTTCCTCCCAGCCATCTTGGGCAACCAGGGCCGTCAATATTGCCTCCAGCGTCATCCCATGCAGGGGGTTGTTGGGTTGAGGGCGGTGAGGTGGCCGGCCGATAGTCGGCGGCGGGGACGAATTGCTCATGGCAACGCCTGGATCGCCGGGCGAAACACGGCGTTCATCTTCACCAAGCGCTCCACAAACCAGTCCAGGTATTCGCTCCATGACGCTTCCTCTTCCAAGGGGCTGTTGGGCCGCCAACTTGCGATCCGGCAGGCTTGTGCCTCCGGCAGTTCCTGCCAGTCAAGCACGAACCCAAGCTGCTCTTCGAGCTGCTCCCGCTGGGCCGCCAGGGCTTGAAACAGACGCTTGGACTCCGGATGGTCAATATAGACCTCAACCCCGAGCCGTTTGCCTTGCTGGGACGCGGTGGGATTTAGCCGAAAACCCGCCCGACCCATCGAGTTGTTCAGCCACATCTGCGGGCGCGGCTTCTGGGGACGGATGGTGGGCGCACGCTTGGCCAACCGGGCCACGAGTTCGGTCCAGAGGCGCAGATAGAGCTGTTTGGTCGGTGTGGCGGAGACCGCCGCACGGGCCTGTTCCCGGCCCGCCTTAGCCCATTCGTTGGGCTTGACGACCACCTCGAACTTGGGCGCCAGGGGCGAGTCACCGATACGCCAGAGTTCGATCTCCACGGCGAAGAAATTCAGATCCTCGGTGGTGTTCTGGTTGAGGAACTCCAAGGCCGCCACATGCTCGGGGCGGAAGGTCTCGGCGACCCAGATGATCTTCTTGGCGCCAATGCCCGCGGCATAGGTGATGATCTGGCCGAGGTGGGCGTGGTTGGTCCTTTCGAGCTGGTTTTCGATGATGACCTGGTCGGCGCCGTCGGTGCAGAGGATATCCAGTTTGAAGTCCCCCACCTGATGCTCGGTGGCGACCAGCTCCAGTTCCCCCAAGCCCAAGGCATCGCCCAAGCTTGCCAGGTTAGCCGTTTCCGCTAACCAGGGGGTGAAGTCACCGGCTTCGTGCTTCCAGGCTTCGCGCAGGGGTACCTGTACCAGTGTGCTGAGTGGCTGCTTCATGGCAGAACCTCCACAACCTTAAAAAGAAAACGATGATCGGCGGACAGATTGGGCAGAAGGGGAACGGCAAGCAGCCCACCACGATGATGCCTCTCCACATAGAGAGGCGACAAGGGCCGGTTCGCGCGGGGCCGGGTTGTGCAGGAGCGGGTCGCGAATCGAACCTTGGACAGGCGGGTAAGCATCCCGCCTAGCCCACCGCCACCGGCAACTCCTCCCAACAGGTCGTGTACCTGGGCGTCATCCGCCCCCGGCGCATCTGCCAGGGCTGCGCCAGCCCCTCCGCCAGGTAGCGCACCGTCCCCCGCCCCCAACGGGTATTGATGCCATCCATGACCGCCATCAGCCGCTCCCGACGTTCCGTTGCCGCCACCCGGGTCGCCGCGAACAGGTCCCCCGTCACCGCCCCCACCGGCGCTAGGTCCAGCAGGACCACCCCCGCCTTCTTGTATTCGTAACCCTCCCGGTAGATATGCCGCAGACCGACCCGGGCGGCCCGTAACAGCCGCGTGGTGTCCGCCGTGGGGATGGACAGGGGTACCGTGGCCCCGGGGTGATACTGGGGCGCCTCGGGTTTGAAGGGGTTGGTGGCGATGAACACCTGGATCAGGCCCGCCTGGAGCCCCTCCTTTCGGAGCTTGGCCGCCGCCCGGGCGGTGTGGCTGGCCACCGCCTCACTGAGCATCGCAAAGGTCGTCACTGGGATGCCGAAACTGCGCGAGGCGATGATCTGTTGCCGGGGTGGTGGGGCCTCTTCCAGCGGCAGGCAGGAGATGCCGTTCAGTTCCATGACCGTCTTGGCCAGGACGACGTTGAACTGCCGTTGCAACCGGGAGACATCCGCCCGCTGGAGGTCCGCCACGGTGGTGATGCCCTGCTGCTGAAGCCTGGCCGCCCAGCGCTGACCGATGCCCCAGACATCCTCCACTGCCAGTGCGGCGAAATAGCCCGCTTGCTCCGTCGGCGACAGATCCTGGAGATTGCAGACCCCCTCCGCGCGGAAGTCCGGATGCTTCTTCGCCAGCCGGTTGGCCAGCTTCGCCA
>ERZ1645187.4353-NODE-4353-length-11470-cov-5.059133_pt1 | contig 11470 bp, 12 predicted proteins | sample MGYA00575352_ERZ1645187 | MGnify/ENA primary metagenome ERZ1645187 (study PRJEB40837, sample SAMN11349314) | freshwater sediment metagenome | isolation source: river sediment | host: Sediment | place: India: Wazaribad , New Delhi | collected 2017-02-21 ... | reverse complement strand
ATGCTCGATGCCGGTTTTCAGTCGGATGTCGACGATCAGGACGAACGCTGGGTCAAGGCGCTGCGTGAGGACGTGCTGGATGTGAAAGTGCCGCTGGATACCACGGTGGTACGCCGTCAGCTCAAGCTGCGCGACATCCTGCACATGCAACCGGGCGATATCATCCCGGTGGAAATGCCCGAGCAGATGGTGGTGCGCGCCAATGGCGTGCCGACCTTCAAGGTCAAGCTGGGTTCACACAAGGGCAATCTGGCCCTGCAGATTCTTGAACCGGTTGAGCGTACCCGCTAAGCGGGCTCAGTCGCACTCGCCAGCCGAGGAATGAGGAATAGTGATGGCAGACGAAAACGAAAGCAGTTCACCGGAAGAGCAGGCCCTGGCCGATGAATGGGCAGCGGCACTGGCAGAGGCAGGTGATGATGCCTCGCAGGACGATATCGACGCGCTGATGAATCAGGGCGCGGCGGCCCCCAGTGCGCCGCCACCGCCGCGGGCGCCGATGGAAGAGTTCGGTGCGGGTACTCCGCTGAACATCCCGGCGGGTCTGGAAGGGCCGAATCTGGATGTGATTCTCGATATTCCGGTGACCATTTCCATGGAAGTGGGTAGCACCGATATCAGCATCCGCAATCTGCTGCAGCTCAATCAGGGGTCGGTGGTTGAACTCGACCGTCTGGCCGGTGAGCCGCTGGATGTGCTGGTCAACGGCACACTGATTGCCCACGGCGAGGTGGTGGTGGTCAACGAGAAGTTCGGCATCCGGCTGACCGATGTGATCAGTCCGAGCGAACGCATCAAGAAGCTGCGCTGATGAGCAAATACAGCCTTTGCCTGTGGCTGCTGACGGGGCAGGCCCTGGCCGACGAGGTGGCGCCTGCCAAGCTGGCAGCGGCCGGCAGTGGCGTTGCCGGGCAGGTGGTGCAGATGCTGCTGGGTCTTGGCCTGGTGGTCGGTCTGATCTTCCTGCTGGCCTGGTTGCTGCGCCGCGTACAGCAGCACAGCGGCATGCGCGGCAATGGTCTGATTCGCCTGCTGGCCAGTCAGGCGATCGGTCCGCGCGAGCGCTTGCTACTGGTTCAGGTTGGCAACGAGCAGGTGTTGCTCGGTCTGACGCCGGGCCAGATCAGTCCGCTGCATGTTCTCAAGGAGCCGGTGCATCTGCCCGAGGCGGAAGTGGCCAGTCCCGAATTCGCCCAGCGCCTGATGGAGATGCTGGGCAAGGATCAGAAGGACCCGTCCTGATGACTGCCGTGCGTACCCTGCTGGCTTTGCTGTTGCTTGTACTGGCGCCCATGGCGCTGGGCGCCGATGACCCGCTGAAGATTTCCGCCATTACCCTGTCGACCAACGCCGACGGGCAGCAGGAGTACTCGGTCAGCCTGCAGATTCTGCTGATCATGACGGCGCTGAGTTTCATTCCGGCGTTCGTCATGCTGATGACCAGCTTCACGCGCATCATCATCGTGTTTTCCATTCTGCGTCAGGCACTGGGCCTGCAGCAGACGCCGTCAAACCAGATCCTCATCGGCATGGCGCTGTTCCTGACCCTGTTCATCATGGCGCCGGTTTTTGACCGGATTAACAATGAGGCGCTGCAGCCGTATTTGAATGAACAGCTGCCGGCGCAGCAGGCGATTGCCAAGGCCGAGGTACCCATCAAGGAGTTCATGCTGTCGCAGACCCGGGCCAGCGATCTGGAACTGTTTGTGCGCCTGTCCAAGCGCACCGACATCACGACCCCCGAGGCGGCGCCGCTGACCATCGTGATTCCAGCGTTCGTGACCTCGGAGCTGAAAACGGCCTTCCAGATCGGCTTCATGATTTTCATCCCGTTCCTGATCATCGACCTGGTGGTCTCCAGCGTGCTGATGGCGATGGGTATGATGATGCTGTCGCCATTGATCGTGTCCCTGCCGTTCAAGATCATGCTGTTTGTCCTGGTCGATGGCTGGGCGCTGATCATGGGCACCCTGGCAGCCAGTTTCGGAGGAACCTGAGATGACCCCGGAAGTCGCGGTTGACCTGTTTCGCGAAGCACTCTGGCTGACGGCTCTGATCGTCGCGGTGATCGTTACCCCGAGCCTGATCGTCGGCCTGCTGGTGGCGATGTTCCAGGCCGCCACCCAGATCAACGAACAGACTCTGAGCTTTCTGCCGCGCCTGCTGGTGATTCTGCTGACCCTGATCGTTGCTGGGCCCTGGCTGACCCAGCAGCTGACCGACTTCATGCAGAACCTCATCCAGAACATCCCGCAGCTGATCGGCTGACATGCTCGCCCTGACCGATGCACAGATTGGTGGCTGGGTAGGCAGCTTCATGCTGCCGCTGTTCCGCATCGCCGCCGTGCTGATGACGATGCCGGTGATCGGCACCCAGCTGGTGCCGGTGCGTGTGCGACTGTACTTCGCCCTGGCATTCACCCTGGTGCTGGTGCCGGTATTGCCGCCGATGCCCGAGGTGGATGCGCTCAACCTGCGCAGTAGCCTGCTGGTCGCCGAGCAGGTGCTGATCGGTGTGGCCCTGGGATTCTCCCTGCAGCTGTTCTTTCACGCCTTTGTTGTCGCCGGGCAGATCATTTCGACCCAGATGGGCCTGGGTTTCGCCTCGATGGTCGACCCGACCAACGGCATTTCGGTACCGGTGCTCGGCCAGTTCTACCTGATGCTGGTGACCTTGCTGTTTCTGCTGATGAATGGCCATCTGGTGGTGTTCGAGGTGCTCGCCGAGAGCTTTGTCACCATCCCGGTGGGCGAGGGGCTGGTCACCGATCACTACTGGCTGCTGGCTGGCAAGCTTGGTTGGGTGCTGGGGGCCGGGCTGTTGCTGTCGCTGCCGGCGATCACCGCCTTGCTGGTAGTCAACATCGCCTTCGGCGTGATGACCCGTGCGGCGCCGCAGCTGAATATCTTCTCCATCGGCTTTCCGCTCACCCTGGTGGTGGGTTTGTTCATCGTCTGGGTCGGCATGGCCGATCTGCTCAGTCAGTTCCAGTTGCTGCTGCGTGAGGCCCTGGACCTGTTGCGCGAACTGGCACGGATTCGCTGAGCCATGGCTGAGAGCGAAAGCGGCCAGGACCGCAGCGAGGAACCCACAGAGAAACGCCTGCGCGAGTCGCGCGAGAAGGGGCAGATCGCCCGCTCCCGCGAGCTCAATACCCTGGCGGTGGTGCTGGCCGGCTGTATCGCTTTGCTCAGTATGGGCGGCAGTCTGGCGGTCGGGCTGCTTGATCTGATGCGGGCCAACTTCGAGCTCAGCCGTGAAACAGTGATGGACGAGCGCAGCATGACGCTGTACCTGCTGGCTTCCGGCGAGCTGGCGATGGTTCTGCTGATTCCGTTGTTTGTGGTCTTGCTGGCGGCTTCCATCATCGGCCCCATCGCGCTGGGGGGCTGGCTGTTTTCGGCGCAGGCAATGCAGCCCAAGTTCAGCCGGATGAACCCGGCGGCGGGCCTAAAACGCATGTTTTCCATGCATGCGCTGGCCGAGCTGCTCAAGGCGCTGGCCAAGTTTTTCGTACTACTGGGGGTCGCCTTGCTGGTCTTGAAGGCTGATCAGGATGATTTGCTGGCGCTGGGGCATGAGGCGCTGGAACCGGCGTTGCAGCACAGCGCGCTGATCGTGGCGAAGAGTGCGATCTGGCTGGCCTGCGGCCTGATTCTGATTGCTGCGGTGGATGTGCCGTTCCAGCTCTGGGACAACCGCCAGAAGCTGATGATGACCAAGCAGGAAGTCCGCGACGAGTACAAGGACAGCGAGGGCAAACCCGAGGTCAAGTCGCGTATCCGCCAGTTGCAGCGCGAGATGGCCCAGCGGCGGATGATGGAAGCGGTGCCGCAGGCCGACGTGGTGATCACCAACCCGACCCACTTCGCCGTGGCGCTCAAGTACGACCCGGCCAAGGGTAGTGCACCGGTGCTGCTGGCCAAGGGCGGAGATTTCCTGGCGCTGAAGATTCGCGAGATCGCCCAGGAAAACAAGGTCATGGTGCTGGAGTCGCCGGCTCTGGCGCGGGCGGTGTACTTCTCCACGGAAATGGATCAGGAAATTCCGGCGGGTCTTTATCTGGCGGTGGCTCAGGTACTGGCCTACGTGTACCAGATTAAGCAGTACCAGGCCGGCAAGGGCAAACGCCCGGCGCCGCTGGCGGATAACCTGCCGATTCCGCCGGATCTGCGCCGCGACGAATAAGGCTCATTGCGCGTAGCAGATCATCGCCCTACGCACTTGCTCGGCCTCATCGCGCCCGAATGGTTGCTGACTTCGGCTTTGTGGAACGCTTCTTGCCATTACCCCTGCATGACGCCATTTCGCGTCAAAAGATTGAATTGGCTGGGGAAAACACGTGGCACTGGATCGCGCACAACTTATCGGGGATGTCCGCAGCAACCTGTCGGGATTGCGTCACGGCAATCTTGGCATTCCGCTGCTGCTGCTGGTCATGCTGGCCATGGTCATGCTGCCGATCCCGCCGTTCCTGCTCGATGTGCTGTTCACCTTCAGCATCGCCCTGTCGATTGTCGTTCTGCTGGTGGCCATCTACGCGCTGCGGCCGCTGGATTTCGCCGTATTCCCCACTGTATTGCTGGCCGCGACCCTGTTGCGGCTGGCGCTGAACGTTGCCTCCACCCGTGTGGTGCTGCTGCATGGCCAGGAGGGACATGGCGCCGCGGGCAAGGTAATTCAGGCGTTCGGCGAGGTCGTGATCGGCGGCAACTACGTGGTGGGTATCGTGGTGTTCGCCATCCTCATGATCATCAACTTCGTGGTGGTGACCAAGGGTGCCGGGCGGATTTCCGAAGTCAGCGCACGCTTCACCCTGGATGCCATGCCGGGCAAGCAGATGGCCATCGACGCCGACCTCAACTCCGGTCTGATCGACCAGGCCGAAGCCAAGCGCCGGCGTCTGGAGGTCTCGCAGGAAGCCGACTTCTATGGCTCGATGGACGGTGCCAGCAAATTCGTGCGCGGCGATGCCATCGCCGGCCTGCTGATCCTCTTCATCAACCTGATCGGCGGCATTGCCATCGGCGTGCTGCAGCATGATCTGGCCTTCGCCGAGGCGGGCAAGATCTACACCCTGCTGACCATCGGTGACGGCCTGGTGGCGCAGATCCCATCGCTGCTGCTGTCGACGGCTGCCGCGATCATGGTGACGCGTGTCTCGACCTCCGAGGAGATGGGCGCTCAGGTCGGCCGGCAGATGTTTGCTTCGCCCAAGGCGCTGGCGGTGTCGGCGGCGATCATGATTGCCATGGGCCTGGTGCCGGGCATGCCGCATTTTTCCTTCATCAGCCTGGGTCTGGTGGCGGCCGGTGCGGCCTACTGGATTGCCAACAAGCAGCGGCTTGCCAAGGAGGAGGAGGTCAAGGCGGTGACGCTGCAGCAGGAGCAGTTGCCCGCGCAGCGCCAGCAGGAAACCAAGGAGCTGGGCTGGGATGACGTGCCAGCGGTGGACATGGTTGGCCTCGAGGTGGGTTACCGGCTGATTCCGCTGGTCGATCGCAACCAGGGTGGTCAGCTGCTCACGCGCATCAAGGGGGTACGCAAGAAGCTGTCCCAGGAGCTGGGCTTTCTCATGCCCTCGGTGCATATCCGCGACAACCTCGATCTGTTGCCCAATGCCTATCGCCTGACGCTGATGGGGGTTTCCCTGGCGGAAGCCGAGGTCTATCCGGATCGCGAGCTGGCGATCAATCCGGGGCAGGTGTTTGGTCCCATCAACGGCATCGCCGCCAAAGATCCGGCGTTCGGCCTGGAGGCCGTGTGGATCGAGACGGGCCTGCGCGATCAGGCGCAGTCGCTCGGCTACACGGTGGTGGACGCCAGTACGGTGGTGGCGACCCACCTCAACCAGGTGCTGAACAAGCATGCCCATGAGCTGATCGGCCACGAGGAAGTCCAGCAGCTCCTGCAATTGCTGGCCAAGACCTCGCCCAAACTGGCGGAGGAGCTGGTGCCAGGCATGCTGTCACTGTCGACCCTGCTCAAGGTGCTGCAGGCGCTACTGCAGGAGCAGGTGCCGGTACGCGACATTCGCACCATCGCCGAGGCCATCGCCAACGTGGCTGGCAAGAGTCAAGATCCCGCCGCCATGGTCGCGGCGGTGCGTGTCGCGCTAAGTCGCGCCATCGTGCAAACCGTTGTGGGGCTTGAGCCGGAGCTCCCCGTGATCACTCTTGAGCCAAGGTTGGAACAGATATTGCTGAATAGTCTCAGCAAGGCCGGACAGGGTAGCGAAGAGGGCATTCTCCTTGAGCCCGGAATGGCCGAGAAGCTGCAGCGCTCCCTGGTGGATGCGGCGCAGCGTCAGGAGATGCTCGGCAAGCCAGTGATCCTGCTGGTGGCCGGCCAGATTCGAGCCATGATGGCGCGCTTTGCCCGGATGGCGGTACCCAGCATGCATGTGCTGGCCTACCAGGAAATTCCGGACAACAAACAGGTCACGATTGTTGCCACCGTTGGTCAAAACGGTTGAGCCAGTGAGGTCACAGCATGCAAGTCAAACGCTTCTTCGCCGCCGATATGCGTCAAGCCATGAAACTGGTTCGCGATGAGCTGGGCGCCGATGCTGCCATCATTGGTAACCGTCGGGTCGCCGGCGGTGTGGAACTGACCGCTGCACTGGATTACCCGATGCCGGCGGCAGCACCGAGTCAGCCCAATCCGCAGCTCGAAGCCGAGCTGCGCAAGACCCAGACCCGCATCGCCCAGGCTCATGCCGAGCTGAGCGCGCCGGTAAGCCTGCCGGACAACCAGGACCGCCAGCTGTTCACCCCGGGCGTTGCCGCGGTCAAACCCGCGAGCAAGCCGCAGGCAGTGGCGGCGCCGGCCATGGATCAGCGCGCCCTGGATGCCATGCGCTTCGAGCTGCATGGCCTGCGCGAGCTGATCGAGAGCCAGCGTGGTTCGCTGGCCTGGGGGCAGATGCAGAGCCGTCGCCCGCAGCAGGCCAACCTCTGGCGTCGCCTGCAGCGCATGGGTATCCCCGCCGATCTGGCTCGCCCGCTGCTGGACAAGGTGGCCGGCATCAGTGATGCCCGCCAGGCGTGGCGCATGCTGCTGGCTCACCTGGCTCACGCAATCCGTACTCCCGAGCAGGAGCCGCTGGAGGAGGGCGGAGTGATTGCCCTCGTCGGTCCGGCCGGCATGGGCAAAACCACAACCCTGGCCAAGCTGGCGGCGCGCTACGTGCTCAAGTACGGCGCGCAGAGCATTGCCCTGGTCAGCCTGGACAGCTACCGCATTGGTGCCCAGGAACAGCTCAAGACCCTCGGCCGCATTCTGGGTGTGTCGGTGACTCCGGTCGATCCCGGCCAATCGTTGCTGCAGGCATTGGCGCCGCTGGCGCGCAAGCGTGTGGTGCTGATCGATACGGCCGGTCTGCCCGCCAATGATCCGGGCCTGCGTCTGCAGCTGGAAATGCTGGCCTCGCGTGGTGTCAAGTCGCGCAATTACTTGGTTATGGCTGCCACAAGTCAGGGTCAGGTGCTGAAAGCGGCCTACCATAGTTATAAGCAGTGTGGTCTTTCCGGCTGCATCCTGACCAAGCTCGACGAATCGGCGAGCCTTGGCGAAGCATTGGGGCTGGCGATCAGTCAGCGTCTGCCGGTAGCCTATCTGACTGATGGACCTAGAATTCCTGACGATCTGCACGTCTGGCGCAGCCATCAGCTGGTCAGCCGTGCGGTGAGCCTGCAGAGTGAGCAAGACCCGAGTGAAGATGCCATGGCTGAGCTGTTTGCCGGCCTGTATCAGCAGCCGGCGCGGCAAGCCGGCTAACAGGTGGTTTTCAGCGACCTGTTAAGCGAATGGCCAGTGCAACGGCATCTGGCCCGATAATGAAAGACAAGGTGTAAGAATCAATGGCAAGCATGCACCCCGTTCAGGTGATTGCTGTAACCGGCGGCAAGGGTGGCGTCGGCAAGACCAATGTGTCGGTGAATCTGTCACTGGCATTGGCGGATCTTGGCCGGCGCGTCATGCTCATGGATGCCGACCTTGGCCTGGCCAACGTCGACGTCCTGCTCGGGCTGACGCCCAAGCGCACCCTGGCCGACGTGATCAGTGGCGAGTGCGACATCAAGGATGTGCTGCTGCAGGGGCCTGGCGGCATCCGTATCGTGCCGGCTGCGTCCGGCACGCAGACCATGGTGCATCTGTCACCGATGCAGCATGCCGGTTTGATCCAGGCCTTCAGCGATATCAGCGAGAACCTCGATGTACTGATCATCGATACCGCTGCCGGTATCGGCGATGGTGTGGTCAGTTTCGTCCGCGCTGCTCAGGAAGTGCTGGTGGTGGTGTGCGACGAGCCCACCTCGATCACCGACGCCTATGCGCTGATCAAGCTGCTCAACCGTGATTTCGGCGTCAACCGCTTCCGCGTGCTGGCCAACATGGCCCACTCGCCGCAGGAAGGTCGCAACCTCTTTGCTAAGCTGACCAAGGTAACTGATCGCTTCCTCGATGTGGCCCTGCAGTACGTTGGCGCGATTCCCTACGACGAGTCCGTGCGCAAGGCCGTGCAGAAGCAGCGAGCGGTTTACGAGGCTTTCCCCCGCTCGAAGTGTTCCCTGGCTTTCAAGGCGGTGGCGCAGAAGGTGGACAGCTGGCCTCTGCCAGCCAACCCGCGCGGCCACCTGGAGTTCTTCGTTGAACGCCTGGTGCAGCAGCCGGTTGCGGGAAGTTCGATATGACAGCAGCCAGCGGACTCCGTATGTACAGCAAGGCGCAAGCCCAAGAATCACAGCAGATGTTGATCGAGCGTCATGGCCCGTTGGTCAAGCGCATTGCCTATCATCTGCTGGCCCGCTTGCCAGCCAATGTCCAGGTCGAAGACCTGATGCAGGCCGGGATGATCGGGCTGCTGGAGGCCGCAAAGAAATATGACGCCAGCAAGGGCGCCAGCTTCGAAACCTATGCCGGTATCCGCATCCGTGGCGCCATGCTGGACGAGGTGCGCAAGGGTGACTGGGCGCCGCGTTCGGTGCACCGCAACAGCCGCATGGTCAGCGAGGCGATTCGTACTGTTGAGGCCAGATTAGGCCGAGACGCTAAAGATCAAGAGGTTGCGGCCGAACTTGAATTGAGTCTCGAGGAATACTACGGCATTCTCAACGACACTCAGGGCAGCCGCCTGTTCAGTTTTGACGACTTGTTGCAGGACGGCGAACACGACGATGCCAGCCATCAGGGGGAGCCTGCGCACGGTCTGGAGGATGAGCGTTTCCAGCAGGCGCTGGCTGACGCCATCGCTCAGTTGCCCGAGCGTGAGCGTCTGGTTCTGGCGTTGTACTACGACGAAGAGCTGAATCTGAAGGAAATCGGTGCGGTGCTCGGTGTCAGTGAGTCCCGGGTGAGCCAGTTGCACAGTCAATGCGCGGCAAGATTGCGTGCACGACTGGCGGACTGGCGTCTAGGCTGAGATAAGGCCGATCAAGAATTGACGGCGTTTCCTCAGGGAAGCGTTTGAGACTGTACGGAGGTCGACTTGGACAAGAACATGAAAATCCTCATCGTGGACGATTTTTCGACGATGAGACGGATCATCAAGAACCTGTTGCGTGATCTGGGCTTTACCAACACGTCGGAGGCCGATGACGGCACCACGGCGTTGCCGATGCTGCAGAGTGGCAGCTTTGACTTCCTCGTCACCGACTGGAACATGCCCGGTATGACCGGCATCGACCTGCTGCGCGCGGTGCGCGCCGATGAGCGTCTGAAGAACCTGCCGGTGCTGATGGTGACTGCCGAAGCCAAGCGCGACCAGATTATCGAGGCGGCCCAAGCCGGGGTGAATGGCTACGTGGTCAAACCCTTTACGGCCCAGGTGCTCAAGGAAAAGATCGACAAGATCTTTGAACGGGTCAATGGCTGATCAGCCTCGAGGATGCTATGGAGCAAAACGAATCTTCGCAGGGCGAACTTGAGTCGACCCTGAAAGATCACGCCAACAAGCTGGTGGACAGCCTGGAGCACGGCAACTTCGCCGAAGCGATCCAGGTCATCTACGAACTGAATCAGGTGCGTGATCGCGGCTTGTACCAGGAAGTGGGCAAGCTGACCCGTGAACTGCACAACGCCATCGTCAACTTCCAGATCGACATCCACGGCAAGCATGCCCAGGAGATGTCGCAGATCAACGATGCGACCCACCGCCTCAACTATGTGGTGGAGATGACCGAAAAAGCGGCCAATCGCACCATGGATCTGGTCGAGCTGAGCGCGCCGCTGGTCAATGGTCTATCCGATGAGGCCCAGCAGCTGCGGGAAGAGTGGGGGCGCTTCATGCGCCGCGAAATCAATGCCGATGGCTTCCGCGATCTGGCCAAGAAGGTCGACAGCTTTCTCGGTCGGGTCGACCAGGACAGCAGCCAGCTATCCAGCTACCTGAATGACATCCTTTTGGCACAGGACTTCCAGGATCTCACTGGTCAGGTGATCAAGCGCGTGACCGCGCTGGTGACCGAAGTGGAGAGCAATCTGGTCAAGCTGGTGATGATGGCCAGTCATGTCGACCGCTTTGCTGGCATTGAACATGACCAGGCGGCACTCAAGGCCGAAGCCGAACAACAAAAAGTTTCTTCCCAGGGTGAAGGTCCGCAGATGCATGCCGATAAGCGTGATGATGTCGTTTCCGGACAGGTCGACGTCGATGATCTGCTGTCCAGTCTGGGCTTCTAAGGAGCACCTACATGAGCTTCGACGCCGATGAGGAAATTCTCCAGGACTTCCTGGTAGAGGCCGGCGAGATTCTTGAGCTGTTATCCGAGCAACTGGTCGAGCTGGAAAGCCGGCCTGATGACATGGATCTGCTCAATGCCATCTTCCGGGGTTTCCACACCGTCAAGGGTGGGGCAGGCTTCCTCCAACTCAATGCTCTGGTTGAGTGCTGCCACATTGCCGAGAACGTGTTCGACATCTTGCGCAAGGGCGCCCGCCGCGTCGATGCGGAGCTGATGGATGTGGTGCTGCAGGCACTGGATACCGTCAATGAAATGTTCAGTCAGGTGCGTGAGCGCGCCGAGCCGATTCCGGCCTCGCCGGAGCTGTTGCAGGCCCTGGCGCGACTGGCCGAACCGCAGAGTGCGGCGCCCAGTGCTCCACCTGCTGCCGCCCCGGCTCCAGCTCCGGTAGCAGAGCCAGTGGCTGCTGTCGTCGAGACAGCCAGCTCCGCGACGGCTTCGGGTGATATCACCGACAGCGAGTTCGAGCAGCTGCTCGATGCCTTGGGCCCCGCTGACACCAGCTCAACCGAAGCGCCTGTCATAAGCGTCGCCAGTGACGAAATCAGCGACGACGAGTTCGAGAAGCTGCTCGATGATCTGCATGGCCCCGGCAAGTTCGCTGCGGCGCCTGCGGTAGTCGAGCCGGCGCCCGCAGTAGCGGGTGGCGGTGATGAAATTACCGATTCGGAGTTTGAAGCCCTGCTCGATCAGTTGCACGGCAAGGGCAAGTTCGTTGCCGCCG
>ERZ1645187.4352-NODE-4352-length-11470-cov-5.460622_pt1 | contig 11470 bp, 7 predicted proteins | sample MGYA00575352_ERZ1645187 | MGnify/ENA primary metagenome ERZ1645187 (study PRJEB40837, sample SAMN11349314) | freshwater sediment metagenome | isolation source: river sediment | host: Sediment | place: India: Wazaribad , New Delhi | collected 2017-02-21 ... | reverse complement strand
GGGGTGGCAACCCAGCGGGCGGCTTCTTCGAGTGACCCGTAATCCGAGACGGCGTCTGTCAGCAGCTGTTCCTGGAGCGCGGGTGATCGCCATCCACTGTTGATGAAGATTTCCACTCCCTCCTCACGTGCTGCGCGTGTCGCTTGTTCCAGGGCATTCCGTAGGTCGGGAGAAAGCCCGCTGATGCCGGGGAGGCTTTCATCGAACACTGTTGCATGGGTAGGAAGGACGCCCATCTCCCGATCGTCAACTTCCCTCGCCTGCACCGTGGACCCCATAAGACTGCGAAATGTCGCCTGGGGGGCTTGGCATGAGACGAGGACGATTGCGGCGAGCGAAAGGAGCGCACACACCGCGGCGAGGCGGAAGTGCTTGTTCCGAGTAAGAATCTTGTGTTGAGCATTCATGCATTCAGTACACGTGAGGGCGTGTTGCCAGTCCGTATGCGATTTTCGATATGTTCGCAATATGCCACCACGCGTAGCCTGGGAGGTATGCGGGTATTGATCGTTGAGGACGAACCTCTCCTGGCTGAGGCCATTCGTGACGGATTGCGGCATGAGGCCATTGCTGCCGACATTGCGTTAGATGGCGAGACCGCGCTCTATCTGCTCGACATGAACGGGTACGACATCGTCGTCCTCGATCGGGACCTCCCCCGTCTTTCCGGAGATGAGGTGGCCAAGAGGATCGTACAGTCGGGCAGTGGCCTTCCTTATGGCAGCGGGCACGCTCCTCTTAGCCGTCGTCTGGGTCTTCTTGCTTCGCTACGTTCCCGACACCGCGATCGCCACCACCTCGACCTTTGTTCCCAATCGCTCGGACCTGCTGAGGGCCTTCCTCCCGCCGACCCTCATCGCTCTCTTCGCACTTCTGGTCGGCGGAATCCTGGGCGGGTGGTTGCTCGCAGGCAGGATGTTGTCACCGCTTGCACTAATCACAGAGGCGACACGCGTCGCAGGTACCGGCGCTCTCTCTCACCGGATCCACATGGATGACCGGAAGGACGAGTTTGGAGAACTGGCGGATGCCTTCGATGGGATGCTTGCGAAGCTCGAGTTGCACGTTTCCGAGAAGCACGGTGTGTTTCTGACAATTGACGGGTCGTCTGCTGACGTGGTGGGCTCGTCGCCTCTGCTCCTTCAGATGATCACGAACCTTGTCCATAACGCGATTGTGGACAATCTGCCACAGGGGGGCCAGGTTCGAGTGAGCACCTTTCGGGAGCGAACGCGAGCGATCGTAGTTGTTGAGAACACCGGGGCTGACCTAGCTGCGGTCCAGGTCTCGAGACTCACGGAGCCATTCCTGAAAGCTGCGGGCCGGACACGACTTGACGATCAGCCAGGAAATGGGCTCGGGCTCTCGATCGTCGAAAAGATTACCCGAGCACATCACGGTGTGCTGCACCTGGCGCCTCGCCACGGTGGCGGGGTCATTGCGCGCGCAGAGTTTCCAGCCTCATAGAAAGCGGTGGGGCACCGCCGGAGTACCCAACCGTTTAGGGTGAAGGCATGAACAGTATTCTCCTTAGCTTGTCGGCCACTGCGCTTGGGCTAAGCCTGCTCTGCGGCGCTGTGTCGTTGCGTGAGAAGGTGAGGGTTAAGCGCCGCACCTGGGCGGTTCTTGGCACCGCGACATTCATTGTTGCAGGGGTCGTTGTTCTGGTAACACTCGGGAGTGACCCGTACGTTCCGCTGCCTATGGTTTGGGTCGCAGGTGCACTGCTTCTGGTTGGGCTGATCTTCTGGATTGCACTTTTCGCCCTCAACCGGAGCTCTGGGGACGGGCTGGGGCTTGTCGCAGTGCACCTCAAATTTGCGGGAAGAGTGGCCCTATCCGACTGGGAGTCCCTTGATACTAAGGAGTTGCGTGCGACTGACCGGTCGGACGCGTCGCACATCAACCAGATTGTCAACGTGGGTGCCGTCCTCGTCATTGTGCCCGGCATCGCCCTGGTGTTGGCGGCATCGATTCTGATGAATGTCCGCGGTAATCAAACATCCGACTTTCTGTCGCACGCAGTAGGGTTCTATACCCTCCTCATTGCAACATGTTAGACGGCCGCCTACGTCCTCACTATCGCTGCGACTTCCCTAATGCAGGTATTGCGGGGAAACGGTGGTGGCATCACGCTTCCAAAAGTGGCGATCAGTCTGGGTACTTGGGCTGGCTTTGGTGCCGCAGCGGGAGTGTTTGTGGGCGCGTTGATCCCGTTGGTGGTCGTCCCTCTGTCGACCGGGGAGTTCCATCTCTTGGGAATGGCGCTACTTGACACGGTGTCACCCTCCCTCCTCTTGGATATCTCCACGGCCGGGGCCGTGTACGGGTTCCTGATTGGCGAGGTCGTTTCAGTTGTGAGCATTTCAGCGCGAGAGAAGAACCTCTACATCAGGTCTGTCCTGCCGCCGTTGATGTTTGCGGTCACCAGCTCCCTGCTTGGACTGGCGGGGCTCACCCCCGGGGCTCTTTCCAAGGCGCTCTCGACTGAGTACTCAAAGACCATGGTGCCTGGTAAGAGTGGTGAAGATCCGTTCACCACGGCACTCACCCAGGGTCTGGACACTCAGGATGGTTGGGCCCACGTTGTTGCGGGTCTCGACCAACACGGATGGAACCAGGTGGTCGACCACCACGTGTTCTTCGTCCTCACCTGGGTCGCTGCCATACTTGTTGCGGCATTCACGCTGATAATCGGTATCCGCAAACGCGAGATGGAACTGCTTAACCTGCCACCACGGCAAGAACCTGCACCAGACCCCAAGTCGTCCTAGCGCGGGGGATCCGGGTGGCTATCCTTCAAGTGTTGACAGGTCGCCCTCGTCTTGGCCGAGGGCGCGGGCACGCAACACTCTTCGCATGATCTTCCCAGATCGAGTTTTCGGTAAGGAATCGACATAAGAGATTTCGTCCGGCTTGGCGATAGGTGAGAGGTGTTTGGCGACGTGGGAGCGCAGATCTTCCGTCATTTCGCGACCCTCCGCTCGACCGGGGTTGAGGACAACGTAGACGTGGATTGCATTGCCTTTGATCTCGTGTGGGAGGCCGATGGCCGCTGCCTCTGCGACGGCGGAATGTGAGGTGATGGCCGACTCGACCTCGGCCGTGCCAAGGCGGTGTCCCGAAACCTTGATAATGTCGTCGGTTCGTCCAATCACCCAGTAGTACCCGTCCTCGTCCCGTCGGGCAGAATCCCCGGTTGCGTACTTCCCGGGGTAGACGTTCCAGTAGGCGTCAACGTAGCGTTGGTCATCCCCGTAGAGGGTGCGCATCATGGCTGGCCACGGGTTGAGCAGCGTGAGGAAACCTTCGACCCCATCTTCGACGGGCTTTCCGGCCTCGTCCACAATCTGCGCCACCTGACCGAAGACGGGACGCCCAGCTGAACCCGGTTTCTGTGGCATCGCGGGGACGCCAGCGATCTGGAACATCCCCGTCTCTGTCTGCCACCAGGTGTCCATAATGGGACAGCGCCCCTGCCCGACCACGTCGTAGAACCACCGCCAGGCCTCAGGGTTGATCGGCTCCCCGACAGTCCCCAGAATGCGCAGACTTGAAAGGTCGTGGCGGTTCACCCAGGCATCCCCGAAACGCATCAGGGAGCGGATGGCGGTCGGCGCCGTGTAGAACGTGGTGATCCCGTAGTGTTCGATCAGTGACCACCAGCGGTCGGGGTGGGGATATGAAGGTCCGCCCTCGAACATGAACGAGGTCGCCCCGTTGAGGAGGGGACCGTAGACAACGTAGGAATGGCCGGTAATCCACCCGGCATCCGCCGTGCACCAGAAGCGGTCACCGTCGTGGATGTCGAACGTGTCGTGCAGGGTGGCATAGGTGCCGACCATGTAGCCGCCGTGGGTGTGGAGGACCGCTTTCGGCTTCCCGGTTGATCCGGAAGTGTAGAGGATAAACAGTGGGTGTTCGGCGTCCACCTGCACTGTTTCACAGGCTCCCCGCGCGATCGGTAGAGCTGTGAGGTCGTGATACCAGTGGTCCCGCAGTGGGTCCATTTCGACCTCTGAACCCGTCCGTTTGATGACGAGGACGTTCTCCACTGTGGGGGAGAACCGCACGGCCTCATCGACAATGCTCTTGAGGGGAAACACCGAACCGTTGATCCACGAACCGTCGGCCGTAATCACAACTTTCGACTCTGAATCATCTATGCGGGCAGTGAGTGCGTCGGCAGAGAAGCCCGCAAAAATCACCGAGTGAACGGCACCGATCTTCGCACATGCGAGCATCGCAAAAAAGACTTCGGGGATGCGAGGCAAGTAGATGGTGACCCGGTCGCCCTTGTGGACACCGAGGGCCTTGAGAACGTTCGCCATCTTAGTGACAGCGCGGTTGAGTGAGAAATACGAGAAGGTGCGGGTTTCTTTCCCGTCCTCGGACTGCCACAGCAGTGCCAGCTTGTTCTTACGGGGACCATCGAGGTGGCGGTCAATCGCATTGGTGACGATGTTGGTTTGTCCGCCGACGAACCACTTGAAGAAGGGTGCCTCACTGTCGTCTAGCACTTGGGTCCAAGGCTGGGACCAGGTGAGCTCCTTTGCTCGCCCATCCCAATAGTCAATTGGGTCGCGGCCTGCGGATGCCTCAACTGTGCGCCAGTCCTTCACCCACGCTTCATCCACAATGGCGGGGATGGGTGGGTAGATATTCTGGGAGGTATCACCGGTTGCAGTCATCTCAAGATCCTCGTCTCTGCGCTCTACTCTGAGTGGTCTTGTCGCTATAGTGCACGATCTTGGGTGCCTGAGGGAAGAGAGTCCCAGAATGACCCCTGTACGGCACGCCGATCGCGCGAGCAGGCGCACAGTCGCTAGTGTTGCTTTGTGGCCCGTTCATTTTTTTCGCGTAAGAGCTCCCGACGTGCGGCGCCCGACGGTGCCCAGATTGAGGCCGAGGGCGTTCCGGAAGAGACCCGTCATAGAGCCGAGGTTCCCGCTGCAAGTCCGCAAGGTAAGGACAAGGAAGGTGGTGGCGAGGAAGAGGCTTCGCCTGCTGCGCAACCCGTGCAGGATGCGGGCGGGCCAGCCAATCTTCTTGACATGGCGACTGCTCTGCGCGCACAACTGGCAGCTGCTGCCCGTCAGGATGCTGCTACGGCCGCAAGTCTGGCCGTGCCTTTGAAGAGTCTTCACCCAGGGGGTCTTGCGGCCCTCTATGCAGATACGCCAACACGGCTATCCAGTTTGGTCCGCGAACCCACCGCGCTTGCGGAAATGACCGAAAAGGTCAACAGCCTGGGTGCGTTTGCTAAAGAGATGGCCACTCGCCACGGTGGTGTCGTCATGCACCTGGTGGTGGGCAGTGCTTCCTGGGGTGGACAGCGTGCGGCCTCGCACGTCCCCGTATTCATGAGGCAGGTTGTAGTCGGCAGCGACGAGGACGGATCTGCGACCCTGCAGCTAATGCCAGGAGTTGAGGTGTCGTCCAGATTGCTGCGTGAGGCAGCCGCGGCTGGGGCTGACATCGACAGGGACCTCCTGTTTGAGGCGCTGCATGGACCGGGGGGGTTTTCGCCTGCGAGCGCCCTCGACAAAATTGCCGAAGTTGGGCGCAGCATCGAAGGTTTCAAGCTTAGGGACGAAATGTCCCTGGCAATCCTCACCCATCCCACAGCGGCATTGTTCAGAGACCTGGCGGATGCAGAGTTCCTTGCGAAGTCCCCGTTGCTGTTGGCCCTCACGGGTGACCGCGGTGCTCAGGTCGAGGTGGCTACGCCGCCCCAACCCGCAAATCCCGCTGACCGTGACCCCTGGAAAGAGGTTGGAGTTGGTGACCAATCCCCGCAGGCCCAAGACGTAATTGAACAGGTCGCGGGTGGAGGATCCTATGTGGTGGTGGCAGAGAACGACTCGGACCTCGTCGCCGGTGCGGTTTCAGCCGCCGCAGCTCTTGCAGGTGATGGGAAGTCGGTCCTCGTTGTTGCAAATGATCAGGATGCCTATGATGACCTTTCCGCACGTTTTGAAGAGATGCGGATCGAATCGGTTGTGGCAAATTTCTTTCCGGATCGGTTTGACGAGGGCGTCACTGCGCTTCTTGATACCGCGATGCGTGATGTTGCGCCGGGGCTGAATGAAGCAGAGACAGAGTCAATGCGGGTGGGATTACGGCGTGCTCGCGCTGCACTAACCGCCTACGAGGAGCAGTTGCACGCCGAGTTTGAAGAGTGGGGTGTGACGCCATTTGATGCGCTACAAGTCTTGACTGAGTTGACGTCTGACCCCGACGGACCGACTACGCGTGTCAGGCTCTCTGGCGAGACCCTTGGACTTCTGTCCGAGGACGGTGCCGCGCATGCCCGCGATCTCCTCGAGGATGCCTCCCGACAGGGGCTCTTTAGTGACCTTGGCGAGGCCAGTGGTTGGGACGACATCCCATTGGAAGATGCGGCCCAGGTTGACAGTGTTGTTGACGCGACTGAGACTCTGGCTCGAGAAGCACTACCTGCACTGCGAGTGCAGATGGCGAGAGTTGCGGGACAAACGGGTCTCAGAACTGCCACCACTCTGGATGGCTGGAAAATGCAGCTGGAGCTCATCGCGCGAGCACGCACGATTCTTGACACGTTCCGCCCGGAAGCCTTTGAAAGATCCCCAGCCGACCTCGTCATCGCGACGGCGACACCCGAGTGGAGGAAGCAAAAGGGCATAACGCTGAAAGGGTCCAAGAGGCGGCTTCTCGTCAAGCAGGCACGCGACCTAGTCCGTCCCGGCGTTCACATTGCCGACCTAAATCAGGCACTGATTGAAGTTCAGGAGTGCCGCCACCAGTGGCTATCCGCATCACTGGATAATGAGCCATGGCCCACTATCCCCGAGGGTCTAGAGAGCTGTGTGGAAACTCTGGCAGCAACGGAAGACCTCCTTGGGGTGTGCGGCCCGTACCTAGAGCAGACGTTCGGTGACCTGGGGTCGATGGCGCTGGATGAACTGTGTCCGACACTTGAAGCACTGGCAGACGATGCTAATGGTGCACGCTTGGTGCCGCAGAGACTCAGGGTTCTAGGCGAGCTGCAGGACCTTGGGTTGGGTGAACTGGTCGACGACCTTCGTCGTAGGCGTATAGACGGCGATCTGATAGGTCTTGAGCTTGATCTGGCCTGGTGGGCATCAGTCTTGGGCCTCATGCTCGCAGCCGAACCCAGGCTTGGTGGCTTCGATCCCGACCTGCTACAGGGGTTGGTCAGCGATGTGCGGGTCCTTGATGAAGCCCAAGTGGCAAGTCTGGGCCCATCGATGGTTGAGAGGGTCAGGGCCCGGCGCCGCGACGCCCTCGCCCTGTATCCGGAACAGTACACAGACCTTGTGGCATCCCTTGCGGAAGGTTCAGCCGGAGCCAACCTCTTCAACCAGTACTCACTTGCGTGGGATCTGCTCCCCATCGTGTGTGCTGGACCGTCCATGGTTCCACTTCTGACACGGCGACGTCACAGTGTCGATGCCGTGCTCGTCGTCGGAGCATCGAGCCTTTCGCTCGCAGAGACCGCCCCGGTTTTGGCTCGAGCAGATGACGCCGTCGTATTCGCACGTAGCGGTGCTATCGCGGATGACAGTTGGGTCGGTCGCCTAACAGAGTTCCTCACCGTCTTGGAGTTGCCGGGTAAACCCATCACTGGTAATGGACATTTTGTCGACCTGGTTCGCAAGTACAAGCCAGACACCAGTATCACCGCAGTGCCCACGCCGCGACCGCCCGCGGATATAGAGCACATAAAAGTTGATGCCTCCGGTATGCCAGCTCCGACAACGGTGGCGATAGAGTCCTCCTTGGGTGAGGCGGAAGCTGCCGCGAACTACCTGATCAGATCCCTCATCGATGAACCTGAGACCAGCGTTGCTGTAGTCGCCTTCAACGACAGGCATGCTGATCGCATCCGCGTCTCACTGCGCCGAGCATTGGCGGAGAACCCGCAGACACTCAGCGTCAAACCCGAGAAGCTAATCGTCCTGCCCAACGAACTGCCAGCGCTATGCCCAGATCACACGGTACTTTCAGTGGGCTTTGCGAAGACCCCACACGGGCGTGTCATCCACGATTTTGGGGTGCTTTCCACTCCGGAGGGCATGGACGTGATCGAAGCCATCGCGCAGGGAAGCGGTGGGAATCTTACGGTCATTACCTCTTTAGACTCTCAGGAGATTGACCGGTCGCGGCTCCGTCACGGTGGTGCGTTGGCACTTGTTGACCTGCTGGAGATAGCGGAGGGGCGTGACGAAGCGGTTGCGGAGGTGGACTCCGGGGAACATGTTCCTGATGACCTTCTAGTTGACTTGGCTGACCGCCTTCACCGTCTGGGACTCCCGGTAGCAGCCAATTTGGGTAGCGGCGCGAACCGGATTCCGCTGGCCGTTGGACACCCAGAGGTGCCGGGTGAGTGGCTGGTTGCCGTGCTCACTGATGACCCGTCGTACCGGAGTGAGCCATCGCTACGCGTTCGCGATAGGTACTGGCCAGAGCTGCTTGAAAGGCAGGGGTGGAAGGTTCGCACGGAGCTGTCAATGTCGGTTTTCATTGATCCGACAAGGGAAGCTCAGCATGTTGTGGAGCTGGTCCTAGACGCCGTCGATGACTATTACGTTCGGATTGGCAAGCCGGTGACGCCAGCGTCCGCGGCTACGCTCGCCCTTGAGGGGGAGGAGCTGCGCGCATCTAAGAGTCGGGTTGAGAAGTCCCCGGAAGTAATCCCAAGCGGACCGGAAGGCACCCCAAGTGAGGATGTCGCCGTGGGTGGCGAGGTCGAGCCGCAGAGTGAACCGGAAGATGCCCCAGAGCCACACGCCCCAGAAGTTCAGCCCGAGCCACGGGACCAGCCCGAAAGCGAGCCGGAGCCGCTTTTTGAGACGGTTGCAACGACAGTGGTCGATTCTGCGCCCTCGGACAATGCGACTCCGCTTAGCCCGCCCAGCATTACCAAGGGACTTCCCCTTTCTGCTTACAGTGACGACCAACTTGACGATGTCGCAGCGTGGCTTCGAGCAACTGGTGCGGACGAGGACGAGGGCGAGTTGGTTGAGGGGATGAGGGAGGCCCTTGGCCTGAGGCGCAGGGGCTCCCAGTCCCACGCGATCCTGCTCAACGTCATCCGGCGCACCTCTGGGCAGTGATGATGTCTGCGGCGGCGGAAGATACGAAGCAAGGCGAGGACGGAGGAACCCCTCCCAAAGCGCGCGTCCGACGAGCCGTCTATGTGACGAGAGTTGACAACGGGGGAGTCGAAGATGCCGTCATCGTTGGGGAAGACTCGGTGAGTCCCCTGCGCTCAGACATGATCGATGCGCGAGATGAGAAGGTTCCAGAGGGCGAAACTCCCGAGGACCGGTGGCTCAGGGAGAACGTTCCCCCTCACTGGTAGCCCCCCACCTCCGGCTCCAAACAGTCTGGCAGCCGCGAGCGGACATTTGGGTGGGGACGGGACGTCACCTCAGCACGAAATGTATGCTGCCGCTGGCCGCTGACTGAAGTACAGGTCCAACATCGCTTGCTTTGAGGCTCAGAGTAACCAGTGTTGGGTTCTCTCCAGAGAAGGAGTTCGAGGGCGGCTCAGAGATGTTAAGAACAGTTACGTCGTCGGCCAACCGAGCAATTGGGCAAGAGTCTGCGCCGCAATCCACAGCTGTCCCCCATACCTCCACTACGTCACCAGCCACCATGAAGACGGAACCCTGATCCAGTGGTAGAACGGTTGTCGCATAGCCGGGCGGGATCCTGGCCGTGGTGTCGCCAATGCCAAGTAGGGATTGCGTGAGGACGGTTCCGGCCGGGACGAACTGCGGTGGCCTTTGATCGAGGGCGGCGGCGACATCCCCTACGGTTCCGAGAGGAACTGCCTCCCCTGGAAGTGTCAGGACCCTGAGCTGTGATCGAACTACTGGTTCATTCGCCGCCAAATCAGACTTGGAGACAACAACTGCGGTGCCTTCGATTGGTGGCCGCAGGGCAAATACTGCGAAGACGACGATGGATAGTGCGGCCAAGAGGAGCAACAGATGCTGCGCCGTGACCAGTTTGCGTCGCGGGATGAGACGTCTGCTCGATGTGAGTGAAGGTGCCATATGTCAACCGTGCCAAATCCGCACTAACATTTTGTAGCGGAGAACAACATCTGGGGAAATCGCCGCCAGTGTTGCACTGTGGAAACCCATGTAGTCGTTGGCTGCTCTCCGGGATACTATGCGGCCGTCGAGGACGTTACAGGAAGTTGAGCAAACGTCAAAGGCACCTTACGGGTTTGTGAGGTGACAAATGACCAGTTCAGTCGGCGTTAGGACAAAGTCCATCAGCCTGTCGTGCTCCTCAACAGGAACGCGCTTTGCATCAACGAGCTCTCCGGAATGACAAACACCGACCAAAATGGCTCCCTGTGTTGCCTGGGAAAGAGCGCGGTCATACCACCCCGCACCTCTTCCTAGGCGGCGTCCGTCACGACCGAAGACGAGGCCTGGAATCAGTATTAGGGCGGCCTCCGATAGGGCGCCCAGTGGGGGTCCATCCCCGGTGCCACTTGCGCACACAGGGGTTTGCTCCCCAGACCCGTACTCGCCCTCCTGAAAGCTCAGGCGCTGCCACTGCGGTGAACTGCGCCCGCCACTGGCCAGCGCTGCGGGTGTCGGAACCAGAGCAGCGCCACCGCCCTCGACCCATTCCCGCAGTAGTGGCAGAACATCCACTTCAGATGAGAGAGGCATGTAGCAGGCGATCGTTGCTGACCTGGGGATTGCATGGATAATCGTGCGAATGTCCCAAAGTGTTACGGGCCGTCGAGAGTGGGCAATGCGCCTAGCAGCCCGCGATGCGAGGTAGTTCCGCCGCCAAATCTGCTTACGCTCTGCCACACTCATGTCTCCATGCTAAATGGAGTGTGGCTTAAGCTAGAGCAAACAGCTGTCTTGGAAGAAAGTTGGTTCCCATGCGCTCGGTTGCAGACATCTACCAGGATTGTCTAAGTAACGCTGACCAGCAAGCACCGCTGGACCTTCTCCTCCTGGATGCAGTTGGGTGTGTGTTGGCTGAGGACGTTGTGGCGATCGCGGACTACCCGGCAAGTAACGTTGCCAGTAGGGACGGCTATGCACTTCGTGCGGGCGACGTTCCTATGACTACCGCCCTCACCCACGTGGAGCTACCCGTGACGGGGGAGATCCGTGCCGGGCAGGCGCATGCCGGTGGTCTGGCACCAAAAACTGCAGTGCGAATCGCGTCGGGGGCGCCACTTCCCATCGGAGCCGATGCAGTTGTGGCTCTTGCAGATACTGACCAGGGCGAGTCACAGGTGTCAGTCAATGTCGGCGTCGACGTGGGTGACAACGTCCGGCTGCAAGGTGAAGACATCAAGCTCGGTAGCGTTGTGGTTCCGAAGAGGACCAGGCTCGGACCCCCACAAATTGGCGCGATCGCGGCAGCTGGGCACGCGCGCGTCCTCTTCCATCCACGCCCAAGGGTCGTGATTCTCTCCGTT
>ERZ1645187.4348-NODE-4348-length-11474-cov-6.645240_pt1 | contig 11474 bp, 9 predicted proteins | sample MGYA00575352_ERZ1645187 | MGnify/ENA primary metagenome ERZ1645187 (study PRJEB40837, sample SAMN11349314) | freshwater sediment metagenome | isolation source: river sediment | host: Sediment | place: India: Wazaribad , New Delhi | collected 2017-02-21 ... | reverse complement strand
CCCATGCCCGCCCGGCCGTGACCGCCGCGCTCGACCTGATCGCCACCGCCGAGGCCGCGCGCGAGCCGGCGGCCGACCCCGCTGCCGCGCCCGCGCTGTCCCGCGCGATCCGGCTGGAGGACGTAACCGTGCGGTTCACCCCCGATGGCCCGCCCGCGCTGAACGGGGTGACCGCCACGATCCCGGCATGCGGCGTGGTCGCGCTGACGGGGCCGTCCGGAGCGGGCAAATCCACGCTGGCCGACTTGCTGGGCGGGCTGCTCTCGCCCGATCAGGGCCGCGTGCTGGTCGACGATACCGAACTGGCTGGCGCGGCCCGCCGTGCGTGGCGCGGCAAGGTTGCCTATGTGCAGCAGGACCCGGTGCTGATCAGCGGCACTATCCGCGACAACTTGCGCTGGGCCGCGGCGGATGCCGTTGACGCCAGGCTGGAACAGGCACTGCGCGATGCCTCCGCCGCGTTCGTGCTGGACCTGCCGCAGGGCCTGGACACTGTCATCGGCGATGGCGGCCGGGCCTTGTCCGGAGGAGAGCGGCAGCGGCTGATGCTGGCGCGGGCGCTGCTGCGCGATCCGGCCCTGCTGATTCTGGATGAGGCGACCAGCGCACTGGATGCGGCCAACGAAGCACAGGTCGCCACCGCCATTCGCGGGCTGCGCGGGCGGATGGCGGTGGTCATCATCGGACACCGGGGCGTTCTGCTGGATCTGGCTGATACCGAAATACGGCTGGAAAACGGCCAGTCTGTCACACCTCTGCCCCGATGATGCCCAATTCAGTTCATATTCACGGCCCGAATCGCAAGAGAGAGCGGTAACGGCCACCGTGCCGAAGTGTTGATGCCCTTGGTCCGGTCCTGCGGGCCGGGCTATTTCCAGACAGGATGAATGCCCATGATCATGCCGAAAGGTTTGCGTCTCCTGGCCGCGTCATTCGCGCCGATCGCGTTGGCATCGGCCGCGCTGCTGACCGCAACCGGCACTGCCGCGCAAAGCACCCCCACCCCGCCGCCCGGCTGCACCGGCCCCGCCAGCCAGACCTGGCTGAACGTCGTGGCCGAAGGGTTGAAGAATGGCGACGGGCTGCTGGCCGTTACGCTCTATGCCGATGATTCCAGCAAGTTCCTGGTCAAGCGTGGGTCGCTGTACGTCGGGCGGGTGAACGCCCAGGCGGGCACCACCCGTGCGTGCATCTTCGTGCCCAGGCCCGGCGTCTATGCGCTGGCGCTGTACCATGATGAAAACGGCAACCGTTCGTTCGACCGGACCGGCGTGGGCTTTCCGGCGGAAGGGTTCGGATTTTCGAACAACCCGGCCACGCTGGCGGGCCTGCCGACGTTCAAGTCGGTGCGCCTGAACGTGCCCAAGGCCGGGCTGACCACCCGCATCCAGATGAAGTATCCCTGATCGCTGGCAACGGGCCGGGGGATTACCCCGGCCCGTTCAGCCATAGATTTCCGGCAGCTCGACCGGGGCCTGTGCCTCGGCCAGGGCATGGGCGCGCGGATCGTCCACGTCGAGCCACCAGGCCGCGCCAATGTCCAGCGTCGCCGCGCGGCCCGCGTCGGCCAGGCGCTGCATCCCTTCGGACAGGCTGCCCGCCTGCCCGGCGTCGATCGCCGCCTGGATCGCACGGGCCAGTTCCGGCGTTGCCAGGAACGCGCCGCAATCGACCGCGTCGTATTCGGCAATGGTCTTGCCGATGGCGCGGATGAACCCGGCCTCGTCCAGCTTGACCCAGGTCGCGTCGTCCGGATCGACCAACGGATTGTCGCAGCGCCGGTCGATTGCCAGCGTCACGCCCCGGTCCGCCCCGCCCGCCTTGGCCAGATCGCGCAGGATCGGCGCGGAAAAGATATGGTCCGACATCATCAACAGGTAATCGCCGTCGATCACGCTGGCCCCGGCCATTACCGACCAGCCGTTCGGCTTCGACCAGTCCGCCACGCGCTGCGCCACGACCGGAATCCCAGCCCGCTCCGCCAGTGCGGGCAGCGCCGCTTCCAGCCGGTCCGCTTCGTGGCCCGTGACCACGACCACGCGCTTCACCCCCGCCGCCTTGGCCTGGCGCACGCCCAGTTCCAGCAGGGGGATGCCCGCGACCGGGGTCATCGGCTTTGAATCGGAAATGTCGCGCAGGCGGCTGCCGAACCCGGCGGCAATGATCAGGGCGTCCATGGAGGGCTTTCGGCGTTAGGGGTGTTCGAATGCAGGGATGCTTAAATGCACAGCGGCGCCGGTCAGTCTAAACCGACCGGCGCCGCCAGTGTGCGTCTGCTTGGCCTGCGCGCTTATTCAGCGGCGAGCGGCGTCAGCGCAGCGTATTCGTCCACCATCTGGGCAGCAACGTCGTCGTTGAACTGCTCCGGCGGGTGCTTGCAGAAGTAAGCCGACGGGCCGATCAGCGCGCCGCCTTCACCGCGTTCCAGCGCAACCTTGCAGCAACGGATCGCATCCATCACGCACGCGGCCGAGTTGGGGCTGTCTTCCACCGACAGGCGCAGTTCCAGGTTCATCGGAACATTGCCCCACTGGTTGCCTTCGAGGCGCAGGAAGCACAGCTTGTTGTCCTTCTGCCAGGGAACATAGTCCGACGGGCCGACGTGGATGTTTTCATCGGCCAGACGGGTGGCGAGCATCGCCTGCACGGCTTCGGTCTTCGATTCCTTCTTGGAACCCAGACGCTGACGATCCAGCATGTTCATGAAGTCGGTGTTGCCGCCGGTGTTCAGCTGATACGTCCGCTCAACCGTCACGCCGCGGGCGGCGAACAGGCTGGACAGCACGCGGTGGACGATCGTGGCGCCAACCTGGGCCTTGATGTCGTCGCCGACGATCGGCACGCCGGCAGCGCGGAAGCGGGCTTCCCATTCCGGACGGCTGGCGATGAACACGGGCATGCAGTTCACGACTGCAACCTTGGCTTCCAGCGCGCATTCCATGTAGAACTCGGTGGCGTCCTGCGAACCGACCGGCAGGAAGTTCAGCAGCACTTCGGCGCCGGATTCCTTCAGCGCGGCAACCACGCTTTCCTTGGTCGCTTCGGGGGCATCGGCCACGATGAAGCCCTTTTCGCCGACGGTGGTCATGTGCGGGGCAACGCCGTCCGACACGCGGCCCATCATCACCTTCGCGCCGGTGGCCGGCACGTTGGGCATGAACACCGTGGTGTTGTTCGGCTGAGCGAAGATTGCTTCGGCGATGTCCTTGCCCACCTTGCGGGCGTCGACGTCGATGCCGAGCACGAACTCTGCATCACCAGCGCCATAGCCGCCGATCTTGTCGTGGATCAGACCTTCCGACGAGTTGTTCTGGCGGTAATAGGCAACGCCCTGCACCAGCGAGCTGGCGCAGTTGCCCACACCGATGATGGCGACCTTGATAGGCTTCATTTTGGTTCGATCCCTTCCGAACGAAACAGCGGGCTTCCGCGAAACCCGCCTCATTGTGAAATCGCGCGCCAAAAGCAAGAAGTTTAGCGCGCGTCAAGCTGAATGACGGGCCATCACCGCAATGACGACAACCAGCCAGCCCGCTGCAACGATGGCAAATGCATACAAGGCGAAGTGGGCCAGCCCCGCCACGATCAGGACCGCTCCGGCAAACGCGAAGAAATCGCGCATGGTCAGCCAGGTCAGCCATTCCATCACGCGTGAGCGACGCTGGCTGAAGTGGACCTTAACCGCGTTGAACGTCAAGCCTTCCTTGCCATGCCTGCTCCGCAGTCCGATCACGGTCAGCCCGGTGACCAGCATCGCCAGCCCCGCAGCCCCGGCCAGAGCGGCATCGGTGATGCCCTGAAGCTGCAAATTCCACGCAACTCCGCCAATGCAGGCAAAGTTGGTGGCCGCATCGATCAGGCTGTCGAGCCGCGCGCCCTGCGGGGTTGAGCGGAACGTGGCGCGGGCGATCTCGCCATCGACGCCGTCGAAGATCGACGCGGCCTGAAACAGCAGCGCCCCCGCGATCAGGCCGCCACGCGTCCCCAGCAGCAGCGCCGCCACCATGGCCACCGCCAGCAGCGCGGTGCCCCAGGTGGCGTGCACCGGGCGGATCCACGCCAGCCGCAGCAGGCGGCGCGAGATCGCCTGCGAAATCGGCCGATTGATATGGCGCGACACGATCCCGTCGCCGGCCTTGGCTGTCTCCCGCACGATTCGCCGCTCCACGACGGAAAGCGATTCGCCGGCCCCGCGCAGGCTGGCGATGTCCGTAAGGCTGGCCGCGGCGCCCTCTGCCGGCATTGTCCCGCCAACCAGCGCCACCCCGGACAGGGCCTGCGCATCCGGATAGGCGGCGATGGCCTGCGCTTCCGCCATGAACTCCACCGCCGCGCCTTCGGCCAGCCGCTCGGCTTCGGCGCGCAAGAGCGTGTCGGGCTGCCAGGGGCCGGGCACGGTTATCACGATGTGGGAATACCCCCGGCCCACAGCGGTGCGCACCGCCCGCGCGGCAGCGGGCAGACCCGCCACCAACTGGCGCGCCCACGCAGGATCGGCGAACACGAGAAGTGCCGTGGTCTTGATCGTACAGTCCTTTGCGGCAGGTCCGGCTGCAATTAATTGCGGCGAAAACCGCGCGAGACCCTGTTGCTGGCTAATGAAGGGCATATAAGAGCACGCGGCGCGCTTGCCAAGTGGCGAGACGGATAGGACAACGGGGCAAACGTGGCAGGACAGGCCGCTTCATCTGAGGGCAGCAAGGGTACGAATGGCGGAACCGGGCAGCAGGGCACCCCCCAGCGCCCGCAGCGCCCGCGTGAGTTGCAGGACCCGCTCAACCATTACCTCTATCACCCGCTGGCGTGGCAGCTGGCGCGGCGGCTGGCGCATACGCCGCTGACGCCCAACATGGTGTCGGTATTCGGCGCGCTGATGGTGATCGCGGCGTCGATTGCCTACACCAGCCTGTCCTATCCGCTCTCCGCCGCACTGGGCATGGCGCTGCACATGGGCTGGCACGTGGTCGACGGGGCCGACGGCGATCTGGCGCGGCTGACCGGGCGGTCCAGCCCGATTGGCGAGATGGTGGACGGGCTGTGCGACTACCTCAGCCACATCGTGCTCTATCTGGTGCTGGGCTGGTGGCTGTCGGGCACCGGCGGCGCCTTTGGCGGCGGGGCGGCATGGGCGCTGATCGTATTTGCGGGCGTCAGCCACGCGGTGCAGGCCAACCATGTCGAGGTGCAGCGCCGCCAGTACCAATGGTGGGTCTATGGCACGCCCTGGCTGCGCCATTCGCACGGGTCGCAGGAATCGGCGACCTCGCGCACGATGTTTTCCGGCCTGGTGTCCGCCTACCTCAACGTCGCCAGCGGGATGACCCCGCACGCCCTGCGGGTCGACGCCGCGGTTGAGGCCGCCAAGGGCGACCGCGCCCGGCTGGACGCCATCGCCGCCGCCGTCCGTGCCGAGGCACCGCCGCTGCTGCTGCTGTGCAAGATCCTGGGGCCGAACCCGCGCGCGATCGTGCTGGGGGCGTCGATGTTCGCGGGCAGCCCGGTGTGGTATATGCTCTACCAGTCGATCGTGCTGAACGCGCTGCTGGTGGTGTCGGTGCTGCTGCACAACGCGGCGGCGCGGCGGATTGCACTTAAGATCGGCGCCTGATCTCTCGACAGACGGGCAGCGGCGGCTATCATGCCGCCCATGCTGACGACACCCCTGCTCGAAGCCGCCCGCGCCATCGCGGATGACCTGACCGCCCTGCGCCGCGCGATCCATGCCGAGCCGGAGCTGGGCCTCCACACGCCGCTGACGCGCGACAAGGTCCGCGCCGCGCTGGCGGGCTTGCCGCTGGAGTGGCGGGAAGGCCCCTCCACCACCGGCCTCGTCGCCACGCTGAAAGGCGGCGCAGGTGAAGGCCGCAGCGTCCTGCTGCGCGGCGATATGGACGCGCTGCCCATGCCGGAGGAAACCGGCCTGCCCTTCGCCTCCACCATCCCCGGCACGATGCACGCCTGCGGGCACGATGCCCACACCGCGATGCTGGCCGGAGCGGCGCGGCTGCTGTGTGCGCGGCGCGAGCACTTGCGCGGCGAAGTGCGGTTCATGTTCCAGCCGGGCGAGGAAGGGCACCACGGCGCCCGCTTCATGCTGGATGACGGGTTGCTCGGCGGCGGCCCGCATGGGCCGCTGCCCGATGCCGCCTTTGCCCTGCACGTCATGCCCAACGCCCCGCACGGGCTGGTGACGGGCAAGGCCGGGCCGCTGATGGCGGCGGCGGACCAGCTGGAGATTACCGTGCGCGGCGCGGGCGGCCACGCCTCGATGCCGCATCAGGCGCACGATCCGGTGCCCGTGGCGTGCGAGATCGTCACCGCGCTGCAAACGCTCGTCACCCGCCAGTTCGATGCGCATGACCCCGTGGTCGTCACCATCGCCCGGATCGAGGGCGGCACCGCCCACAACGTCATTGCCGACTTCGCGAAGCTGAAGGGCACCATGCGCACCCTCTCCCCCCGCCACCGCGCGCGGCTGCACGCGGCGGTGCAGCAACTCGCCACCGGCATCGCCAGCGCCCATGGCCTCAGCGCGGACGTGGTGATCGAGGAGGGCTTCCCCGTCACCATCTGCGACCCCCGCGCGGTCGACCTGGCCGAAGCCGCCGTGACCGACCTGTTCGGCCCGCCCGCCTGGCGGCGGCTGGAGCGCCCGATCATGGGCGCGGAAGACTTTTCCTATGTGCTGGAACACGTCCCCGGCGCGATGCTGTTCCTGGGCGTCTCGCACGAAGGCGAGGACTGGACCCAATGCTGCGGCATCCACTCCACCCGGATGCTGCTGGATGAGAGCGTGCTGCCCCAAGGCGCGGCGCTGTTGGCCGGGCTGGCGGAGCGGTTTCTGGAGCGGGGGTTTGGGTAGGGGTTGAACCGACTATGAGGAAGATTGGATTGCATGCGCCCTTTGACCTGCCTGTCGATGCGGCAGTTGACGGTGCACTTCCCTTCATTCATCGCTAAGCTGATCGACCTTCTATTCGACACAGAGAAACAATTATGAGCGATGTTCAGGATCTTAACCCCGACGATCAAGAAGACGAAGAAGCGATTGTGCCTGTGTTGCCCGCTAGCGCAAGTGACCGGTTGATCGAGAGGGAATACGAGCAAGGTCGGCTGAGGGTCACACAGGATCGGAACGATTTTTTCCTCCCACATGTGGTTGATTTCATCAAAGGCAGGAAATGGGGGAACCTACGTCCGGAATACCAGCGGCGATTGCGCTGGGACAATGCCAAGAAGTCAAGACTCATCGAAAGCTTCATTATGAACGTACCGGTACCACCGGTATTTTTATACGAAACTACATTGGGCGCTTATGAAGTGATGGACGGGCAGCAGCGGCTCAATACTATTGTCGAATTCTTGGCAGGCGACTTCGAACTTACAGGATTGAAAATCTGGCCATCATTAAATGGCAGGAATTTTCCCCGCCTCCCCCCTTTAATTCGGCGAGGCCTTGAACGAGCAAAAATTTCGGCGATTACTCTCACCACCGATGCAGGCGCAATTTCTGATGCAAGCATAGATTTGAGAGCGCAAGTTTTCGATCGATTGAATACTGGTGGGGAGAGATTGAATCAGCAGGAACTCCGTAATTCTTTATATGCCGGACGATTCAACAAGATGATTGTAGAACTGGCTGGAATCCCGCCCTTTACTAAGGCTTGGGACATCCCTGCCTACGAAGATCACATGCTCAGCGATCGGTCACCAGACAAGGATCTGCGAGAAAACAACCTTTTTAAGCGAATGTTAGATTGCGAGATTGTTCTCCGCTTCTTTGCCTTCAGGGAGAGGGAGCATGTTCAAGGGTCAGTTCGATCTATTCTGGACAATTGCATGAAGCGAAATCGAAAACTTGAACAGGAAGTGGTCGATGCACTTCGTGACCGATTTGTTACAACTCTTGCTACCGCAACTACGATTTTCGGCGACCGCTTATTCCGGTTACCCCCTACGCAAGGCAAGGCAAAGGGTGTCCTGTCACGCCCTCTTTATGACGCCGAGATGATCGCGATCGACAATTTGATTGATCGAAAGGAAGACATGATTGCTTGCGCTGCAAAAATTGCTGACGCAATCACGGCCCTGGCAACGCCCGAAAGCGAAACCTATGATTTGATTGTGGGTCGCGCGAACACATCTGCCACCCTCCTACAGCGCATCGACAAGGTTCAGGCAGTCATCGCGGCAACAATCTAATGGCAACCTTTGATACTGCCTATTCTGTCGCAAAATCCGCGATTTCTGAAATATTGGCAAATGCAGATGCACAGACTTCTTACCCAAGCTTCATTAATCGGCAATCTGCTCAACTATTTGATTATGCGGCTGGAGAGGACAAGAGGCACTTCAAGGCAGAACTCGCTCGCTTACTGAACTCTACTACGCCTGACCCAACGGTGGTGTATCGTGGACTCTTGATCCAACTCAATGGCGTCTTCGAAGGGTTTATTAAGTCCTATGTTGCGGCGCATGTCGAACGCGTCGGATCAACGGAGAGCACATTCAGTACGCTGGCCGCCCCGTTGCGCACCGCCTACACGGCCTATGCAGGACGGGTTCTTGCTCGCATTCACGAAGGCTCTATCAACGGGATCGCTTATGATTTCGACGCATTGCAGGCCAGCTTAGGTACGTGCTTCTCAAATGCCTCACCATTCGGATTAAAAGGTGAGGTGTTCACAGTTCTCATGGGCAATTGTACACCTGAGCGCCTAGAAAAAGTCTTTCAACAGGTGGGCCTGCCAGAACCGTTTGGAGATCCGATTGGCAAGCACAAATCAATACAAGGCTGGTGTGGGGAAAAGAGGGCGCGCGCGGCCGCATCGTTGGCTCGCGAGGAACTTGAACGCCAGATAGAAATGCGCAACGACCTTGTTCATGGCCTAGCCACCAAGGCCGTTGTGATCAGTGATGTGCAGCATGCGGCAAATTTCTTTGCCGCTATCATTGAAGCCTATCACGACACCGCGACCACCCCGCGATAATACTCCACGAACAGACCTAGGAAGTCATTCTATTGCTTTCCGTTTTTCGGAAAATCACGTTCTGGTCAGACAAACACAGCCCTACTCCAACGACGCATTCACCCTCTTCCACGACACCAGCTTGAAGTTCTGCGCCGCCGGGGCGTTGTCGCCGTCCTGCGCCACGAACAGCCCTTGCGGGAAGGCGCGGCCGAAGGTGCCGGGGGCGAGGGCGATGCCGTCGGTTTCTTCGACCGAGCCCAGCGCGCCCGCGCCGATGCGGAAGCGGCCGGCGGGGGTCATGCCGGGCAGGCGGTAGAGCGCATAGGCGTTGTCGCCCTGGCTGGAGGCGACGAGTAGCCCGCCCTTGCGGCCCTGCGGGAGCAGCGCCAGCCCTTCGACGTCGGCCACAAGATGCGCGCCGTCGACCGGGGCGACCAGCTGGCCACTGGCGGGGGCTTCGGCGCGGGCGTCGAAGGCCCAGATGCCGCGATCTTCCTCACCCACATAAAGCGTCTGCGTGCGCGGATCGGCGACGCAGCCTTCGGTCTGGGTGGTGAGGCGCAGGGTGCGGACGATCTCGCCGCTGGGGGCTTTAGCCGCCGAAGTCTTGCCGGGGAGCGTGATGCGGACCTGATGGACCGCGCCGTCCTTCAGCACGGAAAACGCATCGAAGCCCGCAGCGGTGCGCAGCAGGCACACGCCGTAAGCCTCGCCCGCGCCGCCGCTGACCGTGCCGAGCGGGGTGAGCGCGCCACTGCGGGTGTTCAGGCGGTAGAGCCGCAGCAGGGCGGCGGCGGGATCGTTGCGGTCTGACGCGACCACGATCACGCCGCGCCGCCCCAGATCGAGCAGGTCGACGTTGTTGAGCCGTCCGGCGGGTTCGAAGTGGCGGGTCTGCCCATCGAGGCCATAGACGTAGAGCCCGGCCTTCTTGTCGGTCCCCACGATCAGGCTGCGCGCCGGGGCTGCTGGATTGCGCCAGATCGCGGGATCATCCGCCGCGTCGTCGTTCGCGGTGCCGACCGGGGTGGTCTCCGCGCTCGCCGTGACGGTCACCGTCTGGGCCAGCCCTGCCGGAGCAAGGCTGGCCAGCGCGGCGGCGGCAAGGAAGGTTGCCGCCAGCCGAGGCAAAGGGTGGCGCATCAGAAGTTCACCCGGATGCCGCCCGAATAGCGGCGGCCGAAGCGTTCGTATTCGATGGTGTAGCTGTCCGTGAACGGCGTGGGCGTGCCGGTCGCGGTCAGCAGGTTGCCGGGTTCGGCATAGCGGCGCCCCGGCTTGTTGAGCAGGTTCGACGCATCGAAGTAGATCTCGACATTCTGGTTGATGGCATAGCGGGCCGAGAAATCGAGCTCGTCATCGGTGGCCCAATAGGTATCGCCCGCGTCGGCCAGATCGTCGGCAATGCCGTCCAGCCAGGTGCTGCGGCGCTGGTATTGCAGGCACAGCGAGAGGCCGTACTTTTCGTAATAGGCGCCGACGTTATATACCACGTCCGACGTGCCGGGCAGCCGCACCTTGCGCGCCGGGACAGTGCCGATGGCGGGCTTGGTCACTTCGCTGTCGTTGAGCGTCAGGTTGGCCGACACGCCGAAGCCGCCCATCCAGCCGGGCAGGCCCAGCTGTTCGGTCCACGGTTCCAGCTGCAACTGCGCCGCCACTTCGGCCCCGAACACGCGCCCGTCGCCGCCGTTGGTGATGCCGCTGAAGGCATAGCCGGAGCGGTCGATCCCATTGCTGTCGAGCGCGCTGGAACCGAACGTGCGGGTCTGGCTGTAGAGGACGTCCTTGACCTTCTTGTAGAACACCCCGGCCATCAGGTAGCCCTGCGGGCGGACGTACCATTCGACATAGGCGTCCACGCCGTACGCGCGTTCCGGCTTTACGCCGGGGTTGCCGCCCGAAATGGTCTGGTTGGTGTCGTTCACGGTCACGTTGGGGCGCATCTGGTCATAATCGGCCCGCGCCGCGCCGCTGTTGAACGACACGCGCAGCTTCTTGGTGTCGTCCAGGTTGTAGTTCACGTGCAGGCTGGGGAAGGCCAGCGTCTGGCTGTTTTCCGCGGTAACCGGGCCGGTCACGCCGCCCACGGTCGCCACCGCGATGCCGCGGTTGCGCAGATGCTCCACGCGCACCCCGCCCAGGATCGAGCCCCAGTCATACTTGACCGTGCCCATCACAAACCCCGCGAAGACCTGCTCGCGCACGTCATAGATGTTGCCGGTGTTGGGCGTGAAGGTCAGATTGGCCCGCACCGCATCGGACGCGGCCCGCATTTTCGCCGGGTCGAAGTAGCGGAAGGTGTAGCCCATCGGCAACTTGCCCAGAAACGCCTGATCGAGCGAGAAGTTATTGTAATCAGTGGGAATTTGGATTTGCGCGAACTGCGCCGCAGTGTTCGCCCGCGCTTGACTTTCATCAACAAGCTTGGTCCGCTGATCGAACTGGAACCCCACCTTCAAGGTCGCATCCCCGCCCAGCAGCGTGCCCTCATGCCCCACC
>ERZ1645187.4347-NODE-4347-length-11477-cov-3.817720_pt1 | contig 11477 bp, 6 predicted proteins | sample MGYA00575352_ERZ1645187 | MGnify/ENA primary metagenome ERZ1645187 (study PRJEB40837, sample SAMN11349314) | freshwater sediment metagenome | isolation source: river sediment | host: Sediment | place: India: Wazaribad , New Delhi | collected 2017-02-21 ... | reverse complement strand
CCGGGCTCATGCCCGTGCGTGCCTCGAACCACTGTTCGTAGCCTTCCAGCCACGACTTGTCACGAAGACGCAGGTTTTCATGCGAAATACGTTGCGACCGCGTCAGCAGCGAGTACATGAACTGCTCAGGCTCGAGCGCGTCGCAATAGCGTGCGCCACACACCTCGAACCACTCCATGGCGTTCCAGGCCGCATTCTGCAGGCGCAGGACATCGACGTTGCGCAACTCCTGATAGCGCCGCAGCACGTCATCTACATCCGCATCCGCCATGTCACGGAACAGACGGGTCAGCTCGATCGCGTCCTCAAACGCGAGCTTGGTTCCCGAGCCAATCGCGAAATGAGCGGTATGAACCGCGTCCCCCATCAGCACCACATGGCTCTTGCCATTGTTCAGCCACCACTGCTCGCACTTCACCCGCTGGAAGTTGAGCCAGGCCGATCCCCGCAAATGGCGTGCATTGGCTTCCAGCCGGTGGCCATCCAAATGTTTGGCAAAGAGCTTTTCGCAAAAAGTTACCGATTGAGCCTGATCCGCCTGGTCAAGTCCATGGGCAAGCCACACATGCTCCGGACATTCGACGATAAATGTCGATGTGCTGGCATCGAACTTATAAACATGCGCCTGAAACCAGCCATGTTCGGTTTTCTCGTAATAGAACGTGAATGCGTCCACCAGCTTCCGGGTGCCCAGCCAGATGTAGCGATTCGGTCGCTTGACGATATCCGGTTTGAAGACGGCCTCGTGACTGCCGCGGATCTTCGAAAAAATTCCATCGGAAGCGACGATCAAATCGGCGTCGGAAAACTCGGCGTCCGACTCCACTTCGCGATTGAACTGCAACTCGACACCAAGCGCCTCGCAGCGTTCCTGCAGAATGTTCAATAACTGCTTTCGCCCGATGCCGACGAACCCATGGCCGGAGCTACGGATGGTCCGGCCCTTGAAGTGAAGTTCGACGTCGTCCCAATGATTGAAGGCTACCTTGATGGCATCGGCGGTATCGCTGTCCCAGGCACGCATGTTCTCGAGCGTGGCATCGGAAAAAACGACGCCCCACCCAAATGTATCGTAGGGGCGGTTTCGCTCCACCACCGTAATCCTGTGAGTCGGGTCCAGCCTCTTCATCAGCAATGCGAAATAAAGACCCGCCGGACCACCGCCGATACAAACGATACGCATGCTTTTCCCTAATGAATGGCCATGATGGCGCTTCTCGATGATAGACGTCGGCTCAGCAACTGCCGCTCCCTGAATCGCGGGCGCTGCGTGGCTCGACGCCTCCCGGCCAAGCCTCCGGCCTCGGCCCGCAAGCGACACATGTGCATCGATGGTCTCCAGCAAAGCCCGAATACCTTCACCCGTTCGGGCGACCGTCGTCAACACAGGAACAGTCCAGCCACCTGGCGGTCGCAAGGAAATCATTGCCGTCAAGTCGGCGACAGTTTGACTCGCTTGCGGCAGCTCCGCCTTATTCACCACAAGAATATCGGCGATCTCGAGGATACCCGCCTTGAAAGCCTGCACCTGATCTCCTTGCCCGGGAGCGCAGAGAACAACGCGGGTATCGGCAAATCGCTCAATCTCGACCTCCGACTGACCCGTGCCAACGGTTTCGACAATCACGACGTCGAAACCGCCCGCGTCGAAAACGTCTATGGCGCGACCGGTCGTCGTGGACAAGCCGCCGAGATGGCCGCGGGAAGACAACGATCGGATGAAAACCGCTGGATCGTCGGCATGATCGGTCATGCGCAAGCGATCGCCAAGCAGGGCCCCGCCGCTGACCGGGCTGGAAGGATCGACCGCCACTACCGCAACACTTCGACCGCGGCGACGCAGTTCACCAAGCAGGGCGTTTATCAGGCTTGACTTGCCGACACCGGGAGCACCGGTAATGCCAACAACATGTGCACGGCCGCGATGGCGGGTCAGTCCCGTCGCCCAGGCCTCGGGGATAGCCGAGTCACCATCGATCAATCGAAGCGCGCGCGCGATGGCGCTGCGATCTCCCGCCAACACCCCGGACAGCAGGTCGTTTTCCATTTTGCGCCTGCGGTTAGGGCGTATCGACAAAATTCGGTGCTCGGCCTTCGCCAAACGCAGCGATGCCCTCGCGGGCCGCGGCCGTGCATGCGGTTCGACCAAATGCACGATAGCCGATTTCCAGCGCTGCCTCGAGCGTCGGTGAGGCGGCGGCATCCTTGATCGCCTGTTCAAGTATCCCCAGTACTTGGCGGCTGAGCGGTATGCCAGTCGCTGAAACGGGAGAAAATGACAATGTAGCTGGCAGCGTAGCCGGCGTATTGCGCCAGTCCGCAACTCGGTCCGCGAGATGTCGAACGCGCTCTTTCGCCTGCATCATGAGCGATGGCATATCGCCCGCCAATGCATCGATGACGCCCAGGTCGCGCAGCCTCGAGGCATTGACACGCTCGGCGCGACCAAGCATGGCCGCGAATGTCTCGGCGGCGTGCCCCCAGCGTCGGAAAGGCACAACCATGGCGCCAATCCCCGGAATAATGCCAAGAGTGATTTCCGGCAACTGCATCCAGGCATCTTCGAGCGCGACTATCGCATGGCAGCGCATTGCCAGTTCCAGTCCTCCACCGAGGGTCATGCCATTTAACGCCGCCACCACTGGTTTCTTCATCGAATCCAGGTGGACCAACAGGCGCGAGCAGTCGCGTGAGTACTGCGATGAGGCTTGCTCGTCACCCAGCATGCCGACGAAACGGCCAATTTCGGCACCGGCACAGAAGGCCTTCGGTCCATAGCCGGTGATGACGAACCCCTGGACGGCTGGATTATTCTCGTGACTGCGAATCGCCTCGAGTATCTCATCGGTCATCTCGTCGTTAAGGGCATTCCGTGCCTCGGGGCGACGTAGGGTGATGACTTTGATGCCTTCGGCATCGTCGACCAATATATGCCGGAAGAATCCCTGATAGCCATCCAGCGGCCTCTTGGGTTCCGGCATGCCTGGCCGTGTCGCCGTGAAGCTTTCCAGAATGCGATGGCTCTCGGTTTCACCCAGGTGGCGCATCAGGTCAAGAGGGCCTTGCTTGAAGCCAAACGCAGTCTTGCATCCCAGTTCCAGATCGGATGGATCACCGATGCCTCGATCCAGAATATCCACCGTTTGAGAAAACAATATCCCGAGCATGCGATCGCGAATCAGCGACACTGCTTCGGGAGCCACCCGCAACGGCTTTCCCGGCGGAACGGTCAGCCATTTCTGCACAGAACGGAATATCGGAGCCGGCCGATAGTGCTCGCCCTCTTCGTCGGCCTGCAGGCCATTGGTCTCGGTGATGATTGGATTGCCATTGGCCAGATTCAATACGAAAAACGGACCGGCATTGACAAAATGCGAGGCAACACTGTCGATCTCGGCAGCGGTGGCCCGGTCGAGTAGCAGAGCGGCCTCATTGCACCAGTTGTCAAAAATCCGATCGAGCATGAAGCAAACGTCATCGGTGGTCACCATCGGTAGTTTGCCGGTGGCGCAGAACAGCCAACGCAAATAATCGATCACCTCGGGATCAGCCCCTGGCCAATCGACAATTTCGACAGCCGGATTGCGCCACGCCGGAGCGAAGAAATGAGTAACGGTCGCCCTGGTTCGGTCGTGCATTTCGGCAAAGATGCGCGCGGCAGGCAATGAACTGGTATTCGAGGTAATCAGGGCTCTTGCATCTACTACCTGCTCGACCTGTTTGAAAATCCGCCGCTTGAGATCCAAGTTTTCAGTGGCAGCCTCGATGACCCAGTCGCAATCGCTCATCGCGCCGTAGTCGAGTGCGCCAAAGATGTTCGCCGTCACCTGCGCGGCCTGCGCCTCGCTCATCTTGCCGCGCGCCACGGCTTTAGCGGCATAGTCACGGCAACGCTGGAGCCCTTGATCGATCGCAGGTTGAGCAATATCGACCAAGGTCAGTCGAATCTGAGGTAAAGCGCTCTTAAGGTAATAACCAATGTCAGGCCCGATGGTCCCAGCACCAATTATCGCCACGTGACGCGGCAGTTCGCGGCCAGGGGTCCGCAGCAAGGGATTGGCGAAGAAATTCCCCATATTTGTCTCCTGAATATTGTGATTTTCTAAAAATTTGTTGACATGCTATCAAAATACAATGTAACGTCAATAGAAAATAAATTTAAAGTCTTGCTTATAAGACTTCACCGATATTTGGCAGAGTGAACTTTCGCTCCGCCTTGGAGGAGGCACATGCAGTACCAAGCGGAAATTCCGTATGGCGCTTACTGGAGTACGCCCTTTGCCCGGTGGCAAGGCAGTTTCTCCCACCTGCACAGCATCCAGTTTGCGGCCCATGTAGCGAAAGTCGAGTTGGCAGCGCGTGCCATTGATGCTTCGACGTTCGATTACGGCGCACTGGGGTTTTCCGTACCTCAGAAGCACTCGTTCTATGGTTTGCCATGGCTAGCCGCCATGGCAGGCATTCCGCAGATCGGCGGGCCAACGCTAATGCAAGCCTGTGCAACTGGGGTGCGCGTGCTCTTCACCGCCGCACAGGAAATCCAGGCTGGGCTCGCCAGCTGCGCCTTGGCAGTTACTTGCGACCGAACTTCCAACGGACCGCATTTGTACTACCCGGACCCCAAGGGTCCCGGCGGCACGGGAAGCCATGAAGACTGGGTGGTGGAGAATTTCGGTTGTGATCCGCTGGGCGGTCACGCCATGCTGCAAACGGCAGAAAACGTCGCCGCTCGGCATGGGATCGGAACCGCCGAGCAACACGAACTGGTATTGCGCCGCGAATCGCAATACCGGGAGGCCCTTGCCGACGGGTCGGCTTTCCTGAAGCGCTTCATGACCTTGCCGTTCCAGGTACCTGACGCCAAGTTCCGCAAGATTGCGGCTACTTTGGAAGGCGACGAAGGCATTGCCAGCTCGACGCCGGCAGGACTTGCCAGCCTGAAGCCAGTCAATGTTGGCGGCACAGTGACATACGGCGGACAGACACACCCGGCGGATGGCAATGCCGCGCTGATCGTGACCAACCAGGACAAGGCTCGCGAACTCGCACGCGACCCAAATATCGCGATCCGTCTGCTCGGCTTCGGCCAGGCGCGCGTGGAACTCGCCTACATGCCTGAAGCAACGGTCCCGGCCGCGGTCCGGGCCCTGCAACAGGCGGGGAAGACCATGTCCCAAGTCGATGCCGTCAAGACGCACAATCCATTCGCAGTCAACGACATCTACTTCAGCCGACAGACAGGATTCAGCCTCGCCGCGATGAACAATTTCGGCTGCTCGCTGGTATGGGGTCATCCTCAGGCGCCGATGGGCACTCGTTCGATCATGGAGCTCATCGAGGAACTGGCCATGCGCGGTGGTGGCATCGGTCTTTTCTCGGGCTGTGCGGCCGGCGACACGGCCATGGCCGTCGTGCTGGAGGTGGTCGATAGACGGTAGTTATTCAAGATGCTCATCCAGGCACCTGGGCTGGGCACGCAATTCGTCCGGAGGAATCTGATGGGATACAGGATTGGCATTGACGTCGGTGGCACATTCACAGACTTTCTGATGATCGATGATGCTGGCAACTCAAGCGTCTTCAAGACCTCAAGCACGCCGCAAGATCCTTCCGTGGGCGTGCTGGCAGGCATGCGCGAAATGGCGGACTCGCTTGGCGTTGGCCTCGAGCAGTTCGCGGGTGAAGTTGACTTGATCGTCCACGGAACAACGGTCACCACCAACACCGTGCTGACCGGCAATGGCGTCAAGACGGGCTTGATCACCACCGAGGGTTTCCGCGACATTCTGGAGATGCGCCGCGGCTATCGCGAAGAGCTTTACAACAACAAACTGACCCCGCCCACGCCGCTGGTGCCGCGCGACCGACGCCTGGCCGTAAAAGAGCGCATCGATGCCTCCGGCAATGTGGTTCTGGTGCTTGACCAACAGTCGCTTGCGAACGCCGTCGATGCGCTGGTCGCGGAGAAGGTACAGGCCGTGGCGATCTGCTTCATGCACAGCCACGCCAACCCCGCACACGAGCAAATCGCCAAAACCATGATTCAGGAGCGCCTGCCTGATGCCTACTTGACGGTATCCTCGGAATTGCTGCCGCAAGCCCGATTTTACGAGCGCCTCTCGACAGCCGTCTTGAACAGCTATGTCGGACCGATACTGAAGCGCTATCTCGAATCACTGCGGTCCAATCTGGCGAGCATAGGCTTCAAGGGCGTGCTCCTCATCATGCAGTCGAACGGCGGTGTCGCCACACCGCAATCGACGGCAAGCACGGCCGTCATGACCCTGCTGTCCGGGCCGGCCGGCGGTCCCGTAGCCGGTCTCGTGTTCACCGGTGTTCAAGGCTACGATCAGTGCATCACCGTTGACATGGGCGGCACTTCTTTTGACGCTTCCGTCGTGCAGCGCGGCGTGCCCCTGTTGCGCAGCGAAGGGTGGATCGCCCGCCAACGGCTGGCGCTGCCCATGCTCGACATTCACACTATTGGTGCCGGCGGCGGATCGATCGGCTGGATAGATGATGGCGGCCTGCTCCGCATGGGCCCGCAAAGCGCCGGAGCCCAGCCGGGCCCTGCTTGCTACGGCCGCGGCGGTGAGTTGCCGACCTGCACCGATGCCAACCTGGTGCTCGGCTATCTCGAGCCGGAGTATTTTCTTGGCGGACGAATGAAGCTCGATCGCGACGCGGCCATGCGCGCCATTGACACGCATATCGCCAAGCCGCTCGGTATTTCGGTCGAGCAAGCAGCGGCCGGCATGTTCCACGTCGTCAATGTCAATATGGCTGCCGGCTTGCGCGAGATTACCGTGTCGCGCGGCATCGATCCACGCGAGTATCCGCTCGTCGTGGCTGGCGGAGCCGGGCCGATTCACGGAGCGATGATTGCACTCGAGCTGGAGTTGCCGGTCATCGTGGTGCCGCGCGAATCGTCGATCTTTTGCGCGAGCGGCATGCTTCGTTCCGACTTCAAGCACAGCTATGTCCGTACCTATCACGCCCTCGGCAGCGAGGCCGACACGCGGGTGATGGCGAAGCACTTCGCCGAACTCGAGCGTCAAGGCCGGCAGGTGCTTCACGACGAGAAGGTCACGGCTCACGACCGAGTCCGCGTCGAGCACGCCATTGACATGCGCTACCTTGGCCAGCACAACGAAATCACCTGCAACTTCGACATCGTGCGATTCGAGCAGGAGGGCATCGACTATCTTCGCTCGGTCCTCCATGAGGAACACGAACGTTTGTACGGCTACTCGCTACGCGAGGCTGGCACCGAGACCGAGTTGGTCAATCTGAGAGTCACGGTGCTGGGCATCACGGACAAGCCGGCGATGAAGTTCATGGCGCGGGTCGACGATGACATCGCCACCTGCGAGAAAGGTCGGCGCCGAGTCTATCTGCCCAGTGAAGGCAAGTTCGGGGAGGTGCCCGTCTACGACGGCGATCGGCTGCAATTCGGCCATCAGGGCAGCGGCCCGGCCATTATCGAACAAGTCACCACGACCACTTTTGTATCGCCCGAGTTTGATTTCGTCGTCGATCAAGCTGGCAGCTACTGTCTTTACCTGCGCGAGATCGGTCACACTTATTTAAGGAGGGTTCTGGAATGAAAGAGTCCGGCAAGCAAGGCATCGATCCGATCCTGGTTACCGTCATCCAGCGGCGGCTCAAGGCCATCACGGAAGAAATGGGCCTGGTCATGCTGCGCACCGCCAGGTCGCCAATTCTTTCGGAGGCGCGGGATTTCGTCACCGGACTGTATGACGCCGAAGGCAACATGATGGAGCAAACGGCCTACATCCCGATCCTGGCCTTTGCCGTGCCCGAGAGCATCAAGCGCATCGTTGCGTACTTCAAGGGCAAGCTCTATCCGGGCGACGTGATTATTCATAACGATCCGTTCACCGGTGGTAATCAGGCGGCGGACGTCAAGATTGTCCGGCCGATCTTCTTCGGCGAACGGCTGGTCGGCTTCGCCGCCATCAACGGCCACCAGGCGGACGTCGGCGGCGCCGTCGCCGGCGCCTACAACCCCGGGGCCACCGAGATCTGGCAGGAAGCGTTGCGTATCACGCCCGTCAAGCTCTATGAGAAGGGCGAGAAGCGCCAGGACGTTTGGGACCTGATCTTCGGCAATATTCGCTTCCCCATCGTCCAGGAGGACATACAGGCGGCGATGGGCGGTTGCGCGGTCGGTGACCGCGAATTGGTGAAGCTGATCGAGCGCCACGGCTGGGAACGATTCGATGCCCATTTACAGCATCTCTTCGACGCCACCGAACAGCAGATGCGCGCCGAAATACGCGACATTCCCGATGGTGTATATCACGGCAAGTCCACCGCCCATTACGACGGCTTCACCCCCGGCTCGACCATGGACATTTGTGTCAAGGTCACGGTCGATGGCGACCGAATCGACTTCGACTTCACCGGGTCGGCGCCGCAAACGCCAGGCTATGTCAACGCGCCACCGGCCTCGACGATTTCGGCGATCACGCTGACCTTGCTGATGTGCCTTAAGGACTCGGGCATTCCGCAGAACGTCGGCGTCATGCGACCGCTGACTTTCAACCTGCCCGAAGGCTCGATCGTCAACCCGCTCTTCCCGGCTGCCAGCACTTTCGGCAACCACCTGTCCGATCAGATATCGGCCGCGATTTTCGACGCGCTGGCAGCCGCCCTGCCGCAAAGGGTCACCGCTGCCTGGAATCCGTTGTTCGCCATTGCCGCCGTCGGGTTCAATGCGCGCACGAAGCAGCCGTTCGTTGACATTCTGTTCAACGGCCTGAAGGGCGGCGGCGGCGGCACGGCCGGTGCCGATGGCTACGATCACATCGGATTGATTGCCTGTGGCGGCGGCTTGCTGGCGCAGGATCCCGAAATGTTCGAAATGAAGGATCCACTCTACCTGCGTCGCTTCGAGTTCAAGACCGACTCCGCCGGCGCTGGCCAATGGCGCGGCGGACTGGGTGTCGAAATGGAAATGGAATTTCTTGGCGACGACAACATGGTCAGTGCGTTCGGCGATGGTATCGACCCCGGCTCGGAGGCCAAGGGAATTCTGGGTGGCGGGCATGGCATGCTGAACCATGGCGAGCTCATGTACCCCGATGGCAAGCTGCACACGTGCAAGAGCAAGGAAGTAGTGCCTGGCATCCCCAAGGGTACGATATGGCGCCAGGTGGCGGGTGGCGGCGGAGGTTATGGCGATCCCCGGCGGCGTCCGGCGGAGCAGGTTGCCCGCGAGGTTCGTTATGGCTACGTCTCCGCCATCGCCGCGCGGGAACAGTACGGCGTAGTCGTCGATCCCATTACTGGCATGCTCGATGCGCCCGGCACAACCGCATTGCGGGGAGAAGCTCGATGAATGCACCGGTTGACCGCAACGCTCCACGCGATCATGAAGAGCAGATTTTCGAGACAGGAGCCGGCATTCCCATCGAGGAGGTCTACGGACCCGAGGCCATCGAGAGTTTCGACGCGACACGAGATCTCGGCGCTCCTGGCGAGTACCCTTTCACCCGGGGACCTTATGCCGGCATGTACCGGTCCCGCATCTGGACTCGCCGATTCCAGGTCGGTTTTGGCTCGCCGGAGGAAACCAACGAACGCATCAAGTACCTGGCGGCCAATGGTGCCAACGGCTTTGTCATCACCATTGACCTGCCGACTTCCTATGGTTTCGACTCCGACGATCCGCTGGCTGATGGCGAGGTCGGTGTCACCGGTGTCGCCATCTCCACCCTGGAGGACATGGAGGCTCTCTATGCGGGGTTCTCTCCGACGCAGTTGTCCTACGCCCTGTCGATCCGCCCCCCGGTATCGTCGGTGACCCTCGCCATGCTGGCATGCGTCGCCCGCCGTCTCGGCGTGGACTTCAAGGATGTCATCGGCACGCAACAGAACGACCCCTTCTACCAGATGAGCGGCGGGCCGCTGCAAACGATCACTCAGTTTTTCCCGCTCGAAGGCACGCTGCGTCTGTGCATCGACAACATTGATTACATCTCGAATAACCTGCCACGACTCAACTGGATGGTCACCAATGGCTACAACCTGCGCGAAACGGGGGTCAATGCCATTCAGGACGGGGCCTTCACCCTCGGCCATGCATTCGATATTTTCCGCCTGGCTCGCAAACGAGGCCTCGACATCAACGTTTTCCCCCGTCGCGCGTCGTTCTTCCTCTCGGCTTCGATCGACTTCTTCGAGGAAATCGCCAAGTTCCGTGCCATGCGACGGTTGTATGCCCGGACCATGCGCGAGGAATTCGGCTCCACCAATCCCGAATGCTGGCGCCTCCGGTTTTCGGTGCAATCAGCGGGCAATACACTGACCACCCAGCAACCCCGCGTCAATATGGTGCGCGCCGGCGTCGAGGCAATGGCGGCGGTTTTCGGTGGCGCCCAGTCGATTCACCTCTGTTCCTACGACGAGGGTCACGGTCTTCCGACGGAGGAGTCGTCGCGCATGGCATTGCGCACGCAACAAGTCATTGCCTACGAAAGCGGCATCACCAAGACCGTCGATCCGCTCGCGGGCTCGTACTACGTTGAGAGCCTGACCAACCGCATGGAGAAGGAAATCGGCGGGAAACTCACCGACATTGGCGAGCGTGGCGGCATGGTCGCCTGCATCCGCGACGGCTGGCTCGAATCGGAGATCAACGCCGCACGCATCAAGAATCAGCACGACATCGATAGCAGCCGACGCGTGCTGGTTGGTGTCAACCGCTTTCAGGTCTCTCCTGAAGAGGATCCTCCCATTCATATCCACAAGATTCGCGCCGACGAGTGGGGCGAACGCCGGACGGCGATGCTGCGCCGCTATCGGGCGGAGCGTGACCACGCCCGCTGGGCCGAGGCGATGTCGCGCATCGACGCTGCCTGGCGCAACGGCGACAACATGGTTCCGGTATTGATGGATGCACTGGAAAACAAGGTAACCATGGGCGAGGCGCATGAAGCAATGCGCAAGGCCCAGCGGTGGTCTTTCCGCTGACGACAAGGGAGAATGGGCGATGACAAGAAAACGCATCTTGTTGGCCAAGATGGGGCTCGATTGCCACGACACGGGGATCATCACGGTCGCCGCCATGCTGCGGGATGCCGGCCATGAGGTCATTTACATTGGCCTGCACAATAGCGCCGAACAGGTCGTGAAGGTCGTCGTCGAGGAAGGCGTGGACGCGGTCGGCATCAGTTTTTTGTCCGGTCAACACATGACCCAGGTACGGCGGCTACTCGAGCGCATGCGTGCCGAAGACATCGAGGTGCCCGTGTTTTGCGGTGGCGTGATTCCGTCCGACGACGCCGCCGCATTGCAGGCCCTCGGTGTGTCCGACGTTTTTACACCTGGCACGCTGACCGGCGAAGTGAGAAAGCGGATTGACCGCGCGATGGCTGGAGCAACGGCATGAGCACCGTCGTGGCCAAGGTCCGGCAGGACCTGATGACCACCGCGCTCGATAAATGCAAGGC
>ERZ1645187.4345-NODE-4345-length-11479-cov-7.332283_pt1 | contig 11479 bp, 13 predicted proteins | sample MGYA00575352_ERZ1645187 | MGnify/ENA primary metagenome ERZ1645187 (study PRJEB40837, sample SAMN11349314) | freshwater sediment metagenome | isolation source: river sediment | host: Sediment | place: India: Wazaribad , New Delhi | collected 2017-02-21 ... | reverse complement strand
TGTATGGCAAGGACCATTCCACCAATACGCCGATCTATGACGGCATCTGCGAGGTTCTGGGCGGCAAGAAGCCCAACCACATGACCTATGAGCTGTTTCTCGACGATCAGGGCCAGAAGATTTCCAAATCCAAGGGCAATGGCCTGACGATCGACGAATGGCTGACCTATGCGGCCACGGAATCGCTGTCCTATTTCATGTATCAAAAGCCGAAGACGGCCAAGCGGATGCATTTTGACGTGATCCCGCGGGCGGTGGACGAATACCACCAGCAACTGCGCGCCTATCCGACGCAAGACATTGACGCCCAGGCCAACAACCCGGTCTGGCACATTCACAACGGCAAGCCGCCGGCCTCGCATATGGTGGTGCCGTTCTCGATGCTCTTGAACCTTGCCTCGGTTGCCGGGGCCAAGGATGCCAAGGGTCTGTGGGGCTTCATCAAACGCTATGCGCCCGATGCCTCGCCCGAGGCGAACCCCGATCTCGACGCCGCCGCCGGTTTCGCCGTGCGCTACTATGCCGACAAGATCGCCCCGACCCGCACCTTCCGCCTGCCCAGCGATCAGGAACGTGCCGCCATCACGGACCTGCGCACGCGGCTCGCCGCCTGGCAGGGCGGGCTGGACGACGAGGCGCTGCAATCGATGGTCTTTGCCGTCGGCAAGGATCACGGGTTCGAACCGCTGCGCGACTGGTTCAAGGCGCTTTATGAGGTGCTGCTGGGGGCCTCGGAAGGGCCGCGTTTCGGCGGGTTCATCGCGCTTTACGGGGTTGAAGAGACCATCGCCCTGATCGACAAGGGTCTTTCGGGCGCGCTGGCCGCCTGACCGCATCGCAGGCCCGGCGGGACGTTCCGGCCGGGCCTTTGCTTTTTCGTAACCGCGCTATGTTTTCCTGCATCGACAGGAGGAACCCCATGCGCCTATTGCTTGCCAGCCTCTTTCTTGCCCTGCCCGCCGCCGCGCAGGACGCGCCGATCCGGGCCACCATCGAAGATCAGTTGCAGGCCTTTCAGGCCGATGACTTCGCCACCGCCTTCACCTTTGCCTCGCCCACGATCAGATCCATCTTCGGCACGCCCGAAAATTTCGGCCGGATGGTGAGCGAGGGCTATCCGATGGTCCACCGCCCCGCAGCCGTGAAGATGCTTGAGCTGCGCGAGGTTGCGGGCGGGCTTTGGCAGCGGGTCATGATCACAGATCAATCGGGCCGCACGCATCTTCTGGATTACCAGATGATCGAAGCCGAAAACGGATGGCAGATCAACGCGGTGCATCTGCTCAAGGCCGAAGGGGTCGGGGCCTGAGGGCGAAATCCGCACCAGGCTTCTGCCTGGAAATCGATCACGCCCCCTTGGGGCGATGGGCCTTGATGATCGCCGGATCGGTGTCCACCCGGCCGGCGCCGATCAGGTCAAGGCAATAGGGCACGGCGGCAAAGACCGCCTCAAGGCTGGTGGATATGGCATTCGGGCTGCCGGGCAGGGTGATGATAAGCGTCTTGCCCCGAACCCCCGCGCCCTGACGTGACAGGATCGCCGTCGCCACCACCTTGCCGTTGGCCGCCCGCATCGCCTCGCCGAAACCGGGGAGATCAAAGGTGATGACATCGGCCATCGCCTCGGGCGTCTGGTCGCGCGGGCTGGGGCCCGTGCCCCCGGTGGCCAGAATCAGGTCGGCGCCCCAGACATCGGCCAGATCGGTCATGGCGGCGGCAACCTCGGCCCGGCCATCCGGCGTGATCCGGCGCAGGATCTCGACCGGCGTGGTGATGACCCGGCGCAGCCACTCTTCGCAGGCAGGTCCGCCCCGATCTTCATATTCTCCGCGGCTTGCACGGTCGGAGACGGTAAGAACGGCAATCCTGGCCATGGGCAACTCCTGTCTTTGCCCATAGGTCGCGCCAAATGCGGCGGCGTTCAAGCCCCCGTTCACGCTCCCATGGCCCAGACCATCTGCGCCCTGGTCTCAACCGCGCAGGGGCGCACGGCGCGCAACCGCTCCAGTGCCGCGCCGGGGATTTCGCCCGCCTCCACCATCAGCCGCAACAGGATCATGCCCGACCGCCCGCAGCCCCCCATGCAATGCACCAGCATCCGGTCAACCTCGCGCAACCGGGCCGAGAGCTCGGGCCAGACCTGCCGCAAGCCGCGCGGCGGGGTGCCGAAATCGGGGATCGGCAGATGCAGCCAGTCCACCCCGGCCCGCGCCAGATCGGCAGGCAGGCTGGCCGCGCCCCGCGCCGCCAACTCGCCCGTCTCGGCCAGCGTCACGACCAGCCCGGGCGACCAGGCCAGCACGGCCGCCAGATCGCCGAGATAGTCCCCCGTCCGCCCAGGCATCGGGCAAATGCCCTTCAGCCCAGCCCCGATCCTGATTTCGGCGATCTCCATCCCTGCCCTTCCGGTTTGCCTTGCCGCCCCCAAGGGCCTAGTCTTGGCGCCACGAATCCAGCGAGGCCCCATGTCCGAGACGCGCGAAGAAGCCTATCAGGTTCTTGCCCGCAAATACCGCCCCGAAACCTTTGCCGATCTGGTCGGGCAAGAGGCGATGGTGCGCACGCTGAAGAACGCCTTCGCGGCCGACCGCATCGCGCATGCCTTCATCATGACCGGCATCCGCGGCACCGGCAAGACCACCACGGCCCGCATCATCGCCAAGGGGCTGAACTGTGTGGGCCCCGATGGCAAGGGCGGCCCCACGACCGAGCCTTGCGGCCAGTGTGAGCCCTGCCGCGCCATCGCCGAAGGCCGCCATGTCGACGTGATGGAGATGGACGCAGCCAGCCGGACGGGCGTGGGCGACATTCGCGAAATCATTGATTCCGTTCACTATCGGGCAGCGTCAGCGCGATTCAAGGTCTATATCATCGACGAAGTGCACATGCTGTCGACGGCCGCGTTCAACGCGCTGTTGAAGACGCTGGAAGAACCGCCGGCCCATGTGAAATTCATCTTTGCGACCACCGAAATCCGCAAGGTGCCGGTCACGGTCCTGTCGCGCTGCCAGCGCTTTGACCTCAAGCGGATCGAGCCCGAGGTGATGATGGGGCTTTTGTCGAAGATCGCCAAGGCGGAAGGAGCGCAGATCACCGACGGGGCCCTGGCGCTGATCACCCGGGCCGCCGAAGGATCGGCACGCGATGCGACCTCGCTGCTGGATCAGGCGATTTCCAATGGCGCGGGCGAGACAAACGCAGATCAGGTGCGCGCCATGCTGGGTCTGGCCGACCGGGGGCGGGTGCTGGACCTTTTTGACATGATCATGCGCGGAGCAGCACCCGAGGCGCTGGCGGAACTCGCGGCACAATATGCCGACGGGGCCGACCCGATGGCGATCCTGCGCGATCTGGCCGAGATCACCCACTGGATTTCGATCATCAAGATCACCCCCGAGGCCGCACAGGATCCGACAACCCCACCCGAGGAACGCAGCCGCGGGCTGGACATGGCCGGCAAGCTGCCGATGCGGGTTCTCAGCCGGATGTGGCAGATGCTGCTCAAGGCGATCGAAGAGGTGGCGCTGGCGCCCAATGCCATGATGGCGGCAGAGATGGCGGTGATCCGGCTGACCCATGTGGCCGACCTGCCCGACCCCGAAACGCTGGTGAAACGCCTGCAGTCGCAGACCGCGCCCGGCCCAATGCCGGGTGGGGCGCCTGCCGGGGGCGGCTATGGAGCGCCGGGCGGCACGGTTCATGCCCCGATGATGGGGGCCAGTCACGCCCCGATGCGCGGGCCGGTGATGATGGGCGGACAAGCGACGGCGCTGGCACAGGCCCCGCAGATCGCCCTGCCCAGCTTTCAACACGTGGTGGATCTGATCCGCGAAAAACGCGACATGCTGTTGCTGAAAGAGGTCGAGGACGGGGTCAAGCTGGTGCGCTATTCTCCCGGCCGGATCGAGTTCGAACCCAGTGCGCTGGCCCGCCCCGACCTTGCCGCACGGCTGTCGCAGCGGCTGCAGGGCTGGACAGGTGGCCGCTGGGGCATCTCGGTTGTCAGTGACGGCGGAGCGCCGACGATTGCCGAAGAGCGGGACGCCGAAGAGAACGCCGCCCGTGCCGAGGCGTTGGCCAACCCCTTGGTGCAGGCGGTGATGGCATCCTTCCCCGGCGCAAGGATTGCCGAAATCCGCACACCCGAGGCGATGGCCGCCGCTGCTCAGGCCGAGGCGCTGCCTGAAGTCGAAGACGAATGGGACCCGTTCGAGGATCAGTAGGATGGGCAATATTGCCCATCCTACGCGGCAAGCCTATCTTGCAGAACAAACAACCGGAGTGACCAGATGTTGAAGGGTTTGGGCGGGCTTGGCGATATGGCCAAGATGATGAAGGCCGCGCAGGAAGCGCAGGCCAAGATGACCGAACTGCAGGCCGAGCTTGCCCGGACCGTGGTGATCGGCGAGGCGGGCGCGGGCCTTGTCAAGGCGCGGGCCACGGCAAAAGGACAGATCACCGGCCTGGACATCGATCCTGCGATCCTTGTGCCTTCGGAAAAGGAAGTGATCGAAGACCTGATCCTTGCCGCCCTGAATGACGCGCAGGCCAAGGCCGCGGCGCGCACAGAACAGGAAATGGGCAAGCTGACCCAAAGCCTTGGCCTGCCGGCCGATTTCAAGCTGCCGTTCTGAACCGGTGGAGGGCACCCGCGACATCGAGGCGCTGATCGACCTCATGGCCCGCCTGCCGGGTCTTGGCCCGCGCTCGGCCCGGCGCGCGGTGCTGATGCTTTTGAAAAAACGTGGGCAGTTGATGGCCCCTTTGGCTCAGGCCATGGCCACCGTCGCGCTGAACGCCCGCGACTGTGCCGTTTGCGGCAACATCGGCACGGCCGAACTTTGCCCGATCTGCGCCGACCCGGCCCGCTCCACCGGCGAGATCTGTGTGGTCGAGGATGTCGCCGACCTTTGGGCCATGGAACGGGGGCAGGCGTTTCGCGGCCGCTATCACGTTCTGGGTGGCACGCTCTCGGCGCTTGATTCGGTCGGACCGGAGGAACTGGGCATTCCGCGTCTTGTCGCGCGGGTGGCGGATGAGGGCCTGCGTGAGGTCATTCTGGCACTGAATGCCACGGTCGACGGCCAGACGACAGCCCATTACATCGCCGATGCGCTGGGGCCGACGGGCGTGCAGGTGACCAGTCTGGCGCAGGGCGTGCCGGTCGGCGGAGAGCTGGACTATCTGGATGACGGCACCATCGGCGCGGCCCTGCGTGCCCGCCGCAGGTTCTGACGCAATCGGGCAAGCCCCACGCTTCTTCCGCTTTTCCGCCTTTTTCTCGCCCCAATCGGCAGCAAACATGAGCCATCATGACGGGAGGCTGACATGGCGGCTGTTGCTGTGATCTTCGGGGGGATGACGGGTTTTGTCGCGGCCCTTATAGCTCTGGTTCTGTTCAATGCCAGCTGGCTGGTGGCCCTTGCCCTTTGGGCCCTGGGCGGCATCGCTGTTGCGGGTCTGCTGGTGGCCCTGGCCCTGACCTCACGTCAGCCGAAGACAAGGCTTCTCGCCGAAACCGTGTGACCGCAGGGCCCCTGACTCGGGGGAAATTTCCCTTGATTTGCCAATCTTTGCCCCCCATATAAAAGGGGCTAGGTTATCTCTACTCGATCTCTGTCTCCGTTCACGGCCACAGCATTCGACCAAAAGCTGACTGGCCGGGCCGCTGCAATTTCGCGGGCGGCAAATTGACAGGAGACATCACGATGGCAAAGGGCACCGTGAAATGGTTCAATGAAACCAAAGGCTACGGCTTCATCGCCCCGGAAGGCGGCAAGAAGGACGTGTTCGTCCACATCACCGCGCTGGAGCGTGCTGGTCTGCGTTCGCTGAAAGATGGCCAGCCGGTCACGTTCGACATCGAGGCAGGCCGTGACGGCCGCGAGTCGGCGATCAATCTGGCTCTCGCCTAAGCGATCTCGTCCGAAATTCGAAAGGGGGCGGGGGCAACCCTGCCCCCTTTTGCATGTGCCTCAGCCCGCCCGGGCCAGCACGATTCGATCCTGCATCGCATGTTCGAACCCCACCCGAAGCGACAGGGCACTGCAGGGGGCGCGCAGGATCACCGGTTCAAACCGGTTATTGGGGAACACTTGCGTGCCACATTCGCGACTGACAAGGATCACGGGCGGGCACCGCCCGGCGATTCTGAGAAGGTTCTTCGCCCGCTCACCGGCCGACAACCCGCCAAGGCCGTCGCAATCGATCACGATCAGATCATAGCCGACCGGACCGTCAAGCACGCTCTCCAGCGCCAGATACAACTCATCCAGCCGGTCAACCGCACATCCCAGCGCGGCAAGCCGTCCCTGCAGGTTGCCGGCATCCTTGCTGGAAACCAGCAGGGCCGACACACCATACCCCACCAGGGTAGAGGACTGAGGATCAAAGGTCTTGAAAAGCGTCATAACGGTCACCCTGTATGCCAGTGCAGCCATTAACCGAAAGAATTGTGCCAAAATTTGGAACAATTCTCGGCAAGGCCAAGGTTAATGGGGAGGTCAATCCTTGACCATTGCCGCCATGCCGCTTTGCAGCCATGATTGTTGCCAACGGGACCGCAGTTGCTGTCGGATGGAACCACTATGCCCCCTCCAGATTACCAAAGCCTTATCGACGCCGCGACTTGGGCCTTCATCGAGACGACGAATGCCGCCTACCCGCCTGATACGGCAACCCTGACGATCGCCGACCAGCGCGCGATCTATGACCGCATGTGCCGGGTGTTCTTCCAGGGCTATCCGCCGGGCGTGACCGCGCGGGATGAAAAGGTGGCCGGGGTTCCCTGCCGTCGCTACCCCGGCGCGGCGCCGGTGGTGATCTATCTGCATGGCGGCGGCTATGTGGTGGGGGGGCTGCACAGCCATGACGACGTCTGCGCCGAGATCCGCGCCCGCACCGGGTTGACGGTGGTGGCGGTGGATTACCGGCTGTCGCCCGAACACCTGCACCCGGCGGCCTTTGACGATGTTTGCGCGGTGATCCGCGCGATGGCGGCCGAAGGGCCGGTCGTGCTGGCCGGAGACAGTGCCGGGGGCAACCTTGCCGCGGCGGCCTCTCATGCGCTGCGCCGACAGGATGGCCTTCGTATCCTGGGGCAGGTGCTGATCTATCCGGGTCTTGGCGGCGATGTGAACACGGGCAGCTATCTGACCCACGCCCATGCGCCCATGCTCAGCCGCGATGACGTCCTGTTCTACAAGGACATCCGCCACGGCGGCCCGCCGCCTGAAGATGACCCAACCGTCTATCCCCTGCGCGACACCGATTTCACCGACCTGCCGCCGACCCTTGCCATCGCCGCGCAATGCGATCCCTTGGCCGACGATGCCCGCGCCTATGCCGAAAAGATCCGGGCAGCCGGGGGCAAGGCCGACTGGATGGAAGAGCCCGGCCTTGTGCATGGCTATCTGCGCGCCCGCGCCAGTGTGCCCCGCGCCGCCGCCAGCTTTGACCGGATCATCACCGCAATCGCAGCCTTCGCCAAAGGAGAGCCCGCATGAACGCCCCTATCGCCAATTTGACCCATTGGGCCGAGCGCGTGGACATGGCCGCCGCCTTCCGCTGGACAGCGCGGCTGAACCTGCACGAAGCGGTGGCCAACCACTTTTCGCTGGCGGTGAATCCCGAGGGCACGCGGTTCCTCATAAACCCCAACGGGCGGCATTTCAGCCGGATCACGGCCTCAAGCCTGGTCGAGATTGACGCGCTGGATCCCGACACAATGGCACGGCCCGACGCGCCCGACCCCACCGCCTGGGGCCTGCATGGCAGCATCCACCGCGCCCTGCCCCATGCCCGCTGCCTGATGCACGTGCATTCGATCCACGCCACGGTGCTGGCCAGCCTGGCCGACAGCATCCTGCCGCCCATCGACCAGAATTCGGCGATGTTCTTTCGCAGGCAGGTGGTAGATGGCCATTACGGAGGCATGGCCTTTGAAGAGGAAGGGGCGCGCTGTGCGGCACTGCTTGCCGATCCGAAGATCACCACGATGATCATGGGCAATCATGGCGTGTTGGTGGTGGGCCGGACGGTGGCCGAAACCTTCAACCGGCTTTACTATTTCGAACGCGCCGCCGAGACCTATATCCGCGCCTTGCAGACGGGCAGGCCGCTGCGGGTGCTGCCTGATGCGGTCGCCGAAAAGACTGCGCAGGAATGGGAAGCCTATCCCGGCTTTGCCGAAAACCACCTCAGCGAACTGAAGGCCATTCTGGACGAGGAAGGGTCAGCCTACGCCAGCTGACCCAAGGGGCGCCCCCACGACGAGAAGCCGAAGGCGCCCGAGGAGTGTCAGGCGGTAAAGAACGGCGTCGCCTTCATGGTCGCGGGCACCGGCACGCCAAGGCGGGTCAGGATCGACGGGGCCAGCGCCAGTTGGTCCAGCACCACGTCCTTGGCCGGCATGTCGCTGCTGCCGAAATAGTAGAACGCCGCGTCCTGCTGCAACTCGCCTGTTCCGCCGTGGTGGCCGCGTTCGTCCTGACCATGATCGGCGGTCACGATCACCTCATAGCCCTTGTCCAGCCAGCGGCTGAGGAACGGGGCCAGCATCGCATCCATCACATAGCAGGCGTGGTCCATCTCTTCGCAGTCGTGGTAGAAACGGTGGCCCATGCTGTCCAGCGTGCAGCTGTGATAGATGCCATAGTCGATGCCATGCACCTCGCACAGCCGGGTCAGGGTGGCGAACAGATCGACATCCGAGGGCGTCATCTGGTTGATGTTGCCATAGCCGGTCATCGTGTGGAACCGGCCATGGGTGATCGGCCCGGCCGGTTCGTCATATTCAATGTCGCGCACCAGATCGAAGGGCGCGCGGTTGAAGAGTTCGGACCAGAAGCTGTGGGTCACCGCGCCGGTTTTCAGGCCAGCCCGCGTCGCCTCGGAAAAGATGTCGGGCTGCGCCAGCCGATAGACCGCCTCATTGCCCCAGACCTTGTGCACCTGCGGCGGCACGCCGGTATGGATCGAGGCATAGCACGAGGCCGAGGTCGAGGGCAGCACCGAGCGCATCCGCCAGACGCGGGCATCGCCATTGGCCACCCAACCTTCGAGGTTGCCAAAGAGCCGGCGCCAGTTGCGGTAGGGAACGCCATCGATGATGATGAGAAGGAGTTTGCGTTTCGTCATGTTTTTCACCCTTGTGCCCGGCGGGGCGGTCGGAGCCTCCGGCGGGAGTATTTTTGCCAAGAGGAAATCGGCTGCGGCAGGTCAGTTGCCGGCCGCTTCCATCTTGCGGGTCTGGAGGACCTTTTCCAGCCAGCCCAGCTCCATTTCCGGAACCGAGGAGAGGAGAAGATCGGTGTAATCATCGAAGGGCGGCGTCAGCACATCGGTCTTGCCGCCATAGCGCACCACCTGGCCCTTGAACATCACGGCGATCTTGTCGGCGATGGCGCGCACGGTGGCCAGATCGTGGGTGATGAACAGATAGGCCACGTTCTCGCGTGCCTGCAGGTCGAGAAGCAGTTTCAGGATGCCGTCGGCCACCAGGGGGTCAAGCGCCGATGTCACCTCATCACAGATGATGAGTTTCGGCTTGGCGGCAAGGGCACGGGCGATGCAGACGCGCTGTTTTTGTCCCCCCGACAGTTCGGCTGGATAGCGGTCGGCAAAGCCCTTGCCCATCTCGATCTGGTCGAGAAGTTCCTGAACACGCTTGTTTTTCTCGGCGCCTTTGAGGCCGAAGTAGAATTCGAGCGGGCGGCCGATGATGGTGCCGACGGTCTGGCGCGGGTTCATCGCGGTGTCGGCCATCTGGTAGATCATCTGGATTTCGCGCAGGTCGTCCTTGGTCCGTCCCGCCAGATCGGCAGAAAGGGTGCGACCGGCAAAGGTGATGCGGCCTTGGGCAGGCGGCAGAAGGCCGGTGATGGCGCGGGCAAGGGTGGATTTGCCCGAGCCGCTTTCGCCGACGATGGCCAGCGTCTGGCCCGGGGCCACATCGACATTGACGTTCTTCAAGACGTCAAAATTGGTGCCCTTGTAGCGGGCGGTCACGTTCTGCACCGACAGCACCGGCGCTGCCTGCGGTTTTTCCTGATGGTCGATGGAGCGGACCGAAACGAGCGCCTGAGTGTAGGCTTCGCGCGGGGTGTTGATGATCTGGTCGGTGGTGCCATATTCTACCATCTTGCCATGACGCAGCACCAGAATGTCATCGGCCACCTGCGCCACGACGGCAAGGTCGTGGGTGATGTAAAGCGCGGCCACGCCCGTTTCATGGATCGCCCGCTTGATGGCCGCCAGAACATCGATCTGGGTGGTCACATCCAGCGCAGTGGTGGGTTCGTCGAAGATCACAAGGTCGGGCTTGGGGCAAAGCGCCATGGCTGTCATTACCCGCTGCAACTGCCCGCCGGACACCTGATGCGGATAGCGATTGCCGATGGTTTCGGGGTTCGGCAAAGACAGTTGGCGGAAGAGATTGACCGCCCGCGCCTCTGCCTCTGCCTTTGTCATCACGCCATGGGAGACCGAGGTTTCGATCACCTGCTCCATCAGCTTTTTCGCCGGGTTGAAGCTGGCCGCAGCCGATTGCGCGACATAGGTCACTTCCCGCCCGCGCAGATCGCGCAGGGCGCTGGCGTTGGCCGTGCGGATGTTGCGGCCGTTCAGCAGGATTTCCCCGCCGGTCAATCGGACGCCGCCTCGGCCAAAGGCCATGGCCGAAAGCCCGATGGTGGATTTGCCGGCGCCGCTTTCGCCGATCAGGCCCAGAACGCGGCCCTTTTCGACCGAGACCGACACCCCGTCGACCAGCACCACATGGCGCGGCGGCTCGCCCGGCGGATAGGCGGTGGCCTCGATCTTGAGGTTCTTGAAGGAGAGGAGGGAATCAGCCACCGCGGCCCCCTTTCAGGCTGGAGGTGCGCGACAGGATCCAGTCGGCCACAAGGTTCACCGAAATCGCCAGCGCGGCGATGGCCATGGCGGGCATCAGGGCGGCGGCTTTGCCGTAGATCAGCCCGTCCTTGTTTTCCTTCACCATGCCGCCCCAATCGGTCAGCGGCGGCTGGATGCCAAGGCCAAGGAATGACAGGGTGGAAATGAAGAGAACGGCGAAAATGAAGCGCAAGCCGAACTCGGCCACCAGGGGCGAAAGGGCGTTGGGCAGGATCTCGCGGAAGATGATCCAGCCCTGTTTCTCGCCGCGCAGTTTTGCGGCCTCGACATAGTCCATCACGGTGATGTCCATGGCGACGGCGCGGCTGAGGCGAAAGACGCGGGTGGAATCGAGAACCCCCATCACAAGGATCAGCACGGTCAGGTTCAAGGGCAGGACCGAGAGCATCACAAGCGCCACGATCAGCGAGGGGATGGCCATGACCAGATCGACGATCCGGCTCAGGGTCTGGTCGATCCAGCCCCCGCGCACGGCGGCGAAGAAGCCAAGGAAGGAGCCCAGCGAGAAGGCCAGGATCGACGAGGCCAGCGCCACAAAGATCGTGACCTGCGCGCCGTAGATCAG